>Ga0193726_1001796_pt1 | contig 15817 bp, 17 predicted proteins | sample H2c1metaG_FD_144928 | JGI IMG/M metagenome (GOLD analysis project Ga0193726, IMG submission 144928) | Soil microbial communities from a riparian zone of the East river system, Colorado, United States - H2c1 | ecosystem: Environmental > Terrestrial > Soil > Riparian zone | place: USA: East River... | reverse complement strand
GCAGTCGATCGGCGGAGAGGTGATGGGCCTGGTGACCAAGCCATGAGCGCGCTGCTCGAGCGGCTGGCCGAAGTGCGCAAGTCGGGTGAGGTGGCACGGCTGGCCGAGGCGATCCCTTATGCGCGCTGGATGCGGATCGCGCCGGAGAACGGCACCGGCGAGCTTTTGACCCGCATGCGCTATCACGACGACCTCATCGGCAACACGTTCCTGCCGGCGATCCATGGCGGCACGCTCGGCGCCATGCTGGAGATGGCGGCGATCTTCCATCTGCTATGGGAGACCGAGACCGAGACGGTGCCCAAGATCGTCAACATCACCGTCGACTACCTGCGTTCGGCACGGCCGGTCGACGTCATCGCCTCGGCCAAGGTGACCAAGCAGGGCAGGCGCATGGTCAACGTCTTCGCCGAGGCCTGGCAGGACGACCGTTCCAAACCGGTCGCCACGGCCAACGCGCACTTCCTGGTGACGTCGGCGGACGAACCGTCGGCGCTTTGACCGTCCTCAGCTGCGGTGGTCGGACGGCTTCTCGTCCGGCAGGGTGGCCGGGCTGAGCGCGCGCGGCAGCCGGGCCGCCAGGGCGAGGACCACGAGCCCGATCAGCGCGCCCACGACATGAACGTTCCTGAGGGCTGATGCCATCGCTTCGGTAAGCGTCATGATCTCGGCCGTGCCGAGGTTTTGGCGCAGCAGCGGGGCCATCAACCGTTCGGCCACGTCGCCTTGGGCACCGTGGCGCATGAGGCCGAAATTCACCAAGGCGCCAAACAGTGCCGCACCGACCGACTGGCCGACGATGCGCATGAACATGCTCGAAGCGGTGGCGGCGCCGCGGTCGCGCGGCGCCGTTGCCGCCTGGACCGACACGAGATAGGTGGTGTTGCAGAAACCCATGCCGATGCCGACCAGCAGCGCGCCCGCCCCGGCCCAGATCGGGCCGCGCGTCGGCGTCAGGCCGATCAGGACGACGCTGCCCAGGACCAGCGCCGCACCGCCGATCAACGCGCTCAGCCGGTAGCTGGTGCGGAGCATGACCCGTCCCGCAACGATGCTGGCTGCGGCCCAGCTTATGGACATGGTGCCGAGCACCGCGCCGGTGGTCGCGGCGCCCCGGCCCATCACGCCCTGCACGTAGATCGGCAGGAAGGCGCTGACGCTGATCATGACCGCGCCGATGGCGAAGCTGCCGAGGTTGCCCAGCGCGATGGTGGAACTCCGCCACAGCCGGAACGGCAGCATCGGCGCCTCGGTATGGCGTTCGCGACGGACCAGGCCGGCCAGCGCGCCGACGCCCACCGTGAGGCAGGCCGCAAGCATCCAGGGGCTGAGGCTGCCGCCCTGGATCATGGCCATCATCAAGGCGCCGCCGCCCAGCATCAGCAGGATCGACGCGAGGTAGTCGATACGGGGAGGCCGGGAATGCGGCGTCTCATGATAGAACGCCGCCAGCATGGCGATGGCGAGCGCACCGACCGGCAGGTTGATCCAGAAGACGATCGACCAGTCGGCATGCTCGACCAGGAAGGCGCCGAGCGTCGGCCCGACGACGGCGGCGAAGCCGAAGACGCTCGACAGGAAGCCCTGGACGCGGGCCCGCTCGGTCGGCGAGTAGATGTCGCCGACGATGGTATAGGCGACCGGCTGCACGGCGCCGGCGCCAATGCCTTGCAGCGCCCGGAAGGCGATCAGCGACAACATGCCCTGCGCGAAGCCGCACAGGGTCGAGCCCACGAGGAACACGCTGGCGCCCACGAAGAAAATGCGCTTGCGCCCATAGAGATCGGCGAGCCGACCGTAGATCGGGATGCTCACCGCCTGCGCCAGCAGATAGGCGGCGAACACCCAGCTGAAGAGATGGAAATCGCCGAGGTCGGCAACGATCGTCGGCATCGCCGTCGCCACGATCGTGGTCTCCACGGCCGTCATGAAGGTGGCCATCATGGCGGCCGCCAGGATGAGGCCGCGGCGACCTGCAACCGCCTTCGGCACCTCATGGTCAGCGCCTTTTTCCGACATGCCGCGCGCTCCGGCTGCCCTGAAAATCAAGCCAACGGATTGGCGAGGTCGATGCCGTAGTCCTTGGCGTTCTTCGCCATGTAGGAATCGCGCGACTGCACCGTCTCGCCGTGCGCCGCCGCCGCTACCATGTCGAGGTAGGTCTGCCAGCCCATGGCATTCAGCTTCACGAAGCGCTCGAGCACCGGCAGATGCTCTAGCGTCAGGGCGACGTCGTTGCCGGAGGGCGCGAGCGTCAGGGTCAGATACGATTCGGGGTAGGGCGAGACCGTGTCGCCGGGATTGTAGACGTTCCAGGTGTAGGCGAGCCGCTGCGGCGGATCCCACTGCGTGACGACGCCTTTTATGTGGCCGCCCATCAATTCGACCTTGCCGCCGGCCTGGGGCTCGATGGCGCCCGCGCCGTACCAGCCGGGCAGCCACTGGGTGTCGGTCAGCACCGCCCAGACCTTTTCGATCGGTCCCGGCAGCACGCGTTCGAAGCGCACCATATGCGCATGTGTGAATTGCGCGTCTTGGCTCATGTACTTTCCCGACTGTTGCAGTAAAGAACGCGCGGCATGAACTATGATTCCCTCAAATCCGAGCGCGACGACACGGTACGCGACGGCGCCGGCTTCGACGCCTATGGCCGGCCCGGCGACCTGATCGATTCACAGCACCCTAAAATCACGGCCTATGCAAGCCGGGTGGCGGGCGAGGGCAGCGACCGGGAGAAGGCGTTGCGGCTTTATTACGCCGTGCGCGACGACCTGCGCTACGATCCCTACAACACAGCCATGAAGCGGGAGGCCTACCGCGCCAGCACCACGCTGGCCGCGGGGCACGGTTATTGCGTGAACAAGGCGGGTCTGATGGCCGCGGTCTGCCGCGCCGTCGGCATCCCGGCGCGCGTCGGATACGCCGACGTGCGCAACCACATGACCACCAAACGGCTCTCCGACCTGATGGGCAGCGATATCTTCTTCTATCATGGCTACACCGAGGTCTGGCTCGACGGGCGCTGGGTGAAGGCGACGCCTGCCTTCAACAAGGAGCTGACCGAGCGCTTCGGGCTGAAGCCGCTGGACTGGGACGGCGTATCGGATTCGATCTACCACCCGTTCGATCTCGGCGGCCGCCGCCATATGGAATATCTCGGCTATCGCGGCGTCTTTGCCGACATCCCGTTCGACGAGATCCGGGCCGCGTTCCGTCACTACTATCCCCGCATGACGCGGGCCCAGGAGGAGATGCCCCTCGGGGGCGGGCTGGGTGGTGATTTCGGCGCTGAAGGTGCGTTGGAAGCCAACCGGAAGTGACCCTCGTTCCGCGTTCCGCCGGTTACGTCGCCCTGTTGGTGGCGTTGGGTAGCTTTGGCTCGCTGACCATGAGCATCTACACGCCCGTGATGCCGTCGGTCGGCGCCGACCTCGGCGCCGGATCCGACAGCGTGAAGCTCACGCTCACCACCTACATGTTGGGCTTTGCCATAGGCCAACTGTTCTATGGCCCGCTCAGCGACCGCTATGGCCGCCGACCGGTGCTGCTGGTTGGCGTGTCGTTCTTCATCGCCACGACGCTGGCCTGCTCGCTCGCGCCCTCGATCGGCAGCCTGATCGGCTTGCGTGTCCTGCAGGGACTGGGCGCCGCCTCGGGCGCGGTGCTGAGCCGCGCGCTCACGCGCGATGCCTACAGCGCTCACGAGATGCCGGTGGTGATGAGCTGGATCTCGCTCGGCATGAACATCTCGCCCTCCATCGGGCCGACGCTCGGCGGCTTCCTCGGCGAATGGCTGAGCTGGCGGGCGACCTTCTGGTTCGTCGGCGGCTTCGGCTTCGTCCTGCTGCTGGTGTCGTCGCTGGGACTCAAGGAAACCAACCGCCATCGCAGCGCCCAGGTCGATCTCGCCAGCCTGCTGCGCGGGTCGGGCGAGATGCTGCGCGACCGCCACTTTCTCGGTTACGTGCTGACCCTCGGCTTCGCCATGGCCATCAATTTCGGCATGTTGGCCGGTGCGCCTTTCATCCTGCAGGATCGGCTGGGATTCTCGCCGCAGGAATTCGGCCTCATTTCGCTGCTGTCGATCGGCGGCTTCACCGCCGGCACGTTCACCAACAACCGGCTGGTTGGCCGCGTCGCGGCGACGGCGATCATGAGCGTCGCGGGCTGGTTCCATGTCATCGCCCTCGTCGTGATGGGCACGCTCTCGCTCTCGGGCGTCGTCGCGTGGTGGGCGATCATCGGGCCGCACATGGTGCTGAGCTTCGGCTCGGGCATGATCATGCCCAACAGCAATGCCGGCGCGCTCGGCCTCTTTCCCAGGCTGGCCGGCACCGCCGCGTCGTGGGTCGGGCTGGCGCAGATGGGCATGGGCGCGCTGGGCACCATCGCGGTGGCGGTACTGACCCTGATCGGCAGCCGCTATGTCGCCATGCCGCTGGTGATCGCCCTGATGCCGTTCGCGCTGCTCACGGTGCTGAGCGCGCGCCTGCTGCGCACGCCCCGCGCGCCGGCGGTCAAGCTCGGCGACTGATGATTCTGGACTCCTCGGCGCCTCCCATTTCGCCGAGCAAAGCCTCGCGGGATTGAGGGCGCCGGCCGGCCGCGACAAGGCTTTCCGCGACCGCGCGACCTGATGTACATGCTGGGCGGAACACGTCGAGAGGGAGCAAGAGATGCCCAACATGCTGATGGACAAGGTCGTGCTGGTCACCGGCGCCGGGGGCGGCATCGGCCGCGAGATGGCGCTTTTGGCGGCCAAGGAAGGCGCCAAGGTGGTGGTGAACGACCTGGGCGGCGCGGTCGACGGCGAAGGCGGCGGCAGCGCCACGCCGGCGCAGAAGGTTTGCGACGAGATCGCGGCGGCCGGCGGCAAGGCGGTGCCCAACGCCGACAGCGTCACCGATCCGGCCGGCGCCGAGCGCATGATCAAGACCGCGGTCGAGAATTTCGGCCGGATCGACGGCGTCATCAACAATGCCGGCATCCTGCGCGACCGCATCTTCCACCGCATGAGCCACGTCGACTGGAAGATGGTGATCGACGTGCACCTGAACGGCGCATTCAACGTGAGCCGCGCCGCCGCCAACCACTTCAAGGAACAGAAGTCGGGGGCCTTCGTGCACTTCACCTCGACTTCGGGACTGGTCGGTAATTTCGGCCAGGCCAACTACTCGGCGGCCAAGATGGGCATCATCGGCCTGTCGCGCTCGATCGCCCTCGACATGGCGGCGTTCAACGTCCGCTCCAACTGCATCTCGCCGTTCGCCTGGACGCGCATGATCGGCACCATCCCCGCCGACACCGAAGCGCAGAAAGCGCGCCTCGAACGCTCCAAGAAGATGACGCCGGCCAAGATCGCCCCCATGGCGGTGTTCCTGCTGTCCGATGCCGCCGACGGCATCACCTCGCAGATCTTCGGCGTGCGCATGAACGAGATCATGCTGTTCAACGCCAACCGTCCGGTGCGCTCGGTACACAACTCCGACGGCTGGACGCTGGAGGCGATCGCCGAGCAGGCCGTGCCGTCGATGAAGGCCTACTTCACCGACATGAAGCGCTCGCCAGAATACTTCACCTGGGATCCGGTCTAGCCCTCCCTCCCCCGTCATACGGGGGAGGGCCGGGGAGGGGGAAGGCAGCAGTCGTCCTATTGGCCAGTTTCAGATCATGATCTTCGCCTTTCTCTCATCCCCTTCGTGGCTTTCCCCCTCCCGGCCTCCCCCGTATGACGGGGGAGGTGGAAGAGCGTTAGGAGTAGTACGACGATGCCCGAGACCTTGAAGAACGAACCGAAGATCGATCCCCAGGAAGTGCTCGACGGCATCGTCGAATGGGTGACGATCGAAAGCCCGAGCCACGACGCCAAGGCGGTCAATGTCGTGGTCGACAAGGTCGAGAGCCAGTTCCGCGACCTTGGGCTCACACTCGATCGCACGCCGGGCGTCGATGGCTTCGGCGACATCCTGGAATGCAAGACGCCGCCGCAGATGAGCCAGGGCGAGGGCAAGGGCATCCTGGTGCTGGCGCACCTCGACACCGTGCATCCCATCGGCATGATCGAGAAGGACCTCAGGATCCGCCAGGAGGGCGACAGCGTCTTCGGCCCGGGCATCTACGACATGAAGGCGGGCGGCTACATCGCCTACTACGCGCTGCGCCATCTGATCCGGCAGGGCAAAAAGACCAAGTTGCCGGTCACCTTCCTGTTCATCCCCGAGGAGGAGGTCGGCAGCCCGACCTCGCGGGCACGCATCGAGGCCGCCGCCAGGGGCCACAAATACTGCCTGGTCATGGAGCCCGGCCGCGACGGCGACAAGGTCGTGACCTCGCGCAAGGGCGTCGGCCGCTTCGTCATGACGGTCAAGGGCCGCGCCTCGCATGCCGGCGTCCGTCATGAGGACGGCCGCAGCGCCATCCTGGAGATGGCCAGGCAGATCCTGCGCATCGAAGGCAAGACCGACTATGCGCGCGGCATCACCTGCAATGTCGGTCTGATCAAGGGCGGCACGGGCGTCAACGTCGTCTCGGCGGAATGCACGGCCGAGATCGATCTGCGCGTGCCCAGCCAGCAGCTCGCCGAGGAGATGACGCACTGGTTTCTGGGCCTCGAGCCGATCGGCGCCGACGTCGAGGTCACTGTGACCGGCGGCATGAACCGGCCGCCCTATCAGAAGGACGCCGGCATCGCCCAGCTGTTCGGCAAGGCGCAGGCGCTCTACCGCGAGATCGGCAAGGAATTGAACGACGTGCCGCTGACCGGCGGCGGCAGCGACGGCAACTTCACCGCCGCGCTCGGCATCCCGACGCTCGACGGGCTGGGCGCCGACGGCAAGGGCGCCCACGCCGCCTACGAGCAGATCTACTTCTCCTCGCTGATGCCGCGCACTTACCTCTGCGCGCGGCTGCTGGAGACGTTGGACTGATGGTCACGATCTTCCACGTGCCCGACTCGCGCTCGCTGCGCGTGCTGTGGACGCTGGAGGAGATGGGCGTCAAGGCCGACGTCAAGTCACTGCCGTTCCCGCCCCGCCGCCTGCAGCCCGATTACCTCGCGGTCAACCCGGCCGGCACGGTGCCGGCGATGGTGGACGGCGACCGCGTCATGACCGAGTCGCTGGCGATCTGCGAGGTCCTGGTCGCCAGGCACGGCAACACGTCTCTGGTGGTGGCGCCCGGCGATCCCGAGCGCGCGCCCTTCCTGCAATGGCTGTGGTACGGCGAATCCACCATCATGCTGCCGATCGGCATGATGTCGCGCGTCGAGCGGCTGAAGGTGCAGGGGCCCGCGACCGACGCCATCCTGGCCGATGCGCGCGAGACCTTCACCGGCCGGCTCGCGCCGCTGGAGCGGCGCCTCGAGGGCCGCGACTTCCTGGTGGCGGGCCGGCTGACCCTGGCCGACATCTCGGTGGGCTTTGCCCTGCACATCGCGAGGGTGTTCGGCGTCGATGCCGCGTTCGGGCCGCGCACCGTTGCCTATCGCGAGCGCCTGCGCAGCCGGCCGGCCTTCGTCAAGGCTGTGGCGGTGCGGTAGTCCGCCGGCGACTCGACCCACGGAGCTGGAGATGATCGAGTTCACCTCGACGATGGGCGTCAATTTCAGCAACTACTTTCAGAGGATACCCATCGATCCGACTCTTGCGGCAACTGAGATCGCCGGCTTGCCGGTGGCGTCCGCCAAGACATTCTCCCACCAGGGCGGCGACCTCGCCTTCATGAAGGCGGCGCAGGCGAAGAAACTGACGCTGGTGGTCGGATGCACCAACGACGAGCTGGCCGACTTGGCCAGCGGCAATACCCGACCATTGGTCGCCGCGATCGAGCCCTTCACCGATGTCGTGGCCTGGGTATGCGTTGGCAACGAGCCGCTCGGCAGCTGGCATAGCGGGAAGTACAACGGTGTCCTTGTTCCGGCCGCCAGGAATGTCGCCGCAGCCTTCAAGCAGGCGGGCCTGGATATCGGGGTCACGGTGCCGCAGAACTTCGAGTTCATGCAAGACTCCTACCCGCCCTCGGCGGGCACCGTGAAGCCTGACCTCGTGGGCATCATCCAGGGCACATGCGCCGTCATGCGGAGCTCCGGGGCACCGTTCATGGTCAACATCTATCCGTTCATCACGTACGCCCAGAATCCAAAAGACGTGTCGCTGCCCTACTGTCTGTTTACCGCCGGAACGGAACAATGGGTACATGATGGAAATTACACATACACGAACATCCTTGATGCGATGCTCGATGCTCTGCACGTGGCGCTGGGCAGGATCGGGTGCGGGGATCTGGAGATCGTTGTCGGAGAGTGCGGCTGGCCGACCAGCGGCGGTCTGGATGCGACCGTCAATAATGCCCAGATATTCAACCAGAACCTGATCTATCACTGCAAGAGCGGCAAGGGCACGCCGCGATATCCAGGCAAGCAGATTCAGTGCTTCGTGTTCGAGATGTACGACGAAGACACAAAGCCAGTCGATCCCGGGCAGTTCGAGCGCTTCTGGGGCGTCAAAGGCGGAAACGGCGATTTCAAGTACGGGTTGAACTGGTGAAGTAAGGGCGAGGCGACGGTGCCGCTCGCCTTTAGTCCCTGAGCGGCGTCGTATAGCCTGCAACCAGCTTGACGAGGTCGGCCTGCCGCGTGGCGCCGGTCTTTTCGAACAGGCGGTTGACATGCGTCCTGACCGTCGTGTCGGCAACGCCGAACGCGGTGGCGACTTCCGGTATGCCGCCGACTTCGGTGATGGCCAGCAGGACGCGCAGCTCGGTCGGCGTCAACTTGAAGGTCTCGCCGATGACTTGAGAGGCCGAAGAGGCGACCAGGGCAGCCCGGCGGACGAACAAGGCTGCGGCGGCCGCACGGTCTATGCCGGCGCGCCGGCGCGCGCCTGACGTCAAGGGCAGCGCATGGGCGACGTAACGCTCGTCGTCCTTTCCGATCAGCGACACGGCGATCCCCTTGATCCCCACGGCCGCGTCGCCCTGACCCGCGGCCGCAAAGACATCCCGCAACGTCCGCTGGACCCGTGTATCGGAGGCCACCAGCCGCCCACCGGCGGATCTCAGGATATCGCCTGCGGCAAGAAGGGCGCGGCCGGCGGCGTTGGCGTGAATGAGGCGCCCTTCCGCGTCGACGAGATACATGCCCGTGCTGAGCCCATCGAGGGCATCGACGAATGTCGCGACTTCGCCTGCCTTGAACTCGAACATCCTGCCGATCAGGACGGCCCGCCTGATGTGGGGAGCGATCAATCGCATTTGCCGGCGCGCCCGGTCATCGACAAGGCCGTTTCGCTCGTGGCGGAACACGCCGAATATGGCCGAGCTGATTGTCGTCCTGTCGAGAACGGCGCTTATGAAATCGACTAGGCCCTGGGGTTGCGCCCATTGACGATATAATTCGGTCTGCCTGAGTTCTCCAAAGGGTATCAGGTCGGTGGTCGCAATCGGCTGCTCGATGTCTCCGAGAAAGTGCGGCTCTGCGGCCGGATAAATCGGTTCAAACAGAGCGACCGGCAGCCTCTGAAATCCGAATTCATGCTGACTGTCGGCGTTGCGGGCACCGACATCCTTGTTGATGAGCGCGGCTCCGGTGCCGCCGACGAAATAGGCCGCCCTTTCGATAGCGCACTCCCAAAGAGAAGGGTCGATAGCGGCGTCGTAGATGACGCCGATCAGATCGCTCAGTCGCTGCTGATCGTCGGGGCTGCGTGCCGACGCACCAACCGGGGCCGGTCTCAGACGTGACGCTGTAGTCATTTCAGAAGGTCCCTCGGGCGCACCGCAGCAAGGAATCGGTCAGTCAGATGGATCTGGCTGCCTCCGCTCAAAGCAAGTCGATCAGGCCTGCCTGCGGTGCATCCAGGGGAGTCGAACCTTTACTACACCGGGCATGGCGGCGCATCCTGCAATCGGAGGATGCGCCCGGCCGGAGGCCGGGCGCGCCGTCGCCCTCGAGTTCCACCAACTGTCACCCCGAGCGTAGCGAGGGGCCTTTGAGGCCGCAGTAAAGGTCCCTCCCTTCGACTTCGCTCAGGGCAGGCGCTGCGCTCGGGATGACAGCGGGCCCGTATCCGGCATTTGTGATTCCCGGTACTAGCCGAAGCGGGCGAACCGTCCTTCTTCACAAACCGGCATTATTTCGGTCCCTCCGGTCGATCGACGAACTTGCGTCCGCTCGGGCCGGTGCCGCTCACTTGCAGGACGACCTCTTCCTCGATCTCGATGTAGTGAGGAACGTTTGCCGGTTCGGTGTAGAAGCTGCCGGCCGGTAGGATTTTCAGGCCGGCGGAATCGAACTTTTCGCCATAGCCGGTGGCGTATGTCCCCGACAGGATCGTGACCTCGCGCGAATCGGGATGCGTGTGAGGCGCGATCCTCATTCCTTTGGGGAATTTGAGACGCAACGTGTAGGGGCCCGGCTTGGCCGGATCGCCGACGAGATTGAGCTGCTCCATGCCCGAAGCCGCCAGGCCGCCTTGCGATTGCCATTTCATCTCGACCGGTGTCAGCGCCACGGCCGCCGGGGCGGCGGTCTGCGCCACCGCGGTGCCGACGAGCACGACGCCCATCACGAGAAACGCAAGCTTCAGATGCGCCTTGGCCAGGGTGTCCATCGTCATCAACTCCTCTTCGTCCGGTTGGGATAATTCGTGACGTCCACCGCGATAGCCGTCGGCCATTGCCGTGACTTGCCGGCGGCGGCGGGTTGGACATGGGGCAGAGCCGCGAAGTCCATCAGCGCGACTGACAGCAGCACGCTTGGCTCGGGCGAAGCTCCGCCGATACCATTTGAGTCCAGCACGGCAATAGCACTGACGAATCCGACTGTGGTGGCGAGCAAGCTTGCAAGCGCCAGCACACAAGCACGCAAACCATGGCGCCATAAAAAAGAGCAAATCTGCGACTCATCGGATCACTCTTTTGCCGCTGCACAAGATCTTCACGCCCTTGCTGCGGAAAGCCGCCCCTCCCAACCGTGCAAAACCATTGCAAGCGGCGACGCCAGTGCCAGCACGATCGCAAGCCCGAGTGCCGGATCGCTGGAAAGGACCGCTGCGAGCAAGGCGCCACAGGCCGCCCCTGCCATTTGCGCGAAACCGAACAAGGCGGCCGCTGCTCCGGCTTTGTCTCCGAAGGGCGACAAGGCCGCCGCGCTCGACAGCAGGCTGGCGATGCCCACGCCGGACAAGAAGATCGCTGCGCCGACCACGAACGGCAGGACCGCGTTCCGGGCGACCAGCACGGCGAGAAGAAGCGCGACGGCTCCAATGACCGTGATTCCCAGGCCGACCAGCGTCGCGCGATAGAAGCCGAGCCGTGCCGACAGGACTGGCGCCAGCATGCTGGCCCCGAACACCAGCACGACGACGGCGGCGAACAGCAGACCGAGCGCGGCAGGCGAGAATCCAAAATGTTCGAGGAACACGCGCGGCGAGGCCGAGAAAACGGCGAACAGGCCGGCCATCAGGAGGCCTGAAGTCCTGGCCGGCACGACGAACCTGGCATCCCGGAGCAGGCCAAGATAGGAAGCGCCAACCGCACGGTGATTCACGGAACCGCTGGCGGACCCATTGGTTTCACCGATGAACATTGCATACGCCAGCAGGGCGCAGCTCGCGAAAATCGCCACGAAGACGAACTCCGATCGCCAGCCCAGGAAATGATCGAGCGCGCTGCCGACCAACGGCGAAAGGCCCGGCGCGGCGGCGGTCGCGATCGTTATCGATGCCATGATCTTTGCAAGCGCCTGGCCATCGAACAGATCTCGTGCAATCGCCCGCGAAAGTACGGTAGCGGCGCAGGCGCCGGAGGCCTGTATGGCTCTGCCAACCAGCAGGCTAGCGAGGTCGCCGGCGAACGCGCACCAGATCGTGCCGAGCAGAAAGAGGCAAAGGCCGACCAGAACCGGTATTTGCCGGCCGAATCGGTCCGACAACGGTCCGACGATCAATTGTCCGAAGGCAAAGATCGCGAGAAAAACCGAGATCGTCGACGTGATGGCAGCACTTGAGACGTGCAAATCGGCCGCCATGGTCCCGAGCGAGGGCAGAAAGATATTGGTGGCCAGCATTCCCATCGCAGCAAACGCGCAAATCACCGCGATGGAGGCTGTTATCGATTTGCCTTTGCTCTCTGTCCGCACTGTGCGCTCAAACTCTGCGGTTCGACCGGCAATCCGGTCCTGAGAGCACTCGATCCTTCTGAGCATGATCGCCAAACTCCACTGTCACCTCTCCGGTGCAGCGCGCTGCGCCACCGTGGGATGGATGGCGAACGATACCGGTCATGCCCGAAATCCGCGTCCTCTGAACCGAGGAGACGGCGACGCGCTTCTACTTGGTGAGCCGGCTGGCGCGGAAGGAGGAAGAACGGGAAGCGCAGCTTCGCGCGAGGAACGCGCTTGTGAGGCGGAGCGGCTTGGGACGAACCGGCCGTTTCGCGTAAGAGCTGAGCAGTGTGAAGGATCGCAGCTACAGCGTAGCACTTGCAATTCGGCCGCGAAGCCACGCCGGCCCAATTCTGGGGGCCGGACCCTGGAAGCGGTCGCCGAGCAGTTCGTTCCGTCGAAGAAGCCCTACTTCAGCCGACTGGAACCCTTATCAGGCGTTGATGAGCGCAAAGTCATTGACACGTTCCAGTCGCTCGTGGCGGTTCAGATCGTGCCCGCGACGACGCCTGCCCGGCAGCGTCGCTGCTCGTCACTTTTCCCGAATCAACAGCCCGCACGCGACGGATCTGTCTGTCGGCGTGATATGGGCATAGCAATAATCCAATGTGTTGGAATCCACGACGATACCGTCAAACCGCCCGTCCTCGTCTACCATGACAAAGCGCTTGCCATCCGCCGATATGGCCCCGATCACCTTCTCAGACACTTTGGCCGACGATAAGGCTCCCCAGAAGGTCCGGCCTTCCTGCCGATCGAAACGGAAGACGAACTTCGAGGTGTGCGTTCGAAGCGTGTCGTCACCCGGGACGGGCACGGTTCCGCTCTGCTGGTGCCGGGTCGGTCCCTCCACGAGATGAGCGCCCTTGGCTGGGATCCACGTCCCCTTCAAGTCCGGCACCTCCTGCGCCATGGCAGCTTCACCTCCGGTCAACAGAATCACGAGCCCGCCGATCGCACGAAGATGTCTCACTCTTACGCCCTCCTCTTTCGCCTTGAGTGTAGCGTCGAGGGGCGATGACTGTATAGGGCGCCGCTGAACAGCGAACACTGGCGTCATCGGAGTGAAAAAAGAGCGCACTGTCGCGTGAGTCGAAGAAGGGATGATGGCCATTTCCAGGCCAGTCCGCATTTTCCTTGGTTCCTCTGTGGCGTACACCACCGACAAGACATGCGATGCCATGCGATGTTGGCTATCGATATGTTGCGAAACCATCCTGCGTCTGAATCGGCCAACTTGCGGAAGCAAGAATTGGAGTGCCTGCGCCTGGAGTCCGATTGCCTTCGATTGGCGGACGCCGTCCATAGCCCTTCCTTGAAGTCGCATTTCATTGAGATGGCGAAGAAGTGGTCCGCCCTTGCGGCATGGGGACTGGAGCACGGCTACCGGGGCCAAGGCCTGAACTAGACGGATCTGCCTGCCTCGACGTTACCTGGCTTTACGTCGCCCTCTTGTATTGCCATGAACCGCGGTCAAAGGCGGTCTCAGGAAGGCGTCGAACCGGTCCTTCACGATGGCGTAGCACTCGCATGCTGCCCTTTCGAGGCCACGCCGATCGACAACTTGGATCCTGCCTCGACGATAGCTGATAAGGCCAGCCGATTGCAGGGATTGCGCGGCAAGCGTCACGGATTTGCGATTGGCGCCCAGCATGTGCGACAGAAACTCGTGCGTGTATGGGAGGGCTTCACCTTCGGCTCGATCATGCATCATGAGGAGCCATCGGCACATTCTCTCCTCCGTCGTATGCATGGCATTGCAGGCGACAGTCTGCTGAACCTGTGAGAGTAGCGTCTCCGAGTAGCTGACGAAGAGATCGCGGACTTGTTCGCTACGCTTGAACTCCGATTGCAACACTTCGATCGGGCAGCGAACCATGGCGCCCTCCAGTTGCACCAGACATCGATTGAATGAGACGCGGCTATACATGGCGGCGAAGAGGCCAAATGCTCCTTCGCGCCCGATGTTTGCGGTCTCGATTGCCGAGCCATTACTGGCGCCCAACGCCGAGATCACCATCTTCCCGTGGCGCGAGCCGCCGGAACTCAAGGCACGTACGATCAACCGTGCGCGCGCGTTCCTCAAATCGCACGTTCCGATGCGCAGCTCAGCTCAGTAGCCGGCGCCGCTGGTAGACGCCGTGTGCGCTCGCAGCGGCTAGTCGGAGGGCCTCAGAGCTTTTCAACCCCGGCGCGGGCGCAATCCTCGTCTTCTTGTGCGCTCCCACCGCCAACGCCGCAGGCACCGATCAGGACACCTTGGCGGAAGATCGGCACGGCGCCTTGGCCATAGAACATGTGGTTGCCTTCGGCCGCGGCGATGCCGCGCAAGGTCGGATGGTCGGCACGTGGCGTCAGATCGCCACTCGGGCGTCCGAAGGCGGCCGAGGCCATGGCCTTGCCTTGGCTGCCGAAGGAGCCAGCCCACATGGCGCCATCCATGCGCTGAAAGGCAAGGAGCCGTCCGCCGGCGTCGCACACGGCGATATTCATCTTGGCGCCGATCTGGTTTGCCTTCTCGATGGCGCCGGCGATCACGCGATTGGCATCCGCGAGGGTGAGGGTCATGAGGTCAATCCTTTCCGGTCAGGAACTCACCAGGATGCTGGCGCTCGTCGAGTCGCCGGGAGACCTGGTCGCACAAATACTACTACAGCGAAATGCGGCACGGCGATCTCGGCCAGGTTCGGCGGACCGATCGGCTTCGCCGCCAGGTCATGCCGGCATCTCGGGTGTGAGAATCGCCAATTCCAGACGTCTCTTTTCTGTTTCTTCGTCGAACCTCTGTCCGACGATCCTGTAGGGATGGCGAAACTCGAGCCTGATCGGCCAGCATCTTGGACTGAGGAGCAGGCGCCGCAGAGACTCTCCGAATCCCGGCAGATCCCGCCTCATGTCGTCCGTCATCTTGACGTGCAGCGGCATGATCCAAGCGCCCTTTTTCCAGGCCGCCTTGAGGATCTGGGCGTTCTTGATCTTGCCCATCTTGTTCGGTCCGACCGACACGTGCTCAGCTTGTTTGCTCGTCCGACCGCCTTCGAGATGTGCGACGAAGCATTGCTGTCTCTCGAAATGCTCCATCACCCTTTTCATCGCGGACCAGTTGAGTTTCCGCGACTCCAGCGTGTCGTCGCGGCCGACTCGAATGCAGCGCAGTCGCTCATGATGCTCCGGCGTGAAACCCTTGAAGAGGTTCTTGTCCGGAAGACTCCACGGAAACATCCTGAGCCTGAACATCGCCCAGGGCCAGAACACGAGAGGAATGAGAAACGTTTCGATGAGCGATGGATGGTTGGCAACGATCAGCACGCGGCCGCGTCGCACGTAGTGCACCGCGCGCCAGTAGCCGCTGATTCTGATGACGCGGAGCAGCCCGAGCAGCCAGAAGGGGAGTCCGAGAAGCGTTCCGAGCAGCACCGCCATGGCGAGGCCGCTCGAGAGCGCCGCGAGTCGATCTTTGCGCCCCCGTTGCATGGCGTTTACCGTAATCTATGCGGCGCGTCTGACAAGGTTGATAGGACCGACGGGCGAAACCCCTCCAGCGAGGCCATCATGAAGATCAGCAAGGTCGAAACGTTTCTCGTGCGCTGGGGCGATGTCGCTCGCCCGGCCGAAGCCGACTTCGGCTCGGCGACCGCCGTCGTCGCCATTCATGCC
>Ga0193726_1001795_pt1 | contig 15819 bp, 14 predicted proteins | sample H2c1metaG_FD_144928 | JGI IMG/M metagenome (GOLD analysis project Ga0193726, IMG submission 144928) | Soil microbial communities from a riparian zone of the East river system, Colorado, United States - H2c1 | ecosystem: Environmental > Terrestrial > Soil > Riparian zone | place: USA: East River... | reverse complement strand
TGTCGAACAGTCCGGTGTACCGGTTGCCGCCGGACTTGGTCACCGTGTTCACCACCGCGCCCGTGAACCCGCCGTATTCAGCCGGCGCGCCCAGACCCTGAATCTGAATTTCCTGGACGATGTTGTAGTTGTAGAACGACCAGGCGGTGCCGCCCTCGGGGTCGCGCGTGTCGACGCCGTCGATGAGCAGGGCGTTCGACGAGCTCGACTCGCCGCCGTACACCGAGTTGCTGTTGGCGCCGGGCATCACGTTGAACACGTTGATGGCCGTGCGCGTGATCGGCGCGTTCGCCAGCAGGTCCTGCGACAGGCCGGTCTGCGTCGAACTGCTCTTGGTGTCCACGATGGCGGCGTCGGCCACGACGCTCACCGCCTCCGCGACACCGCCGACCCGCATGGTCAGATCGACGCTCAGCGCGGAGCCGACGGAGACCTTGATGTTGTCTTCTTTCGCGGGCCGGAAACTGTTCCCGAGGGCCGCGGTGACCGAGTAGACCTCGGGATCCAGGCCGGGGAAGCGGTACTCGCCGTTCGCATCGGTGGTCGTGGTCTTCGTGCCGGTCTTGCCGGTCAGCGTCACGGTCGCGCCGGGCAGTACCCCGCCCTGCTCGTCCTTGACGACGCCGGAGATCGAGCCGCTGAAGGTTTGTGCGAAGGTCGTCGCCGTTCCTGCGAGCAGAAGCACGGCGGCACCGAGACAGGCAATCGTGTGTCTCATCGTGTGTTTCTCCTACTGACGGATGGGCGAGAGCACGCGATCGTGCTGCTTGGAATAGAAGGTGTATCCGAAGCCGGCCGCGATCAGGACGAGCACCGCGGCGCCCTTCTTCGTCTTGAAGAAGGCTGTTCCGCCCGTGGCGGCCGGATCCTGGGTGCGCGATGCCTGAGTCTGCAGCGCGTTGAGCGTGGCTGGCGACAGCGTCGTCGTCAGGTGCGGCGTCGGGGTCGGCGTCGTTTCAGCGGGGCCGGCGGCAGCCGCAGGCATTACCACCAGGAGAGAAGCGAGGACCGCCCACACTCCAGGTGTCGAGCACCTCATGAACCATCTCACATGAACCTCCCGGGTTTACATGCGCAAACGGATTTTGCTGCGCCGCATCTTCGCCTCAAACGGGGCAGACGTCAAGGACTGTCCTGATAGAATTGCCGGAAAGCCGTGAAGGAACCCCGCTCGAACCGGCGCCAGGAGCAGAAAAGAGGGGGCGATCCGGCAAATTGGAGAACGCGGAGGCAGAAATCGACCACCGTCGGGCTGGCGCTCACCGTATTCCTTGCGGTTGCGGTCGGCGCCATCGGCGCCTGGCGTTGGCTGCCGTCGCTCGCCCGCGTCACCACGCCTTCGGGCACCCTGCTCGGGCGGCTGGCGGCCGGCGTCAGCCGGTCGGATCTCAATCTGCTCGTCATTACGCTCGACACCACGCGCGCGGATCGGCTGGGCGCGTACGGGTTCCGCGACATCCAGACGCCCAATCTCGATCGTCTCGCGCGCGAGGGCGTGCTGTTCGAGCAGGCGGCGTCCGCCGCGCCGCTCACGCTGCCGGCGCACAGTTCGATCTTCACGGGCAAGTTTCCGCCTGAACACGGCGTCCGCGACAACGGGGGATTCTTTCTCGATCCGCGCGAAACCACGCTCGCGAAGATCCTGAAGGCGCGCGGCTTCCGGACGGGCGGCTTCATCGGCGCGTACGTGCTCGACTCCAAGTGGGGCATCAATCAGGGATTCGACACGTACTTCGACAACTTCGACCTGTCGAAATACAAGGCGATCTCGCTCGGCGCGATTCAGCGTCCCGGCAACGAGGTCGTCGATCGCGGCCTGCAGTGGCTCGACGAGGCCGCCTCGTCGCGCTTCTTCTGCTGGCTGCACATGTACGATCCGCACGCCCCATACGATCCGCCCGAGCCGTACAAATCTCTGTACGCCGGACGCCCGTATCTCGGCGAGATCGCGTTCGTGGACGCGCAGGTCGGCCGCGTGCTCGGCTATCTCGAGTCGCATCAGCTCCTCGATCGCACGATCGTCGTGATCATGGGTGATCACGGCGAGAGCCTCGGCGACCACGGCGAGGCGACGCACGGGTTCTTCGTCTACGAGAGCGTCACGCACATCCCGCTGATCATCCGGGCGCCGTTTTCCGCCACGCTCGGTGGCCGCCGCGTCGCGGACGTCGTCCGCAGCGTGGACGTGATGCCGACCGTCCTCGAGATGCTCGGCGTCCCGCCGCCGAAGGACATCGAGGGGAAGAGCGTCGCGCCACTGATGACCGGCGCCGCGCGCGAGCTGAACCTCGACACGTACACCGAGGCGATGTACCCGCTGCATCATTTCGGCTGGAGCGATCTCCGCGCGATGCGGGCGGGCCGCTTCAAGCTCATCGCCGCTCCGCGCCCGGAGCTGTACGATCTGCAGGATGATCCGGGTGAGCAGCACGATCTGTTCGCGCGCCGCGAAGCGCTGGGCACCCGCATGCTCGCGCAGCTGCAGGAGCGCGAGAAGCACTTCGTGAAGCGCGACGCGCCCGACAAGCAGACGATCGAGGTGGATCCCGACGCGCGCGCCCGGCTCGCCGCGCTCGGCTATGTCGGCACGTTCGTCGCGTCCGCCGCGCCGGACGACGCGCGCACCGGACTCGCCGATCCGAAGGACAAGATCGATGTGTTCAACAAGATCACCGAGGCGCGCGAGATGTCCAAAGACGACTCGGCCTTTCAGGAAGTCGTGGACATGCTGAAGGGCGTCGTGCGCCAGGATCCGAAAGTGATCGATGCGTGGTTCATGATCGGCAACACGTACGCGAAGGCCGGCCACCCGCACGAGGCAATCGCCGCGTTCAAGCAGACGCTCGCGCTGAAGCCCGACGATGAGATGGCGGTGATCAACATGGCGAACGTGTACCGCGAACTGGGCCAGGACGAGGAAGCATTGGTCGGATACCAGCGGTTCCTGGAGCTCGACCCGAAGAATTCGCAGGTGCGGTACGAAGCGTCGGAGATCCTGATCGATCGGGGCGACCTCGACGGCGCGGAGAAGGAACTGCGCGCAGCGCTCGAGATCGAGCCGAAGCTCGCCGCCGCCCGCAACGCGCTCGGCGTTGTTGCGCTGAAGCGCGGCGATCTGCCCGGCGCGGAACGCGAGATTCGGCAGGCGATTGCCGAAAAGCCTGACGTGCGCCTCGCGCACTTCAACCTGGCGCTCCTCGCCGAGGAGCGCGGGCAGCTGCAGGACGGCGTCAGCGAATACCGGAAAGAGATCGACGGGCATCAGGGCAGCTACAAAGCGTGGTTCAACCTCGGCAAACTCTACGCGCGCATCGGCGACCGCGCGGCGCAGGTTGACGCCTACCGCCACGCGATCGAGGCGAATCCGTCCTTCGCCGAGGGTCATCTGTATCTGGCGAAGCTGTATCTCGATACGGGCCAGAACCTCGACGAGGCGGTGACGCTCGCGAGAAAAGGGATCGAGCTCGGGCCGAACTCCGAGTACGCGCCACTGGGCTACTACGTGATCGCCGACATTTACTCGCGCCAGGGCCGCCATCACGACGCGGAGCAGGAAGCCGCCCGCGGCCGCGCGCTCGAGCACGCGCGGAAAGTGCACGGCTGATGGCGCCGCGCTCCGTGCTCATCATCGGATCGGAGGCCCTGCCGTTCGCGAAGACCGGCGGGCTTGCGGACGTTCTGGGGGCGCTGCCGAAGGCGCTCGCGCAGCTCGGCTGGCGCGCAACCGTCGCGCTGCCGCGCTATCGCGACGTCCACGACGGCACGCTCGTCGAGCGGTTCCCGATCACCGTCGGCGGGGTGACGTCGGACGTCGGGTTCTTCGAGGCGCCGATCTCGAGCGGCGCGTCCGCGCTGCTCGTGGACGTGCCGTCGCTGTACCATCGCGATTCGATTTACGGCATCGGCGCCGATTATCCCGACAGCCCGCGCCGCTTCGCGGTGCTGGTCCGCGCGGCGCTCGAGTTTGCCGCGAGACGCGGCGGTCCGACGCTCGTGCACGCCCACGACTGGCAGGCGGGGCTCGCGCCGGTCTACCTCAAGACGCTGTACGCCGCGCATCCGGTGCTCGGCGGCACGCCGAGCGTGATGACGATCCACAACCTCGCGTACCAGGGGACCGCCGCAGCCGACTGGCTGCCGCGGCTCGATCTGCCCTGGGATCTGCTGACGGTTGAACAGCTCGAGTACTGGGGCGGGATCAGCCTGCTCAAAGGCGGCATCAACAGCGCGGACCTCGTGACGACCGTCAGCCCGCGGTACGCCGAGGAAATCCAGACGCCGGAATTCGGCGCCGGCTTCGACGGCATCCTGCGGCGCCGCCGCGACGTGCTGACCGGCATCCTGAACGGCATCGACACCGAGGAATGGGATCCGGCGTGCGACGTGTTCCTGCCGGCGCGATTCACCGCCGAGGATCTCAACGGGAAGGCGGTCTGCAAGCGCGCCGCGCTCGAGGCGTACGGCCTGACGCTCGACGACGCGACGATGGGAAGGCCGCTCGTCGGGCTGATTTCGCGGATGGTCGATCAGAAAGGCTTCGATCTGATCGAAGCCGTCGCCGGCGATCTGCCGGGCCTCGACGCGAGCTTCGTGGTCCTCGGCACCGGCGATCCCCGGTACCAGCGGATGTGGGAGACGCTCGCGGCCGCGCATCCGGATCGGATCGGCGCGCGCATCGGCTTCGACGAGCGGCTCGCCCATCTGATCGAGGCGGGTGCCGACCTGTTCCTGATGCCGTCCCGGTTCGAGCCATGCGGCCTCAATCAGATGTACAGTTTGCGGTACGGCACCGTGCCGGTCGTCCGGGCCGTGGGCGGGCTCGCCGACACGGTCCACGACGTGACGCCGCGCAGCAGGCTGTCGAACGGCTTCGTATTCCAGGAATACACGGGGGAAGCGATGCTCGGGGCGCTGAAACGGGCGCTCGCGCTGTATGGCGACCGCCGCCGCTGGCGGGCGCTCCAGGCCGCCGGCATGCAGGCCGATCATTCCTGGGACCGATCGGCCCGGGAGTACGTCAAAATATACGAGCGAGCCATCGCCAAGGTGGCTAGTGGCTAGTGGCTAGTGGCTGGTGGCTCGAGATGCGACACTAAGTGGATAGTCGTTGCTATCCATGCCGAGCCGCGTAAGCGGCGAAGGCACAGGCGCGGGGGTGGGGCCCCGCGCAAAATAAGAAAAAGAGATCAGAGACAAAATGGCATCCGACAACGTGCGCACTTTTACTGACGGCGATTTCGAAGAAACGGTCATCAAGGCGGGGGGACCGGTGCTCGTGGACTTCTGGGCTGAGTGGTGCGGGCCCTGCAAGCGCCTCGCGCCGACCGTGGACGCTCTGGCGGCCGATTACATCGGGAAAGTGACGATCGGCAAGCTGAACGTCGACGACAACCCGAACACGGCGTCCCGGTTCCAGGTCCGCGGCATCCCGACGCTGCTGCTCTTCAAGGGCGGCCAGGTCGTCGAGTCGGTGGTCGGGGCGGTGGGGAAGGATGACCTCAAGAAGGTCATCGACAAGCATCTGTGATGCGCATCCACGACGTCATCATCATCGGTTCCGGTCCGGCCGGTCTGACTGCGGCCCTCTACACGGCGCGCGCGAACCTCAAGCCGCTGCTCATCGAGGGACTCGAAGCCGGCGGACAGCTCATGCTGACGACGCTGGTCGAGAATTTTCCCGGTCACCGCGAGGGCATCATGGGCCCGGAGCTGATGACCGAAATGCGCGCGCAGGCCGAGAAGTTCGGGACCGAGACCATCCAGGGCCACGTCACGTCCGTCGATTTGTGCACGCAGCCGATCGTCGTCACCACGTCGGACGCGCAGTTCCAGGCCAAGTCGCTCATCATCGCGACCGGCGCGTCGGCGAAGCTGCTCGGACTGCCGTCCGAGCGCACGCTGATGGGGCACGGCGTGTCCACGTGCGCGACGTGCGACGGCTACTTCTTCCGCGGCCATGAAATCGCCGTCGTCGGCGGCGGCGACTCGGCGATGGAAGAGGCCGTGTTCCTGACGAAGTTCGCGAGCAAGGTGACGCTGGTGCACCGCCGCGACACGCTGCGCGCGTCGAAGATCATGCAGGACAAGGCGAGAGCGAACCCGAAGATCGCGTGGGCGCTCGACACCGAGGTCGAGGAGATCACCGACACGGGGAAGGGCGAAGTGACGGCGATGCGGCTCCGGAACAACAAGACCGGCGTGCGCAGCGAGCTGCCGGTCACGGGCGTCTTCGTCGCGATCGGCCACACGCCGAACACGTCACTGTTCCGCGGCCAGATCGAGATGGACGCCAACGGCTACATCGTGACGCACGATGGCGCGAAGACGAGCGTGCCGGCCGTGTTTGCGTGCGGCGACGTGCAGGATCACATCTACCGGCAGGCGATTACCGCCGCGGGATCGGGCTGCATGGCCGCGCTCGACGCCGAGCGCTATCTCGAGGGCGTCCCCGAGCATCTCCAGGCGACGACGACGATTTAGTAGGGGCCGAGCTTGCTCGGCCCGGGCCGACCAAGGTCGGCCCCTGCGACGTCAATCGATCCAGCCCCCCCCAACTACGACATCGCCGTCATAGAACACCACGGCCTGGCCGGGCGTGATGGCGCTCTGCGGCGCGTCGAACACGACGTCGGCGCGTCGATCCGCGAGCGCGCGGACGGTGGCGGCCGCCGCCGCGTGGTGATGCCGGATCTGCGCGCTGATGTGCAGCGGGGCGGACGGTTCCTCGATGATCCAGTTGACGCCGGACGCCGCGAGCGTCGTGCGCTCGAGCGCGGTCCGGGGTCCGACCACGACCTGGCGATCCGCAGGCCGGAGCGCGAGCACGTACATCGGGGCGGGGCCCGAGAGGCCCAGGCCCTTGCGCTGGCCGACGGTGAAGCGATGGATGCCGGCGTGGCGTCCGATCTCGCGCCCGCTTTCGTCCACGATCGCGCCGCGGCGATCGGCCTCGGGTGCGTGCTTCGTCACGAACGCCGCGTAGTCGTCGTCGGGGATGAAGCAGATCTCCTGGCTGTCGGGCTTGTCGGCCACCGGCAGATCCAGACGCCGCGCGTAGGCGCGGACCGCCTCCTTCGGACGATCGCCGACGGGGAAGCGCGCACACGCCAGCTGATCCTGCGTCAGCGAGAACAGGAAATACGACTGATCCTTCGCCGGATCGATGCCTCGCTTGAGGAGGTAGCGTCCGCTGGCCGCATCGTGCTCGACGCGCGCGTAGTGCCCGGTCGCGACCGCGTCGGCGCCGAAGCCGCGCGCGCGATCCACGAGCGTCGCGAACTTGAGGTCGCTGTTGCAGTGGGCGCAGGGCAGCGGCGTCCGTCCGGCGGTGTACTCGCTGACGAAGTTCGAAATCACCTGTTCGGTGAACTGCCGCTCGAAGTTCAGGATGTAGTGCGGGATGTTGATCGCGGCCGCGACGCGCCGCGCGTCGTGCAGATCGTCGAGCGCGCAGCAGCGCCCGAAGGCCGGCTGCCCCTCGCGCGCGCCCGATGCCCCGGAATGCCCGGAATGGTCATAGAGCTGCATCGACAGCCCGATGACGTCATGGCCCTCTTCGGCCAGCAGCGCCGCCGCCACCGACGAATCCACGCCGCCCGACATGGCCACTACAATTCGCATGTTCTTGCTTATTCGTTCGCCTGCTTATCACGAAGACACGAAGTTCACGAAGCTCACGAGGACACCGGGTCGACGGCGTCGCTTCGCGACGCGCGAGGCCGGAGTCGGGCCGATGCGCGAACCATCGGTAGGGTACCGGTTCGGGCATCGGTCCGATCCGGCCGTCGACCCTTGTTCTTCTTCGTGTCCTTCGTGTCCTTCGTGTTCTTCGTGATCTTCGTGATGAATCAGCGCCGCTAGTTAGCTTGTTGCGACAACCCGCTGCTTCCGCGTCAGTCCGCGCAGTTTCTCGACGAGGCCGGGCAGCACTGCGATCACGCGATCGACTTCCTCCGGCGTCGAGAACAACCCGAGGCTGAAGCGGAGCGAACTCTGAGCGCGGCTCGCCTGGAATCCCATCGCGCGCAGGACGTGCGACGGCTCCAGCGTTCCCGACGAGCACGCCGAGCCCGTCGACACCGCCACGCCTTCCAGATCGAGCGCGATCAGCAGACTCTCCGCCTCGACCCGCTCGAAGCTGATGTTGGTCGTGTTCGGCACACGCGCACTCGGATCCCCGTTCACCGCGGTGCCCGGCACGCCGCGCAGGATCCCGTCCTCGAGCCGATCACGCAGCGCGCCGACCCGCGCCGCCTCGGTCGCCATCTTCGCGGCCGCCAGCCGCGCGGCCACGCCCATCCCGACGATCGCGGGCACGTTTTCCGTGCCGGCGCGGCGGCTCCGCTCGTGCTTGCCCCCGGTGAGGATCGGCTGCAGGCGTGTGCCGCGCTTGATCCACAACGCGCCCGCGCCCTTCGGCCCGTTGAACTTGTGCGCGGAGAGCGACAGCAGATCGACGCCGAGCGCGCGAACATCGACCGGAATCTTGCCGACCGACTGCACCGCATCCGTGTGCATGAGCGCGCCGCGCTCGTGCGCGATCGCCGCGAGCTCCGCGATCGGCTGGATCGTACCGATCTCGTTGTTCGCGTGCATCACCGAGACGATCGCCGCCGCGTCCGTCATCAGCTCGCGCAGCCGCAGCGGCGACACGATGCCGGTCTGATCCACGGGCAGCAGCGCCGGCTGCCAGCCGCGCCGCGCGAGCGCCTTGCATGTATTCAGCACCGCTTCGTGTTCGATCGCGCTCGCGATCAGTTGCCGACGGCCGCTCGGCTCGATCGCGTCCGCTGCGCCGCGGATCGCGAAGTTGTCGGACTCCGTGCCGCCGCTGGTGAACACGATTTCCGACGGATCACCATGCACGAGCGCCGCGATCGCCGATCGCGCCTCGTCCAGCGCGGCTTTTGCCTGCTGTCCGAAGTGATGGACGCTCGACGCATTGCCGAAAAGATCGCGTGTGGCGACCGCCACGGCGTCCGCCACGTCGGGTGCTAACGGCGTCGTCGCGTTGTAGTCAAAATAGACACGCATGGTGAATCGTTCATTGTATCACTGACGCTAACCCTCAGCAGCGAAAGGACTAGACAACACATGGCACGTCTCATATACTGGCTGGACTTTCGGTCCCTGGCAATCACTCGGCAGCGACCCTGTCGCCTAATGCAGCACGTGGACAGGCGGAGGATACATGTGGAAACGCGATGAATCGGTTCGACCGGCGAGCGGACAGCCGGCCGCACCCCAGCCGCCTGCGCCAATGACGGCGGGGGCTCCCAGTCCCCGTCCGGACACGAGCCAGAACATGGAGAAGGACATCGTGAATATTGGGAAGTCGGTCGTCATCAAGGGCGAGCTGAACGGCAGCGAGGATTTGACCATCGAAGGTCACGTCGAAGGAACGATTCAGCTTCGCGATCACGTCCTGACGATCGGTCCCAATGGACGCATCAAAGCGCAGGTCTTCGCGAAAGCGGTGATCGTGCTTGGTGAAGTGACGGGCAACGTCACCGCGAGCGACAAGGTGGACATCCGCGACAACGGATCGGTCGACGGCGACATCGTCTCGCCGCGCGTCGCGATCGCCGAAGGCGCGCATTTCCGCGGCAGCGTCGACATGCAGCGCAAACCGGGCGCGGCGGCGGCGAAAGCCGACGTCAAGCCGGCGGCGCCGCAGCAGGCTGGTCAATCGCAGCAGCAAGCCCAGACGCCCGCCGGCGCGCCAGCCGGCCAGCGCGTCGGGGCATAACGTTTCAGGGTGCTAGAGTGCTAGGGTGCTGAGGTTCTGCGGTGCAGAGTTGAGCACCCCAGCACCTTAGCACCCAAGCACCCAAGCACCGCAGAACCTTTCCTTCGTGGGTCTTCTCGACCGCATCGCCCCGCGCAAGAGCGAGGCCGAAGTGCCGCCGGTGGCGCCGGCTTCGGCTGGCGAGCCTTTGTTCAACACGAAGGCGCTTCGAAAATTCCTCACGAACCTCACGTCGCACGAATCGCCCGTCCTGCTCGATCTCGGTCCCGTCGTCGGCGGCAATGTCACGTTCTTCGGCGAACAGCTCGGCTGCAAGATTTTCGTCGAGGATATTTTTGCCGACCTCGACCGTCACGTCCGCGCCGGGGCGCTCGAGGCGTTGCCGGAATTTCTCAAGAAACGTTTTCCGCAGGCGGACGGATCCGTGGACGGCATCCTCTGCTGGGACATCATCGACTACATGGATCGCATGGCCGCGCAGGCGCTGGCCAACGAGCTCATGCGCCTGCTCCGGCCGGACGGCGCGCTGCTGGGATTTTTCGGCACCGCCCAGCCGCGCGATTCGCGCTACACGAAGTACGTCATCGTCGACGAGGTGAACCTGAAGCACCGCCCGTATCCCGCCGCGCGCGGGCGGCAGGCGATTCTCCTCAACCGCGACATCATCCGGCTGTTCCACGGCCTGCGCGTGTCTGACTCGTTTCTGCTGCAGAATAACTTGCGAGAGATCTTGTTTCGTAAGCCTGCGTAGTTCGAGCATCCGTCGCTTACGCTCCGGATCTTGGCTTCGGCGCCATTCTGCTTAGTCAGCGGTTCAGTCCCCGTCCTGCCATACCATAGTGACCATGGGTCGTCCCGTCATCGCTTTGCTGACAGACTTCGGCACGCGGGACCACTACGCCGGCACGATGAAGGGCGTCGCGCTCTCCATTTGTCCTGACGCGACGCTGGTGGACATCTCCCACGACGTGCCGGCGCACGACGTCCTCGCGGGCGCGCTCGAGCTTGCCGCCTGCTTCCGTTACTTTCCGGCCGGCACCATCTTCCTCGTCGTCGTCGATCCCGGCGTCGGCTCGTCGCGGCGCGGCATCGCCGCGAACGCCGGCGACTACAAGTTCGTCGCGCCGGACAACGGGGTGTTGACGATGGCGCTCGAGGATGTGGCCGCGGGGAAGATCGTGGAGCTGACCGAGCGGAAGTACGCGCGGCCGACGGTCAGCCGGACGTTCGAGGGGCGCGATCGATTCGCGCCCGCGGCCGCCTGGCTGGCGAAGGGCATCGAGCTGTCGGCGCTCGGCCGTCCGGCCGGCGCGATTCATCGACTCGCGGTGCCGCGCGCATCCGCGTCGCCAGGCGGTGTGGCGGGCGAGGTGATCCGCGTCGATCGCTTCGGCAACCTGATCACCAACGTCGATCGGAAGACCTTCGACGCGCTGGCCACCGGCGGCGCGCTCGAGGTCCGTGTCGGCGCGCACGCGATCTCGCGTGTGGTCTCGACGTATGCGGACGTCGGCGCCGGCGAGGTGTGCGCGTTGTTCGGCAGCAGCGACCAGCTGGAGATCGCCGCCAACGGCGCCAGCGCCGCCGGTGAGCTGGGCGTGGGCCGCGGCGCGCCCGTGCACATAGTCCGCCTCGCATGATAGGATTCGTCGTTTATGATCAGCTTTGATCTCAACGAAGAGCAGCGTCTGCTCGAGCAGTCGGTCCGCGAATGGGCCGCCCGCGAGGTCGCGCCCACCATCCACGACCTCGACCGCGAGCATCGCTTCGACAAGAAGGTCTTCCCGCAGATGGCGGAGCTCGGGCTGCTCGGCATTTCGGTGCCGCAGGAGTACGGCGGCGCCGGCATGGATTACATCAGCCTCGGCATCGCGAGCGAAGAGCTCGAATACGTCGACACGTCGCTGCGCGTGATCATGTCGGTGCACGCGGGGCTGAACTGCCTGTCGCTGCTGACGTGGGGCAGCGAGGATCAGAAGCAGCGCTACCTGGTGCCGCAGGCGCAGGGCAAGAAGATCGCGACCTACGGGCTCACCGAGCCGAGCGCGGGCAGCGACGTGCGCGGCATTCAGACCGTGGCGATCAAGAAAGGCGATCGCTACCGGCTCACCGGCGAGAAGATGTGGATCTCGCTGGCCGACGTCGCCGACAACTTCCTCGTCTTCGCGTGGACGGATCTCGAGAAGAAACGGCAGCGCGATACGAGCGGCATCAGCGCGTTCATCGTCGAACGCAGCTTCAAGGGCTTCTCGAGTGCGACGCTGAAAGAGAAATGGGGCATCCTCGCCGGCAACACCGGCTCGTTCAAGATGGACGAGGTCGAAGTGCCTGAGGAGAATCTCGTCGGCAAGCCCGGCGAGGGCTTCAAGATCGCGATGTTCGCTCTGGATCAGGGCCGGTTCACGGTCGCCGCCGGCGCCACCGGACTGATTCGCGCCTGCCGCGACGCCAGCGTGAAGTACGCCAAGGAACGGAAGACGTTCGGCGTCGAGATCGCGCAGCACCAGCTCGTAAAGGAAATGATCGCGCAGATGGAGTCCGACTATCAGACGTCGCGGCTCCTGTGGCTGCGCGCGGGCTGGCTGAAGAACACGGGGCAGCGCAACACGCGCGAGACGGGCCTCGCGAAATGGTTCTCGACGGTCGCGTCCGAGCGCGCGGCAGGCGATGCCGTGCAGATTCACGGCGCCAACGGCTATTCGGACGAGTATCCCGTCGGGCGCTTCTATCGCAACTGCAAGGGCGCCGTCATCTACGAAGGCACGCGCGAGATTCACAAGCTGATGCAGGCCGACTACGTGCTCGGCTACCGCGCGGATCGGCCCACGCGCTGCGAACTGCCACCGCACAAGTCGTAGGGGCCGAGCCGCACAAGGCGTAGGGGCCGAGCTTGCTCGGCCCTTGAGGTACCGATGCTCAAGTCCGATCTCTCGCTCGAATTCCTCCGCGTCGTCGAGCAGGCGGCCGTCGCCTGCGCCCACACGATGGGGCAGGGCGATCGCCACAAATCCGATCAGGTCGCCGTCGAAGCGATGCGCAGCGTCCTGGACACGGTGCCGATCGACGGCACCATCGTGATCGGCGAAGGCGAGCGCGACGAAGCGCCCATGCTCTACATCGGCGAAAAGGTCGGCATGGTGAACGCCGCGAACCTCGAAGGACCCAAGCCGGTTCGGTACGCCGCGGTCGACATCGCCGTCGATCCGCTCGAAGGCACCAACCTCTGTGCCACCGGCGCGGCGAATGCGATCGCCGTGCTGGCCGCGTCGGAGAAGGGCGGTCTGCTGCACGCGCCGGATCTCTACATGGAGAAACTGGTCGTCGGCCCGAGCTCGAAGAACGTGGTGAGCCTCGATGCGACGCCGCGCGAAAACCTGAAGGCGATCGCCAAAGCTCTCGGCCGCCGCGTCGAGGATCTCGTCGTCACCGTGCTGGATCGCGAGCGTCACGCGGACCTGATCGAGGAAATCCGCGAGAGCGGTGCGCGCATCCGGCTCATCGGCGACGGCGACCTCTCCGCCGGCATCTCGGCCGCCGTCGTCGGCTCCGGCGTCCACGCCGTGATGGGCACCGGCGGGGCGCCGGAAGGCGTGCTCACCGCCGCCGCGATGCGCTGCCTGAACGGCGAAATCTTCGCGCGCCTGGTCGTCAAAAAACCCGAAGACGAAGCGCGGTGCCGCGCGATGGGCATCACCGACTTCAAGAAGGTCTATCGCTCCGTGGATCTCGCGCCGGGCGAGCGGATCGTCTTTGCCGCCACCGGCGTCACCGACGGCACGCTGATGCGCGGCGTGCGCTTCTTCGGCGACGGCACGCGCACGAGCTCGGTGATCATGCAGAACGTGCCGCACCAGATCCGCTTCATCGACAGCATTCACGTCCAGACGACCAAGGACGTCAAGATCCGGTTCTGATGGCCTGGGCTGACGCGGTCGCCGCCGGCGTGCACGCGGCCGGCAGCCGGCATCTGGTTTACGTGCCCGACAATCCGCTGTCGCACGTGCTCACCGCGCTCGGCGCGCAGTTTCCCGACATCCACACGACGCTCGCGACCCGCGAGGAGGAAGCGTTCGGCATCGCCGCAGGCTTGTACCTCGGCGGCGCGAAGCCGACCGTCATGCTCCAGTCGAGCGGCCTCGGCAACTCGCTGAACGCGATCACGTCGCTGCTGATTCCGTATCAGATTCCGGTGCTCATCGTGATCAGCATGCGCGGCGACGAAGGTGAGTGGAATGCCGCGCAGGGGCCGATGGGACGCGCGATCCGGCCGATCCTCGAGTCGATGGGCATCCCGCACGTCACGGCCGACGCGGCCGAGACCACCGCCGAGACCGTGCGCCTCGTGGGCCACACCGCGTTCGGCACGCGGCTGCCCGGCGCGTGCCTGCTGCCGCGGCGCCTCACGGTTCCGCAGAAGGCCACGGCATGAATCGCCTCGAAGCGTCGCGCGCGCTGGTGTCGGCCCTCGGCGACGAACCGGTCATCGCGAGCCTCGGGCATCCCGCATACGACTTGTTCGCGGCGGGCGATCGCAAATCGAATTTCTACACGTGGGGCAGCATGGGCCTCGCATCGTCGCTCGGCCTGGGCCTCGCGCTGGCCCGGCCGGCGCTGCGCGTCTTCGTGGTGGACGGCGACGGGTCGTTGCTGATGAACCTCGGATCGCTGGCGACGATCGGATCCGCGAAGCCGGCCAACCTCGTCGTCATCGTCTGGGACAATCAGGAGTACGGCACGACGGGCGGTCAGGCGAGCGCCACGGCGCACGGCGCGGATCTCGAGGCCGCTGCGCGCGCGATGGGCATTCACGCGACGGCGACTGTTCGGACCGAAGAGGGGCTGCGCGCGGCAATCGTCCGCGCGCGCACGGACGCCGGACCGTGGGTCATCGTCGCGAAGGTGGCCGAGTCCGCGCCGGCGGTGAAACCGCCGCTCGACTGCGTGTTCATCAAGCAGCGCTTCATGGCGGCCATCGGCACCGCCGAAGCCGCGACGCGCGGCTCGCACCAGTGACGGCGCGCCTCGCGACGTTCGCGGTCGAGGCGCAGCCGCCGGCGGCCGCTCGCGTCCGCGCCGCGGCGGCGATTCTCGACACCGTCGGCGTCACGCTCGCCGGATCCTCGGAGCCGGCCGCGCGGATCGTGCAGCGGGTCGTCGTTCCCATGGCCCCCAGCGCGCACGGCGACGCGTGCCGCATCTTCGGCGCGCGCGTGACGACGACGGCGCCCGACGCGGCGCTCGCCAACGGCACGGCCGCCCACGCGCTCGACTACGACGACATGTGCTTCGTGTCGCTCGCGCATTCGAGCGCGCCGCTCGTCTCGGCGGCGCTGGCCGCCGGCGAACTCGCGCACGCCTCCGGCCGAGCCCTGCTCGACGCCTACATTGTCGGATTCGAAATCGAAGCGCGTCTTGGCGCGCTGATGAATCCGCGCCACTACCAGCGCGGGTGGCACTGCACGTCCACGATCGGCACGATCGGCGCCGCCGCCGCGGCAAGCCGCCTGCTTGGCCTCGACGCGGCGACGATGAGCCACGCGCTGGCGATCGCAGCATCCGAAGCGTCCGGTCTCAAGGAAAACTTCGGGACGATGGTGAAGCCGCTGCATGCGGGTCTGGCGGCACGCAACGGCGTGATGGCCGCGTTGCTTGCACAAGCCGGCATGACGGCCAGTGCCCAGGCGATCGACGGACCGCAGGGGTTTCTGCAGGCGATGGACAGCGAAGGGCAGTCGCTCGCGGGCGCCTCGTCGGACCTCGGTGTCCGGTGGGAGATTCTCGACACGGGCATCACCGTGAAGCTCTATCCTTCGTGCGCAGGTACGCATCCGACACTTGACGCGATCCTGGCGCTCCGCGAGACCGAAGGCTTCACCGCAGACGACGTGGAGCGAATCGAGATCGGCGTCGACTCGATGACGCCGACCGTGTTGATTTACGAGCGGCCCGCGAGCGGCCTCGAGGCCAAGTTCAGCATGCCGTTCTGCGCGGCCGCCGCTGTGGTGCACGGCCGCGTCGGCATCGACACGTTCGACGCGCCGTCGTTGACTGACGAGCGGGTCGTTCAGCTG
>Ga0193726_1001794_pt1 | contig 15824 bp, 44 predicted proteins | sample H2c1metaG_FD_144928 | JGI IMG/M metagenome (GOLD analysis project Ga0193726, IMG submission 144928) | Soil microbial communities from a riparian zone of the East river system, Colorado, United States - H2c1 | ecosystem: Environmental > Terrestrial > Soil > Riparian zone | place: USA: East River... | reverse complement strand
CTTCCTCATCTTTTCTGCAAAGATTATTTGCATCAGCCATAGCTATACTGAGATTGTATGCTTCAATAGTTATCATCCTATTCTTCTCGTAAGTACCTACGAGAGCCCTAAATTCCATTTTGTGGTCGAAAGCTGTTTGAACGTTATGTGGTCTACTTAGTTTATATAGTTTTGATTTATCTTTCATATTACCAACTCACTGTTATCAATAATCCGCAACCACTACAAATGAAAGATACTGTTGGCCAGATTACCGTATGTGGTACTCCACATCTGGCACAGATCACTGTTCTTGGAAATTTATCTTCTTCTTTAGTCATTTATTTTCCCTTCTAATCGAGAATCCATTCCTCATGCATCTTCTTTGAAGTATTATATTCTATGGTATCTACAATATTGAATCCCATAGAAGTCTTGATACCTACCTTATTCAATCCCATATACACTCCCCATTGATTCTTTGATTTAGAATCACGGGATTTCAAATGTAATCCTATAGTTAATATATCACCCCAATCATCTTGATTTATAGGTATACGTGTATCAGGAGGATTAGGAATATTAATGTGTATCATCGGTTGAAACCCATTGACTTAATTGCTTTCTCGAAATGAGGAATATTCTCGAACCCAGATGGGATAGATAACTCACAAATTAAAACGGGATTCGCACCATTAGTGAAAGTCCACGTTCGACCCACAACAAGCATATTAATCTCACACTCTGAATCATTGTACACTCTTACGAGATCACCTTTCATTGGGTTAATTACTAATCCAGAGATACTCTGCATGAAACGCTTCATGCAATCTATATTAGTATGGAATTGAGTGATCATGGTTTAGTTTCTCTCTCAATATCTTTCCACGGCCCTAACGTTCGACGCTGTATAGCTACCGTTTCCCCAGGAGCTGCAGCATTTCTAGCATTTCTATATACTTCACCTGCTTCTTTTTGATTCTCTGTTGGTTTAGTTGCGTGCTCTGGTTTATCTTTTTCGTGAGCTGCAACACGGTATTCATATGAATCAGCCATGGTTTTAATTCCTTTCTGCGATCATTTGTTTGATTTCTTCACCGATAGTATTATTAATCTTTTCCAGTAACCTTAATATATTTTCATTGCTGGTTTCTATATCATTTAATGTAAGAGCATGTGCAGATACAATATAAATGAAAGCTACATAACTTGTTTCCATATCTTCTGCAAGATGTTTCTTTAATATTTCAATTATTTTTGTTGCATATTTAATACTTTCAATGAACTCATCAATACTCATATTACCAGTCCTGAGTTATGGTTTCTTCTATAATTACTAGTTCATTATCAATAATTTCAGCAATAAAATATGCTTTTACTCTATTTCCCAGAGCTTCTTTAATTTCTTTAGTTATAGGTTCCTGCATCTGGAAGGAACTATCCTCATTGTAAATCAACATTTGTTGCTGTCCAGCAGTTGTATACTGTGATGCTTGAATCTTAACTATCATATATGATTCACTCCAAATTGAGTATCCGATTAATAATTCTCCACTTGATTTCATGCATAATTAATTGGTCATTAATCCATCCCCATTTATTGAATGAATGGATCCATTTTTGGGCTACGCGTTTACCTTCTTCTTGTTTGACTGAATAACTTTGTAATGAGTTTAACTCTATAACAACACCACATAAAGCATTAACTAACTCAATAATTTCAGCTTTTTGAATATCTTCTTTTGGTGCCATATTTTATATTCCTCTAATTTTTTTCTCGAGTTCTGCTAGAAACATATCTGTTTCAGCTAATAATTCAATATATTGATCTTCAGGTAACTCTTCTTTACCATAAAGTTTCTTAAATTTAGAGAGACAAGTATCACATATTTTAGCTACAGCACTTCTCCGTTTACCGTAATCACTTAAATCATAGAACCTTACTTTGTATCTTGCTGTTTCTGATCCATGAGATATACACATTTCACATAATAAATCAACATCAAGGAATTCTAACAATTTGAATTTCATCATTTATGTGCAAACCAAAGTGGTATAAGGAAATGTGGATCATTACAATGTAAATATAGATAGGTGGCTAGTTCCCGTAAATCAATGGTACCATTATGATTTTCAATATAATCAAATGAAACAGTCGTTTCTTCCGTAATATTCATTCCTATTTCAGAGTTTGCCTTGTAATACTTTATTAATGCTCCGATCGCCAACGTCATTCTTTTCTCTTCATCGTGATGAGACAATCTCATTGCTTCAGGAATCAAATCAATAAATTGCTTTGTAATAGTATCTTTCTTAATTTTAGAAACTAATTCCTTTAAATCAATTTCATATATTTCCTTTTCTAATGTGTTCATAATTTTCTCAGATTAATATGAATTCCTTCTCGTTTCTTATCTCTTCAAATGTTTTAAATATTAAATAGTAGCCTGAAGTTCCCCATATATTAGGTTGTCCGTAATTTTCCCAATATGGCTCTTTACCAGCTTTAATGAATAATTCACCGTAATGAGGTATTTTCTTATTATTTTGCCTGTCAATAATAACAGGATATGGTCCCATTAATTTTGGACCATTTTCCAAATAAAAGAAATAGTAATCCTTAATCAAGCCTTCTTGAATAAGGGATTCAGGTAATCCTTTTGATCTCCTGAAATCAGCATGTTGGAATTTCATAATTCAATAAGCTCCGGGCAAATTTTATAAATTTTAGCGGTGAAAAGTTCTTTACTTAGCCAACGATCTCTATATTCCTTAATCTTTTCAATTTGATCAATAGGAAAATAACGCTGCGTATAAACTAAATCTTTATAGTAAATCATAACAACGTAATGATCATTCATAAAGCTTTCTTTCTCAGATAGTGAGGCATACGATGAAGCCATCCTGGATCATGATTTCTACTATAGAATTTATGCAGGTCCACAGATAATTTATCTATTTCAGTTAGTGTCGCTCCTCTTGGGAAATCATTTATTACATGTGATAGTACATCTCTTGAATTCCTGCCCCTAGAAATTACTGTTTTCTTTCCATCAGACCAACCAAACAAGTAATACATTACTGTAAATATTTCCTATTCACGTTTCTGCAAGTAGAGCATGCATTTTCAATCATTGCCGCGCCACAATAAAAACAATATTTGTCTTTCAGTTTATCAAGATATTGTAATCTTTCTAATGGTGTGAGAGTCTCGAATTCATATCTCAATATACTTATTGCTAATTCAATGTCTTCTTTCCGTGCCATGAATCATGTCCTAAATAAACCTGGCCCGCTTCCCAAGCGTCTGCTGATGCGCTGCCAGGCCCAACCTACCTCGCTTCCTGGATATATGCATCTAGAGCCAGTGCGCTGATAGGGTGTCTCATTTAGTAACTTCCTGTGTAACTCTGTAAATGTCAGCAGTAAAACTTTCTTTTTGTTCCCAATGTTTCTTATATTCTATGGCTTCATTGATTCCATCAATAGGAAACTCTTTCTCAGTATAGAAATGGTTTTTGTGATAAACTTTAACAAGTAAATAATTATCATTCATTTCTCACCTACATCTTTAGTTACATATCGAAGTGTTTGCTGAGATCGAGTGATGCCAATAAATAATAAATTATTTTCTTGTTTAAGTTGTGCTTCAGTCTTGGCAAGTTTATGTGGGATCAAGTCCCGTCTAATTATAAATACATTAGGATTCTCTAAACCTTTACTCTTGTGAAGAGTCATGAAACATATACCTATACCTCTATCAACAATAATCTCATTGATAAGATATTTAAGGGCATTGACATCAACACATTCTACCATTAAAGCTTTAAGCCCCTCAACTTGGTCTTCAAGAAGGGTTGCTTGATCTTCTCTGTTGAGATTGTTTAAATGTGCAAGTCTCTCTGAGAAATATGTATCAAGCTTTGTCTGGAATTCCTCCATACGCATATTTATGGAACCATTACAAACAGTATCGATAAGCTTTATCAGACCTTCACCAATCTCTCTACCCTTAACGTAAGCTCTTTTCTTGAGTGATAACATTCGTAAACAGTACTTAATCAATGGAGCAGTGGTACGACACAACACGAAATCCCCTTCTTGAACTACCACTTCATATTTATTTTTATTTATTGTTTCAACTAATCCCTCTCCATTGCTATTTACTTCAGGGTGTTCAATAGTTTGATTGACTCCTTTCGCTTCATTGATGACTGCTGTTGGACAGCGGTAGCATATCGATAATGGGAGTTCTTTAGCTTCAAAGCGTTTAACTATATTATCCATTGCATCTGAATCCGACCCCTTAAATAAATATATTGACTGATATCGGTCACCTACGAAAACCTTCTTCTCCCCCATTCTGTTTATGAATTCAACTTCCATTAAACTTAAATCCTGTGCTTCATCGACCATAACCCAATTATATTGAGGGAAACTCCAATTACAATAAATTGGCATATATTTTTGATCATCGAAGGACATTATATCTTTTTGATTCACACTTTCAATATAAACTTTTTCAACGATCTCATAGAAATTTTTTATTTTATCTGGGAAGTCCAAAGCATGTTGATCGCGTATTTGATTTAATACATTAATCATATTACCATTGAAGGGTGTAACCAAGTTATTTTTCATTAAACTAACTAGTTTAGCTACTAAACTTTTCCATTTGTACCAGTCTTTCTCTTCAACATACTGTTTAAAAATATTTACATCTTTAAACTTATCCAGTATCACTCCTCTAACATTATCTCTACAGATTCGCCAACCATGTGCGTTGAGAGTATTACTTTCCACATGACGGGGTATCTTGGTTGCAAGTACATCAGCTATTGCTCTAGAGAAAGATACTAAGATAGTTTTCTGATTAACAGCAATATATTTACAATTCTCTACCAAAGTGGTAGTTTTACCAGACCCTGCTGTAGCTTCGATAACTAAATTCTGTTCATGTAATAACCCATCGTTCTGATTCCTGATCCACTGGAAAATAGCTTCTTGATATTTCGAGTAAATCATTTAATCCTCATATGGTATCTGTTTAACTAAAATAAGATTCTTAGTATTTACTCTGGTTGGAATATGATCTCTATCCCATGTGATAACTGCTATGATAAGCTCCGATCCTAGAGTTATTAGTTCAGTTACTTCGCCCCTAGCATAAGATAGTTCTCCTATGTATTGACCAGTATTACGTAACCATTGTTTACTAAATGCAACTTTATCGTGTATTTGTATCATGGCAGTAACGATAACTTTGTTACACAATATACGTCAGGTTCGATTTCCCACGCATCCCATACGCAGTGACTACTCCATATTGGAGATTCCTCTCTAGCTAAATAAATAGCGTAATCTCTTCCTGATTCAGGTTCAAATGCATCGTAATGTATATCATGAATAAATTCTTCAAGAAATAGATTCATCTTTATATAACCTAGTTACACAATAAGAATAACTAAATGAATCAATACTTGTTATTTCCCAGGCATCCCATTTAGCTGCCGGATTTGTTAATTTAACAAATTCTATTGCCCAATTCTTACAACTAGAATACGATTTAAACCAATCTTTTGGAAAATGAATAATATATTCTTTAAGAATCATTTTGATAGACAGGTCACACAGTAACGATATAATCCAATTTCCCACGAATCCCATATTTCATTTTCAGATTGAGATGGCCAAAAGTGTTTTGCTCTTTTTATTGCTTGCTCCTTATTTAAGTCACGAGTACTATCAATTATGAATTCTTCTAAGTAATGATTCATACTCCAACTTCCTTAATATAAACTTCAAAGAAGAGACGCATCCAAATTATCCATTCAACAATGATTATTAGAAATACTGTTAAATAGTATACTATTGATCGCGGAGTTAATCTTATAAAAATAATATAAGGCCAGCAAAACACAACTTGAATCCATAATACACTGAAATATATAGCAAATGTTTTTACTCGCAGTTCCCCTGCTTTCAAATAATAATTTTCAATAATTTGCTCTCTCAAAACATATAAATAATAAATGTAAAGAAATAATCCTATATGAGTATAAATCCTAATGAATTGCTTCACTTCATGAATTCCCGTGTTTCAATAGAACCTAAATCTATTTTTATATGATTCTCTCTATCCCATCTATAGAAAACTAGTGTGTCGAAACCTTTCTTATTGGCCGCAATATAATACCACAATCCGATACTTTTAAGCCACGCTTCAAGTAATTCTTTCTGATTTTCATTCATATTATTTCTAATTTCCCTGAATTGGTAAAATCGTAATATGAAATGCAAAGTCAATTGATTTACTTACATCAGCAGCAGATTGTTCATCTGGATACACCTTTGCGCTGCCCTTACTGGCATTCCATGAATTGCCATTCCACCACACACTAATGCCGCCATTTTTATCGATGCCATGAATCACATAACCTGTTGGTGCAGTCATGTTAATTGCTCCTGGGTTTCCTGAACCATTTAAAATAATTTCTTTTCTTCCTATTTTCTGATTCTTTTTCACATACTTCACCGACTCTCTTGAATGCTTCGTCCGCTGTTCCTGGGGCTTCTAGGGCTTTGATAACATTTTTTAATGCATTGATTAAATGTTTCTGGTCTTCCCAGAATTCTTCATCTGTTCGAGGATCATTACGCATCTGTTCCTCTATTTTTTCTTCATTAATCCAATGAATAAAACCTCCAAATCTAAAATACACGAATATTCTCTTATTATATATGCTCTCTAGTGACCCTACATACTGTTGTGAAACTGCTTCCTGGATTCTTATTCAGCCAATCTTCCCTTAAACTTGCTATTAAAGTTAAATCTTTTGCTATAATTTTAGCAGCAAGTAAACCATCCTCAAAGAAACAATATAATTCATAAAATATTCCTATCATTACAGTTTCTGGTATCATAATTAATTCTTTTGTAAAATACTGATTGAGTGCTTAAGTGATACAATTTTATCAGTTAGCATTGTTGTTGTTTGTTTACATTCACATATTCCATCATTAATTTTAGCTTGCTGTAAACAAGCTTTACTATTCTGAATAGCATTTTTCAAACATTGAATGGCATATTCATTCATTACATATTCTCCCTAGTAACCTTGCATACTGTTGTAAAATTGCTTCCTGGATTACTCTCCAGCCAATTTTTCTTTAACTTATGTATTAAGACTAGATCTATTGTTATGATTTTAGTAGCAAGAAGACCATCCTCAAAGAAACAATATAATTCATAAGATGGTCCCATCATTATAGTTTCATTCATGCTTTAGTTGCCTCAATAGAAAGTTTAGCGGCTTGCAATAGTTTCTCGGCTTTCTCTATTGATCCTACTTTAGTAATATACCACATTGCTATCTTCAATCCACCGAATGGATCATCCACATTACCATTAGTTTTAATTTCAACGTTTTGCGTATTAATATACGCTTTCGGATATTCTTTAACAATTTCTTCAGCATTTTTAATGTCAGGTTCTATATGAGTTTCTCTCGGTTTATACGTGTACTTGTAACCACATGCTTCAGCTTTCTCTTTTTGAAATTTATCATGTTGATCCACTTCAGCATTATGTTTATCTACTTCAGCATTATATGCAATTATTTCAGCGTCTTCTTCCTTAAAGTCTTCATCCTGAGGCATATATGAATCTTTTACTTTAGCATCTTCTTCCTCCCATTTCTTTTTAACATTTTCCCAATAGGCTTTCTCATCAAGAGGTACTTTCCATTTGCCTCCCTTAAGAACTAAAGCTATAACATCTGGTCTACCTGAGAGTAGACCCTTGGAATTCTCTACACACAAGTCGAGATTATTCCATACCTCCTCTTTAGGTTTACCTAGGATAGCTGCATATTTGCGGGCCTTCATCCACCTGAGTTTCATCTTCCTTGAATTATGCTTTCTGCGTTCTGGTGTCATAATCTTTCCTCAATTCTTAATTTAAATAATGAACAGAAATCAATTGTTTCTTGTAATATTTTATGTAGTGCTTCTAGATTTAAATTTTCTCCGTAATCCTCGACTAAACATCTCACATTAATCGTAAATGATGTTTGAACTATGCTAGGATCATTTTCAATTTCTGTTAATATTTCTTTAAGAATTTCAGTTTTAGTCATAATTCCTCTTCAAGAGTTTTCTTGAATAGTAAGGCTGTGTCTGATAAATCTTGTAGATATTCTAATATTTTATAGTTACTATCTACAAGTTTTATTTTGACACTTAGAAGTGTAGCTATATCAATAGCCTCATAGGTTGAGTCATCGTCTAAAAGAACTCTTTTTATCACTTCTTTGATGATATGCATCTCACACTCCAAATAATTAGTAATCCCGTTAGCCATAACACTATTGATGATGGTTCCGGCACACTATTTGTGAATGACACCGTGTAAGTCTGTCCGGTATCATTAGAATCAAAAGGTTGATAGATATAATTAGCGGTGACTAATACATTCGAGGTATCCCCGTTGCCAATATATTCTCCGGTGGGATCAGTCAAACTGACTTCTGCTTCAAGATACCAGAGATGATAGATTGAGGTATTTATGGAACCTGATGCCAGATCACTGCTCTGTCCTGGGATACCATCAGTGATAAAGGTAATCAAGAATAATGGATTCTCTGGCGAGATGCGATAAATAGGATCTGGATTTGTGGAGTTGAGTGAGAAAATATTATTAGTCAAATCAAATTGAAATGGCCCATTCCCTATTTGACTATTGGCTGTGATCGTGAAATTAAGTGTAGACACTACACCCTTGTAATCAACTGTTGGTCCTACTTGTTTGCCTAAAACGTATTGCTGTACCTCGATATCGGCAATACCTTGAAAGGTTCCGGTAACTGTGCCAGCGTAGGTTGATTGGAAAGAACACAATAGACACATAGCTAAAACGTAACGCATCAATAAACCTGCAATTCTGTGAATAAGAGTGTTGATCATTTGCATACTCATTTGACTATTATTATTGTGTCACTTGATTCTCCTCTCAATATTATTTTTGAGTCTCAAAGTATCATCAGATAACTCTTGTAATAATTTAGTTATTCTTTCTTGTTGTACATTTTCTCCAAATGCGTAAATTATACTTGCTATGAATTCATCTATCGCTTTCTTACATAATGTGTTGCATTTTAATTTTTCTAATTCACTGAAAGTGATTCCCAGCTTTTCATACATATTCATTTATATACTACTTCTGTGTCTGATAGATTACCTTTGTAATTTTCACTGCATACGAAAACTGCTGCAATGAATATTGTTTTAGTTAAACTATTATTTGGTCCATGATGCTGTAGTTTCCAGTGCCCTCGACGCCAATGTGGATGAGGGGAAGAGTGAGCCTTTATTCCATTTGTTTCAATGAATGGAAGAACAACTTTCTTGAATAGTGGAATCTCTTGATTAAGTCCAACATAGAAGAAATCTTGCTTTGCTTTAAGCGGTTCCTTACGCTCATAATGCCTATGTTGTTTAATATTAGAGTAACCAATTTTTGTATGACCGAAATTAGTCATAAACAACATTACATTAAGTGCTACACGTTCTGCGTGTCTTAACGGTTGAAAATCTGGATCATCATTCTCATTCCATTTGATCATTTCTTCTATTTTAGATTCATCATTTGTAATAAAGAATGTAATACTATAATTCTTAATCCCGAATGATACTCCACCAATCATGTATTCTTTATTATTTGGACGATGACAAGTAACAGCTAAAGGTGGTTTCCTATGGAATCGTGATTCAAGTAATGACTTATATGCATCAGGAAATTCTACACACATAGTTTCATATGGCTGCTTATAATCTTTGAAAGGAATATTAATCTCAATATTCTCGAAAGCTAAACATTGTTCAAAAGTAGGTTTAACTACTTTAATGCCATTCCTATATAACTCATTAACAACATAAACATAACCAATAGCGTTATGGTCATTTTTAAAAGCTGATACTAATTGATTTAGTGGAGATTCTATTTTAGCAAATGATATATTCATATCTATCATACCACGTTTACTACTTACTGTTAACCATTCATTCTTTGCAAACCGTGGGTATATAGGTAAACTTGCATATACAAATAAATCGGTGATATTCATATTCGTTCTACCTGTATAAAATATAATACAATTGCGAACGAGGGGTACAATGCTTGATAATTTACTTTTTCTCTTTGAGCTTTCTCTCTTTCTGATATGTGATAAGTGTATGTGTGAAACAGTATTCCTTGATCATCATATAAACAAAGTGCGTAATGATTCTTCATAATCTTTCCTCCAATTTCTGAATAATCTCTAGAATTTCTTCCGAGGAAGAAATCATACCTAAATAATATGGTGAATTATTCACGTTGACCCATAGATATTGATTATTATTTTTCTCTGTTATTCGATAACTTGCTACCTTACCTTTAGGCACTCTATCGATAAAATATGATTTATTATCTAATTTCCTTTGTTTGGTTTGTTTCTGTTTCTCTTTAATTAATCTCTTATATTCATCTATGACAAGATTCTCTTGCCGACAATCTAAATGATCTTTATTCCTGAATTTAACGCACTTCTTACCTTTAATATGCAAGACATCATAATGAAGATATATTGTCTTCCTGTCTTCAACGCGAGCCACATAACCACTTTTCAAGTAGTATTGATGCTTAGTGAGATCCTCATTCTCGGCATCAATAATAGCAGTTTTATCTGAGTTTGTGAGCTTGATTTCTATAGTTGCTATCATAATTTGTGTCCTTAAGATAAATATCCCCTGTTTTAGAATATCTCCACACCCGCCCATAAATACATTTGGCGGATTTTAATTCAATAATAGACTTCTCGTAACTGTCTAACTCACCAATGTAATCTCCTGATATTTCACTATAAGGATTATATCCAAATATAAGTATCTCTCTAGCTTCTGTATCTAATAGTCTTTGCCTCCAATTTTCTTGTGAATGTAGATCACTCACCTTAGTGAGTGGATCATTGAAAAAATACATTGGCTCGTTTTCTATTTCATCTTTATCAATTCCAATAAAAATATAGATCAATACAACAATATCATAGCGTTTACTTTCTTTAAGGAAGTCTCTACCTCGATTTAAATCTATGAAATCATAGCTTGTAGGTTTCAATGATTGAAGAATTTGATAGCAATCAAGTAAAATACTTGTATCATCTTCAGGACTTGTCCACCCAACAAATGCTATTCTCATAGTTGTTTCTCATAAATATGATAAACATATATTTTATTAATAACAGGTTCATCAAATAAGTATTCACATGTTGGTATCTGGTTACCTATGTAAGGACCCCATTTATGCCATCTCCAACCACCATCTGATGATTGCTCAAATTTAAGTACAGGTGTAACTGTAATCGTGAACTCTCTATTTACATCATTAAGTTCAGGACATTGCTCTAAAATTTGATTGTAATCATCACAAACACCGTAACAATTTATTGATAAGTTCTGTGAATACTCATCATAATTAGACAAAAAGTCTGAACAGCCGTAGTGACCTATCTCATATATACCTTGTTGTATATGCTTACCTTCCTTACCATTTGCAAGAATATTAAGAATTACATTATTACGGTTATAGAGTACCTGATTATTATCTACTAGCATGACTAGCTCATTTGAGTAAATAAACCCAGTAAGGTGAATCATCGCCCCATTCATTCACTACTCGATCACTCATAATAATTGCAGTATAATAGTAATCAAGAATATCTTTCATCCACGGTGTGGGAACGTATGTGTAAAGTCTAAGTGTAATCATTTAATTACTCACAATAATAATGTCATCACATCGTATACGCTTTGTATTGTGATCAGGACTTTTCATAACTTTATCGTAAGCTGTTTGAATACCTCCCTTAGTTCTTAACTCACAACTTTTCCATTCACCATCAATATATTCCTCATAGATATGACCAATTTGGATATTATTGATGTTAGGGTAATCGACTAAATTGTCTCTTTCTTTCTCAAGCCATACTCGATATAATTTCTTTCTGTTATCAATATAATTTGGATTATCTTTTAGAAAGAGATGACGTGCATTTATTAATGACGCTCTTAGATGAGTCTCACTGAGAGGACATTTCATATTAATACAATGATTTTCATCTTCAACGATATTTTCTATAGGATGTCGATAGTATGACTCATTAGTCACTTCATCAATCTCACCTGTTTCCTTATCTATTGATGCTTCATATACTTTACCATTGATGAAATCCTTTTCTATTGGAGAAGGCGGCGGATCAAACTCTAAAGCATAAACACGTAAAATTTCATTTGGCCGTCGAGCTTTTTCATCTAGAGCTTTCTCTTCTGTAGAATAAGCTGCAATGATGCCACCATCATAGTCATGATCAAGAATGTATATCATTTAAAACCTTTCATAATAGAATGCATATTATCTACAATAAGGGTCACATCTGGTTTATGTCCAGTTCCCCATTTGATTATATTAATCTTATGAATACCCTTGCGTGGATGTATTATTGGTATAACTACTGTACTATCAAATGCTGGATTATAACCATCCTTTTTATATGTGTGAATCATTACATGACCTGGTGTAGTATGCTCATACTTAATAGTATACCAATCATTCATGTAACAAAGCATAGTACGCATAGGTGAGTAAGGTTTACGTTTAATAACTGTTGGTTCACCATCCTTTACTATAGATACATCAAGCTTATTTACACCTTGAAGGAAACACTGTGGATTAGTAATCTCATATTCTTTTCTTTCTACTGTAACAACGGAATGATCGTCGACATCATCCCCAACATCTGAATACGTATTACCATTTACACCGATCGATAGTTTTAATACTTGATCTTTACTCATCTCGATAAAAGCTATTCTATCTTTAAGGTTAGCCTCTTCAGTGAATTTGAATCCAAGAACTTGGATTTTACCTTTACTTACATGCTCAAACAGTACTTCATACCAGTAACCCTGTATCCTACACTTATACGATTCTTTATTATTCTTGACAAGCACTCTCGGTATATGATTAATATCGTTATCAAGCATTCTATCGATACTTTTGATACCAACACTCTTCATTCCAAATTTACGGGCTTTAGCTCGGGTTTCAGCTATGAAATCTATGTTTCTATCTACTCTTGTGATCCTATCTTCAGTTCTATTGATAGGTTGAATCACATATATATCTCTAAGCTTATACATTATGACAGCTCTGTTCGCTGTTTCTTCATTACTGAATGGATAATTGGATTCTCTGCTCCACATGAATCCATGAAGTCCGTCTTTGACGGTTTCAGTGTATTTGAAGAATCTCTTGCTTGCAACTGATTGTATACCAAACATCATACGTCTCCTTTGTTGTGAAAGGGAATAAGGGAATTAATCATCTTCCTCAGGTTCCTTACTTATAATATCAAAGCATATCCCGCAGAACCCACTTATCAGGAACTCCCTCTCCACACGACTAAGCATATCCAAAGCATAATTGAAACGTGCTCCATCACGATATTTAACTAATGCTTGTTTCGGCACTGCAACACTTACAGGTTTCTTACACTTATGGCAAACCCCACTGAAGATGTAATTATTATTTTCATCTTCAATACAATTGCAGTAATGATCAGCATAAAACATTATCTATCTCCTTGTGTAAGGGAATAAGGGAATCACTCTTCATTTGATTAATTTAACTCTTTAAGTTTTTCTTTTTCTTTAATCTCTTTGATTAATTTGTTACATTCTTCTTGACTCATTAAGCCCAATTTTACTGAATTATTCAAACCATCAATCACTTCTTTGTGATCAATATCTAAATAATATTCTTTATCCTTGATTATTTGTATCTTTTTCTGGTTAAGTGCTTTAAAACAAGTTGCACACATGCCTATCATCATTAATTGACGTTCCTCTTCATCCTTGATATCGTTAAGGTGGAAGCCTTTCAAAACTCGAACAGTGAATATCTTTCTGCAACGAGCACATGCAACCGTGTATACAAGATGTAAACCATCTTCTTCATAACTGCAATTAATTTCATAATAACAACGCATCTAAATCTCCTTGTGATTAAATTAATCAAACTCATTTAATCACTCTAGGGCATAAATCAGTCTACACTCTCCACACTTCCATTGTCTCATAAACAGACACCAATGTCAAGACGAATTTTCAGAATTTTCTTCGTGGATTGATTAATCCACTTTGATTAATTTAATACTGATGCTTCATCAGTTCCTTATTGATGATATTCTGAATACTTTTACTCATATTATGCTCATCATATTCATTTTCATGCATAGTTAATACTCTTAATAACATTGTACATTGATTCGGTGTTAACTGTAAATTACACAATGGCATGAAATTCATTAAAAATTTTACAAATTCTGCATCATCAGCAAAATTATGGAAAGCCTTCAGATCATCAAATTGAGCTTGATTCTGTGGGAAATTATTCATTCTCGTATCTCATAGGATTCAACATGGTAACCTATATACTTATATTCTAACTTTTTATCCCTACATTCATGCATCCTCATATTAAGATTATGGCCGTCTTTATATGCCGCTTCTCTTGCTTCTATTTCATCTCTATAATTTTCTTCATCGCCCCACCTATAATAACCGCTTGCTTGTACAACGAAGGGCACATTCTTATTATTAATATAATGAACCATCACTCTATACGCTTTAATCAATCTGAATCTCCATCAAATCTACAACAATTAATTTTACCGTCCTTGATTAATACATTATCTAATTTACCCTCTATATGCATTGGATATTCACCATCCTTAGCTAACACAAGAGGTTCTTCTTGTGTGCCACCGATCTGCTCACAATTGTATTGATCACGTAATCCTCGCTTGATTGCAGAGATATAATTCGTCATCCACATTCTTGTGCCTCATGGAAACCAATATGTATCAGTTGGTTCTTCAACCCATCCGAATTGTGCAAACCAATTATAATTCTTACCTAATAATATACTCCGTTGATTACTGTGATACCTTTCATTACCGATCCATGGAGGATTAACAATCTCTTTACGTTTTAATCTCTCAAATCTTATTATCTCGAATATGATTCCAGTGTTATCAACATATCCTCTATCTCGCCATTCCTTACAAATAATTATTCCGTAATCACAAAGTGCTGCCTCATAACCTCTCCATGATTTCTCTGCTGGTTGACTCTTATACGATCCGACCATGCCAAGTAAAGCTTTAAGAATCTGTAAAGCTTCTTGGCGTTGTCTCCCTAAACGTCGATAATCGAGGATCTTAGCAGTCTCTATAAAACTTGCTACCGGATGAAATGTAATTATTATAATCCTCTTTTCTTTATAGATTGATTATATTGATATCTTATTCTTTTAATACTATAAACTATTTCTGATATTTTCATTTTATCTATATTCTCTATATAATATTCATCTATAAATTATTTTCATGATTTCTCTATAACGGAATCTATGAAATAATATATCATATAAGCTATAAGACAACCTATAGGGATACCATATATGAAGCCTAACACGAATTGATCCATAATCATTTCTCCGTAAAATATCTTCCTACAATAATTCCCACAGGGAAACTAACTATGAATCCAGCTATGAAACCTAACAACATATTCATGCAGCACCAGCCAGTATTAATGCTACACATACTAACGCGCCCAACGCTAGGAGCGCGATCACTGTGAGTACTATAGGCACTAAAACAATAATAGTGATGATTTTCATAATAATTTCTTGATAATTTGAGTTAATTCTTCAGCGTGTCTACGAAATATAACCATCACTTCAT
>Ga0193726_1001793_pt1 | contig 15833 bp, 15 predicted proteins | sample H2c1metaG_FD_144928 | JGI IMG/M metagenome (GOLD analysis project Ga0193726, IMG submission 144928) | Soil microbial communities from a riparian zone of the East river system, Colorado, United States - H2c1 | ecosystem: Environmental > Terrestrial > Soil > Riparian zone | place: USA: East River... | reverse complement strand
TATTTTTTTGCATGATCTATTAAAAACCGAGCGCGCACAAATACAGATGGGGTACATATAAACACTCCGATCATCGCTGTACCCGCCCCGAAGCATCTCCCTTCATTAATTCTTTTACTTCATCAAGTGTTGCATGATTCAGATCACCTGGTATCGTATGTTTTAATGCTGAAGCCGCCACTCCGAACTCTGCAGCCTCTCTCATAGTCATTCCCGTAACAAGCCCATAAATAAATCCACTTGCAAATGAATCTCCGCTACCCACACGATCCACAATGCGAACTTCATATTGCCTTGTATGATAAAATTCATTCCCATCATAAACGAGTGCGCTCCACCCATTATCACTTGCACTCCGGCTTTCTCTGAGAGTTGATGCCACATATTTAAATCCGAATGTATCTTTCATTTGTTTGAAAACTGTTTTGTACCCTTCAATATTCAATTCCCCTTTTGTGACATCAGAATTCAAAGGTTTAAAACCAAGGGTTGTTTCAGCATCTTCTTCATTACCGATACAAACATCAACATATTGACAAAGCCTGGTCATCACTTCCTTTGCTTTTTCTTTGCTCCACAATTTTTTCCGGTAGTTGAGATCCATACTGGTTGTAATACCTTTTGCCCTTGCTGTTTTTAATGCGGCTTCAGCAAGTGCGGCACAGCTATCACTCAGCGCAGGTGTAATGCCGGTGGTATGAAACCAGTCTGCCCCCTCAAAAATTTTATCGAAATCAAAATCATTTATCCCGGCATCGGCAATGGAGGCACCCGCCCGGTCATAAATTACCTGGGAAGCGCGCATGGAAGCGCCGGTCTCCAAAAAATAAATTCCTAATCGTTTGCCTCCTCTTGCTATGTGCTCCGTATTGACACCATAGCGGCGCAGGTGATTGATAGCAGACTGCCCAATGGCATTATCGGGCACCCTGGTAATAAAGATTCCGTTTAAACCATAATTGCAAAGGGCCGCAGCTACATTCGCTTCGCCACCTCCGTAGGTTACATCAAAACTATCGGCCTGGACAAATCTTTTAAAATCAGGAGTAGAGAGCCTTAGCATAATTTCTCCCAGGGTCACAATGTTTTTTGACATAATAATTCTAAACTTTTGTGAATAATAAATTCCTATGCATTACTCCTTACGCCTGGTGTTCTTTCCTTAACTGCCAGTTAAAATAAGTAGTAGCATTATTGTAACAAATATCCTGAACAACTTTGCCAATCCAATCCAGGTCATCCGGCAATTCTCCATTTTCAATTTCGCTGCCAAATAAATCACATAAAATACGGCGAAAATATTCGTGACGTGGAAAAGAAAGAAAACTTCTTGAGTCAGTTAGCATACCCACGAAGCGGCTAAGCAAACTCATGTTGGATAAGGTATTTAACTGTTTGGTCATTCCATCCTTCTGATCAAGGAACCACCAGGCAGCGCCCCATTGAATCTTTCCAGCAATCAGTCCATCATTGAAGTTTCCGGCCATGGTCGCCATCACCTCATTATCCGAAGGATTCAGGTTATACAATATTGTTTTGGCGAGCTTATTCTTCCCATCAAGCGTATCCAGAAATTTTGAGAGCGATCTTGCCTGGTGAAAATCACCTATCGAGTCATGCCCGGTATCCCGGCCCGATCCATGCAGCATCCGGGAATTATTATTTCTTAACGCTCCGAGGTGAAATTGTTGCACCCAACCTTTTTCCCAGTCCCATTCCGCAAAATTTATCAGTAGGGCAGAAGTGAATTTCTCTTGCTCTTCAAGGTTAAGAGATTTCCCGCTTTGAATTTTTTTAAATATCGAATCAATTTCAGAACCTTTAAAATCATCACTACATATCGAGCCGAGGCCATGATCAGAAACTGAGCACCCAACGGAGCCAAAGAAATCATGGCGCTTTTTTAAGGCGATTAAATAATCATCAAACGATGAAATAGTGCTGTTGGTGACGGCTTCTAATTTCTTCAGATACTTTAGAATTTTTTGAGGATCAGAGGTATCCATTGCATTATCCGGACGGAAAGCGGGGAGGACGGGTATTTCAAAATCATTCTCTTTAAGCTTTACATGATATTCCAATGAATCCACCGGGTCATCCGTTGTGCAAATTAATTCAACCTTCATTTTTCGCATCAGGTTGCGAACAGAAAATGAAGGGGTTTGTAATTTTGCTGAGCATTCATCATAGATCTTTTTAGCTGAGCCGGGATCTAAAACATCATTTACATCGAAATACCTTTGAAGCTCCAGGTGTGTCCAATGATACAATGGATTGCGCAACGTATAAGGAACTGTTTCCGCCCACTTCTGAAATTTTTCCCAATCTGGTTTATTCCCGCTACAATAATCTTCATGCACGCCATTTGTCCGCATGGCCCTCCATTTATAATGATCACCATGCAACCAGGGTTGTGCGAGATTCCCAAATTGTATATCGTCAGCTATTTGTTGTGGCGGCAGGTGACAATGATAATCAATGATGGGAAGTTCCTTCGCATATTCATGAAATAGCCTTTGTGCGGTTTTTGTTTGCAGCAGGAAGTTTTCGTCAAGGAATTTTTTCATAATGTATCCCAATCCCCCGGTGGGGAGTTTTCGTTTCAGGTATTAAAAAGTTTTCCTTTATCTATTGTTCATAAAGAAACCCCTCTTTTCCATGGTATAAAATCGTCCTGGTTTAATAATACAGCTTTGGGAATGATCTCCCCGCTTGCTGATTTAATGCAATATTCCAAAATCTCTTCTCCCATTTGTTCAATTGTTTTTTCTCCTTCTATTATAGGCCCGGTATCTATATCAATAATATCACCCATTCTTTTTGCAAGGTCAGCATTGGTTGCTACCTTAATGGTCGGACATACAGGGTTTCCAGTGGGCGTTCCCAATCCTGTTGTGAATAATATCAGTGTGGCCCCGGATGCCGCTTTGCCGGTTGTGGCCTCTACATCATTGCCTGGAGTACATACGAGGTTCAATCCTGGTCTCGTAGCGGGTTCCGTATAATCGAGAACATCTGTTATCGGCGACGTCCCCCCTTTCTTTGCTGCGCCGGCGCTTTTAATGGCGTCAGTTATCAACCCATCTTTAATATTTCCCGGAGAAGGGTTCATATGAAATCCCGAGCCCACCGTCCTCGCAGTTTCTTCATAACTTCTCATTAATCTTATAAACTTTCTTGCTGTCTTTTCATCCACAGAACGATCTACAAGTTCCTGCTCCACCCCGCATAATTCAGGAAATTCCGCAAGCAGGACTTTTGCTCCCAGCGCCACCAACAAATCCGCACAATAGCCCACAGCAGGATTTGCTGAAATACCACTGAATCCATCGCTGCCTCCACATTTTACACCAATACAGAGCTGACTGAGAGGGGCAGGTTTCCTTTCAAGTTTATTAATCTCAACAAGACCCAAAAAAGTTTTTCGTATGGCTTCCGTTATCAATTGTTCCTCACTTTGCGACTGTTGTTGTTCGAAAACATAAAGTGGTTTATCAAAATTGGGGTTATGCTGACGAAGATCGTCAAGAAAATCCTGGACCTGTAAATGCTGGCAACCCAAACTAAGCACAGTGACCCCTCCAACATTTGGATGGTCAGCATACGCCGCTAATAATTTTCCAAGCATGGCAGCATCCTGTCTTATTCCACCGCATCCACCTTCATGATTTAAAAACTTTATTCCGTCCACATTTTGAAAAATCCTCCCTGATTTTGCACCCGGTGAAAAAAGATCAATATCAACACCATCGATATCTTCACTTTGCTTATATGCTTCCACCAAATGATGCGTAAATTTTTTGTATTTATCCGTTATAGCATATCCTAATTCATTGTGCAATGCTTCCCGGATCACGTCAAGATTCCTGTTTTCACAAAAAACGGTTGGAATAAAAAGCCAGTAATTTGCCGTTCCGATTTTCCCATCACTTCGATGATAGCCATTAAATTTTCTATTGGTAAATTTTGAAACATCCGGCGCCTTCCAAATAAAGTGTGACCCATGGTAATCATATGGCTGGACCGCATGCTTCACATTGGCCGTTGACATCAATCCCCCGCCCGGAATAAAATTTTGAGCCTTTCCAACCAGGACTCCATACATGATCACTTCGTCACCTTCACTCATGTCTTTCAAAAAAAATTTATGCTTGGCAGGGATAGCGTCTTGTAATATATATTCCTTCCCTTCAAAAGGAATTTTTTCGCCCTTACCCAGGTTCTTTAATGCCACAAGGACATTATCGGCCGGGTGAATTTTCAAAACAGATCGCTTCATTATCAGAATATTTTTAATAAATACCGGGCTTAGAAATTTTTTAGTAATTCATTCTTCCATTTATTATACAATTCATCATACCTATCCGCACGGCTTGAGGGTGTGATCCGCCTGGTCATTTTAATATTGGCGAATGCTTCTTCCGGCGAATCATATACTCCGGCTCCGATCCCTGCTCCAATTGCCGCACCAACGCTCCCCTCACTTTTATATAATTCTATCGCTACATTGGTTGTGTTTACAAACGCTTCTGTAAATACTTCACTCAAAAACATATTGGTTTTGCCCACGCGGATTACCACCGGTTGAATACCATTTTCCCTCATAATATCCAATCCAAAACGGAAAGAAAAAACAATTCCTTCCTGGACTGCACGAAACATGTGCGCTTTTGAATGTTTGTTGAGATCTATATCCAAAACCTGTGCTCCAATAATTTTGTTACCGAATATCCGTTCTGCTCCATTTCCGAATGGAAATATTTTCAATCCTTCGCTGCCAGGGTCAATTTGTGATGCCAGTTGATCCATTTCCTTATACTCAATGCCAGATAGTTCCTTGAACCAATGGTTCATAATACCTGTACCATTAATACACAATAACACTCCCAACCTTTTTGCATTCTGATTGTGATTCACATGGGCAAAAGCATTAACCCGGGAACCTTTATCAGCAAACAGTTGATCTGTTACGGCATAGATGACGCCTGAAGTCCCGGCTGTAGCCGCCACTTCTCCTGGTTGAAAAACATTTAATGAAACAGCATTGTTCAATTGATCGCCGGCTTTGTAGCTTACCGGGATACCGGGTTTAAGCGAAAGCTCTTTTGCTACTTCGGGAGATAATTTTCCATGAGATGAAAAAACAGGCCTCACTTCCGGAATTATGGCCTCATCAAACTCAAAAAAATTCATGACATCTTTTGAGATCGCATCATTCTTAAAATCCCAAAGAATTCCTTCAGATAAGGCCGAAGAGGTTGTCGTTATTTCACCTGTTAGTTTCATGGAAACAAAATCTCCAGGCAACATCATTTTATCCACCTTCCCAAATATAGCCGGTTCGTTTTTCTTTACCCATGCGAGCTTGGATGCAGTAAAATTTCCTGGTGAGTTCAACATATGATCCAACGATCGTTCTTCACCAATTTTTTCAAATGCTTCATTTCCTATTTCTACGGCACGACTATCGCACCAGATAATGCTATCCCTCAATACCTCTTGCTTTTTATTTACAAGCACAAGGCCATGCATCTGGTAAGCGATTCCAATCGCTGTAATACCTTTTGGGTCAAATTTGCCGCTGGCATTTAATATTTTTATGGCTTCTTTTATATTTTGCCACCACAATTCCGGCGATTGTTCAGCCCAACCTGTTTGCAATGATGAAATGATTACCTCCTGTTCAGGGTATTGTACAGAAGCGATCCATTGACGGGTCTCTGCATGTACAACCGAAACTTTAATAGAAGAAGTGCCAAGATCAATGCCGAGTAATAACATTTCACATTTTTACCAGAGCAAAAATAAAGTTGTAAACGATTACAATGTTGATTTATTTATTTACCTGAAATACCGTATCCTTTGGTCAAATATTCATGAAATTGAAGCTGTCGCACAAGGATAACGTCGGTCTGCGCTACACATGTATCTTTTTATGCATTTGCGAGGGCTCTGTCGAGGTGAACATATCCACCATCCACATGGATCAACTGACCCGTTGTATGACTTGATCTTTCCGATAATAAAAAAACCACTGCGTTGGCAATTTCGTCAGCAGTAGTCATCCGGTTCCCTAATGGTATTTTTGACTCGATCTCTTTCAATTTCTTTTCAGGATCAGGCAACGTTGCGATCCATTTTGCATAAAGAGGTGTAAAGCATTCGGCAACAACCACTGCATTTACCCGGATCCCATATTTCAGTAATTCAACGGCCCACTCCCTGGTAAGTGCATTCCGGCCGCCGTTAGAAGCGGCATAAGCGGAAGTATTTCCCTGGCCGGTCTCCGCCGTTTTTGAAGAGATGTTCACAATAGAGCCTTTCGTTTTCTTTAATGCTGGGAGTGCCAATTGCGCCATGAGATAATAATGAACAAGATTTTTATGAAGGCTTTGCATAAATTTTTCATAATTGCCGTGCTCAAGACCGACACCATCATTTACACCTGCATTATTAACCAACCCGTCAATGCGGTCAAATTTCTCCAGCACAGCGATTATTGCCTTTTCACATTCTCCAGGTTCACTTAATTCTGCAGTTACCTGCCAGGCGTTGCCTCCTAATGATACTATTTCCCGGACCAACTTTACATTATCTTCTTCATTTCTTCCAACGATTACGGGGAATGCGCTTTCAGCGGCAAGTAATCTTACAATTCCTTCACCAATTCCTTTTGCCCCTCCCGTAACGATGATCACTTTATCCTTTAAAAGAAGATCCATAAATATTTTTAAAGATTATAAAATCGAATCGCATTTCCCCCAAAAAACAGATCCTGCTCCCTTTTTGAGAATGAAGTAAAATAGTCCTGCACCACTTCAAGTACATTTTCATAGGACCCTGCCACAAGACAAACAGGCCAATCTGAACCATACATGATCCGTTTTGTACCAAAAGCTTCAACCACCACGTCTATATAGGGAGTAAGATCTTCCCGTTTCCAATGTTTCCAATCCGCTTCGGTAACCATCCCGGATATTTTGCAAAAAACATTTTCACATGCCGCCACTTTTTTTATTTCTTTTTTCCAATTACTTATCTCACCTTTTTTTATTTGTGGTTTTGCAATATGATCCACAACAAATTTTTGATTTGGAAAAGCATCAACAAATTCGGGAATGTATTTCAACTGGTCATCATGGACAAGGATGTCATAGGTGAATCCATACTTTTCAAGTTGACTGATGCCTTTCATAAAATCGGGTTCCAGCATCATAGCGCGATCAGCCTCCGCTTGCAAAACATGCCTGAAACCTTTCATCTTTCTAAAAGCACTATAAAACGATAATCTTTCATCTATATTATAGAGCTGGAGATCAACCCATCCAACCACCCCTTTTATAAAATCATTTTTCCCTGCATTTATTAGTTGAAATTCGTTTTCCTTTTCCGATTGATCACTTTGAACAACAACTGATCCATTAAACCTGTTCTGCAAAAGCAAAGCCTGCAAATCCTTCGGAAGAAAATCTTTTTTTATTATGGACATTTCATCAGTGATCCAGCTATCCCGAACGGGATCAAATTTCCAAAAATGCTGGTGAGCATCAATTCGCAGCATATGCCTTACATCTTTGTTTTGCAGTTCCTAAACCGTCAATTCCTAATTCAACAATATCGCCGTTTTTCAGGTAGACCTCCGGCCGCATTCCCAGTCCCACCCCAGCAGGCGTTCCTGTGGAAATTATATCTCCTGGCAACAAACTCATGAACTGGCTGACATACGAAACCAAAAAAGGGATCTTGAAAATGAGATTTGCTGTTGTTCCATTCTGCATGGTTTTACCATTTACGGATAGCCACAATCGCAGGTTGTTTATATCGGTGATTTCGTCTTTTGTAACCAGCCACGGACCAAGTGGTGCAAAAGTATCACAGCCTTTTCCTTTATCCCAGGTTCCATTTCGTTCCAGCTGAAAGGCTCTTTCGCTTACATCATTGTGAATGCAATAGCCAGCTACATGATCCAGGGCATCGGTTTCGCTGACATAACTTGCTCTCTTTTGAATGACCAAAGCCAATTCCACTTCCCAATCCGTCTTCTCCGAATTTTTTGGAATAGTAATATCGTCAAATGGTCCGCAAAGTGAGGAAGTTGCTTTTAGAAAAACAACAGGTTCGGACGGTACTGATGCATTTGTTTCTTTTGCATGATCTGCATAGTTCATTCCAATGCAAACGATTTTGGAAGGCCGTGCAACCGGGCTACCCAACCTGGTACCATCGGCAATTTTTGGAAGACCCGGATTTTCTTTCAAAAAATCCTTTAACCGGTTCATTCCATTGGTTCCAAAAAAATTCTCATTGTAATCTTCGCCAAGGGAGGATGTGTCATACATCGCTCCATCAATCACCACCCCCGGTTTTTCTTTTCCCAATTCGCCAAATCGTATCAGTTTCATTCCTGGTTTTTAAATTCCGTTGAATATTTTTCAATTTTCAAATTCTTTGAATTAATTAACAGATCCAAGCTTTCTCAATTATTTAATTTCACAAATCCTCCATCTACAAGATAATCGCAGCCGGTAATAAAAGAAGCTTCGTCACTGCAGAGATAGAGGGCCAGGTTGGCCACTTCTTCCGGTTTACCCATCCTTCCAATGGGTTGCGTCTTTGACAATTTTTCAAATATTTCCTCTTCGTTGCCTGGAAAATTTTTTTTCAGAAATCCATCCACAAAAGGAGTGTGAACTCTTGCGGGTGAAATTGAATTACACCGGACCTGGTAATCCAGGTAATCTTTTGCTACAGAAAGGGTCATTCCTATCACAGCAGCCTTTGTCATTGAATAAGCAAACCGGTCCGGGATTCCAACAGACGCAGCAATCGAAGCAAGATTTAAAATAACTCCTCCATTTTTTTTCATGACCGGAATTACTTCATGCATGCAATTGTACATCCCTTTTACATTTACATTAAAGAGGCGAACCATATCTGCTTCCGAGGTAGATTCCACTGTTCCGACGTGGGCAATTCCTGCATTGTTCACAAGAATATGAATGTGTTTATTATTGCCTGCTATAGCTTCGACAATCCCTTTTACTTCCGATTGAAGAGATACATCACATTTATGAAAAAAAGATCTTCCTCCCGAATCATTTATCTCATCAACAACCGATTTAGTGTTTTCATCCAGGTCCAGAATATGTACTTCACTTTCCTGTGTTGCAAATAATCGGGCAATAGCCTTTCCGATACCACTTCCTCCGCCTGTGATTATTGAAGTTTTATTTTTAAGACTAAACATTTTATTATTTAATAAAGCCGCATTACCCGTTGTGGGTTTCAAATATTTTATCCATCAATATCCATTTCTCTCCTGGCTTGCTTCCAGGCAGGGCCTGCTGGTAGTTCCACATGATTTTTTCCCACTCCTGCACCTGTTTATTTGCAGCATCCATACCAGCCTTTCGTTCAAAAGAAAAATCATCGTTTACATCCATGATCATAAAAAGGCGGTTGCCGGTTCTGTAAATTTCCATTTGCTCGATCCCTGATTCTGTTATGCTTTGCAAAATTCCGGGCCATACATCACGATGGTATTCCTCATACTTCGCAATCAGCTCAGCATTATCTTTCAGGTCCAAAGCAAGGCAATATCGTTTCATAAATCATCTTCAGGATTTGAGTAGATCCATTTTATGCAGCAGCTTTAGGCAAAACCTGCAAGGACCTTATTTTATATCCGCTTAACCCATAGAATAATACAATGAAAAAACAGAATAAGGGAACAACGTAGGCTATCTGCATACTACCCGTTCTATCCGAAATAAAACCCATCACGATCGGGGCCAGGCCACCACCAATGATCGACATTACAAGAAATGCTGAGGCCAATTTTGTTTCTTCCCCAAGCTCTTTTATGCCAAGGGCGAAGATAGTTGGAAACATGATGGACATAAAAAACGGTGAGGCCATCACTGCATATACTGCCATATCTCCTCTCGCCGTCACTGCGATCGTGAGCAGGATAATATTTATAAATGCATAGAGACTGAGCAATTTCGCGGGCTGAATATATTTCATAAAAAATGTACCGGTAAAGCGGCCCACCATAAAACCAGCCATCGCAATATATCCCCATCGAAACGCCGTTTGTTTTTCGGGCATATCAATGACATACCTGCAAAAGCGGACAAAAAAACTTCCTACACCTACCTGGGCGCCCACATAAAAAAATTGAGCGATCACTGCCCAGCGTACATGAGAATGTCTTAGTACAGCGGCGGAAAATTTATTTGGTTTGGCATCCCCATCGGGTTCTTTCACTTCAGGAAATTTTGAAAAATAAAATAGCAACCAGACGGCAGCAATTACCGAGACCATCACAATGGCCGGGATCTTTACAGTATTCGCTTCTGATTGCAGGTAAGCATTGAGTTGACCATTTGCACTCATTTGCGCCAACTCTTCTTTTGAATGTTCAATTCCGGAAAGAATAAACTGGCCTCCTAATATGGGTGCAATGACCGCCCCAAGGCCATTGAATGATTGTGAAAAATTCAATCGTCGCTCGGATAATTTTTTATCACCGAGAAGCGTAACATACGGATTGGCCACTGTTTCCAAAAAAGCGGCCCCGGATGCAACGACAAATAAAGAGACTAAAAAGAAAACATAACTCCTGCTGGATGCTGAAGGAATAAATAAGAGATAGCCTATCCCAAACAATGCAAGCCCTGCAAGGATCCCGTTTTTATATCCAAAGCGGTGCATGAACAGGCCAGCGGGTATAGCCATTAAGAAATATCCAAAGTATACTGAGGAGTCTATAAAAGAAGATTGTGTATCGGTAAGCTGGCAGGCCTTTTTTAAATGTGGGATCAGGATCGGGTTCAGATTATGCAAAAAGGCCCAAAGAAAAAATAAGGTCGTTACCAGGATCAACGGAACAAGATAATTCTTTGACTTAGGCATGCAGTTGTTTGGAGGTTGAATGATTTGGTTTTACAGCAAGAAAGTTTTTTGATTTATTAGTATTGAGTGGTAAAATCATTTTTAAAAGAAAATTTGTAAACACTTGTTTGCCGGTAAGTTTCTCCGGGTTTCAATATAGTATTGGGGAAGGAAGGTTGGTTCGGGCTATCAGGGTAATGCTGCGCTTCCAGGCAAAGTGCCCCATGCTTGATATATTTTGTTCCATTCTTTGTAAACTGTAAACTCCCATCTAAAAAATTTCCTGTATAAAATTGGATGCCCGGTTCTGTGGTGAATACATCCATAACCCGCCCGCTTGTTGGATCATAGACAGAAGCTCCTTTTTCCAGCGCATTCCCCTTTTTTCTTAAGATCCAGTTATGATCATACCCCCCTTTTACTTTCTCAATATCTTTTCCTATTGCCTTCATCTTTGTAAAATCCATAGGAGTGCCTTTCACACCCGCAATTTTACCTGTTGGGATCAGTCGCTCATTTACGGGCGTGTAAGTATCTGCATTTAGCTGCAATTGCTGATTTAGTACGGTTGAATCTTTTCCACCAGATAAATTGAAATAGCAATGATTGGTTAAGTTAACAGGAGTTGCTTTATCCGTTGTGGCAGTATATTCAATTTTTAATGAATTGCCAGACGTCACCGTGTAAATCACCTGCGCATCCAGGTTACCGGGATAGCCTTCTTCTCCATCTTTACTATGATAGGTTAATTTCAAACTGCTGTCACCTGATCGCTCTGCTTTCCACATTACTTTATCAAAGCCTTTAATGCCACCGTGAAGGCTATTACCATGATCATTGGTGGCTAAAGTATAAGTTTTACCATCGAGGGTAAATTTCCCGCCGGCAATTCTATTTGCATACCGACCCACCAACGCGCCAAAATATGGATCGTTCTTTTGACGGTAACCTTCAAAAGAGGTAAACCCAAGGATCACATCTCCCATATTACCCTGCTTATCTGGAACGATGAGGCTGGTCACAATGCCTCCATAATTCAGGATCTTTGCCTGCATTCCCGAAGTATTGGACAGCGTATATTCAGTTACAGTTTGATCATCGTAATTTCCAATCGCCTTTTCTTTATTATCTATCCTGGTACTATCGGGATTATTTTCCGCCTTCACTTTTTCATCATTATTATTATTACACGAATAAAGAAAAAATATCAGTAAGAAAGGAATAAGAGGAATTTGTTTTTTCATACAACGTTGTTTTAACCTTATTGACCGTAATAGGAATCGGGTCCATGTTTACGCTCGAAATGTTTTTTTATCAATGCATCCTTTAGTGTAGGGGCGCAGGAATTTATCTGTTCTGTCAGGAAAGCCAGTTGGGCTATATTTTCAAGGACCGCACTATTATAAACTGCTTTTTCTGCGGTGCTGCCCCAGGTAAATGGCGCATGATTGGCCACCAGGATCATTTCTACTTCCTCATAACTAAGTTTTTTCTCTTTCAGCCAATTGATGATCTGGAAGCCGGTTTCATGTTCATAATTTCCATGGATCCTTTCATCCTCCATAGGTGGTGCACAGGGAACATTATTTGTTGTATGGTCTGCATGAGTGGTTCCAAAAACAGGGATCTCACGCTGTGATTGAGCCCAGGCTGTAGCATATGTAGAGTGCGTATGCGCAATGCCGCCAATTTTTTCCCATTGTTTATAAAGGACAGCATGCGTTTTTGTGTCTGATGAAGGCCGCAGTTTTCCTTCGACGATGTTTGAGTCAAAATCTACGATCACGATCTTTTTTGGCGATAGCACGTCGTATGGAACTCCACTTGGTTTTATCGCAAACACGCCCAGGCTTCTATCGGCAGCGCTTACATTTCCAAATGTAAAAAGCACGAGGCCCAATTTTGGCAATCGCATATTTGCCTCGAATGCTTCTTCTTTAATATGGTCGTATTTACTTTTACTCATTACATGCGGGAATAAGGATGAATAAAAATTGATTACCAGGGCATGGATTTTTATACCCTGGCAGGAACTGAAATTTCATTAAAATCATTTATATAACCAATTACATTATTATAGCTTCTGAAATCCTCTTTTTTGTGAAGGTTGGTGATAATAATGCACTTCATCCCTGCATTCATCGCTGATTCCGCTCCCTTGGGTGTGTCCTCGAAAACAAGGCATTCCGAAGGGTGTAAATGAAGGATTTCTGCACATTTCAACCAGGTCTCCGGATCAGGTTTACTCCTGCTTACATCATCAGCACTAACAATTGCATCGAAGTATTTCCTGATGCCTAAACCATCGAGGACAAAATCAATGTTTGACATGATTGCGGCCGATCCGATTGCAAGCTTTATTCCCTGGCGGTAGGATTCGACTATAAAATCTTCAAGTCCATCAATCAATTTTAAGTTAGGCTTGAATTCCTGCTGATAGGTTAGTTCTTTTTCAAGACTCATTGCTGTCATTTCTTCCTCTGTAAATCTTCCGGGAAGTATCCTATCGATCAACTCATGGTTTTTTCCGTAACATTCTTCTTTCATTTTTTCCATGCTGATATTGGCTCCAAATCTATTCAGGATACGATGCCAGGCGGTAATGTGGTAAGGCATGTCATGGATCATGGTTCCATTGAGGTCAAAAAGAAATGCTTCCACGTCGTGCATATCGGCTTCGATTTTCATATTAAGTTAAGAAGTATAAGGGGAATCCTGAGTATCCAAACCGCCCCGATCAAATAAATTAAAGATAGAGCCAATCATATATAAAAGACTCATATTTTTTTTCTTTCCTTTCCGTTAACAGAAATACAATCAGATTTTACCGAAATTGTCAGCAAATTGCTTGAATGAAAAAAGCTTTTGGGCTGCTATTCCTTTTTTGTTTTTCTAATTCCCTGTTTTCGCAAACGAGTCCTGCCTGCCACCTGCGCATCAGCTTGCTTACCTGCTCCCCGGGGGAGGAACTCTATTCCACATTTGGTCATAGTGCCTTGCGTGTTTCTGACAGCGTCTCAGGTACCGATCTCATTTACAACTACGGTACTTTTGATTTTGACGATCCTTCATTTTATTCCAAGTTCGTAAGAGGCAACCTCCTCTATTTTGTTTCGGTAGATAAAATTGAAAATTTCCTGGAAGAATACGAGACTGAAAAGCGGGGTGTCATGGAGCAGGTCCTTAATTTATCATGTGAGGAGAAAGAAAAACTGCTGGCCTCTTTGCAGAACAACGCCAAAGAAGAGAATAAGTATTATAAGTACGATTTTATTTATGATAACTGCACCACCCGGTTGAGAGATATTGTTTTTAAAAATGCGGCTTCCCCTGTCTACACACAAAATATCCTGGCAAGGAAAGGGGTCAGTTTCAGAAACCTGATCCACGAATACCTGGATAAAAGTTATCAATACTGGAGTAAGTTAGGAATTGACCTGCTACTCGGGAGTCCACTGGATAAGAAAATTTCAAATAGCGAAGCCATGTTCCTTCCCGATTATTTACTCAAAGCCTTTGACAGTACAACGATCCTTGAAAAAAAATTGGTGTCTCAAAAAACAGAGATCCTGAAACCAATTTTGCAGGAAAATAAAAGCCCACTCTTTTCGCCATTCGTTGTTTTTACTTTATTATTCGTGCTGATAGCTATCTCTGGTTTTCTTAAAAGCACTCAAAATTTTCTTTTAATCATTGATTTCATACTTTTTTTTCTTACCGGGGCTTTGGGTATACTGATGCTGTTCATGTGGCTGGGCACTGATCATCCTGAATGCAGGAACAATTTCAACCTGGCCTGGGCATTTCCGTTGCATTTCTTTTTCGTTTTTTTTATTTATAAAAAAAGAAACTGGGTAAGGAACTACTTCCTTGCTAATTCAATACTGCTGAGCCTGTTATTGATCTTGTGGAAGTGGTTGCCACAGGAGATGAACAATGCATTGATCCCTTTTATTTTTTTAATGTTATTAAGAAGTTTAATGAGATATAAAAAATTGAAGCATGCCGTCTGAAAAAGTATTGGATTTTCAAAAAAGAAAAATTTTTTACAAAACGTATGGTGAAGGCCCCGCGGTTGTTTTAATACATGGCGTCCCTGTCGATAACGATATTTGGCGCAACCAGGTGAATGAGTTGAAGGGTTTCAAATTTATTGTTCCGGATCTTCCGGGCAGCGGAGCATCAGAAATGATCGAAGATATGAGCATGGAAGGCATGGCAGAAGTAATAAAGGCCATTTTAGATGAAGGGAAAATAGCTACTGCTTCATTGATCGGTCACAGCATCGGAGGTTACATTTCCCTGGCATTTGCTGAAAAGTACCCGGGATATTTGAAAGGATTCGGATTATTTCATTCTACGGCGTACCCTGACAGTGAGGATAGAAAAATAATAAGAAAAAAGGCAATAGAGGTGATAGAAAAAAATGGAGCCTTTGAATTTTTGAAAACTTCAATCCCTAACTTGTTTTCACCGGAAAACAGGGAAAAAACAGTGGTAATTATCGAAGAATTAATTGGAAAAGCAAACAACTTTTCATCCCCCTCTCTCGTTTCTTATTATCAAGCTATGATGAAACGTCCTGGCCGTATATCTGTCTTAAAGAACCTTGAAATTCCTGTGCTTTTTATTGCCGGAAAATTCGATACTGCCATTCCTTTGATTGATAGCCTGAAGCAGAGTCATCTGCCTGAAAAGGCGTATTTTCATATTCTTTCGGGATCCGGTCACATGGGGATGATGGAAGAAGCAGAAAAAACCAATGCTGTTTTAAACGATTACCTCATAAACCTGTCTTGATTAATCCTAACCTTGAATAATGAGACGCTGCATTTTATTGACCATTCTTTTTTCCACTCTATTCTTATCAGTAGAAGCAAATCATATTAAGGGAGGTTTTTTTACGTACACTTACCTGGGGCCCGGGATTCAAAACC
>Ga0193726_1001792_pt1 | contig 15847 bp, 7 predicted proteins | sample H2c1metaG_FD_144928 | JGI IMG/M metagenome (GOLD analysis project Ga0193726, IMG submission 144928) | Soil microbial communities from a riparian zone of the East river system, Colorado, United States - H2c1 | ecosystem: Environmental > Terrestrial > Soil > Riparian zone | place: USA: East River... | reverse complement strand
CAACGAAGTAACGGTTCACGCGACCATCGACGATCCGTACCCTGCCGACCCGACCACCGGGCAGCGTTACAACCTGCCGCTGGGGGCAGCGGGAGGTCCTTTGACGCAAGTGGGCAGCGGAATTTCCGACTCCTACTTCAATTCCTACCGCAACCCGTACAACGTGCAGTGGAACCTGAATGTCCAGTACGCATTGCCTGGCCAGACCACGCTGGAGGTTGGCTATTTGGGCAACCACGGCTTATTTCTGGTGGACGGGGATCCGGGGGAAAACATTGACCAGCTGCCAACCTCAGACCTTGCTCTTGGCAGCGCCCTGCTGGCCCAGGTTCCAAACCCATTCTTTGGGATTATCAATGTCCCCGGTTCTGCTCTCAGCAACGCGACCGTTTCCGCGAACCAGTTGCTGCGAGAATTTCCCCAGTACACCGGCGTACAAAGCTTCCGCAAAGCCACGGCCGAATCCAAGTACAACGCCTTTACCGTCAGGATCAACAAGCATTTCTCCAACGGGCTGAGCCTGCTCGCCAACTTCACAGGCGAGAAGGAAACAGATGATTCCGCAGCTCCAGTCACGTTTGTGGGTCAAGTCAGCAGCACCCGGGTCAACCAATACGATCCGCGGGCGGAATGGTCGGTCGGACCCCAGGATCTTTCACGAGTGTTTAGCGCTGGCTACGTTTACGAACTCCCCTTCGGCCACGGAAAGAGATTCCTTAACAGCGGCGGTGTGCTCAATCGCCTCGCGGGTGGATGGCAAGCAGACGGCATCATCCGATGGACCACCGGAACCCCGGTGGTGCTCGCGGGCGTGGGCGACCCCACGGGCATATTTGCGGGAATCGGCAACGGCGAACGACCGTTGTGGAACGGCCACAGCGCCAAACTCAGCGATCAGAACCACGGGGAATGGTTCAATACTTCGGTGTTTTCAGCGCTTCCCCAATTTACAATCGGCGACGCTCCGCGGACGATCCCCAATGTGCGGACTCCCGGGCTTTCCAACTCCGATCTGTCGTTCTCCAAGAACAACTACTTCGGCTCGGAAAATCGCTTCAACGCGCAGTTCCGGGCGGACTTGTTTAACGCCTTCAACCATCCCCGCTGGGGGGCGCCAGATGCGAACGTAAACGACTGCTCCGTGCGCGATCCCTCGGGCGCTTGTACCGATGGTAATTTTGGCAAAATCACTTCGGTGAGAAATTCATCGCGGCAGATTCAGCTGGCAGTGAAGTTCATTTTCTAATTGTGCCAAGGGCTGGGAGGGGCTGGGGGAGAGATTCCCCGGCCCTACTCGGCAACTGCGCTCGATCCGGAGGCCGACCGTTCCGGTCTCCTATCCGAGACTTCAGCAAATCACTCACCGGCGCTGGCGTCATGCCGAGAGCGTTCAAGACTGGTTCAGGCCAGGCTTTTCGTAACCAATTTTCTTGCAACCCGATCGCGATTAAGCGACGATTCTAGCGATGCGACGTACCGATAGAATATTTCACCGGTCAGGTCGAGAGAGAACGGCAAGAGAAATAATATTAAAGATGAGACGGCCCAGCCTTGATTTCCGCGTTGCCGGAATGCTGATCTTTTCGATTTTAGTTGGCGTGGGTAGGGCGTTTTCCCAGCCGGCACCACTACCTTCCTCCTATGGCCCCTACAACGGGATCTTCCGCCCCGGTGGAGCTGGTCTGAACAAACCTGCAGAGCCGACCGACCCGATATTCCAGGCGACTTCGCCTTGGTCCCTGTATTGCTGGTTTCGCAGCCAGGAGGTTCACAGGCAGAAATCCGAGCCTGTTTTCACTCTGCTCGCCGGCGTCGGTGGTCCTGCGGACGAGTATTCCCGATACCTGGGTGTTCGCGACGACAAGCTGCTGTTCCGGATGGGCGAAGACAACAGTTTGATAGCAACCGCCCCACTGTCAGCCGCGGAGTGGCATTTTGTGGCGGCCACGTTCGACGGTGTCCAAGTGCGCCTATACAGCGACGGGAAAGAAGTCGCCGGCGGGAAGCTGGCGCTCGGAAGAGTGAGTGCAGAGATTCGCATGGCCCCAGAAGATCTTCCGTCGAAAGGGGCACAGCATTTCGGGGGCCGGATCGCCGCACTGACGCTGCTCGGCAAGACATTGACTGACGCCGAAATTCGCCAATTGGCGGCGCGGGCGCCGAACGCTTCGCTGATCGAATTTGAAGAGGGTTCAAAGCCCTGGCCGATCCAGACCAGGGAACAAGCAGGGTACCGGGCGCCCCAGGACGCGTCCTCTCTGCCGCGGAGTGCGGCTCCTTTTTCCGCCGCGATCGCGCAGCCGTTTCCGCTCTCGCGCACCGTCTTGCAACCTCGAGGTGACAATCAGTGGGCACTCGAAGGTGGGTGGAAACTTGCTCCGGCGCCCAAAGTTGGTGCCGATGGGGCGGCCCTCTCGCAAGCCGGCTTCGACACTCAAGATTGGTGGCTGGCGACAGTCCCCGGGACTGTTCTCACCACCATGGTTGACCGCGGCGTTTACCCCGATCCCGACTATGGGTTGAACAATCTCGCCATTCCCGAACTGCTCAACAAACAGGACTACTGGTATCGTGCTGAATTTGCCGCGCCCAAATCCGCCAGTGGCCGTCACCTCATGCTGACCATGAACGGCATCAACTATGCAGCCGTAGTGTGGCTCAACGGCAGCCGCTTGGGAGAAGTCAGGGGCGCATTCATTCGCGGCACCTTCGACGTCACAGAGTTGGTGAAGCCCGGCCACATGAATGCGCTCGCAGTCCGGATTTCTCCACCACCGCATCCCGGTATTCCGCACGAGCAGTCGATCAAAGCTGGCCCCGGAGAAAACGGCGGCCTCATGGTCCTCGACGGACCAACCTTCGTGGCGACGGAGGGATGGGATTGGATTCCCGCCATTCGCGATCGCGATACCGGCATTTGGCAGGAGGTCGTTCTCTCGGCCAGCGGTGCGGTGCGCATTGGCGACCCGCAAGTGATTACCACGCTGCCCCTTCCCGATATCAGCCGTGCCGAGGTTGAGATCGAAGTTCCGCTTTGCAATCTTTCAAACGCGCCCATCCAGGGAGTCGTGACAGCGTCTTTTGATCAAATCGGCGTCACCAAACAGGTTACTTTGCCGCCCGGCGAGAGCACGGTGAAACTTGCGCCGTCGGAATTTGCGCAACTCACCGTTCTGCATCCCCGGTTGTGGTGGCCGAACGGTTACGGCAACCCCGAGCTGCACCGCCTTAAGCTGGCATTCAGTTCTCCGGCCGGATCGTCCGACACGAAGGAACTCAACTTCGGCATTCGCGAAATCACCTACGAGTTGAGCCTCTATGATTCGGACGGCTACCTCAGGAGGGTTGAAGTTTCACCTACCAGGGCAAGGCAAGGAAATGCGCAGATCGTAGACGTCACCCACGAAGGAATGCGCCAGATTCCTCACGGATGGGCGGCTTCGCTGACTGCTGTCGGTGAGTCCTCCCCAGCGGTGACCAAAATCGAGGAGTTGCGGGGAAGCTCCGTGCTTCAAGCAGCCAAGGAAGGAGTTCTGGTGAACAGGGCCGATGGCCCGCCAGGTTCTACGGACCTGGTCATCAAGGTAAATGGCGTCAGGATCGCGTGCCGCGGCGGCAACTGGGGAATGGATGACTCTCGCAAGCGCGTATCGCGCGAGCACCTCGAGCCGTTTTTCCGCTTGTACCGCGACGCCAACCTGAACATGATTCGAAACTGGGTTGGTCAGAATACCGAGGAGGTCTTTTACGACCTGGCGGACCAGTACGGCCAACTTGTCTGGAACGATTTCTGGGAAACTACCCAGGACTATAATCTGGAGCCACAAGATCCCGATCTGTTTCTGAGGAACGCGCGGGACACCATTCTGCGGTTCCGCAATCATCCCTCGATCGCGCTCTGGTGCGGCCGCAACGAAGGCGTGCCTCAACCCATCATTAACCAGGGGCTGGCGAGTCTCATTCACGATTGGGATGGGACGCGCTACTATTCGCCGAGTTCCAATCGTGTGAACTTGCGCGACAGCGGTCCTTACAAGTTCCAGGATCCGACCACCTACTATCAAATCAATCGCGGTTTTTCGGTGGAGCTGGGGGTACCCTCCATGCCGACGCTGGAGTCATTTCGTCACTGGATTCCGCCGGCGGAGCAATGGCCGATCGGCGACACCTGGGCGTATCACGACTGGCATCAGGCCGGGAACGGCGATGTCGACCCTTTCATGAAGGAATTGGAAAGCGAGTTTGGGGCGGCCACCGATATTGATGACTTCGAGCGCAAGGCGCAGATGCTCAACTATGTGGAGCATCGTGCGATTTTCGAGGGCTTCAACTCGCACCTGTGGGCGCCCAACAGCGGGCGGTTGCTGTGGATGACGCAGCCGGCATGGCCCAGTTCGAGTTGGCAGATTCTCAGTTCCGACTACGACACCCAAGCTTCGTTCTACGGCGTGAAGAAGGCTTGCGAGCCGGTCCACGCGCAACTGGATTTGGTCAGTTACGAAGTGGATGTGGTGAACACTACGCTGGGCACCATGTCGGACGCGTCAGTTAGCGCTAAGGTTTATTCTCTGGAAAACAAGCTGCTCTTCGAAAACAGCCAGAAGGTGCAGGTGGGCGCCAACGCGCTTACTTCTGGTTTTAAGTTAGATCTCGCGCCGCTGGTTGCTGGCAGGACGGTTTTCGTCAGCCTCGCCTTGCACGACGTTACCGGGAAGCAAATTTCGAATAATTTTTATTGGCTGAGTGGAGAAGATCCTTCCTCCCGGCCGCTGAATCGCCTGCCACCCGCTTCCGTGTCCGTGACTGCGAACGCAATACGCGACGGCGACGAGATCAAAGTGCATGTCCAGATCGAAAATGACGGGACCGCCGCCGCCTTGGCCAACAAACTCACACTCGAAGCCGCCTCCGATGGAGGGAGGATTCTGCCAGCATACTTGAGTGATAACTACGTCTCACTGCTGCCCGGAGAAGCTCGGACGATCGAGATTGAATATCCGGCAAACGCGGCACAGGGGCCGGCCAGGATTGAAATCAGAGGATGGAACTTGCCTGCCAGGACAATCTCCGTTTCGCCGCGTTGAAGTGATGGACCGCGAGGCCATGACACCTGCGAAGACCCGGAGCGTCGGAAAAATCAGGATCGTGTTGTGAAGTACCGCAAGCCGGCAACTGCCGTTGCACCGGGGGTTTTGGGTGCCATCCGGATCTTGCAGAGGCGAAGTTCTTAACCACGGAATCCTGGAGATTACCTACCCGGTCCCAGGGAGACGGCTGAATCTTCTGGGCGGGCCTTTCATCCAAACCAGGGTGCGTCTAAGCTGTATGTCGGTGGCCTTCACAAGAAACGAGGGGTTTGATGTTTGAGAGCATTCTCTGCCAAGTATCGGAATATGATCCTGCCGTCGTTGAGTCCCTGATTGGGCTCGCGGTCGAAATTGCTCGCGAGGGTCGAGAGGGACGGCGCGTTGGCACGCTGTTTACACTCGGCGATGAGAATGCCGTGCTCGCCAGGTCCAGATCATTGATTTTGGATCCGTTGTTGGGCCATCCTGAGGCTTCGCGACATGTCACCAATCTCAATCTCCGCGGAACCATCAAGGAATTGGCACAGCTCGACGGTGGGTTCGTGGTGAGTCGCGAAGGAATTGTGCTTTCTGCATGCCGCTACCTCGACGCCGTGGCCGCACAAGTGGACGTGCCGCTCGGACTCGGCAGCCGTCACATTGCGGCTGCCAACATGAGTGCGGTTACACAGGCGGTCGGTATTGTGGTCTCTGAGAGTTCGGTGGTGCGACTTTTCTGCCATGGACAACTGGTCGGCGAAATCATCCCCGAACTGTGGATGAAGGATCACGCCGCCCACATGCGTGGCACGGTGAAGAGGGAACAAGTCGGCGAGTTGACGATTCTGACACCAAAATCTACGCCGAGCCTCGATCGCGAACTGAGGCCGACGAACCACTGATGTAAGGAACTGCGGGCATGACAAGACTGCGACGGTTCCGAATCTGAAGTCTGCGGACCCGTGACCACGCATCCCCCCCTGGGTTCGTGAATTCAATCTGGAAATCCCGAGCTTGCGGTGCATCGCTGGAGTTCTGAAACCGCGTTGGTTCAAAATCGCAGTCTCTTCCGTCCCGGCTGCGGCCCTATGGGCAGGTTTTTTCTTCTGGCTCTTTTCAAGATCAAGAAGCGCCGCCTCGTATCCAGATCAGCTCGTGAAGCTCTCGAATTCCGCGTTCTTGCGAATCCATAGCACTTTGCCGACCGGAGCCAGCGACATGAAATGGGAACTTTTCTGCCGCGATGGATCTGGCTGGGAAAAAGTGGACAACTGGGTTGTCGAAGGCCAGATGAGCTGGTGACAAGCGTGATTGCTGATTTGCGATCTGCGACCGTAAATGCTCTACCGCGCTGGCCATTGCCAGGTGACAGCGCCAAGCGTTTCATGACTGGCGAGGGCGGTCTCACCAAGTACTTTTTGAAGGGTGATTGAATGACATCCGGACTGTTCCGCAAGTACTGAAATGAGTCGTGTGGCATGAGTGACCACGATGATCTGCGTCCGCTCTGCTGCTCGCGCGATCAGGCGTGCAAGAGCGGCAAGCAGATCGGGATGAAGGCTGGTTTCGGGCTCATTCAAGACCATCACTGCCGGCGGCCTGGGCGTCAAAAGGGCGGCGATCCACAACAGGTAGCGTAGCGTTCCGTCGGACAACTCCGCTGTACCCAGCGGTCGGAGCAAGCCGTGCTGAGCCATTGTCAGCGCGAAGCGGCCTTCGATGTTCTCCACGGATACGCGGCTGCCGGGGAAAGCGTCCTCAATCGCCGCTCCGAGCAAGTCATCTGGCCCGATCTCCCGGATGGTCTGGATTGCGGCCGCAAGATCAGAACCATCGTTGCCTAGGACAGGGGTCCAGGTGCCAACTTGCGGTGAGCGTACGGGCGCGTCCGCGTCCGTCCTAAAGTGATCATAAAAGCGCCAATTGCGGATCGATTCTCGCAACGTCAGCATCTCCGGTGCGTTTCGGGGATCGGACACCTGAGTCATCATGCTGTCGGAGGTCGCAAGACCATCGGTCACAACATCCCAGGCGTTATCCTCCCTTCGGATTCGAACCAGGGGGCCCCTCCGATCGACGAGCATTGCACTCGGACGAAGGATCGAGCCATGCCAGATGCATTCACGCTTTATCTGAGGATCAAGGCTAAACGCTGACAGATTGTGAGAAGGGAGGCCCAGGTCAATCAGATAACCATATTCATCGCCTGCAAATCCCAGACGCAAAGCTACCGGATGTTTCCTTGTTGTTCCCTGAACCGGGTACTCACCCGACTTCATTGACCGGGACAAGGATTCCGGTCCCGCCCAGAGTGTTGATTGGAGACCGCCTTCGCGCGCAACTGACGAGACCACGCGACCTTGCGCGGTATCGGCAAGAAGACGCAGCGCTCGATACAGATTTGACTTCCCGCTCCCGTTGGAGCCGGTGACCACATTGAGCTTTTGCAGAGGAACGACTAGGTCTCGCAATGATCGGTAGTTGGAGATGGCGACGGTGGTCAGCATGGTTCACGGTCAAGTTGTCTTAGCGTTCTGATGTAGTGCTGCAGGCGTTGCGTCCGCCGCTCCTCACCTCCACCGCTCCGGGGAACTCGGCCGAGCTCGATGTCAACGACCCACCAGGAATTGTGCTTGCACGGTAGTCCTATTTCTCAAAAGAAGCTAGCGCCACACTGAGGTGTCCTTGCCGGAAAGCGCCTTGTCCAGATAGGTCGCGGCGCTGATCAAAGCCAGGTGTGTGAAGGCCTGCGGGAAGTTGCCGAGATGTTGCCCGCTCGGACCAATTTCCTCCGAGTACAGCCCGAGATGGCTGGCGTATCCCAGGAGTTTCTCAAACAACAGTTGCGCCTTTTCCAACTCTCCGCCGCGCGCCAGGCATTCGATGTACCAAAACGAGCAGGCGGTGAAGCTACCCTCTCCGCCTGCAATCCCGTCCACATGCGTGCGTTCCGCCTCGTAGCGACGGACAAGGGTATCCTCGACCAATCGTGCTTCAATGGCTTTCATGGTCGAGCGCCACATGGGATCGACCGGGCTGATGAACCGCATGAGTGGCATTAACAGGACCGACGCATCCAGATCCTTTGTCCCCTTCGACTGTACAAACGACTGCAGTTCGTCGTCCCAGAAGTTCGCAAAGATGTCTTCTCGTATCGCGTCTCGCGTGTGCAGCCAGGCGTCGAATGGCCCCGAAAGGGAGCGTTTCTGGGCAAGCCGCAGGGCTCGATCAAATGCCACCCAGCACATCAAACGCGAGTGCAGGAATTCCCGGCCCCCGCCTCGAACCTCCCATATGCCTTCATCGGGCCGCTGCCAGTTCTTGCCCAGCCACTCCAGGATCCGCTGAACTTCCTGCCATCCGGCATAAGAGATCGAGTCCCCGTACTTGTTTGCGAGATAGATCGAATCCATCATCTCGCCATAAATATCCAGCTGCAGCTGCTGATAGGCCGCGTTTCCGATGCGCACGGGTTTCGAATGTTGATACCCCTGCAGGTGGTCCAGCGTCAGCTCATCGAGCTGCTGCCTCCCGTCAATCCCGTACATCACCTGTAACGGTCCCCGCTCGGCGTCGTCCCCGAGCCGACCCTTCAACCAGTCGATGAACGCCTCGGCTTCATCGACAAAACCCAGTCGGATCAGCGCGTAGAGCGTGAATGACGCATCCCGCAGCCAGGTATAACGGTAGTCCCAATTGCGCTGTCCGCCGATTCGTTCGGGCAATGAAAATGTCGGCGCCGCAATGAGCGATCCATGCTCCCGGCTGATCAGCAACTTCAACATCAGGGCAGAACGGTTGACCATCTCCCGCCACCGGCCCTTGTATTTTGATTTCGCGATCCATCCCTTCCAGAAACGCGCTGTCTCGTGGAAGCGCTGTTCTACGAACTCCATTTCGGGCCGGTCACCTTGTGCGCGAACTCCACCAAAGACAAACGTCGCCCGCTCGCCGGCCCGGAGCCTGAATTCGGATACCACATCCTGGGACTGTTGTCGCAGGGCGGTGGTCGAGTACAGCGCCAGCGGCGCACAAGTATCGCTCGCCGGCGAAAAAAGCGCATACTGGTCTTCGACTTTCAAGCTGTGCTCGCACATCGCATAGTTAAATCGCGGCTGGCATCGCATCCTGAATTCGACCTCGCCCCGGATTACCGCCACGGTGCGGATAATCTCATTCGGTTGCTCTCCGTCGTTCCCGATGGGCATGTAGTCAGTCAGTTCGGCCACGCCCTCGTCGGCAAGAAAGCGCGTGAGCAAAATGTTCGTGTCAGGAAAATACATCTGCCGCGTCCGCCTTTCTTTGAGTTGCGGCTGAATCTGAAAACAGCCACCTTTCCCACCATCGAGCAGCGCTGCAAATACGGTGGGAGAATCGAAGTTTGGATAGCAAAGAAAGTCGATTGACCCATTTACACCCACCAGGGCAATCGAGCGCATGTTGCCAATCACTCCGTAATTCTCAATCGGTTCAAAGCTCATTGGTGTGGGTCCAGTTCGAACGTGAATTGCTCATCAGAAAGGTAAAGATTTCCCGCCGCGGCATCACCGCCTCGCCCGCATGGGTGCTTCCAGTAAAACATGAAATCGAAAGGGACCTTCGCCAATTTCGATATTCGCTGTGTTGCCTTCGCCCACCTCGGCGCCGGACGCGCCCGAGATTACCGCAAGGCTTCGCGACCCGGCGGGAAGCGTGATCGGCCTCCACCAGCAACCCGCCTGACGGCGCACGGCTCGGCTGACGGCGCGGACCATCCTCCCTGAAATTGAGGCCCATCGATACTGGCCGCAAATTGCGGGAGGATGGCGGGTTTGCCTGGTTTCGTGCGGGCAGCAATACCGTCAGATATTCCCCTGCGCGGCTGTGTGAGCGGCCCGCTACGGTGCCATGGAGACTTCTCCGATCAGAAATCCCCTGGAAAGTCGGCTCCCGAGTTCCGTGGGAATGACCTTGGGCGCCGATGGCGCTCAACAGGGCACTTGGATGGGTGGCGGAGCGCCGCGTGGGAGGGGCTCGAGCGCACAACCTGTAGGGGTGGGACCCCTCTCGGAGGCAGCCCTCTGGTCGATCGCGTCCGGTTCATGAAAACGCGCATGATAGCCCGTGCCCATTCAGATACCTGAGCAAAACAGCACACTCTCGAGAATATTTCGGAGCTAGAATTTGATTGTTCGTGACGAGAAAGCGGTGCGGTATGCCTCAGACCGAACAACCAGCTGTCCATCGAGTCTTGCTTGTGGATGACGACGGTGCTGTTCGCTGCATGATGAATGAAGCGCTTACGCGCAAGGGTTTTGATGTAGTTACCGCCTCGAGTGTGCAAGAAGCATTGCGGCACATCGCCGATGAGACCTTTGATGTGCTCATCACTGATTTGCACATGCCCGAGGCCGGAGATGGGTTTACCGTCGTTTCCGCCATGCGCCACTCCCAGCCCCAAGCTCTGACGCTATTAGTCAGCGGGTATCCTGACGTGGAGAGTGCGATGGCTGCGATTCTACTGGAGGCGGATGAAGTCCTGGTAAAACCGTTTGGGGTGAGTCGACTCACCGACCTCATCCACGACAAAATGAACAACCGCAAACGCCTCAGCCGGGGGCCGAAGGAAAGAGTCGGAGTCATACTGCAGCGGTGTGCCAAGATCATCATTGCAGACTGGTTGGTGCGGGCAAAGCGCAGTTGTGAACTCAATCATCTGAAACTGACAGATGAGGAGCGCACGGGGCATCTTCCGAAGCTGGTCGCGGATTTATCCGTCCGGCTGAGCGCCTCGAGCGCAGCCACGAAAGACAGCGATGCCGTGTTTTCAGCTGCTGCCGTTGCTCACGGCAAACTGCGGTACAGCCAGGGCTACTCTCCCGAAATGCTGGTGCATGAGTCCCGAATACTCCAGGTGACGATCTTTGGGACGTTGCAGGGTAATCTGAACGCTTTGGATTTCAGCTTGCTGTTGCCCGATGTCATGACCATCGCCGACGAGGTGGATGCCCAGCTGACACAGTCAATCGGCAGTTACATGAAACTCATGAAGTCGAATGTAGCCTAGCGTCCGCGCAACTGCTGCGCGTCGGCCTTCGATTTAATCCTTCGATTCCGATTGGCAAGACGGTGAGCAGAATTGCTCAGACGAGGTTTCGGCTGCCGCGTAGTGTGGAGACACCACAAAATCAAAGTAAAGGGAGCTCATCTCGATGACCCCGTACCCGGAACACTTAGCCGCACAAGCCAGCACAGAAACGGTTTCGACAAGGCTGCTCATCCTTGTTGGTGAGCTCTGCCGCGCAATCGACGGTGAGATGGAGGACAACCGCCTGTTGCGTCTAGGCTGCCAGCGGGATTGCCAGGAACATCGTCATGTTTATGCCCGGCACCCGGCCCTGACGGAAAATGTGATCGGTGCATTCGAGTGTTGTTAGGAGCACATGGCGAAGGAATTCGTTTGCTGCTTCCATCGAAGCTTCCCGTCAGCCCCATGACCCTTTCCTGCCCGCTTTGCAATGCGCAGCCGGGGCAAATGTGCAGAGTTCCTACCCGGCGTTTCGAGGCAATGGTGCACGTGCAGAGAATCAGAGCTGCCTTGATCAGACACATTGAGGCGAAGACCGTACCGGCGCATCGGGAATGGAAACAGAAAGTGACGCCAACCCCATTTGGAGAGAGAGTCATTCTGCTCTTTCCTCTGTTTTGGCGTCAGCTTTGCGGGCTGGACATCCCGGGCCCGGTTACAACACCGCTCGGAGGCGATTGACGCCCCGCGCCGGTGCGAAGCCGCACACCAGGTCTGCCTTCGGCTGCGCGGTCAGATTATGTCCATCGCATAGCACACCCGGCGGATGTACCAGCGGCGGGGTGCGCCGCGCCGAAAAAGCCAGGCGATCGAACTCCCGTGCACACCCACCCCGGAAGGCCGCAAATTACCCGTGCGCGCGTAACCGAACAACGGCATCGTTAGATGACCCGGGAGTGTTTCGGCGACCAAAAACGACAAGTCCTACTGCTGCCAGCCACCACCCAGGGCCTGATATAGCTGAACCAGAGCGATCAGTTCATTCGCCTGTGCCTGCGCGAGTCCCAGCTCGGCGGTGAAGGAATTGGTCTGGTTGGTCAGCACTTCCAGATAATCGCTGGTCCCAGCCTTGAAGCGCACGTCCGAGAGTCGCGCCGCATCCTGGGCTGAGTCGAGCAAGTGTCCCTGCTGAATTCTGAACTCTCGATTCTTGCGATAGGCAATCAACCCGTTGGAGACGTCTCGAAACGCACCTTGAATCGTCTGTTCGTAGCTCAGACGCATCCCCTCGCGCTGTGCCTCGGTGCGACGAACATTCGACTTGAGCCTTCCTCCCTGGAATATGGGCTGGGTTACGGACGCAGCCAGATTCCATATTCCCGCCGGACCGGTGAAGAGATTCGTCAGCGCCGGGCTCTGATAGCCGGCAGCTCCGGTGAGCGAGATTTGAGGAAAGTAAGCCGCCCGGGCTACCCCGATCTGCGCGTTGGCGGCGACCAGGTTGGCTTCGGCTTCTCGAACGTCCGGCCGCCGCTCCAGCAGCGACGAAGGAAGTCCGGCTGGAACTTCGGGAGCGTGCGGCTGCTCGGTGAGCCTCAGTCCTCGAGGGACATCGCCGGGATTGTTGCCGAGAAGTACGCTGATGGCATTTTCCTGTTGCGCGATCTGCCTTTCAAAGTCCGGAACCTCGGTGGCAGCGGTGTACACCAATTGCTCTGACTGGCGTACGTCCAGTAACGAGCTGATTCCGTGTTGCTCGAGAGTTTGGGTTAGCTGCAGGGATTGGCTGCGCGAATCGAGCGTCCGTTTCGAGATTTCCAATTCGAGATCCAGCTCGCGGAGCTGAAAATAGGCGGTCGCCAGGTTCGCTACGAGGGTGGACGTGACTTCTTTTTGAGCCCACTCATTGGCCAGAAGATTTGCCCTGGCGGCCTCGGTGGCGCGGCGATACTTTCCCCAAAAGTCCAGGTTCCAGGCGGCAGACGCGGTCAGTTGTCCCTGGGTGACCTCGTAGGCCGGGATCGGACCGATTTGCGGGCTTTGCTGGCTGGAGATGTTGCCGCCGACGCCGAAGGAGGGAAGCTGATCGGCGCGAGTGATCCCGAGTTGCGCCTGGGCTTGTAAGATCCGGACCGCTGCGATCTGAACATCATAGTTATTTTTGAGCGCGGTGCGAATCAGACTCTGCAGTTGAGGATCCTCGAAGACCTCCCACCACTTCTCGTCAGCCAACGAGGCGGCAGGTTTTTGCGCCGCCTCGGCCCGGGCGGGCTGGTTGTCGGTCGATGAAGTGCTTGCCGCTGCAGCCCCTTCTTCCGGGGTTGCTCCCCGGTAAGTTGCGGGGACATTCACCGTGGGCCGCTTGTAGTTTGGGCCAACGGCGCAACCGGTTAACCCGGCGACGCCGAGCAGCAGAGCGACAAACACCAAGTGAGCATTGCTGAGGGTTCTGTTCATGGGGTCAGTCTCCAGCTCCTTCCCGCAGCGCAAAGGTCGGACTCGTCGAGGGCGCTGGGGGGCGGCTCGCCCGGAAAAACGACACCCGGTCCAGCACTCTTTCCTGGAATTCCTCGAGATAGAGATAGATCGCAGGGGTAACGAATAAGGTGATGAACTGGGACACGATGAGGCCCCCGACCACCACCAGGCCGAGAGGACGGCGCGAAGAGCCGTCGGCGCCATACCCCAGCGCAATCGGCAGCGCACCCAACAGGGCCGCCATCGTGGTCATCATGATGGGGCGGAAGCGCTCCATGCTGGCGTCGTGAATCGCCTGATCGTCTGCGATCCCCTGACGCACGCGCTGTTCCGCGAAATCAACGATCATGATTCCGTTCTTCTTCACGATGCCCATCAGCATGAACATTCCAATGTAGGCATACAACGAAGCGTCGGCACCAAACAGCCACAGCGTCAGCAGGCCCCCGAGCAGCGCCACCGGCAAAGACGAGAGCACGGTAATCGGGTGCAGGTAACTCTCATAAAGGATGGCCAGAATCACATACATGACAAACACCGCGACCAGCATCAGCACGGCCAGGTCCGAGACGGTGTTGCGAAACGTGAGCGCCTCGCCCTGTAGCGCCCCAACGATGCCGGGCGGCAGGATTTCCTTCGCCGCCCCTTCCACAAACTGGGTGGCTGGTCCAATGGCGTAACCGGGCTTCAGATTGAAGAACATGGTGACGCTGGTGAATTGATTGATGTGATTGACCGCCTGCGGCCCGATGACTGGATGCCAACTCGTGACCGCGTTGAGAGGAACCATGCGCTGGCCGTCGTCGCTCTTGATGTAGAGCCGGCCCAGGTCTTCAGGTGCGGAACGCTTGTCATCCGCGACCTCCAGGATGACCTGGTACTGATCGGTTGGTTTCTTGATCAGATAGCTGTAATTTTGTGAGTAGGCATCGTGCAGAAGAGTGAGAATGCGGCTCTCCGACACACCGTACAGCTTCGCCTGCTCCCGCAGAATGTCGACTTGCAGATTCGGCGTGTGATTGTAGAGATCAGAATTGACGAACAGGAACCCGGGATATTCGTGCATCTTCGCCATCATCTTGGCTGCCGTGCCGTATACCTGGTTGCCATCAATTCCGGAAAGAGCGTAGGCGAATTGCCCCTGCGCGTTGGCGGTGGCCCCGGTGCTGATTTCTAAGGCAGGATTGGGTTGTAGAAATGCCACCGTTCCGGGAATTGCGTTTCCAATCGCGCCCATCAGTTGTCCCGCCACCTGCGCGATGGGAGGACGCTGGGAGGGGTCTTTCAGAAACGCAATCAGGAATGCCTGATTCGATCCCATGAATTGTCCGTTCCCGCTCATCGTGAAAGTGCTCCGCACCGCGGGATTCGCCTTCATGATCTTTTCCGCCTGGGTCTGATAGGCGTGCATTTGATCGGGCGAGGATCCTTCCTGGGCCACCAATATGCCGCGGATAAATGAACTGTCGCCCACCGGCAGAAATGATTTTGGGACGACATAAAACAGGTACACCGTGCCCGCCAGGCAGATCACCCAGGTCACGGCCGAAACCCAGCGATGGCGAAGAAAGAACCACAGAGAACGCCCGTAAACTTTCAACACTCGCTGCTCGAAAGCGCCGAAGACGCGTTCGGTCCAGGTCTTCTTTGCGCCCGCGCCGCGTCCGCTGAGCAGCCTGGAAGTCATCAGGGGAGTGAGCGTGAGCGACACAATCCCACTCGCCAGAATCGAGATCACAATGGTGAGCGAGAACTCGCGGAAGATGCGGCCCATGAGCCCGCTCATGAACACCAGCGGGATAAATACCGCCGCCAGTGAGAGGGTCATGGCCAGAATGGTGAAGCTGATTTCCTTGGCCGAGTTCAGGGATGCCTCGAAGGCGCCTTGTCCTTCCTCCATCAGGCGCACCGTGTTTTCGAGAAACACGATTGCGTCATCCACCAGGAACCCGATGGCGAGGGTGAGCGCCATCAACGAAAGGTTGTCGAGGCTGTAGCCGAGAACGTCCATGGCTACGAACGTCAGCAGCAACGACAGCGGGAGCGCCACCGCAGGAATCAGAGTGTCGGTCACGCGTCCGAGGAATACAAAGATGACCATGACCACCAATACGAAGGCGATATAAAGGGTGGCCTGCACGTCTTTTATGCTGCCCACAATGGTTTGCGAGCGGTCATACGCCGACACCAGCAGAACCGAAGTTGGAAGTTGCGACTGAATGGTAGGGAGCACATCGCGCACCGACTTGGCTACTTCGACCGCATTCGCGCCCGCCCGCCGAAACACTGCGACCAC
>Ga0193726_1001791_pt1 | contig 15855 bp, 8 predicted proteins | sample H2c1metaG_FD_144928 | JGI IMG/M metagenome (GOLD analysis project Ga0193726, IMG submission 144928) | Soil microbial communities from a riparian zone of the East river system, Colorado, United States - H2c1 | ecosystem: Environmental > Terrestrial > Soil > Riparian zone | place: USA: East River... | reverse complement strand
GCGGGGACGCCGGGTGATTCCGGGTACTCGTTGTTACTCGTGTGCGTTCTACCACTACCAAGTGCACACGAGGCCGCGGGTGCCACGGGCATCCGGCGTTCCCCACGCCCTCTTTGGGCGGAAGATTCATCAACGCCTCGGGCGCATTGCGCGGCGAGGTCGCGAACGCGTGTTTGGATTTGGAAGTCATGTTTGGAATTGGCGCAGACTCCGTCATTCCGGGGCGATGCGAAGCATCGAACCCGGAATCTCGAGATTCCCCGATGTGTAATTGCACATCTGAGGTCTGGTCCTGCGGACCATCCCGGAATGACGGCATCTCGATTGCTTCGTCGCTTCCACCTTTGCTCGTTGAGCTATCGTGGGCAGGTCGCTCCCAATGACGCCAGAAACAACCTGATTCTATTGCGCGCTCTCAGCTCGCCTTGCGCGCTCGCGCGGCCGAGCGATGCGCTTTCTTGGTGGGGCGATGCGTCGCCCGGCGTGCGCGAGAATGCGCCGACCGCTTGGCGGATGCCTTGCCTTTCAGGCTTTGCTGCAGCGCATCCATCAGGCTGATGACATTGTCAGGCTTTTCCTCGCGCTCCGCGGCCTTCACCGGCTTCCCGGCGGCTTTGCGCCTGACCAGCGTCTTCAAGGCGTTCTCGTATTCGTCCTTGAACTTGCTGGGGTCGAAATGCGCGGCCTTGGTATCGAGGATATGGCTGGCGAGTTCGATCATGTCCTTCGATATCTTCGGATTCCTGATGTCGTCGAAATACTCGTCTTCGTCGCGCAGTTCGTACGGATACCGCAGCGTGGTGCCGAGCAGGCCCTTGCCCAAAGGCTCGATCGCGATGATATGCTCGCGGTTGGTGAGGACGATGCGCGCCAACGCGACGCGATCCTGATCCTTCATGGCGTCGCGGATCACGGCGAAGGCGTCGATGCCGGCCTTGCCGTCAGGCGCGATGTAGTAGGGATGGTTGAGGTAGCGCTTGTCGATTTCGTCCCTGGGCACGAAACTGTCGATGTCGATGGTATGGTTGCTTTCGATCTGAACGCCTTCCAGCTCTTCCTTTTCGATCTCGACGTACTCGCCCTTTTTCAATTCATAGCCGCGGCCCTTCTGATCGCTTTCGACGACATCGCCGGTCTCGGCATCGACCATCTGCTGCTTCAGCCGGTTGCCGGTTTCCTTGTTGATCATGTGGAAGCGGGTTTTTTCGGCCGATGTCGAGGCCGGGTAAAGCAACACCGGGCATGACACGAGGGAAAGTTTCAAGGAGCCTTTCCAATAGGCGCGAACGGCCATTACAATCTCCGGCTTGTTATGGGTTAAACGAATTCGGGAACTTCAACTGATATTGGGGGTTTTGGTTCCGGGCCCTTGCTGGCATGCGAGACGGCATCGATACTTAATGCGTGGGATTTGATCGTGTCTCTTAGAAATCTCTCCACCTATCGAAAAAAGCGCGATTTCGAAAAGACCGCGGAGCCCAGCGGCGACGCCAAGGTAGCGCCTTCGAAGCAACGGCGGTTCGTGATCCAGAAGCACGACGCGACCCGGCTGCACTACGATCTGCGGCTGGAGGTCGACGGCGTCTTCAAGTCATGGGCGGTCGCACGCGGCCCGTCGCTCGATCCGCACGACAAGCGGCTGGCGGTGGAGGTGGAAGATCATCCGCTGGACTACGGCGATTTCGAAGGCACCATTCCCAAGGGCCAGTATGGCGGCGGCACCGTGCAGCTCTGGGACCGCGGCTATTGGGAATCCGACGATCCCGAGCGCGGATTCAAGAAGGGCGATCTAAAATTCACGCTGCACGGCGACAAGCTTCACGGCAGCTGGGTGCTGGTGAGGATGCGCAACGACCGCAACGGTGGCAAGCGCACCAACTGGCTCTTGATCAAGCATCGCGACGATTTTGCCAGGGAAGGCGAGGCCAACAAGATCCTGGACGCCGATCAATCGGTGGCGTCGGGACGGACGATGAAGCAGATTGCCGAAGGCAAAGGAAAAGCGCCGAAGCCGTTCATGATGGCAAAGTCCGGTCGCGTCAGGGCCGACGCGGTCTGGAATTCAAACCGGGGCGATGCCGCCGAAGCGCGCGCGGAGAACAAGGCGACCACATCGCGGCCCGCGCCGGCCGCAAAGGAACCGTCCAAAGGCAGGAAGGTCAGCGCGCTGCCCGATTTCATTGCGCCGCAGCTTTGCACCCTGGTCGATCGTCCGCCGGGCGGGGAGGGCTGGTGCCACGAGATCAAATTCGACGGCTACCGGGTGCAGTTGCGCGTCGAGGACGGTGAAGCCACGCTCAAGACCCGCAATGGTCTGGACTGGACCGACAAGTTTCGGGCCATCGCGAAAGAGGGGAGCTCACTTCCGGACGTGCTGATCGACGGCGAGATCGTCGCGCTCGACCACGACGGCGCGCCGGATTTTTCGACGCTGCAGGCCGCCCTTTCCGACGGCAAGACCGATGACCTCATCTTCTACGCGTTCGATCTGCTGTTTGCCGATGGGGAAGATCTTCGCCGTATCCCGCTCGGCGAACGCAAGCAGCGACTGAAGCAATTGCTGGAGGCGCGGGCCAAGGGCAAAGCCAAATTGATCCGCTATGTCGAACACTTCGAAACCGGCGGCGATGCCATTCTGCAATCGGCCTGCAAGCTGTCGCTGGAAGGCATCGTGTCCAAGAAGCTCAGCGCGCCCTATCATTCGGGCCGTTCCGAGAACTGGACCAAGGCGAAATGCCGTGCCGGTCACGAGGTCGTGCTGGGGGGATGGAAAACCACCAACGGCAAATTCCGCTCGCTGATGGCGGGCGTTTATCGCGGCGATCACCTCGCCTTTGTCGGCATCGTCGGCACCGGCTTTGGCCAGGACAAGGTTCGGCGCATCATGCCCGCGCTAAAGGCGGCGGCGTCGGACGAGAGCCCTTTTGGCGGCAAGGATGCACCGCGCAAGACCCGCGACGTGCATTGGCTGAAGCCGGAGCTTGTCGCCGAGATCGAATTCGCCGGCTGGACCGACGGCGGGAATATACGACAGGCCGCGTTCAAGGGGCTGCGCCAGGACAAGCCGGCCGACGAGGTAAAAGCGGAAAAGCCGGCCATGACCAAAATCGCCAAGCCGGCCGCCGGGAAGACTGCGGCCAAATCCGCCAAGACGCAGTCCGGCAAGCCGGACAAAACGCCGTCAAAGCCTGCGGATAGCAAATCCGGCGTCGTGATGGGCGTGGTTATCTCCAAACCCGACAAGGAGCTGTGGCCGGATGGCGGCGATGGCGCGGGAGTTACAAAACTCGATCTCGCCCGCTATTTCGAGGCGGTCGGCGGCTGGATGATCGGCCATTTGAAGGGCCGGCCTTGTTCGGTTGTGCGCGCGCCCGATGGCATCGGCGGCGAAAAATTCTTTCAGCGCCACGCGATGTCAGGCACCTCGAACTTGCTGGAGCTGGTCAAGGTCTCCGGCGACCGCAAGCCGTATTTGCAGATCGATCGCGTCGAGGGTCTCGCGGCGGTGGCGCAGATCGGCGGTCTCGAATTGCATCCGTGGAATTGCGCGCCGGATGCGCCTGACGTGCCGGGGCGGCTGGTATTCGATCTCGACCCCGCGCCGGAGGTGGAATTTGCCGATGTCATTGAGGCTGCCAAGGATATGCGGCAGCGTTTGACGGACATTGGCCTGGAAAGTTTCTGCAAGACCACCGGCGGCAAGGGGCTTCACGTGGTGACGCCTTTGGCCACCGGCGCAAAGGACAAGGTGACGTGGAAGGAAGCAAAAGCCTTCGCGCAAGGCGTTTGCCAGTGGATGGCCGATGAAGCGCCCGATCGCTATCTGGTCAACATGTCGAAGAAGCTGCGCAAGGGAAAGATCTTCCTCGATTATCTCCGCAACGATCGCATGGCTACGGCGGTCGCTGTGCTGTCGCCGCGGGCGCGCGAGGGCGCCACCGTTTCAATGCCGCTGACATGGGCGCAGGTGCGCGGCGATCTCGACCCGAAACGCTATACGGTTCGCACCGTGCCGGCGCTGCTCGCCAAGACCGAGGCGTGGGAAGGCTATGATGATGCGGTGGCGTCGATAAAGGCTGCGATCAAGAAGCTCGGTGCGCGCAAATGACCATTACGGCGCGCGACAAAAAAAATGAGCGAGATTCAGCGTCGCTGAATCCCGCGCCATTTGGCTACGAGAACTCAAAGTTTTCCGAGCAGTAGCAGAATCAGCAGGATGACGACGATGAGGCCAAGTCCGCCGCCGCCATAATAGCCGGTGCCGTAGAACGGTCCGCCGCCGATGCCGCTGAAGCCCCCGAGCAACGCGATAACGAGAATGATCAGGATGATAGTTCCGATAGACATTTAGCATTTCCTCCAGCCCGGCAGGTGGGCGCCCGTGACGCTGCCAGCCGAAAAAACCCACGGGAACCCATAAGGTTCCAATTTTGCAACGCCATAAATTCGCGCGACTCTTTTTTTGGAACGATGCGCAATTACATGGTGTTGAATCAGTTTGGGATTTGCAAAATGTCCACACCTCTTGTCGTTTCGATTCCGCATCGTCTGGGCCGCGAAGAGGCGACCCGCCGGCTGAAGACGGGATTGACGCGCGCCGCTTCCAGCATTCCGGTGTTGAAAGTGGATGAAGAAAGATGGGAGGAGGATCGCATGATCTTCCGCGTCCGCGCGCTCGGGCAGGCCGCATCAGGTCATCTCGACGTGGCAGACGATCACGTCCGGCTCGAAGTGACATTGCCGTGGCTGTTGCAACGATTTGCCGAAGTGGCGCAAGTCGCGATCAGGAATCGCGGCAACCTGCTGCTGACCAAACGGAGCTGACCGACAGTCGTCGATATTGCTCCGCAACAGAGTCATGTTGCTTCGCACCAATTGTGAAAAGATTTTTCACAGCTTAAGCTTGTTGGTAACGAATTCGCCGGAATATCCAACCCTGCGCGGGGAAGGGAACCGACCTCTCTATTTGAGTCGGCACGACATCCGCCAGGCCGCCCGGCCGTCGATCCCGGGCGGCCTTATTTTTTAAGCGAGCTTCACGCGGTCGCGCTTTCGCGCCGGCTTCAAGGCGCCTTCGAATCTGGCCTTCAACACCGCGACCGGCAGATGCCGGAACAGGGCCGAGAGCCGCACTTCCGCCACGCCGGCCTCGCTGACGATGCCTTCCACGGAATAGCCTTTCAGGTTGAGCGCACCGTCAAAGGCGTCGGCGCGGGGCCAGACCCGGCCGCCTTGCGACATCGGCGCGAATGACTTTGCAACGGCTGTTATCACAGCCTCGCGGCCATGGCGCCGGGCGAAGGCGATGACGTGGTCACGGTGCGGCCCGGTAATTTCGAGCGGCTGATAATCGCCATGGGCGAACACGTCGGCAAGTTCGGTCCGCAGTTTCAGGAGATGCCGAGTCCACGCCAGCTTTAGATGACCATTCGACCAGTTTTGCGCGAGACTTTCCCAATCGGGAGCTTCCAATGAGGCCAGCACGGCAGCGCGTTCCACAAAATCCACCGGTCGTCGGTTGTCGGGATCGACCAGCGACAGATCCCAGAACTCGGTGCCCTGATAGAAATCGGGCACGCCGGGCATCGTAGCCTTCAACGTGATCTGACTGAGCGAATTCAGCGCACCCAACCGCGCGATACGCTGCGCCAGCGTTTCCAGCGAATTCAGGAATTCGGCCGACGCCGGGCGATCCAGAATGCGTTCGATAAACGTCTGCAATCCCGCCTCATAGGCCTGGTTGGGATTGAGCCAGCTGGTTTCCTGTTTGCCCTCGCGCGCCGCCTTTAACGCGTAGGCCTGCATCCGCTCCAGAACCGAATCGTCGCGCCCGCCTGATGGCCACGCGCCGAGCAGGGCCTGGTACAGCATGTATTCGAACGCCGCGGAGGGCGCGCGCATCTCACCCGCGATGACGAGGTGCGGTGCGTTCAGGATTTTCCACCGCGCCACGGCGCTGGCCCATTCGCCAGGCAGCTCCGCAAGCGCGATCAGCCGCGCGCGGGCATCCTCGCCGCGTTTGGTGTCGTGGGTCGCTGTCGCCGTCATGCCATGCGGCCACTCCTTGGCGCGGACTTTCATGGCCTCGTGAAAGGCGTCGGCCGAAAGTGCCTTGGCCGAGGGATCGCCGCCGACCTCGTTAAGCGCGAGCAGGCGGTGATAGCGATAGAACGCGGTGTCCTCCAGCGACTTCGCCATCATGGGGCCGGTAAACTGCTGCACCTTCAATGCGAAGCGGCGCACCCGTGGCGGACTGTGCGCAGGCCCTCCCGGCTTGATCAGGTCCATGGTCAGCGCATCGCGCAAGAATTCAAAGATGCCTTCGTCGGCGGCGAACCAGTCCGCGCGCGCCTTTTCGATCGCTTCGGAAATCAGCGCACGGTCGTGCGGCGAAGGATCAGCCGAACTCAGATAGGTGCGATAGACCGGGAAATGCAGGACGTAGAGTTCGAGCGCCTGCCGCAGACTGTCGGCGGAATAGTCGCGAGTGGAATAATGTCCGCCGGCGATCCGCGCCAGCAGCCGCGTCAGTACCGTGAATTCACTGGTCAGCAAGGTTTCCAGAACCCGGCGTTTGGCATTCTTCAAGACCGGTTCAAGTTTGGGCGCCATATTGCTCACTTGCCGCCACACCTCGTCGAGCGGTTCGAGACCTTTGCCATCGATCAGCACTTGGGTGATGGTATTCAGCCACTCATAGCCGGTGGTGCCGTGCACGCCGCTAAAAGCATGCAGCTTTTCCTGTTCGCCGAGAATCTTCTCGATCACCATGTAGAACGGCCTGGCGTCTTTCCCCTGCGCTTGCCGGATCAGGCGGCGCAGGCGCTGAAAATATTGCGCCGGATCGCGCAGGCCGTCGATGTGGTCGAGCCGCAGGCCCTGCAGGCTGTCTTCCGCGATCAGCTTTTTGACCAGGCGATGGATGGCGTCGAACGTGCCGGGATCCTCGACACGCAATCCGGCCAGCGTATTGACGTCGAAGAAGCGCCGATAGTTGATATCGCTGGACGCCAATCGCCAATGCCCGAGCTTGTAGTGCTGGCGTTCCAGCAGATGATGCAGTGCCAGGACCTGAGCAGGGCGATCCGGTCCGGCGCGGTAGGCGTCGAGGCCGCGCGCGATAAGGTCGGCGCCGCCGGCGCTGCTTTTCAATTCGGCCTTGAACGCGGGCGCTTCCTTGCGATTGGGATGACGCAACCCCTTGGCGCGCGAGGCGAGGTCCAGGATGCGTTTTCCGGCCGTGTCAGTTTCAGCTCCGGCTTCCTTGACGAGGTTACGCAAGATCTCGCGGTAGCGCTCGGGTGCGATCGGCAGGCGATGTTCGAAATACCATGCCGAGAAGCTGCCTTCGTCGGCGTCGTAACGAAGTTCGATCTCGCCCTTTTCCAGGGCCTGTCCATAGGACGAGCCGATGATCGGCAGCAGTACGCCGCCCCGGGCGCGGTACGGCAACAGGTCCCAGTCGATGTCGAACGATACCGCATGCGGCGAGGCCGGGCCCCATTCCAGCACATCGAGCCACCATGGATTGTCGGCGAAATGGACGCCGACATGGTTGGGAACGAAATCGAGAATCAGGCCGAGGTCGTGCTGCTTCAACGCTCGGCTCAATCGCTCGAAGCCGGCATCGCCGCCGAGCTCCGGATTGATCTGGGTATGGTCGACGATGTCATAGCCGTGGGTACTGCCCTTGCGCGACTTCATGAAGGGCGATGCATAGAGATGCGTGATGCCAAGCGCTTTCAGGTAGGGGACGATGGAAGCAGCCGCGTCGAAATCGAAATTCGCGGTGAGTTGCAGGCGATAGGTTGCGATCGGAACGGCGGCAGGCATTATCGCGCTTCCAGACGCCAGAACACCGACCATGGCGGTACGAGCCCGCTGGTCGCATCGCCCCAGATTGGCGTGCCGGTCGTTTCCCTTTGCTTGTGGGCAATCTCGCTGGCCGACAGATTGGCCAGCAGGCGGAGCGTTGCGCCGTCACCCATGCGCCAGTCGGCCGTCAGTAAACCGCTATCCTCCGCATGCGCCTTGCCAAAGGTCGTGCCCGCGAGCCGGGGAACGATCTCGCGCCGGCGTATCGCGAGAAGGCTCTGCACCAGCGCGAGCCGCTGGCGTGCCGCCTGCTCGTTGAGTGATTGCCAATCCAGTATGGCGGATTGAAACGTCAGGGGATCCAGCGGGTCGGGAATCTCGTCGCCATATTTCGCATAGGCGCCTGCGAATTCCTTGCGCCGGCCGTTGCGCACGGCCTCCGCGAGGTCGCCCTCGAAATCGCAGAAGAACGGGAATGGTGCCTTCGAGCCCCATTCCTCGCCCATGAACAGCATCGGGACCATCGGCGCCAATAGCGTAACGGCCAGTGCGGCTTCGATCGCGCTGGCGCTCACATTGCTTTCGAGCCGGTCACCGAGCGCGCGATTGCCGATCTGGTCGTGGTTCTGCAGGAAGTTGACGAAGGCGGTCGGATGAAGCTCGCCGCTCGGCTCGCCGCGCAACTGCCCGCCGCGATGCGCCGAGGCCTCGCCCTGATAGACAAAGCCGGACGCGAGCGCACGCGCAACATCAGCCATCGGCGACGTCGTGTAGTCGCGGTAATAGCCCTGCGTCTCCCCGGTCAGCCATACATGCCAGGCGTGGTGATAATCGTCGTTCCACTGCGCGCGGTATTTGCCGTGCGGCGGATCTTGCCCGGCGTCCAGCGCGCTGGCGGAATTGTCGTCGTTCTCGAGCACCAGATGGATGTGGCGGCGGGTTTCCGCGGCAAGCTTGCCCACCGCGACGCTGAGATCATGCAGCATCGAGATTTCCCCGAGCTCGGGGATGGCGTGCACCGCGTCGAGCCGCAGCCCGTCGAAACGATATTCGCGCAGCCAATACACCGCATTTTCGATGGCGAAGGCGCGCACTTGCGGCACCCGGTAATCGATCGCGCTACCCCAGGGGGTCTGCGCCTCCGTGAAAAAGCCCGGCGCATATCGGCCGAGATAATTTCCTTCGGGGCCGAAGTGGTTATAGACCACGTCGAGAAATACCATCAGCCCGCGCAGATGCGCTTCGTCGATCAGGGCTTTGAGATCGTCGGGGCGGCCATAGATGCCGTCGGGCGCGTACCACAGCACCCCGTCATAGCCCCAATTGCGCTGCCCTGCGAAATCCGCCAACGGCATCAACTCCAGCGCGGTGATGCCGGTCGCCACCAGATGATCGAGCTTGCCGATCATCGCGCGGTAGGTGCCTTCGGGTGTGAAGGTGCCGACATGGGTTTCGATCGCGACGGTTTCCTGCCACGGGCGTCCGCGCCAATCCGTGGCGCGCCATCGGTAGCCGGCGTGATCGATCACCTCGCTGGGGCCCGAAACATCGTCGGGCTGAAACGCGGACGCCGGATCGGGCACATCGATCTCGTCGTCGATCCGGAATTTGTAACGTGCGCCGGCCTTCACACCTGTCAGGTCGGCGCAAAACCAGCCATCGTCGCCGCGCCGCAGGGGCTGAGGTTTTTCCAGCAGCAGATCGACGCGTTTGGCCGCCGGAGCCCACAGACGAAACGATGTGCCGTCCGCTGTCAGCCTTGCGCCGAATTGCCGCTCATTCATGCTGAACCCGCAAAGGCAAGCACCGTGCGGGGAGGCGCGTTTGCGTCGCTGCCTGGCGCAAAGTCCGCGACGGTCTGTTTGCTGTCCGCCGTGTTGAGCACCTGCTGCCAGTTCCTGTATTCCGGCATCTTCGGCAGTTTGAACGCGATCGCCTCGGGCGCTGCGTTGAGCACGATGAAAATCGGCGCCTGTGCTTCCTCGCTGGACCCCAGCACATAGGCGAGAAACCGCCCCTCGGGAAAATTCCAGTCCTGCTCCTGCATCTCTTCGGCCTCCGGCGTCAGCCATAACACGCCGTAGGATCCATCCGCGCGCCGCCCGTCGAGCCAGCGCCGCGAGCGGATCTGCGAAAAGCGTTTTCGCAGATCGGTCATGTGACCGATGAAATCGGTGAGGTCGTCGCCCTCGCGGTTAAGGCCGTCCCAGTCGACCCAGCCGATTTCGTTGTCCTGGCAATAGGCATTGTTGTTGCCGGCCTGGCTGTTGCCGACTTCATCGCCGGCCAGAATCAGCGGCAGGCCCTGCGCCAGCAGCAGACATGCGAGCTGGTTCTTCCGAAGCTGGCGTCGAAGTGCTGTTATCGTCGGGTCATCGGTCGGGCCTTCATGGCCGCAATTGTTGCTGTGGTTGTCGCTGGAGCCGTCGCGATTTTCCTCGCCATTGGCCTCGTTGTGCTTTTCGTTGTAGCTGAACAGATCCGCCAACGTGAAGCCGTCATGCACGGTGATGTGGTTGACACCGGCGCGTGGCGCGCGGCCATCGTGGTTGAACAGGTCGGATGAGCCGGTCATGCGGCTCGACACTTCGCCGATCAGGCTGCCTTCGCCGCTCCAGTAGCGCCGCATCGCGCTGCGATAGCGGTCATTCCATTCCGACCATTGCGACGGAAAGGCGCCGACCTGATAGCCGCCCATGCCGAGGTCCCACGGTTCAGCGACCAGCTTCACCGATGACAGCACCGGGTCTTGCCGGATCGCGGTCAGGAATCCGCTGTCGCGGTCGAAGCCGTTCGGCCCGCGCGCCAGCGTGGTAGCGAGATCGAACCGGAAGCCATCGACATGGCAGACCTCGACCCAGTAGCGCAGCGAATCCATCACCATCTGCAGAACGCGCGGGTGGGTGAGGTTGACCGAACTGCCGCAGCCGGTGAAATCGTCGTAGAATCGCGGATTGTCCGGCTTCAGCCAGTAGTAGGAGGCGTTGTCGATGCCGCGGAACGACAGCGTCGGGCCCATGTGATTGCCTTCCGCGGTGTGATTGTAGACGACGTCGAGCATCACTTCGATGCCGGCGTCGTGCAGCCGCGCCACCGTGGTGCGGAAGGCATCAAGCGGGTTGTCCTGCGAGTAGCGCGGTTCCGGCGCGAAGAATGAGAGGGTATTGTAACCCCAGTAGTTCGACAGCTTCTTTTCGACCAGCATTCTGTCGTCGACGAGGCCGTGGACCGGCAACAGCTCGATGGTGGTGACGCCGAGCCGCTTGAGATGTTCGATCATCGCACGCGACGACAGCCCGCCATAGGTGCCGCGCAGATTTGGCGGCACGTCACTGCGTTTCTGCGTCAGGCCCTTGACGTGCGCTTCATAGATGATGGTGTCTTCCCAGGGGATGTTGGGGCGCAGTTCGCGGCGTCCCCAGTTGAAGGTTTCGTCGACGACGACGGCCTTCGGCATGCCGCGCGCATTGTCACGCCGATCGAACGACAGGTCTTCGCGTGCGCTCCCGGTGCGATAGGCGAAATGCGCATCGCTCCATACCAGCCGTCCGGCAAGGCGCCTGGCGTAGGGATCGAGCAGCAGTTTGTTGGCGTTGAAGCGATGGCCGTGTTCGGGCTCGTAGGGCCCATGAACCCGATAGCCATAGAGTTGTCCGGGCGACACGTCATTCAGGTAGCCGTGCCAGACATCCTCGGTACGCTCGGGCAATTCGATGCGTTCGAGTTCGCGGCGGCCCTGACTGTCGAACAGGCAAAGCTCGACCTTTTGCGCGTTGGCGGAGAACAGCGCAAAGTTGGTGCCCCGGCCGTCCCAGCTTGCGCCGAGGCGTGAGGACGTTCCAGCGGACAATCGCATATTCAGCTTTCTCAGCTTTCCGGTACTAGAAATATGGCGGCCAGAGGTGGGACGGTGAGATTGAGTTCGGGCACCAGGCCGTCCAACGTCTGGACTTCGCCGACGTTCCCGACATTGCCGCCGCCATAATGCGCGGAGTCCGAATTGAGAACTTCGCGCCACTTGCCGGCGAACGGCACGCGGACGCGATAGTTGTAATAAACATTCGGCGAGAAATTCACGACCACAAGGCAGCGCGCGCGGGCGTCGTTGCCTTTGCGGATCCAGGCGAACACGTTGCCGCCGGCGTCGTCGGTCACAACCCATTCAAAACCGGATTGATCGCAATCCATCTCGTGCAGCGCCGGCAACGTGCGATAGAGCTTGTTGAGATCGCGGATCAGCGACTGTATGCCTGCGTGTTTTTTTTGTTCGAGCAGATGCCAGTCAAGCGAGCGATCGTGATTCCATTCGCGCTCCTGGCCGAACTCGCAGCCCATGAACATCAGCTTTTTGCCGGGATGTCCGAACATGAAGGCGTAATAGGCGCGCAGATTGGCGAAGCGCTGCCAGTCATCGCCGGGCATCCGGCCGAGCAGGGAGCGTTTGCCATGGACAACTTCGTCATGCGACAGCGGCAGGATGAAGTTTTCCGAGAAGGCATAGTGCAGGCCGAACAGGATGTCGCCGTGATGGTGCTTGCGGTGGATCGGATCCTTGCTGATGTAATTCAGCGTGTCGTGCATCCAGCCCATATTCCATTTGTAGCCGAAACCGAGCCCGCCATATTCGACCGGCCGCGACACCTGCGGCCATGAGGTCGACTCTTCCGCGGCCGTGGTGGCCTGCGGAAAATGGGCGAACACCTCGGTATTGAAGCGGCGCAGGAAATCGACGGCCTCGAGATTTTCGCGGCCGCCAAATTTGTTCGGAATCCAGCCTCCGGCGGGCCGGCTATAGTCAAGATAAAGCATCGAAGCCACCGCATCGACGCGCAAACCGTCGATGCTATAGCGCTCCAGCCAAAACAGCGCGTTCGACACCAGGAAATTGACGACTTCGGTGCGGCCGTAATTGTAGATCAGCGTGCCCCAGTCGAGGTGACGGCCCTGCAGCGGGTTGGCGTGCTCGTAGAGCGCGGTGCCGTCGAAATGGCCGAGGCCGTGCGGATCGTCGGGAAAATGCCCGGGCACCCAGTCCAGCATCACGCCGAGACCTTCACGGTGGCAGGCATCGACCAACGCGGAAAAATCCTTCGGCGTGCCGAACCGGCTGGTGGGGGCGTACATGCCGGTCGGCTGATAGCCCCATGAGCCATCGAACGGATGTTCGCTGACCGGCAGAAATTCAACATGGGTGAAACCGAGGTCGCGGGCATAACGCGGAAGCTGCTCGGCCAGATCGCGGTAGCTCAGCCATTCATTGTTGCCCTTGCGCCGCCACGAGCCGAGATGAACTTCGTAGATCGACATCGGCGCGCCCAGCCCGTTGATACCAGCGGGTGCGTGCCGCGGATGCGGCAGCCTGGTCTCGTCAACGACAATGGATGCGGTGCTCGGGCGCATTTCCGCGGCAAACGCCACCGGATCGGATTTCAGCGCCAGGTGCTGGCCCTGCGGGCCGATGATATCGAATTTATAATGATCGCCTGCTGCGGCATGGGGCACGAACAGCTCCCAATAGCCGACGCCACGCACCCGCATCGGATGCCGCCGTGGATTCCAGAAATTGAAATCGCCGACCACGCTGACCCGCCGCGCGTTGGGGGCGAGCACCACGAAAGCCACGCCGTTGACGCCGTCCAGCGTCATCGGATGTGCGCCAAGCTTGTCGTAAATCCGCTGATGGGTGCCCTCGCCGAGCAGATACAGATCAAAGTCGGTCAAGACAGGCGGAAAGCGGTAAGGATCGTCGAGATCGACCACGTTCTCGCCGAAGCGGGCGCGCAATTGATAGCGCTTGGAACCGTTCGGCAGCGCGCCGGCGAACAACCCGGCGTCATGAATGCGCGCCAGCGCGGCTGTTTCACCATGTTCGCCGATCGCTTCGACCTTCGACGCTTCCGGCAGGAACGCGCGGACCACGGTCTTGTCGCCCTCGGTATGGACGCCGAGATAGTGAAAGGGATCGGAGTGGCGACCTTCGACAATCGCATAGGCCTCGGCGGATAATTTGGTCATGAGGCCTCGTCGGTATGCTGAGTTTGCTGAGACAGTATTCGAAGCACCCCGGTCAGCGGGACGCGCAGCCATTCGGGCCTGTGGGCCAATTCGTATTCGATCTCGTAGAATGCTTTTTCGAGCAGGAAGAAATTCAGCATCTGTTCGGCGGCATGCGGGTCAGCCGGCCACAGACGCTGGTTCGTCATGATCTCGCGATAGGTGTCCAGGAACGCTGCCGCCGCGCGATCGCGCCATTCCGCCAGCGCCGCGCCGAGTTTGCCTTGCTCGTCGGGCGCCACCTTGAGCGCACGCTCCAGCGCCGCGGTCGCCGAATAATCGATTGAACGGATCAGGCCGGCGACATCGCGCGCCGCGGGCGCCTTGCGGCGCCGTTCGGCCAGCGGCCGGCGCGGCTCGCCCTCGAAATCGATGATGAAGATATCGTCCTTGACGATCAGCATCTGTCCGAGATGGAAATCGCCGTGGTGGCGGATGTTCAGGCAGTCGATTTCCTGCGGAAGCAGCGCACACAATCGATCATGCAAGGCGGCGCGTTGTGCCAGGATTTGATCGACCAGCAGACGGTCGGCTTCTCTTAGCGTGTCGCGCTTTTGCTTCAAGGTGTCGACGACATGCTCCGCACGGGCGACCACGTCATCGATCCAGAGCCGGACGTGCTCGGGTCGGGTCGGTTCCGGCGTAAAATCGGCAAATTCGTTGCTGCCGGCGAGCGCGAGGTGCATTTCAGCGACGCGCCTTCCAGTCTGCGACATATAACGCAGATAGGGGACCTGCTCCTCGCTCTCGCCGGGATGTTCGCTGCTCGCCAGCAGACGCTGCTCCTCGACGAAGCGATCGAGATAGGCCGTTGTCACGGTCCAGGCGTCGCCCTGATTCTGGACGAAGGCGTGAACAATCGCGACCGCGCTTTTGTTGCTGCCTTCGACCAGTTCGACGCTGCCGAGCAGCGCGGGCGTGTTAACAAAGCCCGCGACCTCGGTCAGAAAGCGACCGATTTCGATCTCGGGATTGATGCCGGATTCGAGTTTTCGATAGATCTTGACCACATAGTCATTGTCTACCAGCGCCGTGCTGTTGGATTGTTCGGTCTCGACGGCGCGGATATGCTCGGGCGGCTTGATCTGCGTATCCGAAAGCTTGCTGGTTGGCCGGAATTCAAGGCGCAAGCCCGCCTCTTCAACCGTCAAGGCCTCGCGGAGATTGCGCAACAGCAGCGCGATGAAAATCGCGTCGGTCGCAACGTCCAGCAGCGTTCCTTCCCGCGCGCCCTGACGAACCGCTGCAAATGCCCGGGGATTATAGCGTTCGCGATCGAACCGCACCCAATCGATCTGCATCGGCAATACATAACGCGCGGTCGCGCCGCGCTCCGTCGTCGCTTCAAAAAAGGCAAGCCAGGGCCGGTTGTCGCCGATATCGCAGAACGGAACCGCCGAGGTCACTGTCGGACGAATCTCCTGTGCTGAACGCTCCGGATACCAGCGGGTTCGCGCCAAATATCCCGGCAACACGTCGCGTTCGAAAACGCCCCGGGTGCGAGCCAGCGACATCCACGTCGCGCCCAGCGGCACCACCAGAGTCTCGAACTCGGGAACGACGGTCGGTTCGACATGTTCCGATTTGTCGCGCTCGCGAAGCTGAAACCAATAGAAGCCGTACGGCGCCAGCGTGATCATGTAGGGCAGCTCGCCGATCGGCGGGAAGCGGGTGCGGCCGAGCATTTCCAGCGGAATGCGATCCTTCCAGGCCGAAAGATCGAGTTCGGTGGCTTGCGCGGATCGAGACAGGTTGGCGACGCAGAGGATCACCTCGTCGCCATGCTGCCTGATATAGGAGAGCACCGAGCGATTGACCGGGCGGATGAACGCCATGGTGCCGCGACCGAACGCAAGCGTCGACTTTCGCACCGAGATCAGTCGCTTGGTTGCGCTGAGCAACGAAGACAGGCTGCGCGACTGGGCTTCGACATTGACCGACTCATAGCCGTAGACCGGATCCATGATGGTCGGCGCATAAAGCCGC
>Ga0193726_1001790_pt1 | contig 15863 bp, 14 predicted proteins | sample H2c1metaG_FD_144928 | JGI IMG/M metagenome (GOLD analysis project Ga0193726, IMG submission 144928) | Soil microbial communities from a riparian zone of the East river system, Colorado, United States - H2c1 | ecosystem: Environmental > Terrestrial > Soil > Riparian zone | place: USA: East River... | reverse complement strand
TGGTCGATGACGAATAAGACCGCTTCCGGGCAATGAGCCGTATAGTGCCGAAGCCAGATAGGCAGATTCGCGCGTTCATTATACGCCATCGTGACGATAGCTATGCCGCCCACCTGACTCCTCCGATCTTCCAGACCCACCCCCAACCCTACCGCGCCGGGCCCCGAGCACCAAGTTCTGCCGGCGTCCGTTCTCAATCCCCAACGTCCACACCGGAGTACCATCATGCGGCGCCACGAGTCCGCGCGTGCGGCGCGTTCAGCCTAGTGGCGCGAGTCACCTAAAGTGACGGGTAAAGGTGCCTGAGTTTGATCCGCGCCTGCTCGTTTGTGAACTGCCAGTTGGCTTTGGTGTTGTATTTGTTCCCGTGGGTCTGCCATGCGGCCACCTCTTCGATAAGGGTTTCCTTGTCGGGAACACGCCGGTCCAGACATTGCGATGACAGAACACGGAGAGCATGAGGATGTCTGGGGTCTATGCCGCCTCGGCTTGAGCTGGTTCTTCCGCATTGTCGTTGGCGAGCCCGGGATACCATTCCTCGAAGAGAGACCGGAGCGTGCCATCGAGCGTCCGGGTTCGGGTCTGCAGCAGCAGGTGTGCGCCGCGCTTCGTCCACTGCATCTGCTGACGTTTGGCGAAGCGCTTGCTGATGACGGCGTTCACCGATGATTCCGCCAGGCACGAAGAGATGCGTTCACCGGCGCGATATCGCTCGCCATAGTTGATCAGGCTCCCGGTGTTCGAAGCGATGTACACAGCAAACTCCTGCGCGGCACGGGTGAATTTGCTCAGATTGGGGTAGTCGACCTCCAGTGCGTCGATGTCGTCCAGGAAGAATTTGATTGTCTCGCCGGCCCGATATTGATTGCCGTGCCAGAGCAGCCACTTGATCCGTTCCAGTTCGGCCAACAGGCTCTTGCCGGCCGCATCGTCATGTTGTGCGACGCCGCGGGCATATTGGCTCAGCACCGTGATGCGCATGGTGATGTGAAACCAGTCGAGCACGTGTTCGGATGACGGCGTGACAAATTCCGTCAGAGCGCGGATCTCCTCTCCCCCGTCGGTCAGGAAGGTCACATCCTGGTTTGCTTGCAGGCCCTGACTTTTGAGCAGATCAAACAGACGGCGTTTGGGCTTGGAATCATAAGTATGCACCAGACCGACGTAGCGGGCGTCACGGTCTTCGGGTACCGACTGGCCGACGATGACCTCGAAATTGGTCTTTCGATCGTCCCAGTTACGTACATAACCGCCATCGAGGCCGACCACGATGCGGCCTTCCGGGATGGGCAACCGGGCCCAGTCCGCCGGACAGCCATCGATGAAACAAGACCGCTCCTCCCCCAGCTCGGTCTCGACACGTTCGGCGACACGCAGGGTGTGTTCACGCAGCGTGGTGGCGTTGGCGCCAGACGCGATCGGCAGGACGTCGGCGAGCAACCCAGCCGCGGCGGCGTACGGCACGAGAGACGACCAGCGTGCGTCGAGATAAAGTCGCTCCGGAGCGACATGATTGGGGATCAGATCGCGCAGCGGCGACATCGTCGCCTGACCGGCAGTGCCTTGGCGCGGGAACGATGGAGCCGAGGACTGGAGATTCCTACATCGCCATATAGCGTCCTGAAGATAACGGGATGACTACCCTTGCTGTGCCGACGGGCGCCACACACTTCGCAACAGCGATGCCGCTCTGCCCATGTCGCCACCTGGGCGTCGACCAGGTGTTGCTGGATGGTGGCCGTCAGCGCCTTGCCCTCGGCGATCGAGAGACCAAGGTCCTCGGGCCGCTCCGTTTGCTTCTCGAATACCGCCACTTCCGCGGCGCCACCCACGGAGCCGTCGTCGGCGGTGATCTCAAGATAAACCTTCACGCGCATGGCGAGCCCCCGCTGCTGATCGCCGGCAGGCGAGTTTTCCACAAGCGGCGGAGTGGAAAGCCGGAGACCGACCCGGCGCGCCGATCCCCGGCTACTTTGGCCCGTATGGGCATTCTTAAGCCGCAGGTTTGCACTCCGGATACATTGAAGCAAACTGGATCATGGCCTCTATCAAACGCGTCGCCGCCGCCATCGCCGCCATCCTCGTCCGTGAAGGCGTCGACTACGCGCAAAGCAAAGCCGTCTTCAAAGCCGCCAGGGAGCGCGCCGGGCTGCGGGCAGCTCCGGAACATCGCGGCGGCGTCGATCGGCTGACCGTCGAGGACGAACTGCGCTTCCTCGACGGAGCCTACGCCCAGGACGGCCGCACTGGACTGATGCTGCAGACGTTGCTTGAAACCGGTGCCAGGGCTTCCGAGCTGGTGCAGCTTCGTGTCGAGGACGTCAGCCTCGCCGAGCGCGTCGTCACCATTCGCCAGGGGAAGGGTGGAAAGCGCCGGGAAGTACCGATCCGGCGTGACCTGGCGCAGCTGCTGCGACTACATATCGGCGCGCGGCGGGCGGGGCCATTGTTCGCCAGCCGACAGGAAGGCTCCGGCCAACGCCACATGTGCTGACGCGCCAACGGGTCGGCCAGATCGTTCGCGCCATCGCCGTCGCCGCCGGAATCAGCAAGCGCGTCTATCCACATCTGCTGCGCCACACAGTGGCGACCCGGTTGCTCGCGCTCGGCATGGACATCACAGACCTACAACGTTTTCTCGGCCACGAGAGCATCGCTACGACGCGCCTTTATGCCGAGACGACAGCCGCCGTGTTGCAGCGCAGGTTCGACCAGTTGACCGATCCCGCGGCACACGCCCTGGTCTCCGGTATCCGACAGAAGCAAGGGGATGAAGCAGCGTTGCTCGCCGCCCACCTGCTCGCACAGCGCAGGGCGGAGCGCCTCACCACTGCTGATGCATGAGGTTGTGGTGCTCGCCATCGCGAAGACTGGCGTTGACCTCCCGGCGCGAAAACGGTCTGCCCTGGGCTTCCTCGCGAGCCTTGGCCCGCTCCAGGGCATCCTCCAGCCGCCAGCGCGTTTCCTGGTCGAGCGCGAGCGGCTCCGACCCGTCCTTCAGCGTGACCTGCTGGAGAACCTCGACCATGGTGTCCAGATCCTCCAGTGCATCGAACGACAATCTGTCGTCGCGGCGGGCCATGAAGCTTTCCGGACCGCCGCAATCCTCGGGTGGGCAAGCACCGCCGCCTCCGGTGCAAACGGGATAGGTTTTCCGGGCCTCCGGCTCCAACCGATCCTCAACGCGGACCTCATGGCGCCAGGGAATGTTCAGATCGTACTCATAGATGAACCGCGCACCCTTGCGGAATCGCAGTGCCCCCAGTGTCACGTCCGGTGACGACGCGGACAGCTCCCGAGAGCCGTAACGCACGGCGCGCAATTGGAAATCGTAGAGGTGGATGCCCTCCCAACCCATGGCGACCTGAATCACGCCGTGAAGTTCGCGGAGCGTGAAACTCGTCGGCACCAGAACGCGCCGCCACACCATCGGGCTGATCCCGGTCAGCCAGATCTTGATTTGCAGGATCGCTACCGTATCCGACGCGAGGTCTTCTTCCGGAATGAGTGGCTTCGGCCGGCGTTTCATCCGGCCAGATTACCGCCTCTGTGCCGGTCCGTCGCCGGATACCCCAGAGATCCTCATGCTCTCCAGATGGGCGTATTCCTCACGCAGCCTGCCGGTATTGGCGATGAAGTCGGGCTCCGCCGCGCCGAGCGGCGTGAGATCAAGGTCAAGCATCCAGACCCGCGCCTGCCAGGCGTCAGGCGCCATTCCGGGATCCGGCGCGGCGTTGAGATGATCGGCCGTGGCCAGGATTGTCTCACCGACCCAGTCGATCTCCCCGGCTTCGAGGGCTGGAGAAGCGGCGCGCCACAACGCCGCCGACTTCGTCTCGTTGTCACGGCGCGCCGGGTCGTAACCGCGTCGTGGAAGGCAACCGCGCACGCGATCAGACGATGCCATGGCGGCGAGCACACCGACAGGCCGGCGCCGTGCCGCAGGTGACACCCCCAGAGCAGCGCCAGATGGTCAATGCCGTGATAATTAATGCCGATCGCGCCCGGACATGCGCGCCAACACATCGTCCCGCGCCGCCGGTGGCACCGGAACCAGGGCGAAGAGGTCGGCGATCAGTGTGGCGGCGTCCATTGTCACGGTCTCCGTTTCCTTGGCCTCCCCGGCTGCGTCCGCGAGGGCCGGCTCTCGTTTTGTCATGGGCTCGACCTCGCTGTCCCGTTGGGCTGCACCCACGCTGACGGTGATATCAGGTGCTCGAGGCTCAAAGCCGGACGCACGCCCAGAGCTGTCGCACTCACCCAGAACACCAGAGACATCACGATCACGAGTTCGCCCGGAGACCCTGTCTTGCAGAGCGGTATCGCGAAACGTCGCCGCGACGGCCAGGCGAGTCGCAGGCCGCCGGAGGTCATGAGGTCCGCCGCGAGATGCGATAGATAGCCGACCACAAGAGGATCCACGACGGCGCGTCCCACACCCCTCCAGCGGAGCAACAGCCCACAGCCGGCGACGGCCAGGATGGAGTGCGTGAAGCCGCGGTGCCCGATCAGGGCCGCGAGCGGATGAGAGATCACCCGGACCCGGCGTCCGACCCACGATTGAGGGTGATCGATGTCGGGCAACAGCGCTCCCCCGATCGCCAGTGAGATGGCGAACGGATCGAGCGCGGGGAGACCCAGGTGCGGCGCGGCCCAGACCCACGTAGCCACGCCGACGGCCACATGTGAGCCCGCCATCATCTTCGCCACTCCTCCTGGTTAAGTTCGAACCTGATCAATACCGGGGACGCCCTGCCGCAGGTAGCTCGACCGCAGCCGGGTTTCTCGACACTAGAGGTTTTTCTGGACCTCAGATAGTCTATTTTTCTGTCGATCAGCCGGCGTTCCGTGGCAAGTCGAATAGCCCTTTTTCCTAAGAGCTTGGTAATGGACCTGATTCCCCGTCACCTCGCCGGCAAGATAGCCCGAACGCTGCAAACCAGCCGGGTGATCAACATCGTCGGCCCCCGCCAAACCGGCAAGACCACGCTCGTCCGGGATATGCTTCAGGCGGCCCGCTTCCTGACCCTCGACGACGAGGGCCTGTTGTCCTCCCTGGCGTTGGATCCCTTCGGTCAGCTCACCGCCGTGGTCGCGGAAGCGGGAGATGCTGGTCTGCCCGTGGTCATTGATGAGGTACAGCGCCTGCCACAAATCACCCTGGCGCTTAAGCGGATCGTCGACCGGGACCGCCGGCCTGGCCAGTTCGTGCTGACCGGCTCATCGGATGTCTTCACCACCCCGAAAGCATTGGACAGTCTGGCTGGCCGGGTGTCGACGCTGACCCTTCGCCCACTGAGCACGGCGGAAACTCAGCGTCGCGGACCATGCATGCTGCTGGATGCGGTCCGGGACGATACGACGGACCTGCTCGGCGCGCTGCCCCCTCCCCCGCCCTTCGGTCGGGCCGATGCGATCGACCTCATCGTCCGTGGAGGTTTTCCGGAGATCCGGCCGCTGAACGGCGTGGACCGCATGGCGCGCTATGAGGCCTATATAGGCAGCATCGTCGAGCGGGATGTCGCGCCGGTCGCTGAAATACGCCGACCGGACACACTGCGCAGACTCATCAACCAGCTTGCGCACCGGACCGCTGAGGAACTCAACGTCGCCAGCCTGTGCACTGCTTTGGGCGCGCGAAAGGAGACGGTGACGGGATATCTCGACGTGCTGTCCCGGCTTGGCATCGTCCACCGCCTCGGCGCCTGGACATCCTCGGGTGCCCGGAAGGAAGTGAAGTCGCCCAAGCTTCATTTCATGGACACGGGATGTGCGTCGGCGCTGCGCGGCGAGGACATCGGCAGCTTTGGCCTCCGCGCCGATCCCGCCGCGCTGGGCCACCTGCTCGAAAGCTTCGTCTTTTGCGAGCTTGAGAAGTCATTGCTGTTTCTCGACCGGCGATGGGAACTCTACCACTGGCGCAATGCGCCGCGCGAAGTGGACATTGTCGCGGAAGCCCCGGGCCGGATCCTTGCTTTGTTCGAATTGAAGGCATCGATGACCGTGGACTGGCACGATTTTCGTCATGTGGATTGGTTCCTGAAGGAAGGTCCGGGACATGCATACAAAGGCGCAGCCTTTGTCGTGTATCTGGGTGACCAGGTGCTTTCGTTTGGTCCGGGCCGAGTCGCGCTGCCGCTCTCGATCTTCTGGTCGTACACCAGCAGGCCCTGATCCAACGGCGATTTCTCAGGAACTCACCTCCGTTCTCGAACCCGCTGCTTGTTCGCGGTCGCGCGCTCGGCCGCAAGATACGTCCGGGTGCGAAAACTTCCGACTAATTCCATCACGCGCGATATTGGGCCTTATCGCGCCTGGGTGGGGAAACCATGAATGAAATCAATCGTTCGCGGGCGTCGCGTGCCGCTTTCGACGGGAATTCCAGCCCAACGCGGGCAATCAGAGAGTCAGGACGCCTGGACGCGGGCTTTCAGTCCGGCAATTTGTCGCGCCATGCGCTCGAGGGTGGGCAGAACCATGTCGCGCGCCTTCGGCGGAACGCCGGCGGACTGGAGGGCCGCTCTGAAGCGTGTCAGATCGGCTTCCCATTCGGCATGAAGCCCGCTGAGCGGCTGAAGCCGCGACGTTGGCGCCGACACGCCGGCGGCATCAAGCACGAACTGATAGTCGCGTTCGAGTCTGGCGGCGGTGCTCAACAGCGATGACAGCTGCTCCTTGAGGGCGTCCGGAAGTGCTGAAAGGTCATCATAAGGCCTGGCCGGCTTCCGCCGCTCGGCCTCGGCGGCCTCTTCCATCAGAACGGCGTAGGCGTGGAAACCGGGATACGCGTCACAGAGGGCGGCAAGCTGATCGTCGGTGGTCGCGTTCCAGATTTTACCGAGATCGACGACATATGCGGTCATGCGGTCGATGATCGCTGAACGCGGTACCCCTTCGTCGGCCAGTTGTCGCATGCGGAGGTCCATCGCCGCCGCGCGTTGGCGATGGTCGGTCGCGGTCTTTGTTTCGCGAGGTGCCTCTTTCCGTCCAGGCACCGGGATCGCGCCTGACTGGATGCCGGTGGCGAGCGATTCGAGGATCTTCGCGTATCGGTAGAAGCCGGGAAGCTCGAGGATCAGCCGCTCGATGTCGCCGGGCCGGGCGGTGCTCAGCAGCCGGTGGAATGCCGGCATGTGATCGGCCATGGCCGCCATGATGGCCATGTCGTCTCCGCCGGTGCGGATGAGCTTTCGCATCCTGGTGTCGATTTTCTCGGCGATGCGACGCTGGCCGGTGGTCAGAGCCATGCGTCGCCCCTCCCCGGCGGCCGAAGCGGCTCGGGCGATGCCGAGAGCGCCCCGGCTTCGATGATCGCCCGCTCGTACCAGCGGGGCAGATACGGATCGTATGGCGCGTACGTCCTGGCGAGCCGTGGATGGTGCATGACCCACTGGCGTAACGCCTCCCAGGCGGGCGAGGTGAAGAAACAGCGCTGGCGGATGCGGTCAGACGGATCAACCGTGTCGTCGGCCAGGATCACCAGACCGAACTCGTCGGACAGCCTTCGGATCGCGGCGCGATCGAAGCCCGGCCGGAAGATGCGTTCCTCGACGTAATATTTCACGACCCACCAGCCAGGCGGCGGAGGGCGACGTGATCCCAGGGCCTGGGGTTGGAAGTGGCGCAGACCGGAGACACCGAGGGCCACGCCGCCGGTCGTCGGGAAGGACAGAGTCGGGCCACTCCCCGTCATGACCCCCTCGAACGTCATGCCGGAGATGCTGCCTGATGGAAAACCCGGTTGCGCATCTGTCGTTGCCTCATGCACTCCACGGAGCCTGCCAGGGGTCCGGGCGACCGCACAAGAGAATGCGTTCGCCCGGCTGGGCTTTCTCCGGCCGGGCTGGCGGTGGCGCCGCGGAAGCGGCGGCGTTGGCGTCGGCGTGCGGCCACCAGACCGAGAGCATCCTGAGCGAATGGCGTTATCGCCGCTCGGGATGCTCCGGAGATCCTGATGCTTGATTCAGCGAGACAGGGGATCAACGCCTACAACACCGATTACGATGCCGGGATACCGCGCCTGGGTTTGGGTTGGTGGAGACGTCGGCGGACATTGGCCTTCAAGGCGTTTTTCACGTCCTTGTCGGTGTGCGCGAGGTCAAACCATTCCGGGTCGAAGTAACCGCCGCACCATTGTTTCATGTCGGCGTGCTCTGGATCGTCGCGGTCGGCGATGATTGCCAGGAACCGCTCATAGCCGTCGAAGCCGCCGACATCTTCCGGGGGACGCGCGCGGGCGCCCGCGACACACGCGCCAACCTTGGGTGCGATGTCCAAAGCGAGCAGTTGCTCGATCTCGACGGTATGACGCCAACAATCGCCGAAGTCGTAGAGGTAACGGAACGACGCGACTTCACCGCGGCCGAAATCAAGCAGACGCACCTCGCGCTCGTCGAACAAGCGCGGGCCGTCCGGAAAATCACCTTCGTCCAGGTCGAGATCACCGTACCGTAAGCCGCCGATGTTGAATTCGTGCAGGTGGCAGTTCCACCAGTTGAAGGCGGCCTGGATCACGAGATGAAGCTGCCCCAGATGCCAGGTCCACGGAACGACGAGTTGTCGCCAGACCGCCGGTTCGATCTCGCGCAACGTGACCCGGATCTGGAGCGCATTGGGTTCCTTGTAGAGCATGGAATGAAATGAGCCCGTGCCATCCGCCGGCGTCAATCCTCGACGCGCCACCCGCACGGCCTCATGGCTTCGACGTTGGGCATACTGGTTTCGCGCCGCCGATGCCGCGTCAGAAAAAAGAGATGATGGCGCTACCGCTGGCGCGCGGTGCGCCGCAAGGGTGCGTCGCGCTGTGCGCTCCCGTGCCATGCACGCCCTTGCCCCGCTCCGGCTTCGCGGTTGCCGAACGGTGGACGGCGGAATAGAACAAAAAGAGAACCTACCCTGCCGGCCGTTTCCGAGAGGAGCACGGAGCGATGAGCAAGCAGGACACCGAGATCGAATGGTTGAAGGCCAGCGTGAACTGCGCGGCACTGTTGGAGCGGCTGCCGCCGGTCTGGCGGCTTGACCGGGCGGAAAGCACGCGCCGCAGCCTGAAATACCGCCGTGGCGAGGGCGAGATCGTCATCGTCAATCATGATGGGCGCGGATGGTGGGATCCTTTAAGCGAGGCCAAGGGTGACATCTTCACCCTTGTCCAGCATCTCGATCCCGGCCTGACTTTCCCGGACGCATGCCGCGTCCTCCATGATTTCGTGGGGATCGCGCCGGCGTATCCCGAGATGTTCCGGACGCGACGGACGGGAGCGCCCGGCGCCCCGATCGCCGACCGCTGGGAGCGATGTCGGCCACTGTCGCGCGGATCGCCGGCGTGGCGCTACCTCGCCGCGCAGCGTGGATTGCCGGAGTCTGTCCTTCTCATCGCGCGGGCCGCCGACGCTGTTCGCGAAGGTCCGCGCGGCAGTGCCTGGTTCGCGCACCGTGACAACGCTGGCGTGCTAACCGGCATCGAGATGCGCGGCCCCGATTATCGCAACTTTTCGGCCGGCGGCGGCAAGGCGCTGTTCCGCCTGCCGGGTGCCCTCGGTTCCCCACCCCGTGTCGCGGTGTGCGAGGCGGCGATCGACGCGCTCAGTCTCGCGGCGATTGAGCGGTGCCGTCCCGACACGCTCTATACCGCGACCGCCGGCGGCATGGGTCCCGCGACCGTCGCCACGCTCCAGCGACTCCTGTCTGCTTTGGCGGCCGATCCTGTCGGCATCCTGATCGCCGCGTCCGACGCCGACATCGCCGGACGGCGTTACGCCGCGCGCCTCATGGATCTGGCGGCGGAGGCCCGGGTGCGGTTCAGCGCGATCCTCCCGCCCGACGAGCTGAATGACTGGAATGATTTCTTACGCGCGAGAACACGCGCGTCGTAGCGGCGGATCGCGCCGGCGCCCTCCCCTTCCCTGCCCTTCTCTCCCCTCCCCCACCGGACATCGCAGTCCCAGACGGGATGAAACGAAACATGGCAAGGAGAGGAGAGACCGAAGCATTAAATTTGAAATGAAAATTCCTGCCGCGTCGCCGCCTGCCCGCCGCAAGGGACCGGCCGATGGCCTCGCGCGAGTGCGCGCCCTTGCCCCGGTCAACCGGGACGCGGGGCGGGAGGGGTGTTCCAGAAACCCATGAGGGAAGGACACCCCGATGAACAGAACCAATACCACATCAAGATCAGAGAACCGCGGAAGTCGAACGAACCGGGTGCCACGCGATCATTATCAGGAAGTCACTGATCGGATCATCGCTGCACTGGAAGCCGGTACGCCGCCCTGGCGCAGACCGTGGGATCCCGACAAGGCGGGCGGCCCGGCGATGCCGCGCAACGCGGCGACCGGTCATCGCTATCGCGGAATAAATGTGCTGACACTCGGCATGTCGTCCCTGGCCTTCACGAGCGGCGATCCGCGTTGGGCGACGTACAAACAATCGGAAGAACGAGGCTGGCAAGTTCGCAAGGGCGAACGCGGCACGGTCGGATTTTTCTTCAAGCGGCTTGAGGTGCGTGAGGACAAGAGGTCGGATTATGACGAAGACGCGGTGCGGCGAATTCCGCTGCTGCGCGCGTTCACCTTATTTCACGCCAGCCAGATCGAAGGCATTCCGGATTACGTCCCACCGACGATCGAAGAAGCACCGTGGCGCGCGCCGGAGGCCGCCGAGATCATTCTCGCCAACAGCGGCGCCGTCGTCCGGTACGGCGGCGAGCGCGCGTTCTATTCGCCTGCGACGGATCACATTCAGATGCCGCCGCAATCGGCCTTTACGACATCGGAAGGATTTTGCGGGACCCTGATTCATGAGCTTGGACACTGGTCAGGTTCAGAATCGCGGCTCAACCGCGACCTGCGCAACCCGTTCGGTTCGCACGACTATGCGAGGGAAGAACTCAGAGCCGAGATCGGAAAAGTAATGACCTGCACCGAACTCGGGATCGCAGTCTCCGACAGAGACTTCTCGAACAACGCCGCCTACATCGCATCCTGGTTAGAGAAGCTTCGTTCCGACCGCAAGGAAATTTTCCGGGCCGCGGCGGACGCGCAGCGCATCGCCGATTACCTGCTCGCCTTCCACCCCGTCTACGCGAACAGCCAGGCCGGATCGCCGGAGAGCGCTGCGCTCGCCGACGACGGCGATGCGGCCGACGCGCCGGAACCGATGCCGGTCGCGGCGTAAGCCGCTCCCTCCCCTTCCGATCAACCCATGGCCGTTCGGCTCGACAGCTTCCACGCGGGCGAGCGCGTGCGGCCGCCAGCACGAGGAGACCACCATGCCGAACGATACCGACTTCACGCTCAGCCTGTTCGACAACACCGCCTTGTCGAGCTGGAGTTCGCGCACGCTGCAAGCCGTCACAGAGCCAGATGAAACCGACCCGAATAATGCCGATGATGCGGATCAAGACGGCGAAGCTCCGCCTCCCTCGGCTGATCCCGTCGCGCGCGGCAACAACTTTCATCTCGACGGCGATCGCGCGCTTGCTCGTGGCTGGCCCGCGCGGGCACGCGACAACATCGCCGCGATCAACCTCTCGAAGGAGCTGGAACAATCGGGTCGCGCACCGACGGCGGACGAACAGGAACAACTGCTGCGTTTCATCGGTTTCGGCGCGACGGACCTGGCGCAGAACTGTTTCCGCCGCCCTGGCGAAATTGAATTCAGGCCCGACTGGCAAGACATCGGCGCGGCGCTCGAAGCCGCCGTAACGCCGGACGAGTACGCCGCTCTGCAACGCGCGACGCAGTACGCCCACTACACGCCGGAGACGATCATCCGTGGACTCTGGCGAGCCGCCGAACGGCTGGGCTTTACCGGGGGCCGCGTGCTGGAACCCGGCATGGGCACCGGATTGTTCTTCGCCCTGTTGCCGGAGGCGCTCCGAGCGACCTGTCAACTCACCGGCGTCGAATACGATCCAATCACCGCGCGCATCGCGCGCCTGGTGCATCCCGAGGCGCGTGTCCGATGCGAGGATTACGCGCGCAGCCAACTGAACGGACGGTTCGATCTCGTGATCGGCAATCCGCCATTCTCCGATCGCGTGGTGCGGGCCGATCCCGTCACGCGACCTTTGGGTCTGAGGCTGCATGATTATTTCATCGCCCGCTCGATCGCGCGGCTGCGTCCCGGCGGTATCGCGCTGTTCGTCACCAGCATCGGCACGATGGACAAGTCCAGCACTGTCGCGCGGGAACACATCGCCGGCATGGCCGATCTGATCGACGCGGTACGTCTGCCCGAGGGCAGCATGCGCGCGAGCGCCGGCACCGAGGTGGTGATCGACGTGCTGGTGTTCCAGCGCCGCGCGGACGGAGAGGCTCCGACTGGCACCGCATGGATCGACCTCGCCCCGGTTGAGAATGCGGCGGCGGATGGCGAAGCGGACGACGTCAACGGCCCGGCGGCAGCCAGCATCCAGGTGAACCGCTATTTCGCCGATCACCCTGAGATGGTGCTGGGCGAGCACGCGCTGAAGCGCGGCATTTACGGTCCCGCGCTGGCCTACACCTGCCGGCCACGCGAAGACGGCGCGGCTCTTGAAGCCTTGCTGATCGAAGCGATCGACCGGTTGCCCGCGGGGATTTTCGCCCCGCCACCAGAGTCCACGTCCGACGACGCGATCAAACCGGTCGCATGCGCGGACACCGCGGCGGGTACTGCCGCTGACGGCGCCACGATCAAGGAGGGCTCTTATCTGCTCGGCGGCGCCGATCGCCTGATGCAGATTGTGGATGGCGAAACGCGTCCGGTCGCGATCAAGACTGGCAAGGGCAGCGACGGCATTCTTGCCCGCGACGCGAAAATCATCCGCGCCCTGCTTCCGATCCGCGACGCGGTGCGCGATCTGTTGCGCGCCCAGGCCGCCGACCATCCCTGGACGGAGGCGCAAATCCGGTTGCGGATCGCCTACAGCAATTTCGTGCGCGGCTTCGGGCCGATCAATCACACCACCATCTCGGTCACGGCCGATCCGGAAAGCGGCGAAGAGCGCGAGACCCATCGCCGGCCGAACCTCGCCCCCTTCGCCGACGATCCCGATTGCTGGCTGGTCGCCAGCATCGAAGACCATGACCTTGAAAGCGGCCTCGCCCGGATGGGGCCGATCTTCCGCGAGCGGGTGATCGCGCCGCCTGCCGCGCCGTTGATCGCGACCGCCGCCGACGCGCTGGCCGTCACACTCAACGCGACCGGACGGGTGGACGTGGACCACCTGGCGGAATTGTTGGACAGCGATCCGGAGACCGCCCTCGCCCAGCTCGGTGAGGCGGTGTTCCGCAATCCGTCGACCGAAGGCTGGGAGACGGACGACGCCTACCTGTCCGGTTCCGTCCGCACCAAACTCGCGATCGCCGAAGCGGCGGCCGAACAGGATCCTCAATACGCGCGCAACGTCGAAGCGCTGCGGCGTGTGCAACCCGAGGACCTCCGTCCGTCGGACATCACGGCGCGTCTCGGCGCGCCGTGGCTTTCCTCCGCCGACATCGAGGCCTTCGCCGCCGAGGTGATGGGCACCGCGACGTGCGTGCGCCACACCGTCGAGATCGCATCATGGTCGGTGGAGATTGCGCCGTTCGCTTACAGCGCCGCCGGCACTTCGGAATGGGGAACGTCGCGCCGCAATGCCGGCTGGCTGCTGAACGATGCGCTTAACAACGCCACGCCGCAGATTTTCGATACGATCGTCGAGGACGGGGTGGAGAAACGCGTGCTCAACAGCGAGGCGACTGAAGCTGCCAAGGAAAAGCTGGCGCGCATCAAGGAAGCGTTTACCACCTGGATCTGGACCGATCCCGACCGCACGGACCGGCTGGCCCGCATCTACAACGACCGTTTCAATAACCTCGTGCCACGCCATTTCGACGGACGGCATCTGACGCTGCTCGGCGCCAGTCCGATCATCCGCCTTTACGACCATCAGAAGCGGGTGATCTGGCGCATCGTGGCAAGCGGCTCGACCTACATCGCCCACACGGTCGGTGCGGGCAAATCCTACGCCATCGCCGGCGCGATCATGGAGCAGAAGCGACTCGGCCTCATCAATAAGGCCATGCTGGTGGTGCCCGGCCACTGTCTGGCGCAAGTATCCAGAGAATTCCTGCAGCTCTATCCGGCCGCCCGTATTCTGGTCGCCGATGAAACCAATTTCGTGAAGGCGAAGCGCTCCCGCTTTCTGGCGCGCGCGGCGACGGCGAACTGGGACGCGGTGATCATCACCCATTCGGCGTTCCGTTTCATTCCGGTACCGGCGGATTTCGAGCGCGGCATGATCGCCGAGCAAATCGTCGCCTGCGAAGCCCTCATGCTGCGAGCCGATAACGGCGACCGCATCACCCGCAAACGGCTCGAAGCGATGAAGGAGAAACTGGGCGAAAAGCTAGCGGCGTTGAAGACCCGTCGCGACGACATGGTGACGCTGGAAGAAATCGGCATCGACCAGATCGTCGTCGATGAGGCGCAGGAATTTCGCAAACTGACCTTCGCCACCAATCAGGTGAACCTGAAAGGCGTCGATCCCGACGGCTCGCAACGGGCCTGGGACCTGTTCGTGAAATCGCTTTACCTCGACCGCAAGCGGCCCGGCCGCGCGCTGATCCAGGCGTCGGGCACACCGATCACCAACACGCTTGGAGAGATGTACACGCTGTTGCGTTATCAGGCGCCGGAGGCGTTGCGCGAGCGCGGCGTGCATGAGTTCGACGCCTGGGCTTCTGCTTTCGGCGACACCAGCACCGAGCTGGAGTTGCAGCCGAGCGGCGCCTACAAGCCGGTGACACGCTTCGCCGCGTTCATCAATGTCGCCGACCTGATGATGATGTTCCGCTCGATCGCGGACGTGGTGCAGAAGACGGACTTGCGCGGTTTGTTGACGCTGCCGCGAATCAGCACCGGCCAACGCCAGCTCGTGACGGCCGTGGCGAGCCCAGACTTCAAGGATTATCAGAAGCATCTCGCACGGCGCATCGAGGCGATTGAATCCCGCACCGGACGCGTTCAGAAAGGCGACGACATTCTGTTGTCGGTTATCACCGACGGACGGCACGCCGCGATCGACATACGACTGGTCTGGTCCGACAGCGGCGATGAACCAGCGAACAAGCTCAACAAGCTGATCGACAACGTGCATCGCATCTGGCGCGAGACGGCGAACCAGACTTACCTCCGCCCCGACGGCACGCCGTACCCGAACCCGGGCGCCGGGCAGATGATCTTCTCCGACCTCGGCACGATCAATGTCGAGGCGGCGCGCGGCTTTTCGGCTTATCGCTGGATCAAACAGCAACTCATCGCGCGCGGCGTTCCCGCCGGCGAGATAGCGTTCATGCAGGACTACAAAAAATCCGCGGACAAGCAGCGGCTTTTCGCCGATTTCCGCGCCGGGCGGGTTCGCGTGCTGATCGGTTCGTCGGAGACGATGGGCACCGGCGTCAATGTGCAGCAACGGCTGAAGGCGCTGCATCATCTCGACGTGCCGTGGCTGCCGAGCCAGATCGAGCAGCGCGAGGGCCGGATCGAGCGGCAGGGCAATCAGCACGAAGAGATCGAGATTTACGCCTACGCCACGCTCGGCTCGATGGACGCCACGATGTGGCAGAACAATGAGCGCAAGGCGCGGTTCATCGAGGCGGCTTTGTCCGGTGACCGGACCATCCGCCGCCTCGAAGATGAAGGCGGTCAGGCCAATCAGTTCGCCATGGCCAAGGCGATCGCCTCAGGCGACAGCCGCCTGATGCGCAAGTCGGGACTGGAGAGCGAGATCGCCCGGCTGCAGCGCCAGCGCGCGGCGCATATGGACGATCAGCACGCCATCAGGCGGCAAATCCACAATGCACGGCTCGATCAGGCGCATGCCGAAGCGCGGACCAGAGCGA
>Ga0193726_1001789_pt1 | contig 15876 bp, 11 predicted proteins | sample H2c1metaG_FD_144928 | JGI IMG/M metagenome (GOLD analysis project Ga0193726, IMG submission 144928) | Soil microbial communities from a riparian zone of the East river system, Colorado, United States - H2c1 | ecosystem: Environmental > Terrestrial > Soil > Riparian zone | place: USA: East River... | reverse complement strand
ACCGTGGGCACCATGGCGACTCGTGCGCCCAAGAGCGCAGCACGCCCGCGCACCGGCACGAGCCGCCCGCGGTCGGCCAGCGGAACCAGCGGCGACACCGGCACGGGCACCGGTGGCGGTGGCGGTACCGGGACGGGCCGGCCCCGCGCTGCGAGCGGAGCCCGGACTCGCACCACCAACTCGAACCCGATCGGCTCCGCGGCCGGGTCGCGGAGCGGTGGCTCCAAGGCCGGATCGCGGACCGGCGGGTCCAAGGCCGGCGGCTCGAGAACCGGCGGCTCCAGAACCGGCGGCTCCAGAACCGGCAGCTCACGGGCCGGCAGCTCGAAGTCCGGCGGGTCGAGGGCCGGCGGGTCGAGGGCTGGCGGGACGGGTGCCTCGCCTTACCGGCGCGGCTCGGGCAAGCCGGCGCCGCGCAGCCGGAGCCGGGCCGGGCGCCGGCCCCCGCCGCCGCCCGCCAATCCGCTCGTCATCCTCATCGGCTGGATCGCGAGCGCGGTCGCCGGCATCTGGATGGCCCTGGCCCATACCGTCGGTTCCGCGGCGCGGGCGTTCGGCCGCAGCGCCCGCGACATGGACACGGCCCACCAGCGCGACGGGGTCGGGTTCCTGGCGGTGTGCGCGGCCATCATCACCGCCGCGGCGCTGTGGTGGCACCTGGGTGTCATCGGCCACCCGCTGACCGCAGTGCTGCGGGGCACCTTCGGCTCGGGCGCGCCGGCCGTGCCGGTCCTGCTCCTCCTGCTGGCCATCCGGTTCCTGCGGCACCCGGACAGCAACGCCGACACCGCCCGCATGGTCATCGGCTGGTCGGCGCTGCTGGTCGGCGCGCTCGGCCTGGTCCACATCGCCAACGGCACGCCCAGCCCGGCGGACGGCGGCGCCGCGATGCGCGGCGCGGGCGGCCTGATCGGCTACGTCGCAGCCGCGCCGCTGGTCGGCCTGGTCACGAAGTGGGCGGCCACCCCGGTGCTGGCCGCGGTGACCGGGTTCGGCCTGCTCGTCGTCACCGGGACGCCGCTGCACCAGCTGCCGGGCCGTCTCGCGGAGCTGCACGGCTTCATGTGGGGCCAGCAGCCGCAGGACGACGAGGACTACGACGAGGACGGCGATGTCCTCGGCGGCGAGGCCGACCTGGACGGCACCGGCGCCCGCGCCCTCGGCCGGGGCCGGTCCCGGCGGCCGGCGGCCATCGAGGCCGGCGACCATGACGTGCCGTACGACACGCCGCTGCTGGGCGGGTCGCTCACCCGGCGCCAGGCCGGCCAGGCGGCCCGGCTCAAGGCCGCCGCGGCCGCCGCCGAGGCGCTGTCCGCGGAACGGCCGGCGGCCGAGCCCGAGCCGGTGCCGGACGGGCTGGCCTTCTCGGCGCCGGCCGGGCCGGGCAGCGCCAGGGCCGACGGCCGGCCCGGCGGCGGGCCGGGCTCGGCGGCGGCGGAGGAGAGCTGGCGGGAGTCCTGGTTCGGGGATCCGGGCGCCGACGCCGCCGGGACCGCCGCCGCGGCAGCGCACCCGGCGGGCGCCCCGCCGGAGGCCGCGGCCAAGAAGCCGGAGCAGCTAACCCTGGCCGCCTCCAGCGACGCCAGCTACACGCTGCCGCCGACGGCGCTGCTCAAGCCGGGCAGCGCGCCCAAGGCCCGGACCCGCGCCAACGACCAGATGGTCGAGGCGCTGTCCGCGGTGCTGGACCAGTTCGAGGTGGACGCCCAGGTGACCGGGTTCAACCGCGGTCCCACCGTCACCCGGTACGAGATCGAGCTCGGCCCGGCGGTCAAGGTCGAGCGGGTCACCCAGCTGACCAAGAACATCGCCTACGCGGTGAAGAGCGCCGACGTCCGGATCCTGTCGCCCATCCCCGGCAAGTCCGCGATCGGCGTGGAGATCCCGAATACTGACCGGGAGATCGTCAGCCTGGGCGACGTGCTGCGCTCGCCGGCCGCCACCTCCGATCACCACCCGATGGTGGTGGGCCTGGGCAAGGACGTCGAGGGCCGGACCGTCGTGGCCAACCTGGCCAAGATGCCGCACATGCTGATCGCGGGCGCGACCGGCGCGGGCAAGTCGGTCTGCCTCAACGGGGTGATCACCTCCGTGCTGCTGCGGGCCACCCCGGAGGAGGTCCGGATGGTCCTGATCGACCCCAAGCGGGTCGAGCTGGCCGCCTACGCCGGGATCCCGCACCTGATCACGCAGATCATCACCAACCCGAAGAAGGCCGCCGACGCGCTGCAGTGGGTGGTCGGCGAGATGGACCGCCGCTACGACGACCTGGCTGCCTCGAACTTCAAGCACATGGACGACTTCAACAAGGCGGTCCGCGCGGGCAAGCTCACCGCCCCACCCGGCAGCGAGCGCGTCTACGTGCCCTACCCCTACCTGCTGGTCATCGTGGACGAGCTGGCCGACCTGATGATGGTCGCGCCGCGCGACGTGGAAGACGCGATCGTCCGCATCACCCAGCTGGCCCGGGCGGCCGGCATCCACCTCGTGCTGGCCACCCAGCGGCCCAGCGTCGACGTGGTGACCGGGCTGATCAAGGCGAACGTGCCGTCCCGGCTCGCGTTCGCCACCTCCAGCCTGACCGACAGCCGGGTCATCCTGGACCAGCCCGGCGCCGAGAAGCTGATCGGCCAGGGCGACTCGCTGTTCCTGCCGATGGGCGCGAGCAAGCCGCTGCGGCTGCAGAGCGCGTTCGTCAGCGAGAAGGAAATCCGGGAGATCGTCGACCACTGCAAGAAGCAACTCGAGCCCGAGTACCGCGAGGACGTCGTGGCCCCGGAGAGCAAGGCCCGGGAGGTCGACGCCGAGATCGGCGACGACCTGGACCTGCTCGTGCAGGCGGTCGAGCTGGTCGTCAGCACGCAGTTCGGGTCGACGTCCATGCTCCAGCGCAAGCTGCGGGTGGGCTTCGCCAAGGCCGGGCGGCTGATGGACCTCATGGAGAGCCGGGGCGTCGTCGGCCCCAGCGAGGGGTCCAAGGCCAGGGACGTCCTGATCCGCCCCGACGATCTGCCGGGCCTGCTGGCCTCACTGCGAGGTTGAGCAATCCGTTTCGGGGGAATTGGCAGTTTTCAAGGCGCGAGAGAGACTTAAGTAAGACGCGGAGGAACCGGCCCGGTCCTCGCCGGAAGGTAATTGCGTGTCTACACTGAGTGACCGTTCCCTCCACCGGGAACGGGGGAAACGTACGCCACTGCACCCGCGCCCCCGGGCGGCTGCAGTGCCAATGAGCAGTGGAGGCGCCGAGTGACTATCGGTGACGCCCTGGCCGCGGAACGTCGCCAAGCTGGGCTCACGATCACGCAGGTCAGCCAGCGGACCTGTATCCGAGAGACCATCATCCGGGGGATAGAGCACGACGACTTCTCGGCCTGCGGGGGCGATTTCTACGCCCGCGGGCACATCCGCAGCATCGCCCGGGCGGTGGGCGCGGAGCCCGAGCCGCTGATCCGGGAGTACGACGCGACGCAGGGCGCCCCGGAGGGGATCACCGCGGCTGACGTGTTCGAGCCGTCCACTCCGATCAGGCTCAAGGAACGGCGGCGGCCGAACTGGAGCCTGGCCATGCTGGTGGCCCTCGCGGCCATCGTGGGCATTGCCACCTACCATTTCCTGTCCGGCCCGACCAAGGCCAGCCCGGCGGCCGTCAGCCACCCGGCTGCGGCCAGCCCCGGCACCGGGCACTCCGCGGGCGCCGGTCACGCCGCCGGGCACAAGAAGCGGAAGACCACCAACCAGGCCAGCGCCGGCGACCCGCATCACGTGGTGATCGCGCTCAGCGCCGCCAGCGAGAGCTGCTGGGTCGACCTGACCACTCATGCCGGCCAGCCCATTTTCGCGGGTGTTCTCGCCGCCGGGACGTCCAAGTCCTGGACAGAGGAGGGTCCGGTGAGCCTGGAGATCGGCAACCCGGGCGCCGTGACACTGACCGTCAACGGCAAGGACCAGACGCCGAAGTCCGGCTCGCCGGTCACCCTGACCCTCGGGGGGTCCGCGTCGACCGCGCCGACCCAGGGCTGACGGGAGGCTGGCGGGCGGCCCGCCGGCGGCCGTGGGTGCCCTGGCATCAGCGCGCTTACCGTAGTCTGCCGATGTGTCATCGAGCCAGAATCCTTCTCCCGCGCGCGCGGACAGTCCTCCCGCCGGGCGCAGCGTCAGCCTGATCACGATGGGCTGCGCCCGGAATGAAGTCGACTCCGAGGAGCTCGCGGGACGGCTGGAACAGGCGGGCTGGACGCTCGCTGACGACGGGGACGAAGCCGACGTCGTGCTGGTCAACACCTGCGGTTTCATCCAGGCGGCCAAGCAGGACTCGATCGACGAGCTGCTCGGTGCCGCCGGGGGCGGCGCCGCGGTGGTCGCGGCGGGCTGCCTGGCCGAGCGCTACGGATCCGGCCTGGCCGACGCGCTGCCCGAGGCCCAGGTCCTCAGCTTCGACGACTACGCCAATATCGCCGACCGGCTGGACGACGTGGTGGCGGGCCGCCGCTGGCAGGCGCACGAGCCCCGGGACCGGCGCAAGCTGCTCCCGCTGACCCCGGCGGCGCGGCCGTCCGCGGGCGGGGCGCCGGTGCCCGGCCACGGGACGGTCGCCGAGGCCGCTGTTGCGGGCGCGGGGACCGCCATCCCCGACTTGCCGCCGGGCGTCGCGCCGGCGTCCGGGCCGCGGGTCATGCGGCGCCGGCTCGGCGGCGGGCCGGCCGCGCCGCTCAAGATCGCCTCGGGCTGCGACCGGCGGTGCAGCTTCTGCGCCATCCCGGCGTTCCGCGGGGCGTTCGTCTCGCGCCCGGCCGCCGACCTGGTCGCGGAGGCGGGCTGGCTGGCCACCCACGGCGCCCGCGAGCTGTACCTGGTCAGCGAGAACTCCACCTCCTACGGCAAGGACCTGGGCGACCTCCGGCTGCTGGAGAAGCTGCTCCCGCAGCTCGCCGCGGTGCCGGGCATCGCCCGGGTCCGGGTCAGCTACCTGCAGCCGGCTGAGGTCCGGCCCGGCCTGATCGAGGTCATGGCCGGCACGCCGGGCGTGGCGCCGTACTTCGACCTGTCGTTCCAGCACGCCAGCGGCACGGTCCTGCGGTCCATGCGCCGGTTCGGCGACGGCGAGCGGTTCCTGGCCCTGATCGACCAGGTCCGGGAGCTGGCGCCGGCGGCCGGCATCCGCTCGAACTTCATCGTGGGCTTCCCCGGCGAGACGCCGGACGATGTCGAGGCCCTGCGCCAGTTCCTGACCGACGCCCGGCTGGACGCGATCGGCGTCTTCGGCTACTCGGCCGAGGACGGCACCGAGGCGGCCGGCCTGGCCGGCGAGCTGTCCGAGGACGAGGTCGCCGACCGGGTCTCCGACCTGGCCGACCTCGCCGACGAGCTGATGACCCAGCGGGCCGCCGACCGCATCGGCGAGATCATGGACGTGCTGATCGACGAGGACCTCGGTGACGGGCGGTACCTGGGCCGCGGGCCGCACCAGGCGCCGGAGGTCGACGGCACCGTCGAGGTGAGCGCGGCCGGGGCGGCGCCCGGCGACCTGCTGCGCGTCCGGGTCACTGGCTCTGACGGCGTGGACCTGACCGCGGTGCCAGCGGCAGCCGGCGCCGGGCTGCCGGGGGATGCCGCTCCGGCGCCCGGGGTCCTGGCCGCGGGACCGCATTGAGCGAGGCCGGTCCCGGAATCTCCGGGAACGGGGCGCCGGGGGGCGGGGTCGTCGCCGCGCCGCGGCTGCTGAACGTGGCCAACGCCCTGACCGTGGCCCGGCTGCTGCTCGTGCCGGTGTGCGTCGGCTTCCTGGCCGCCGGGGGGACCGGCTACCGGTACATCGCGTTCGCGGCGTTCGCGGTGGCGTCGATGACCGACCTGGCCGACGGCGAGCTGGCCCGGCGGCGCAACCTGATCACCGACTTCGGGAAGATCGCCGACCCGATCGCCGACAAGGCGCTGACCGGGTCGGCCTTGATCACGCTGTCCGCCCTGGGCGGCCTGGCCTGGTGGATCACGATCGTCATCGTGGCCCGCGAGCTGGCCGTCACCGCGCTGCGGTTCTGGGTCATCCGCCGGGGCGTGATCGCCGCCAGCCGGGGCGGGAAGATCAAGACGCTGCTCCAGGTGATCGCCATCAGCCTGTACATCCTGCCGTGGGCGGTCCCGGTGGAGCGGCAGGTCCTGATGGGAGCGGCGGTGGCGGTGACGCTGGCGACCGGAATCGACTACACGGTCCGGGCCATCCAGCTCCACCGGGCCGTCCCGCACGGCCTGGCGTCCGCGGCCCCGCCGGCCGGGGGCGAGCCCGGCGGGGGGGACCAGGGCTCAGGCGAGCTGGGCGCAGGCGAGCTGGGCGGGGGCGACCCGCCGGCGGGCGGCATGCTGAGCGCGCCCGCCGGCGCCCTGCCCGCGGATCTGGCCGTGACCCCGGACCCCGCGGCCGTGATCCCGGATCGTGGTGCCGGGATCCCGGATCTGGCTGCCGGGCCCCCGCCGGCCGGGCCGCCGGGGTCCGATCCGGCGGATTCAGCTATCGGCGATTCAGCGGCAAGCGAAGCAGATTCTGTTGCGCCGGCGCCGGCCGGGGACTCACCCGGCGGGCCGGCCGGGTCCGGCCGCGGCGGCCGGGGATCATCATGACGGCTCCCGGCCACCGCATCGGGGAGCTGGCCGCCACCGCGATCGGGCTCCTGATCGCGCGGGATGAGACGGTCGCCACGGCCGAGTCGCTGACCGGCGGACTGGTGGCCGCGGCCCTCACCAGCGTCCCCGGCTCCTCCGCCGCCGTCCGCGGCGGCATCGTGGCGTATGCCACCGAGCTCAAGGCGGAGCTCCTCGGCGTGCCCGCTGACCTGCTAGAACGTCATGGCGCCGTGGATGGCGGCGTCGCTGAGGCGATGGCGGAGGGGGCGCGGGACCGGCTGGGCGCCACCACCGGGGTGGCCACCACGGGCGTCGCCGGGCCCGACCCGGCCGAGGGCAAGCCGGTCGGGATGGTCTTCGTGGCCGTGGCCGGACCGGGCGGCCTGGCCTCCCGGCAGCTGGCCCTGACCGGCGGCCGGGAAGAGATCCGCGCGGCCACCGTGGAGAGCGTCCTGAGCCTGCTGATCGGTGCCCTGCAGGAACACGTAGTCTGATTACAGCGTTACAGAGCCGAACACGCAGTTATACCCTCTCCCGAACTGTCCGTAAGGGCAGGTACGGTGGAGGTGTCAGGGTAGGCCTCGGGAGGGGAGTGCGACGATGGTCTTGCTTCGTCACATGCTTGGCGATGCGCTCCGGCGACTGCGTCTCCGGCAGGGTCGCACTCTGCGCGAGGTGTCAGCCGCAGCGCGCGTGTCGCTTGGTTACCTGTCCGAGGTCGAGCGCGGGCAGAAGGAAGCGTCCTCGGAGCTTCTCGCGTCGATCTGCGGGGCGCTGGGTGCCCCGCTGTCCCAGGTGCTCCGCGAGGTGTCCGACAGCTTCGCACTGGCCGAGCTGCAGAATGAGCCGGTCTACGCCGGCCCCGTGCCCTCGGCTGAGCATTCCGTCGACGGCCCGCCTGTGCCCCGGTCCGGCAGCCACGACGGCCGCCGCCCGGTGGCGGCGCAGGCCGGCGCCCATCGCGTGCCCGTCCCGGCGGGCGGCGTGCGCCTGCCCCTCGGCCCCCAGCGCAAGCTCACCGTCCGCCAGCCGGGCGCGAGCATCCTGGCTGAGTCCGATCCGTCCCTGGATCAGCCCCAGCTTCCGGTATCCGGGTCCCCGTACAACCGGATCCGCGACATCAACAACATGGTGCCGGTCTAGCACCGGCCCCGTCTTACAGCGCTCAGCTAGACCGGGCACGAGTCCCGGGTGATCCCGCAGGATCGTGGTTGTCTCAGCGACCACAGCCCTGCGGGATCTTACGTTTCCGCCGCCCCAGCCCGCCGGGCCGCCAGGAGGGCTACTCCCAGGCGCCGGGGCTGTCGGCTAGCTTGCGGACCTCGTCGGGGAGCTGGCCGGACACGATGTGCGCGAGGTTGACGTCCTCGAGGATGGCCCGCTCATTGGCCCGCAGCGCGATCCAGACCGTCTGCAGGGGCTCGGCCGCGCCGATGTAGCCCAGGTTCTCCGGGCGCTCGCCACGGACGCCTACGAGCGGCCCGTCGATGGCCCGGATGATGTCGGCCAGCGAGATCTCGGTCGCCGCCCGGGCCAGCCAGAAGCCGCCGTCCGGCCCGCGCTGGCTGCGCACCAGGCCCGCCCGGCGGAGCTGGGTCAAGATCGCCTCGAGGAACTTGCCGGGGATGGCCTGGCTGCGGGCAAGCGAATCGGCCGTGACATGGCCGCCGCCGGAGGCGGCCAGCTCGATCGCGGCGCGAAGGGCGTAATCGGCACGTGCGGACAAACGCATGCCAAGCATTATGCAGGTAAACAGCGCCCGGCCGCTGATCCGCCACGTATATCCCTAGCCGGCCGGAGTACTTTGGCGCCAGCCGAACGCCTCCCGCGGGCACGCCGGCCGGTGTAATAAGACCGAGAATGTCGGATAAGTGACACGCTGGTCTCCCCTGGGGCTGAGCAGCATGATCACGACCGACTTCCCGGCGAAAACCGGGGGTAATCGGTCGTGATCATGGGAAATGGCCGGCCTCGGCGCCGGGCCGCGCGGCGCCGGGCCGCGGGCCGGGCCGCGCGGGGCTCGGCGGGGCCAGCCGGCTGCCGGGACGCCGGGCACCAGTCAGCGCCCCGGGCAGCCGGCTGGAGTCAGGGGACGGCCAGGCCGAGGACCTCGGCGGCGGCCCGGCTGCTGGTCCGGGCCGCGCCGAAGGTGGCCAGGTACAGGCCGGCGGCCGGCCGCCACACCGGCAGGCCCATCTCCACCACCACCGCGTCCGGCCGGGCGGCCAGGATCCGGCTGGCCAGGTCGGCGGCCGCCGGGTGGCGGTGCGCGTCGCGGACCACGATGACCAGGGAGCGGCCGGCCGCCTCGGCCAGCAGGCTGGCGATCGAGGCGGCCAGGCCGGCCGCGGGCTCGCCCGTGCTGACCCGGCGCAGGCTGCCGGCGGGCACCCAGGCGCCCAGGCCCCACGGCACCGCGCCAGCCGCCATGTTGGCGGGCGGGACGATCTCCACCACGAACGGCCGGTGCAGCGGCTGCGGCACCCCGTCGACCCGGACCGCCCGCCGCGCGGCCGCCAGCCCGATCTCGGCGGCGGCCGCGCCGTCCTGCGCGCCCCGGGCCTGGACCGCCGTCGTCCACGACCGCAGCTCGGCGACCCGGGCGGCGGCTTCCTCGAGCCGCCCGGCGGGCAGCCGCCCGGAGGCCGCCGCCGTGACCAGCGCCGCGCGGACGTCGGCGTACATCTGCCAGTCCTGATCGCGGCCCAGGCACAGCAGGTCGGTGCCGGCCAGCACGGCCATCACCGCGGCCTCGGGTATCCCGTACACGTCGCTGACGGCTCGCATCTCCAGGCCGTCCGACACGATCACCCCGGTGAAGCCCAGCTCGCCGCGCAGCAGCCCGGTCAGGGCCGCGGGGGACAGCGAGGCGGGCAGGTCGCCGGTCAGCTCGGGCACCCGCAGGTGGCCGGGCATGATGGCCCGGACGCCGGCGGCGATGGCCGCGGCGAACGGCGGCAGGTCGCGCTCGGCCAGCAGGCCGGGCGGGGCGTCCACGGTGGCCAGCTCGTGGTGGCTGTCGAGCTGGGTGCTGCCGTGGCCGGGGAAGTGCTTGGCGCAGGCCGCCACGCCGGCCGACTGCAGGCCGGTGACCGCCGCCGCGGCGTGCCGGGCGACCAGGGCCGTGTCGGCCCCGAACGACCGGGTGCCGATGACCGGGTTGTCGGCCGCGGTGTTCACGTCGACGGCCGGCGCCAGGTCCACGGTGACGCCCAGGGCGGCCAGGTCGGCGCCCAGGGCCGCGTATACGGCCTCGGTCAGGGAAACGTCGTCGATGGCGCCGAGCGCCGCGTTGCCCGGGTACGGGCTGCCGCCGTGGTGGGCGATCCGGGTGACGTCGCCGCCCTCCTCGTCGATGGCGATCACCGGCAGCGTCGCCCCCGCCCCGGCTCCGCCGCCAGATATACCGCCAGCACCAGCGGCCGCCAGCCCCGCGGCCTCCAGCCCGGCCGCCCGCAGCGTTGCCGTCAGCCCCGCCAGCTGCGCCGGGGACCCGACATTGAGCCCGAACAGCGTGACCCCGGCCAGCCCGTCGCCGAGCGCGGCCAGGATCCAGGGCGGCGCCTCGTGGCCCGGAAAGGGCGGGATCAGGACGGCGTCGGCCAGCTGGGCCAGCCCCGGGTCGATCTCCTGCGGCGCCTTCATCCCTTCACCGCCCCGGCCACCAGGCCGCCGACCAGGCGGCGCCGGACCAGCATGAAGAAGATCAGCACCGGCACGGTGTAGAGCGTCGAGGCGGCCATGATCGGCCCCCACTGCGCGCCGCCGCGGCCGAAGAAGTAGGTCACGTAGATGGGCAGCGTGAAGCTCGAGTGGGCCTGGCCCAGGAACGTCAGCGCCACGATGAACTCGTTGTAGGCGGTAATGAACGAGAAGATGCTCGTCGCCACCAGGCCGGGCATGACCAGCGGGAACAGGATCTTCCGGAAGATGGTCGCGGATGAGGCCCCGTCGATGGCCGCGGCCTCGTCCAGGTCGCGCGGCACCGTGGCCACGAAGTTGCGCAGCATCCAGATCGACACCGGCAGCGCCTGGGCCGCGTACACGATGACCAGGCCGCCCAGGTTGGCCAGCAGGCCGAGCTTGTTGAAGTCCACGAACAGCGCGACGATCAGAGCCTGCGCGGGGATCATCTGCACGACCAGCAGCATGATCAGGAACGAGGACCGGAACCGGAACCGGAACCGGGCCACCGCGACCGACGCCAGCAGGGAGAACAGCGACGCGATGAGAACGGTGGCCAGCGTCACGGCCAGGCTGTTGCGGAAGAACAGCCAGACCGAGCCGATGCCCGAGGCCCGCCCGCTCATGACCGTCGAGAAGTTGCCCAGCGTGGGATGGGTCGGCAGCAGGCTGGGCGTGAGCGAGAAGATCTCCTGCGACGGCTTGAACGCGGTCGACACCATCCAGAAGATCGGGAACAGCGTGACCAGGGCGATGATCAGTCCGAAGGCGTTCGCGCTGAAGTTCCGCGCTCGCCGGGCGGCCCGCGCCCGGGAGTTGCTGGCCCCGCTCCCGCCTGCGGCATCAGCCCCGGCCCATAGCTGCGCCGCGCCGGTCCGCGGCTGCGCGGTCGTCATGTGAGTGCCCCCTGCCGGACCGATGCGCGGACGTAGCTGACCGTGATGACCAGCACGATGATGGTGAAGATCAGCGCGAGCGCGCCGCCGAGGCCGTAGCTCGGCGGGAAGCCGAACGCCTTGTCGTAGATGTACAGGGACAGGTTGTACTCGTTCTGGTTACCGGGGAAGCCGGTCAGGATGTAGGTCTGGGTGAAGATGTTGAAGTCCCAGATCACCGACAGCAGCAGCAGCACCAGGAAGATGGGCTTGAGCAGCGGGTAGGTGATCTGGCGGAACACCCGCGACCGCGAGGCCCCGTCGACGCGGGCCGCCTCGTACAGCTCGGCGGGCACGGTCTTGAGGCCGGCCAGCACCGAGACCGCGATGAACGGGAACGACGTCCACACGACCAGCAGCGTCGCCACCGTGTACGCCTGCAGCGCGCCGGTGGTGGTCCAGTTGTACTGGGCCCAGTTCGTGCTGCCGACCAGCCAGGTTGGCATCCGGGCCAGCGCCCAGTCGACCAGCCCGCCGTCGGGGTTGAACAGCCAGTAGAACAGGACACTGGCCGAGACTGGGGGAGTAGCCCAGGCCAGCAGCGCCGCGGTGGACACGAACGCCGACATCTTGCGGCCCAGCCGGTTCAGCAGCAGGCCGACCCCGGTGCCGGTGATCAGCGTCAGCGGCACGACGACGGCCGCGAACAGGACCGTGGTGCGCAGCGACAGCCAGAACTCCGGGTCGGTGAGGGTGTGGCTGAAATTAGCCAGCCCCACCCACTGCGTGGGCAGGGCGCCGGTGAGCTGGGGAAGTCCGTAGTTCTGCAGGGAAAAGAGCACGACCTGCACCAGCGGCCACAGCAGCACCAGCGCGATCCCGGCCAGGGCCGGGAGGAGCAGCAGGTAGGGGGCCAGCTTGTGCCGGCGGATGAAGGCCCCGGCGCGGACCCGCGCCGGGGCCGGGGGTCGGGCCGGGCCGGGGCCGGCTGGGGGGCCGGGCCGGCGCACGGCCGGGCGGCGCTGGACGGTGTCCGCCACTGGACAGGTCCTCTCTGGCAGCAGGAGCGGCAGCCGGCCCGGAAGCCAGGCCCGGGCCGCCGGGCAGATCCCGGGCCGGCCGCGCGCGGGGGGGTTGCGCGCGGCCGGCCCGGGAAGCCGGTCAGGACTCGCTGCCGGTATTCAGCACGTTCTGCAGCTCGGTGTTGGCCTTGGTGACAGTGGCGCTGAAGTTAGCGCCCTGCATCAGGGCCTTCATCATGTTGGGGATGATCTGGTCCGTGGCGTCGGCCGTGGCCCAGTTCTTGCTGTTCAGCGGCGAGATCTGGGTCGTGCCGGCCGCCTTGGCGAACCCGGACATGATGGGGCTGCTGGTGTACACGCCGCTGGACAGCTGCGAGGTGAACTCGGGGAAGAAGCCCTGGGAGTTGGCGAAGGTGGTGGCGTTGGACGGGCTGTCCATGACCTGAACCAGGTCCCAGGCGGCCGTCTTGTTCGGGGCCTTGGCCCACACGCCGAGGTCCGAGCCGCCGGAGAAGGCCGGCGCCGGGTTCGGGCCGTTCTCGCTCGGGATCGGGAACGAGGCCCACTGCGACTCGTGCGTCTTGCTGACCGCCTCCAGCGAGGACAGCGCCCACGGCCCGTCCATGTACATGTCGAGGGTGCCCTTGGCGAAGTCCTCGTCGCTGCCGCCGGACGTGGCGCCCGGCGCACCGAGCTCGGTCTGGCCGATGTACTTGGCCGGCGAGACCTTCTGGGTCAGCAGCAGGTCGGAGTAGAACTTGATGCCGGCCTCGGACTGCGGGCTGGTGAGGTCGGCGGTCCACTTGCCGTTCGACTGGGTGGCGACCTGGCCGCCGGCGCCCCAGATGAAGCTGACGATCCCGTTGGTGAAGTTGCTGGGCGCGCCGAGGCCGAAGGTGCCCGGGAACTTCTTCTGCAGCAGCTTGGCGTCGGTCACCAGCTCTGCCCAGGTCGTGGGCGTGGAGGTGATGCCGGCCGCGGCGAACTCGTCCTTGCGGTACCAGATGCCCCGCACGCCGCCGAACCACGGCACGGCGAAGTTCTGGCCGCTGACGGTGTCGTTAGCCAGGTTGCCGGCGATGATGCCCGAGCCGTTGGACCAGGCCTTGACGTCGGTGGTGATGTTGGCCAGGGCGCCCTGCCCGGCCACCCCGGGCGTGTCGGTGTTGCCCAGCTCGGTGATGTCCGGGGCGCTCTTGCCGCTGGTCAGGGCGTTCGTCCAGTCCGTGGTCCGGTTGGTCCACGGGATCCAGTCGACGACGACCTTGGTCTTGGCGTAGGCCGGGAACTGCTTGTGGAACTGAGTGACCACCCCGTTCATCCAGGTGACCTGTGATGGGACAGACGCGCCCATTCGCCACACGGTGAGCTGGGCGGGCGCTGCGGAGGATCCCGACGACGATGCCGAGTTACTGGAGCCGCACGCTGCCGCGGCGGCTGCGAGAGCGACAGCCGCGCCGACCGCGGCTGCTGATCTGGTCAACTTCACTGCCAAATCTCCCTTCCCGGCTTCGCTGTCGCGGAGTCCCGTCCACCGGGCGGACGGCTCCGGCCCTGCCCCGCTGGGGACGACCTGGCACCTTTAGGCTGGTACCGGCCGGGCTCAGCAGGGTCGCGGCCTGGACACGATCTGGGCAGAAACTAACAGGAAAGTTTCCTGTAAGATAGATGTCGTTGTCATATTGAGACGTTGCGGGCATCCTGGCAAAGCTTGCCAGTCGGGGCGCTGGACCGCCGGGCCGTCGGCCCGGGCCGCCAGCGCGGGGAGTGAGAAGCGCATGGAGCGACGGCCGGGCACGCCTAGCCTGTTGCGGGAGCTGAACGACCGGGCCGCCCTGGAGCTGCTGCTGGCCAGCGGGCCGCTGACCAGGGCTCAGCTCGGCGCGCAGACCGGCCTGTCCAAGGTGACGGCCTCGCAGCTGCTGTCCCGGCTGGAGGAGCGCGGCCTGGTGATGGTGGCCGGCGAGCAGGCCGGCGGCCGCGGCCCGAACGCCGCGCTCTACGCGGTCGTCCCCTCCAGCGCCTACGTCATCGGGCTGCACGTCGAGCGGGACGAGGTCAGCGCCGGCGTCGCCGACGTGATGGGGACCGAGCTGGCGGTAGTGTCGGTCAACCCGAACGCCAGTCGCCGGCCGGTCGAGCTGGTCCGGGAGGCCGTGCTGACGGCGTGCCGCAAGGCCGGCGTCTCGCCGGGGGCGCTGCGCGCGTTCGTGATCGGCTCGCCCGGCGTCATGGACCCCCGGACCGGTGACCCGCGGCTGGCGGTCAACCTGCCGGCCTGGCACGAGGGCGTGCTGGACTCGCTGCGCAGCGAGCTGGGCCAGCAGGTGACGATCGAGAACGACGTCAACCTGGCCGCGATGGCCGAGCGGGCGCTCGGCGCGGCCGCCGGCACCGAGGACTTCGTGCTGGTCTGGATCGGGGTCGGCCTCGGCCTGGCCACCGTGCTGCGCGGCCAGCTGCACCGGGGCGTCGGCGGGGCGGCCGGCGAGATCGGCTACCTGCCGGTCCCCGGCGTGCCGCTGCCGCAGGACGTCACCCACCCTGCCACCGGCGCCTTCCAGTCCCTGGTCGGCGGCCAGGCGGTGCTGCCGCTGGCCGCCCGCTACGGCTTCGCCGGGCCGACGCCGGGGGAGGCCGTGCAGGCCGCCGTGGCCGCGGCGGAGGCCGGGGACCGGGCCGGAATCGAGTTCACCGACGAGCTGGCCGCGCGCGTCGCGACCGGCGTGGCCGCCATCTCGGTCGTCCTCGACCCCGGCCTGGTGGTCCTCGGCGGCGAGGTCGGCCGGGCCGGGGGCACCCTGCTGGCCACCCGGGTCGCGGCCGAGGTGAGCCGGATCTCCCCGGCCCGCCCCCGGGTGGTGCCCACCGCCGTGGCCGGCCCCCCGGTCCTGTGCGGCGCGATCCTGGCCGCCGTCCAGCAGGCCCGCGCCGACCTGCTCGACTCCGTCGCCACCCCCCAGCCCGCCGCCCCGATCGAGATCCCGGCGATCTGACCTCACTCAGTCATAGTTCACTCAATCATAGTTGAGTGAACTATGATTGACCCATGTCAACGGCAGCGGGACCGGGGAAGCCCGGCGAGATATTCGACCGCGATCGTGAGTGGCGGGCGCTCGCCGACTTCGCCGCCGATCGCAGGCCCGAGGCGACCCTCGGGATCGTCAGCGGCCGGCGCCGCCAGGGCAAGACGTACCTGCTGCGCTCCATCGCGCGCGTGGCGGGCGGGTTCTTTTTCGAGGCGGCCGAGGCCACCGAGGCCGAATCTCTGCGGATGTTCGGCGCGGCGCTGGCCCGGCACGCCGGTCTGCCCGGTGACCTCCCGTTCCTGCGCTGGGACGATGCCCTGGCTTACCTGTTCGGCCTGGACGCGGCCGTGGCCGGCCCGGTCGTCATCGACGAGTTCCCGTACCTGGTCAAGGCCAGCCCGCAACTGCCGTCGCTGCTCAAGCGGGAGCTTGACGCCCGCGGGCCGTCCCAGCCCGCCGGCCGCCCCATCCGGCTGCTGCTGTGCGGCTCGGCCATGTCGGTCATGGGCAGCCTGCTGGCCGGCGGCGCGCCGCTGCGCGGCCGGGCGGGCCTCGAGATGATAGTTCAGCCCTTCGGTTACCGCGACGCAGCCACGTTCTGGGGGGTGACGGACTCCCGGCTGGCCGTGCTCCTGCACTCGATTGTCG
>Ga0193726_1001788_pt1 | contig 15884 bp, 26 predicted proteins | sample H2c1metaG_FD_144928 | JGI IMG/M metagenome (GOLD analysis project Ga0193726, IMG submission 144928) | Soil microbial communities from a riparian zone of the East river system, Colorado, United States - H2c1 | ecosystem: Environmental > Terrestrial > Soil > Riparian zone | place: USA: East River... | reverse complement strand
CACGCTTCCGCCTTCGCTCTTCGAGCTACGGCGGACAGGTCGCTTTGCCCACCCTTGCTACGGTCTTAGACTCACACCGCCGCTACACCCTCGATAAAAATCAGGCGGCGGTCCAGCGCTGTCTGCCGCACCTTGAGCGCTTCGGCGTATTCGGGCGACGCATACCATTGGCGCAGTTTTTCCATCGAGGGAAACTCGACGACGATGATGTTCTTCGGCGGCGGGCCGCCTTCGGCGATGCTTGCGGCGCCGCCGCGGACCAGATAGCGCCCGCCATATTGCGCGATCGCTTTTGCCGCAATGGTGCGGTAGGTCTCGAAACCCGCCGGGTCGCGCACGTCAACTTCGGAGATGACATAAGCCGACATCGGACACCTCACGCAATGGTCTGGACGATACCGCCCTCGGCGCGCAGTGCCGCGCCATTGGTCGCCGACGCCTCCTTTGAAGAGATATAGACCACCATGTTGGCGATCTCCTCGACGGTCGCAAAGCGCTGCAGCAGCGAGGTGGGGCGAAACTGTTTGACGAACTGCGACGCCGCCTCGTCCACCGATTGGCCGTTCTGCTTGGCGAGTTTCTTCACGAAGGTCTCCACGCCTTCCGACATCGTCGGCCCCGGCAGCACCGAATTGACGGTCACCGCGGTGCCCTTGGTCATCTCGGCGAGGCCGCGCGATACCGCAAGCTGCGCTGTCTTGGTGGTGCCGTAGTGGATCATTTCGGCCGGAATGTTCAGCGCGGATTCGGAGGAGATGAAAACGATGCGACCCCAATTGCGCTTCAGCATGCCCGGCATGTAGGCGCGCGCCAACCGCACGCCCGACATCACATTGACCTCGAAGAAGCGGCTCCAGTCCTCGTCGGCAATATCGAAGAAAGCTTTGGGCTCGAATATCCCGGCATTGTTGATCAGGATATCCACGTCCGGCAGCGTCTCTACCAGCGTTTGGCATCCCGTGGCGGTCGAGACGTCGGCAGCGACGCCCGCGATCTTGCCGCCGGGCGCGGCCTTGGCAATCGCAGCCACCGCGGCGTCGACCTTGCCTTGCGTCCGGCCGTTGACCACGACATTCGCCCCGGCGACAGCGAGGCCCTTGGCGATGGCGTGGCCGATGCCGGAGGTCGAGCCGGTCACCAGCGCCGTCTTGCCCTTGAGATCGATGTTCATGAGGTATCTCCATCGTTGATGACGGAGATATCGGGAGCGCCGGGTGCGAACGCAATCGACGATCCTGCGGGTCGGCTGCCAAATAAAAAAGCGGCGCTCGGGGCGCCGCTTCTTAAATTAAGATTCAGGAATGAAACTTACGCGGCTTCCGCGGCCTTTTCCTGTACCGGCCCCGAATCGAGGCCCTTGGCATCGACATCGCGGTCGACGAATTCGATCACCGCCATCGGCGCGTTGTCGCCGTAGCGAAAGCCGGCCTTGATGATGCGGGTATAGCCGCCCTGGCGGTCCTTGTAGCGGGCGGCGATCACATCGAACAATTTCCTGGTCTGATCGAGATCGCGCATCTCGGAGATCGCCTGCCGGCGCATGGCGAGGCCGCCCTTCTTGCCGAGCGTCACCAGCTTTTCCACGATCGGGCGCAGCTCCTTCGCCTTCGGCAGGGTGGTGACGATCTGCTCGTGCTTGATCAGCGCCGCGCACATGTTGGCGAACATCGCACGCCGATGCTCGGCGGTGCGGTTGAGCTTCCGATGAACCTTGCCGTGACGCATGGTATATTCCTCAATACTTGTTCGGTCGCGACGGCTCGTCGGACACGTTGCTCAGGTGGGCCGCCTGCGTTCGCCCGAAAAGGCAATGGCCGGGAAAGGCCCGGCCACCACGATTATCGTTCAATCAGTAATGATCCTCGAAGCGCTTGGCCAACTCGTCGATATTTTCGGGCGGCCAACCCGGCACTTCCATGCCGAGATGCAGACCCATCTGGGCCAGCACTTCCTTGATCTCGTTCAGCGACTTGCGGCCGAAGTTCGGGGTGCGGAGCATTTCCGCTTCCGACTTCTGCACGAGGTCGCCGATATAGACGATGTTGTCGTTCTTCAGACAGTTTGCCGAACGCACCGACAGTTCGAGCTCGTCGACCTTCTTGAGGAATGCGGGGTTGAACGCGAGATCGGGAATGATCTCCTGCGCCACTTCCTTGCGCGGCTCTTCGAAGTTCACGAACACGTTGAGCTGATCCTGCAGGATGCGCGCGGCATAGGCCACCGCGTCGTCCGGGCTGATCGCGCCGTTGGTCTCGATGGTCATGGTCAGCTTGTCGTAATCGAGGATCTGGCCCTCGCGGGTGTTCTCGACCTTGTACGACACCTTGCGCACCGGCGAGAACAGGCTGTCCACCGGGATCAGGCCGATCGGCGCATCCTCGGGACGGTTGCGTTCGGCGGCGACGTAGCCCTTGCCGGCAGCGACGGTGAATTCCATGCGGATTTCAGCGCCCTCGTCGAGCGTGCAGATCTGCAGATCCGGATTGAGCACCACGACATCGCCGACGGTCTGGATATCGCCGGCGGTGACGACGCCCGGGCCCTGTTTCTTCACGACCATGCGCTTGGGGCCTTCGCCCTGCATCTTGATCGAGATGTCCTTGATGTTCAGCACGATGTCGGTGACGTCCTCGCGAACGCCCGCGATCGAGGAGAATTCGTGCAGCACGCCGTCGATATGCACCGACTGCACCGCAGCACCTTGCAGCGACGACAGCAGGATGCGGCGCAAGGCGTTGCCGAGCGTCTGGCCGAAGCCGCGCTCGAGCGGCTCCGCGACCAGGGTCGCAAAGCGGTTCGAGTCGGTGCCCGGCGTTACCTGGAGCTTGTTCGGCCGAATAAGTTCTTGCCAATTTTTCTGGATCGTCACTGTTTCACCCATGGGCCAGTCAATTCTGCCAAATAATCACTGGCGTTGGAGACTGCGGATCAGTCCGCGTCACATGTATTTCAAAGTCATCAAAGTCATCGCCGGCGGTCGAGCCGCCCGCGGCCGAAACTCAAACCCGCCGGCGTTTGCGCGGACGGCAGCCATTGTGCGGGATCGTCGTCACGTCGCGGATCGATGTGACGGTGAAGCCCGCAGCCTGCAGCGCACGGAGCGCCGATTCGCGGCCCGAACCGGGACCGGCAACTTCAACCTCCAGCGTGCGCATGCCGTGCTCCTGCGCCTTCTTGGAGACGTCTTCCGCCGCGACTTGCGCGGCATAGGGGGTCGATTTGCGCGAACCCTTGAAGCCCATCGTTCCCGCCGACGACCAGGCAATGGTGTTGCCCTGTGCATCGGTGATGGTGATGGTCGTGTTGTTGAACGACGAATTCACGTGCGCAACACCGGACGCAATGTTCTTGCGCTCACGGCGGCGTACGCGGGTGGCTTCCTTGCCCATTCCAGAACCTTTCCTAGCGATATCAACGCCGCCGTAATGCCAGCGGCTACACCTGAAAAACGAACGGCGAGTAGAAGCTATTCGCCACTCGCTATTCGCTATTCGCAAATTACTTCTTCTTGCCGGCGATCGACTTGGCCGGCCCCTTGCGCGTGCGCGCGTTGGTGTGGGTACGCTGACCGCGCACCGGCAAGCCGCGGCGATGGCGCAGGCCGCGATAGCAGCCGAGGTCCATCAGACGCTTGATGTTCATGCCGGTCTCGCGACGCAGATCGCCTTCAACCATGTAGTCGCGGTCGATCACTTCGCGGATTTGCAACACTTCCTGGTCGCTCAACTGCGACACGCGGCGGTCATCGGGAATCTTGACCTTCTCCAGGATCTCGGCAGCGTTTCTCTGGCCGATGCCATGGATGTACTGGAGCGCGATCAGGACGCGCTTGTTGGTCGGGATATTCACGCCGGCAATACGGGCCACGGACTTCTCTCCTGTCGCCGATCCCTGCTGGGGCGGCTGTTTTTTGCTATCTCGGGCAGGTGTTCACAAACGCGAACACGACGCCCTTGCCCTTGGTTGTCCCGGGGGCCCGGCATCGTTTGAAAACTATCCGACTGGATAGGCGTCTTATTAAAGGATTCAACTTGGTTTCGTCAACCTTCGCTAACGCTCCAAATCCAAACTTCGCCTGGATTCTCCGTAGCCGCCTTGAATGAAGTGCGGACTCAAAAAGACGCCAGAAGTCCTTGATTCCAGAGTGATTTTGGTCCGAAATCCCGTTCACGGGCCGGCCGCGAAGACGATCAGAAGCGCTCAACGGCCAAACTAGGCTTTGGCTCGCTTTTTCGTGACCTTCCTGACGGCTTTCCTGGGTTTCACGACGGCGCGGGCCTTGGAACTCGCGCTCGCCCCGCGGGACGATTTTTTCGACCTTTGCGAGGCGGATTTCCTGGCCTTCGGGGAAGCCTTGGCGGTCTTCTTGGCGGCGCCGATGCCTTTGCCAGCAGATTTCGCGGTTTTTCTGGCTGCAGGCTTGGCGCCTTTGGCGATTCGTTTTACCGCGCCCGCTTTTTTGGATGCCTTGGCTTCCACGGCGCCGATCGCGGCAAGGATACGGTAAATCTCCCGTGTGACGTGCTCGATGGTCATCATGCCATCCACCGTCAGCAGCTTGCGCCGCTCCGAATAGTAGTGAATCAGCGGCTCAGTCAGCGTGCGGTAGCTCGCCAGCCGCTTGGTCAGCACCTCCTGGGTATCGTCGATGCGCACTTCCTCGCCGCGCGCCCGCATCTCCGCGACCCGGGTTTCGACACGCTGCAACAGCGCGCTCTCGTTGACGCGAAGCTCGATCACGGCATCGAGCCGCATGTGCTTTTTCTTCAAGAGCTCATCCAGCGCCTCGGCCTGCGGCACCGTGCGCGGAAAACCATCGAGGATGAAGCCCTTCGCCGCGTCCGGCTGATCCAGCCTATCGGAAATGATCCCGACCACCATGTCGTCCGGCACCAGACCGCCGCTGGCCATGATGTCCTTGGCCTTGAGGCCGACCGGCGTCTGCGCGGCCACGGCGGCGCGCAGCATTTCGCCGGTCGAGAGCTGAACGATGCCGTAGCGATGCACCAGCCGCTGGGCCTGGGTCCCCTTGCCCGACCCCGGCGGTCCGAGAAGAATCAGTCTCATGAATATACGCCCCCCGGCTCGGTGAGCGGCCGGCCGCGCACCTTTGTTTCAAATATCAAGAACAGCGCAAACCACAATCAGAACCGAGCGCAAAGCGAAAGCAACGCAATGCGTCAGTTCCAGCGTCAGCGGCGCCGGCCCCTCAACTTCGACTTCCTGATCAGCCCTTCATACTGGTGCGCAAGCAGATAGCCCTGCACCTGCGCCACCGTATCCATGGTCACGCTGACCACGATCAACAGCGACGTTCCGCCAAAGTAAAACGGCACCGAGGCATAGGAAATCAGAATCTCGGGGATCAGGCAGACAATCGCGAGGTAGACCGCCCCCAGCACCGTGATCCGCGACAGCACGTAATCGATGTATTCGGCGGTGCGCTCGCCGGGACGAATGCCCGGAATGAAGCCGCCATGCTTCTTGAGATTGTCGGCGGTCTCGGTCGGGTTGAACACGATCGCGGTATAGAAGAACGCGAAGAACACGATCAGCGCCAGATAGAGAAGCAGAAACAACGGACGGCCGTGGCTCAATTGCGTGTTGAGCCACTGGAACCATTCCGGCCCCTTGCCGGCGTTGAAATTCGCGACCGTGGTCGGCAGCAACAGCAGCGAGGAAGCGAAGATCGGCGGGATCACGCCTGAGGTATTTAGCTTGAGCGGCAGATGCGAGGACTGGCCTTCGAACATCTTGTTGCCGACCTGGCGCTTTGGATACTGGATCAGAAGCCGCCGTTGCGCGCGCTCCATGAACACGATGAAGGCGATCACGGCGACCGCCATCACGATGACCACCAGAATGAGGCCGGTGGACAGCGCGCCCTGACGGCCGAGCTCCAGCATGCTGGCGAGCGCCGACGGCAATTCCGCGACGATGCCCGATAGAATGATCAGCGAAATACCGTTGCCGATGCCGCGCGAGGTGATCTGCTCGCCGAGCCACATCAGGAACATGGTGCCGCCGGTCAGCGTGATCGCGGTGGAGAGACGGAAGAACAGGCCGGGGTCGCTGACGACATTGCCGGCGCCTTCGAGCCCGACCGCGATGCCGTAGGACTGGAACGCGGCCAGGATCACCGTGAGATAACGGGTATACTGGTTCAGCGTCTTGCGGCCGGCCTCGCCTTCCTTCTTCAGCGCTTCGAGCTGCGGCGACACCGTGGTCAGAAGCTGGATGATGATCGAGGCCGAGATATACGGCATGATGTTCAACGCAAAGATCGCCATGCGGTGAATGCCGCCGCCCGCGAACATGTTGAACATGCCGAGAATGCCGCCGGCCTGCGATTTAAACACCTGCTCCCAGATGTTGGGGTCGATTCCGGGCAGCGGAATGTAGGTGCCGAGCCGATAAACAAGCAGCGCGCCCAGTGTGAACCAGATGCGCTTCTTCAGTTCTTCGGCTTTGCCGAGCGCCGAGAAATTGAGGTTTGCCGCCAGTTGTTCCGCTGCTGAGACCATTTTTGGCTTTCTCCCGCGCCGCTTGCGCTGTCATGCCCCGAAAAACCGGACATTCAGCAGACGCCGGACATTATTTGGTGCTCGGCTTCGATAAGTCCATCGTCCCGTCGCGCAGATGCCCGCTTCGCAGCGGGCGATGACGCAGATGTTACGCCGCCTCGCCTTCGTCCTTCTTGGCCGGCGCCAGGATTTTCACCGTGCCGCCCGCCTTCTCGACCGCCGCGATGGCGGACTTCGAAGCGCCGTGAACCTCGATATTCAGCTTGGCCTTGAGTTCACCCCGGCCGAGCAGCCGCACGCCATCCTTCGCGCGCCTGATCACACGGGCTTTCACCAGCGATTCGGCGTTGATGGTGCCGTTGGCGTCGAGCAACTTGGCGTCGATCGCGTCCTGGACGCGATCGAGATTGATCTCGGCAAATTCGAGCCGGAAGATGTTGTTGAAGCCGCGCTTCGGCAGCCGCCGATGCAGCGGCATCTGGCCACCTTCGAAACCCTTGATGCGCACGCCGGAGCGCGCGGTCTGGCCCTTGCCACCGCGGCCGGCGGTCTTGCCCTTGCCTGAGCCGATGCCACGGCCAACCCGCATGCGCTTCTTGCGCGAGCCGGCATTGTCGGCGATATCGCTGAGCTTCATCGTTCGCTTCCTTATCCTTGGAACATGATCCTGACCGAAAACCGGTTTCCAGTTTTCGGGATCATGCTCCAATCTTATTTCTCGTCGACGACGCGGACGAGATGTTGAACCTTCGCGATCATGCCGCGAATTGCAGGCGTGTCCTGCAGCTCGGTGACGCGGCCGATCTTGTTGAGCTTGAGACCGATCAGCGTCGCACGCTGTGAGTGGTGGCGGCGGATCGCGCTGCCGGTCTGCTCGACCTTGATCATCTTTGCGGCCTTGGCCATCGTCATAACTCCGAAAAAGCGCGAGAAGCGCCTGTTGTCTATTCAGCCACGACTTCAGCGTCGCCGCCGACGCGGCGCGACTGCAGGGTGGACACCTTGATGTTGCGGCGAGCCGCAACCGAGCGTGGCGAATCCTGATGCTTCAGCGCGTCGAAGGTGGCGCGAACCATATTGTAGGGGTTCGACGATCCGATCGACTTCGCCACCACATCCTGAATGCCGAGGGTCTCGAAAACCGCGCGCATCGGACCGCCGGCGATGATGCCGGTACCCGCTGGGGCTGCGCGCAGGTAAACCCGGCCGGCGCCGTGACGGCCGGCGATATCGTGATGCAGCGTGCGGCCTTCGCGCAGTGCGACGCGGGTCAGGTTGCGCTTCGCCGATTCGGTCGCCTTGCGGATGGCTTCCGGAACTTCGCGCGCCTTGCCGTGGCCGAATCCGACCCGGCCCTTCTGATCGCCGATCACGACCAGGGCCGCAAAGCCGAAACGCTTGCCGCCCTTGACCACCTTCGCCACACGATTGATGTGAACGAGCTTGTCGACGAACTCGCTGTCGCGCTCTTCCCGGCCGCCCCTGTGGCCGCCACCGCGTTCGCGTTCACCTGCCATGGTGTTTTCCGATCCTTAAAAGACTTGCCTGGAGAGGCTCGCGCCCCTGTCAGTGTGTCCGTTCAATTCCAAACCTTAGAAACTCAATCCGCTTTCACGCGCGGCATCCGCAAGCGCCTTGACGCGGCCGTGATAGAGGTAGCCGCCGCGATCGAACACCACTTCCTTGACGCCGTTCTTCACGGCGCGTTCCGCCAGCAGCTTGCCGACGGCCTTGGCCGCGTCGATGTTGGCGCCGGTGTTGCCGCTCTCGCGCATCGACTTCTCCAGCGAAGAAGCCGACGCCAGCGTCTCGCCCTTCAGGTCGTCGATGACCTGCGCATAGATGTGCTTCGACGAGCGGAATACCGACAGACGCGGACGGCCGCTGGCGGTACGACGCAACGACAGCCTCACGCGTTGCTTGCGCCGGGCATTCGTAATCTTGAGTCTCGACATGACCGGCTCCGTTACTTCTTCTTGCCTTCCTTGCGGAAGATAAATTCGTCGGAATATTTCACACCCTTGCCCTTATAGGGCTCCGGCGGTCGATAGCTGCGGATCTCGGCGGCGACCTGGCCGACGCGCTGGACGTCGTTGCCGGTGATGACGATCTCGGTCGGCTTCGGAACCGTGATCGCGATGCCTTCCGGGATCGCATAAACGACATCGTGGCTGTAGCCGAGCGCAAGCTGCAGGTTCTTGCCCTGCAGTGCGGCGCGATAGCCGACGCCGGTGATCTCTAGCTTCTTCTCGAAACCCTTGGTGACGCCGGCGAGCAGGTTCGCAACCTGCGCACGCGCGGTGCCGTAAAGGGCGCGCGCGCGGTTGGTTTCGAACCGCGGCGCAACCTTGACCGAGCCGTTTTCGAACTTCACTTCGACATCGTCGTGCACGATGAACTGAAGCTGGCCCTTCGGCCCCTTCATCTTGACGGTCTGTCCCTCGACGGTCGCGGTAACACCCGACGGAACCGTCACAGGCCGCTTGCCGATACGTGACATGCTGTTCCCTTCCTCAGAACACCGTGAAGAGAATTTCGCCGCCCACATTCGCTTCGCGCGCTTCGTGGTCAGCCATAATTCCCTTCGGTGTCGATAACACCGAGATTCCGAGACCGTTGTTCACGCGCGGCAGGTTCTTCACCGAGGCATAAACCCGCCGCCCCGGCTTCGAAACCCGCTCGATCTCGCGAATGACCGGCTCGCCGTCGAAATACTTCAGCTCGATCTCAAGCTCGCTGCGGCCGCTAGCATGCTCGACGCTGGCATAGCCGCGGATGTAACCCTCGGTCTTGAGCACCTCGAGCACGTTGGCGCGCATTTTCGAGCCCGGGGTCGAGACCTTGGGCTTGGCGCGCATCTGCGCGTTGCGGATGCGGGTGATGAGATCGCTGATCGGATCGTGCGTTGACATGTCCGATCCCCCTTACCAGCTCGACTTCACGAGCCCGGGAACCAGGCCCTTGGAGCCGAGTTCACGCAGCGCGATGCGGCTGAGCTTGTTCTTGCGATAGACCGAGCGCGGACGTCCGGTCATTTCGCAACGATTGCGGATCCGGGTCGCCGACGAATTGCGCGGCAGCTCGGCGAGCTTCAGCGTCGCGGCAAACCGCTCTTCCATCGGCTTCTTCTTGTCGGCGATGATGGCCTTCAACCTCGCGCGCTTGGGGGCGGCGTTCTTGGTCATCCGCTTGCGCCGGTTGTTCTTCTCGATCGAACTCTTCTTTGCCATGCTTGGCTCCTGGGTTTCCGCGTTTGAGAGGCTAACCAGCGTCTCACTGCCGGAACGGGAAATTGAATGCGCTCAACAATGCTCTAGCTTCGTCGTCGGTCCGCGCCGTGGTGCATACCGTGACATCCATACCCCACGTTTCCCCCATCTTGTCGAAATCGATCTCGGGGAAAATGATGTGTTCCTTGATGCCGAGCGAATAGTTGCCGCGGCCGTCGAAGCTCTTCGGGTTCAGCCCGCGGAAATCTCGCACCCGCGGCAACGCCACGTTGATCAGGCGGTCGATGAACTCGTACATCTTGGCCTTGCGCAGCGTGACCTTGGCGCCGATCGGCTGGTTTTCACGCAGCTTGAAGGTCGCGATGGCGACGCGCGAAAAGGTCACGATCGGCTTCTGGCCGGCGATCAAGGCAAGATCGGCCGCAGCCGTTTCCGCCTTCTTGCGGTCATTGACAGCCTCGCCGATGCCCATGTTGAGCACGACCTTGTCCAGGCGCGGCACCTGCATGACATTGGCATAGCCGAACTGCTCGGTCAGCTTGCCGCGGATTTCCTTGTCGAACTGTTCGCGTAAACGCGGAACGTATGCGGTATCAGCCATCGATCTCTGCTCCCGAGCGTTTGGCGATGCGTACCTTCTTGCCATCCGCCTGAATCTTGAAACCCACGCGGGTCGGCTTGCCGTCCTTGCCGACGATCGCGATGTTGGACAGGTGGATCGGCGACTCCTTGGAGATGATGCCGCCCTCCTGCGCCTGGGTCTGCTTCTGGTGGCGCTTCACGAGATTGACCCCGCGGACCAGCGCCTTGTTGTCGGTGGGACGCACCTCGAACACCTCGCCGGTGCGACCCTTGTCACGGCCGTTCAGCACGATGACCTTGTCGCCCTTCCGGATCTTGGCAGCCATCACAGCACCTCCGGCGCGAGCGAGATGATCTTCATGTGATTCTTGGCGCGCAGCTCGCGCGGCACCGGCCCGAAGATGCGGGTGCCGACCGGCTCGGACTGATTGTTGATCAGCACGGCGGCGTTGCGGTCAAAGCGAATGACGGAGCCATCGGCGCGGCGGATGTCCTTGCGGACCCGCACCACGACAGCCTTCATCACGTCGCCCTTCTTCACCTTGCCGCGCGGAATTGCTTCCTTGATCGACACGACAATAACGTCGCCCACGGTGGCATAGCGGCGCTTGGAGCCCCCAAGCACCTTGATGCACATGACACGGCGTGCGCCTGAATTATCGGCCACGTCGAGGTTGGTCTGCATCTGAATCATTGATGCACCTCGTCCTCTTTCTGATGCGCAAAGTTGCGCTTGAAATATCCCAAAGTTCCGTTCGGCGACGCCGAACTGACCTCAGGCCGTTTTCTTCTGTTCGCCCCGGACCACGGTCCAGCGCTTCATCTTCGAGATCGGCTTGCTTTCCTCGATCCACACCTGGTCGCCCGGCTTGAACTCGTTGTTCTCGTCGTGCGCATGGTAATTTTTCGAGCGGCGAATCGTCTTCTTGTAGATCGGATGGGTGAAGCGGCGGTCGACGCGCACCACAACCGTCTTGGCTTGCTTGTCGCTGACGACCACGCCCTGCAGCGTACGTTTTGGCATGTCGGCCCCTTACTTCTTCGCGTCGCGCTTCTGCGCGGCGATGGTCTTGATGCGGGCGATGTCGCGGCGGGCTTCACGCAGCCGCGAGGTGTTCTCCAGCTGCCCGGTGGCGCGCTGGAAACGCAGATTGAAGCGCTCCTTCTTCAGATTGAGGACGGCGTCATCCATCTGATCGGAGCTCATTGCGCGGATATCGGCGGTTTTCATCTCGGCCATGATCACATCCTCATTCCGCAATGCGCGCGACGAAGCGCGTCTTGATCGGCAGTTTGGCGGCGGCGAGCGACAGCGCTTCTTTCGCGGTCTGCACGGTCACGCCGTCGATTTCGAAAATCACGCGGCCGGGCTTGACCCGCGCCACCCACAATTCCGGCGTGCCCTTGCCCGAGCCCATCCGCACTTCGGCGGGCTTCTTCGACACCGGCACATCCGGGAAAATGCGGATCCAGACCCGGCCGGCGCGCTTCATGTGACGGGTCAGCGCGCGGCGGGCGGCTTCGATCTGACGCGCGGTGATGCGCTCGGGCGCCATCGCCTTCAGGCCGAACTGACCGAACGACAACGTCGCACCCGAAGTCGCAACGCCGTGGATACGGCCCTTATGCGCCTTCCGGAACTTCGTTTTCTTTGGTTGCATCATGGCTTACGCCCTCAAACCTTTTCTATTTCGCTCAAGCAGCGTCGCGACGCGGCCGCGAAGTGTCGCCCTCGGCCATCTTCTTGTCCTGCGCCATCGGGTCGTGCTCCAGGATTTCACCCTTGAAGATCCAGACCTTGACGCCGCAGGTGCCGAACGTGGTGAACGCGGTCGCCACGCCGTAATCGATATCGGCGCGCAGCGTGTGCAGCGGCACCCGCCCTTCGCGATACCATTCCATGCGGGCGATTTCGGCGCCGCCGAGACGGCCCGAGCAGTTGATACGAATGCCCTCGGCGCCAAGACGCATCGCCGACTGCACCGCGCGCTTCATCGCGCGACGGAACGCAACACGGCGCTCGAGCTGCTGCGCGATCGATTCGGCGACCAGCGTGGCGTCGAGCTCCGGCTTGCGGATTTCGACGATGTTGATGACGACGTCGGAGGCGGTGATATCGGCAACCCGCTTGCGCAGCTTGTCGATGTCGGCGCCCTTCTTGCCGATCACGACGCCGGGACGCGCCGAGTGGATCGTCACGCGGCACTTCTTGTGCGGACGCTCGATCACAATCCTGGCGACGGCCGCCTGCTTCAATTCCTTGTGCAGCATCTCGCGGATTTTGACATCCTCGTGCAGCAGCTTGCCGTATTCGTTCTTGCCGGCGTACCAACGGGAATCCCACGTCCGGTTGATGCCGAGACGCAGTCCGATTGGATTGATCTTCTGACCCATCGTTCTCTCCTGCGCTCTTAAGCGCTAGCCTCGGCCTCGACCTGACGAACAACGATCGTCAGCTGCGAGAATGGTTTAAAGACACGTCCCGAACGGCCACGACCGCGCGGTGCGAAACGCTTCATCACGATGCCCTTGCCGACATGGGCCTCGGAGACGATCAGGTCGTCGACCTCGAGGTCATGGTTGTTTTCGGCGTTGGCGATCGCGGACTCCAGACACTTCTTGACGTCGACAGCGATCCGCTTGCGCGAAAACTGCAGATCGGCAAGTGCGGCCGAAGCCTTCCTGCCGCGGATCAGTTGCGCGACAAGATTAAGCTTCTGCGGGCTCACCCGAAGCATCCGGGCGATTGCCTTGGCCTCGTTATCCGGGAGGCTCCGTTCGCGCTTTGGTTTGCTCATCGCTTAGTCCTCAAGCCTTCTTGGCTTTCTTGTCGCCAGAATGGCCGTGGAAGGTACGGGTCGGCGAGAACTCGCCGAACTTGTGACCCACCATTTCCTCGTTGACCGATACCGGCACATGCTTCTGGCCGTTGTAGACGCCGAACACCAAACCGACGAACTGCGGCAGGATGGTCGAGCGGCGGCTCCAGATCTTGATCACGTCATGACGGCCGGACGCGCGGGCTGCATCTGCCTTCTTGAGCAGTGAGCCTTCGACGAACGGGCCTTTCCAGACTGAACGAACCATGTCCGGCGTTCCTTACTTCTTCCGCTTGTGGCGGCTGATGAGAATGAATCTGTTGGTCGACTTGTTCGAGCGGGTCTTCTTGCCCTTGGTGGGCTTGCCCCACGGGGTCACCGGATGACGGCCACCCGAGGTGCGGCCTTCGCCGCCGCCGTGCGGATGGTCTACCGGGTTCATGGAGACGCCGCGGTTATGAGGCTTGCGGCCGAGCCAGCGATTGCGACCGGCCTTGCCGATCGAAATGTTCATGTGGTCCGGATTCGACACCGCACCGATGGTCCCGGTGCAGCGGCCGTGAACCAGGCGCTGTTCGCCCGAGTTCAAACGAACGATCACATAATCATGGTCGCGGCCGACGAGTTGGGCGTAGGTGCCGGCGGAACGTGCGAGCTGACCGCCCTTGCCGATCTTCAGTTCGACATTGTGGATGATGGTGCCGATCGGCATGTTGCCGAGCGGCATGACATTGCCCGGCTTCACGTCGACATAGTTGCCGGCGATCACGGTGTCGCCGACCGCCAGACGCTGCGGCGCCAGGATATAAGCCTGGGTGCCGTCGGTATATTTCACCAGCGCAATAAAGGCGGTGCGGTTCGGATCGTATTCCAGGCGCTCGACGGTCGCCGGCATGTCGACCTTGGTGCGCTTGAAATCGACGATGCGATAGGTCTGCTTGTGGCCGCCGCCGCGAAAACGCACGACCATGCGGCCGGTGTTGTTGCGACCGCCGCTGGAATGCTTGCCCTCGGTCAACGCCTTGACCGGCTTGCCCTTGTAGAGCGCCGAGCGATCGACCATCACCAGCTGGCGCTGGCCGGGTGTCGTCGGGTTGAATTTTTTCAATGCCATCGTGGTATCGCCTTATAGCCCGGTGGTGACGTCGATGCGGTGGCCCTCTTCGAGGGTCACGATCGCACGCTTCACATCCGACTGGGAACCGAACTGGCCGCGGAAGACCTTGGTCTTGCCCTTACGCACCAGCGTGTTCACGCTCTTCACCTTGACGTCGAACAGCTTCTCGACGGCTTCCTTGATTTGCGGCTTGGTTGCCTTGCTCGCCACCCTGAACACCACCTTGTTGTGCTCGGAGGCGACGGTCGCCTTTTCGGTCACGACCGGAGAAACGATGATGTCGTAATGGCGCGGATCGATATTCTTCATTTGAAGCGCGCCTCCAACGCATCGAGCGCCGCCTTGGTCAGCACCAGCTTCTGACGGCGCAGAATGTCATAGACGTTGATACCCTGGACCGGCAGCACGTCGATGTTCGGAATGTTGCGGGCCGCGGCAGCGAAGCCGGTGTGGACCTCGGCGCCGTCGATGATCAGCGCGTTGGTGAGCCCGAGCCCCGAAAAATGCCCGACCAGCGCCTTGGTCTTGGCGGCCTCGAGGGTGGCCGATTCAATCACGATCAGGCCGCCGTCCTTGGCTTTGGCCGACAGTGCATGGCGAAGCGCCAGCGCACGAACTTTCTTCGGCAGGGAAAACGCGTGCGAGCGCACGACGGGGCCGAAAGCACGGCCGCCTCCACGGAACTGCGGCACCCGGGCCGAGCCGTGACGCGCACCGCCGGTGCCCTTCTGCTTGTACATCTTCTTGCCGGTGCGCCAGACGTCCGCGCGGCCCTGCGTCTTGTGGGTGCCGGCCTGACGTTTGGCGAGCTGCCAGTTGACGCAGCGCTGAATGATATCCTTGCGCGGCTCGAGACCGAAAATCTCGTCGGACAGCTGAACTGAGCCAGCCGCCTTGCCTTCAAGCGTTGTGACTTGCAGTTCCATCTTACGCGCCCCCCTGCTCGGCCGGCGCTTCAGCAGGCGCAGCTTGCTCGCCCTCGCCGTTGGCCAGACGGAACTTGCCCGGCTTCGGTGCGTCCTTCGGCAACGCCTTCTTCACGGCATCGCGTACCGCGATCCATCCGCCCTTGGAACCGGGAACGGCGCCTTCGACCAGGATCAGGCCGCGCGCCACGTCGGTCTGCACGACGCGAAGATTTAGTGTGGTGATGCGGTCGACGCCCATGTGGCCGGGCATCTTCTTGTTCTTGAACGTCTTGCCGGGATCCTGCCGGCCGCCGGTCGAACCGATCGACCGATGCGATACCGAGACACCGTGGGTGGCGCGCAAGCCGCCGAAATTCCAGCGCTTGATGCCGCCCGCAAAGCCCTTGCCGACCGAGGTACCGGTGACATCGACAAACTGGCCGACCACGAAATGGTCGGCCTGAATCTCGGCCCCGACCGGGATCAGCGCGTCTTCCGACACGCGAAATTCGGTGACCTTGCGCTTGGGCTCGACCTTGGCAACCGCGAACTGGCCGCGCTCTGCCTTTGGCAGATAGACGGTCTTGCGGGTGCCCGAGCCGAGTTGCAGCGCGACGTAACCGTTTTTCTCGGTCGTGCGGTGGCCCAGCACCTGGCAATTGCCGAGCTTCAGCACGGTCACAGGGCTATGTTCGCCGGTCTCC
>Ga0193726_1001787_pt1 | contig 15892 bp, 9 predicted proteins | sample H2c1metaG_FD_144928 | JGI IMG/M metagenome (GOLD analysis project Ga0193726, IMG submission 144928) | Soil microbial communities from a riparian zone of the East river system, Colorado, United States - H2c1 | ecosystem: Environmental > Terrestrial > Soil > Riparian zone | place: USA: East River... | reverse complement strand
GTTCGCCTCGTTGCCTGCATGCGCAAGCTCATCGTCATGCTCAACGCCGTGGTCAGGGATCGCTCTCAATGGCAACCTCGTACCGCCTGAAAACAAGACGGTTGCTCCGCTCGGCCCTCCGGGCCTCGGTCGAGACGACGGAGGTGCCACATGCGATAGCCCTCGCCACGCTCGGGGTGACAGTTACGACTCAGCGATAGTCGGTACTAGCCGAACGCTTCTTCCCAGGTGCCGCGCGTCGAAGCCTTGGAGTACTCCGTCGCGCGGTTCTCGAAGAAGTTGGTGTGCTCGATGGCGCTCAGCATCTGGTCCATCCACGGCAGCGGGTTCTTGGCGTCCGTGCGGTAGATCGGCTGCAGGCTGAGCTGGGTCAGCCGCCGGTCGGCGATGTAGCGGATGTAGCGCTTCACATCGACCGCCGTCATGCCCTCGATGCCGCCCAGCTCGAAGGCGAGGTCGATGAAGGCGTCCTCGTGGTCGACGATGGTCGAGCAGGCGACGTAGATCTCGCGCTGCAGCTCCTCCGTCCAGATCTCCTGGTTCTCCTGCACGAAGGCGCGGAACAGCTTGATGATCGAGTTGCAGTGCAGCGTCTCGTCGCGCACCGACCACGACACGATCTGGCCCATGCCCTTCATCTTGTTGAAGCGCGGGAAGTTCATCAGCATCGCGAACGACGCGAAGAGCTGCAGGCCCTCGGTGAAGGCGCCGAACACCGCCAGCGTCTTGGCGATCGCGGGCTTCGAATCGACGTTGAACTCCTGCATGTAGTCGTACTTGTCCTTCATCTCCTTGACGTGGAGGAAGGCCGAGTACTCGGTCTCGGGCATGCCGATCGTGTCGAGCAGGTGGCTGTAGGCCGCGACATGGATCGTCTCGGTCGAGGAGAAGGCGGCCAGCATCATCTGCACTTCGGTCGGTTTGAAGACCCGCGAATAGTGCCGCATGTAGCAGTTGTTCACCTCGACGTCGGCCTGGGTGAAGAAGCGGAAGATCTGCGTCAGCAGGTGGCGCTCGCTGTCGGTGAGCTTGTTGCGCCAGTCCTTGACGTCGTCGGCCAGCGGCACCTCCTCGGGCAGCCAATGGATGCGCTGCTGCATCAGCCAGGCGTCGTAGGCCCAGGGATAATGAAACGGCTTGTAGATCGGCTTGGCGTCGAGGAGGGACATGGCGGCGGACCGTTCAAATCAATGAAGCGAAAGAACAACAAGGCGAAAGAGACCCCGTCGCGCCCCGGGCAGTGAGCCCCGGGGCGCGGCGAGGACGGCTGACGTTACTGGCAGCTAAGGCACTCTTCGTAATCGTTCGGCTGCGCCGGTGCCGGCGGCGTGCCGATTGGGACTGAGGGGGCGTCGAGTCCGGGAACTGAATGAGCATGATCGCCGAGCGGCGCGGCGGTGAGCGCCTCGCCGGCGACATTTTCGGCGCGCTGGATGCTAAGCGAGCGGCAGTAGTAGAGGCTTTTGACGCCGCGCTTCCAGGCCATCATGTGGATCTGGTGCAGGTCGCGTTTGTGCACGTCGGCCGGCAGGAAGATGTTGAGCGACTGGCTCTGGCAGATAAACGGCGCGCGGTCGGCGCCGTGCTCGACCAGCCAGCGCTGGTCGATCTCGAAGGCGGTCTTGAACACCGCCTTCTCGTGGTCGTCGAGGCAGTCGAGATGCTGCACCGAGCCCTGGCTGATGGTGACCGAAGTCCAGGTGTCCTCGTCGTTCTTGCCCTTCTGGGTGAGCAACTTCTCGAGATACGGATTGTGCACCACGAACGAGCCCGACAGGGTCTTGTGGTTGTAGACGTTGGCCGCCGACGGCTCGATGCCGGGCGAGGCGCCGCCGCAGATGATCGAGATCGAGGCGGTGGGCGCGATCGCCAGCTTGTTGGAGAAGCGCTCCTCGAAGCCGAAATCGGCCGCGTCGGGGCAGGCGCCGCGTTCCTTGGCGAGGGACTTCGACGCCTCGTCGCACTGGCCGCGGATGTGCTTGAACATCTTCTTGTTCCACACCTTGGCCATCACCGATTCGAGCGGGATGTTGTTCTGCTGCAGGAAGGAGTGGAAGCCCATGACGCCCAGCCCGACCGAGCGCTCGCGCATGGCAGCGTAGGTGGCGCGGGCGAAGTCGGTGCCGGCCTTGTCGATGAAGCTCTGCAGCACGTTGTCGAGGAAGCGCATCACGTCCTCGATGAAGGTCGGATGCTCGTGCCATTCGAGATAGCTCTCGAGATTGAGCGAGGAGAGGCAGCACACCGCGGTGCGCTGCTTGCCGTGATGGTCGACGCCGGTCGGCAGGGTGATCTCGCTGCACAGGTTCGAGGTCTTGACCTCGAGGCCGGCCATCTTGTGATGCTCGGGCCGGGCGTTGTTCACGTGATCGACGAAGATCAGGTAGGGCTCGCCGGTCTCGATGCGCGCCGTCAGGATGCGGATCCACAGATGCCGCGCCGAGACCTTGCGCTGCACGGCGCCGTCCTTGGGGCTGACCAGCGCCCATTCCTCGTCGGCCTCGACGGCGCGCATGAAGGCGTCGGAGATCAGCAGGCCGTGGTGCAGGTTGAGCGCCTTGCGGTTGGGATCGCCGCCGGTCGGACGGCGGATCTCGATGAATTCCTCGATCTCCGGATGGTTGACCGGCAGGTAGACCGCGGCCGAGCCGCGGCGCAGTGAGCCCTGGCTGATGGCGAGCGTGAGCGAGTCCATCACCCGGATGAACGGCACCACGCCCGAGGTCTTGCCGTTCATGCCGACTTTTTCGCCGATCGAGCGGAGATTGCCCCAGTACGAGCCGATGCCGCCGCCGCGGGCCGCCAGCCAGACATTCTCGTTCCACAGCCCGACGATGCCTTCGAGCGAATCGCTGGCCTCGTTCAGGAAGCAAGAGATCGGCAATCCGCGGCTGGTCCCCCCATTGCTGAGCACCGGCGTGGCCGGCATGAACCACAGATTGCTGATGTAATCGTAGAGCCGCTGGGCATGGCCATCGTCGTCGGCATAGGCCGACGCGACCCGGGCAAACATCTCCTGGTAGCTCTCGCCGGGCAGGAGATATCGGTCGGACAAGGTGGCCTTGCCAAAGACCGTCAGGCGGGTGTCCCGAGAGGCATCAGTAACAACCCGCGCACCGCTTCGAACTTGAACAACATCAAACACTTGCGGTCCCCATTATCTTTTTGTCCACAGCAGTGGATAAGTCACTCTGTGGAAGACAGCTACATCTAGGGAGTGACACCGCCATCCCCACTATCCATTGATGATACGTCACTCAAAAGCCATGTCATCGCCATTTTTATTCCCGTCATGTGAATCTCAGGAATGACGGTGTAACCCTTTGTAATTACATTAAAAAATAACATTCCAGAATGTGGGTTTTTGAGCGTGTGCAAACCTTCGCACCTGCAGCACGACATAAGAACAAAACGCGCTTTGCCACGGATTCCAAGGGCCGCAGACAGAAACGCCAGCGAATCGGCTCACCCTCGCCGGGCCACCACGAAAAACGCGAGATGCGATAGGCACTTTTGGCGTCGCCAACTTCGTCATGGTGTCACTGCGTTGAGACACAGCCGACATCGAATGACCCACGGCCAATTCGGATCATTACGGCTGGCGCGGGAAAAGGCCTTACCCCCTTCCATGGTGCCTGCTTATTCCCCAGCCTTTACCGCCTTTAATGGTGCGCACTTATTCAGCTCGACACGGGCGTCTAAGAATTACTTGACTTTATCTAAATAATTACTTAAGTAATTGAGTGTCACTGCGAAGGCCGACATCATGTTTTCCATTTCGAGCGCCAAATCCTTGGCCGGCCGGCACACCCCAACCCAGCCCACTTTGCCGCTGGAGCAGACCGACTGCCGGCGCTTTGCCGCAGCCTCGTCGCGCGCCGGATGTGCCGTTCGGCATCGGCACTCCGAAAAAAGACGGCGGAAAGGGCGGAAAGGGCGCTAACCCGGAAACGCCCGCGAAATCAATGGGGTGCAGACGTGCAAACCGATGGCGGAAACTGGCGGAAACCGGCGGAAACCCCCAGGATGACCGGTACGGCGAGCCGACTGTCCCGACGCTGGATTTGACACAGTCGTAGGTAACATCTGACGGCCGCCAGCCGGGAGGAACACAAGACCATGGCCATCGCACTGGCGCCGCGTGTCTACGGCCTGGATGCCATCTGTGCCGCCGCCCTGCAGACCGGCGGCGGCGAGGACGTGGCCCACTTCGCCCGCCGCGTCTTCGGCCGCGTCGCCGACAAGGATCTGGCGGCGGCGCCGGCCGAGCAGCGCGCCCAGGCGGCGACCTCCCTGCTCGCCTTCGCCCGCCGCCGCCTGCCGGGCGTCGCCAAGGTCCGCGTGTTCAATCCTTCCGCCGCCGACCACGGCTTCGAAAGCCGCCACACCATCGTGCAGATCGTCAACGACGACATGCCGTTCCTGGTCGATTCGATCACCAACGAGTTCAATCGTCGCGAGATCGCCGTCCACCTGCTGGCCCATCCCGTGGTGGCGGCGCGACGCGACCTCGACGGCGATCTTCTGGGCATCGCGGCCGAGGCCGGCGAGCGGGCGCGATCCGAATCGATGATGCATATCGAGATCGACCGCCAGGCCGATCCTCAGGCGCTCGACGAACTCGCCGCCGCCCTTACCCGCGTGCTGTCCGAGGTGCGGCTGGCGGTCGAGGACTGGCGGCCGATGCGGCGCGCCTGCCTCGACGCCATCGCCGATCTCGCGCCCAGCCATTCGCCTCAACTCGCCGAGTACGACGATTTCCTGCGCTGGCTGGAAGCCAACCATTTCACCTTCCTGGGCCATCGCCACTACCGCTATGTCGACGATGCCGCGCAGCCGGGCGGCCTGCGCTACGAGCTGATCCCGGGCTCCGCGCTGGGCATCCTGCGCCGCGACGAGGTGCGGCTGTTCGAGGCAGGCCTGGGCAGCGGCGGGGCGATGGCCCGCTTCGCGCGCGGGCCACAGAACATCCTGATCGTCAAGACCGACCGCCCGTCACTGGTCCATCGCATCGGGCCGATGGATTGCGTGATCGTGAAGACCTACGACGCCGATGGCCGGATGACCGGCGAGCGGCGGCTGGTCGGCCTGTTCACGTCCGCCGCTTACCATGCGCTGGTGCAGGACGTGCCGCTGCTGCGCGGACGGGTCGATGGCATCCTGCGCCGCTCCGGCCTCGACGCGAACAGCCACGACGGCAAGGCGCTGCTGGCCATCCTCGAAGCCTATCCGCGCGACGAGCTGTTCCAGATCGAGGAGGACACGCTCTACGACCATGTGCTGGGCATCCTGCAATTGCAGGAGCGGCGGCGGGTGGCGCTGTTCACGCGGCGCGACGTGGTCGGCCGCTTCGCGACCTGCCTGGTGTTCGCCCCGCGCGAGCGCTTCGATGCGGCGTTGAGCGACCGCTTTGCCGCGATCCTCGAGCAGGCCTGGCGCGGCAAGGTGACATCGGTCGCCTCCTCGATCAGCAGCGACTCAGCCCTTGCCCAGTCGCTCTACACGCTGAAGCTCGAGGCCAACACGCCCGCGCCAGACCTCGCTGAGCTCGAGCAAACGCTCGTCGAGGCGGCGACCTCGTGGAGCGATCGCCTGCGGGCCGCCTTGCAAATGAAGCTTGGCGAGGTCGAAGGCCGCGCCGCTGCCCGCCGCTGGCGCGACTGGTTCCCGACGGTCTATCGCGACAGTTTCGATGCCGCCCAGGCGATGGCCGACCTCGGGCCGATGCAGGCGGCGTTGGGCGGCCAGCCGTTCGGCGTGCGTCTCGACCGCGACCCCGACTCGCCTCTGCACCGCTTCAACTTGCGCCTGTTCCATCCGCGCGAGCCGATCGCCCTCGCCGATATCCTGCCGCCGGCCGAACACCTTGGTCTGCGGGTCCTGAGCGAAGTGCCGTTCCTGCTGCATGCCCCCGGCGGAGAAGCGATCGCCCTGCAGGTGCTGACCGTCGAGACCATGGACAAGTCCGACGTCGATCTCGCCGCCGTCGGGCCGCGCTTCGTCGAGACGGTCGACAAATTGTGGGCGGGCGCCCTGGAAAGCGACGGGCTGAACCGCCTGGTGCTGGGAGCAGGGCTCGCCTGGCGCGAGGTCGCGATCCTGCGATCCTATGCCAAGTACCTGCGGCAGGCCGGCATCGCCTTCAGCCAGGATTACATGGAGCGCGCGCTCGGTGCCTATCCGGCGATCGCCCGGCTGATGGCCGACCTCTTCATGGCGCGCTTCGATCCCGCGTTGGGCGAGGCCTCGTCGGACAAGCGCAAGGAGAAGATCGACGCCATCGAAGCCAAGCTCGCCGCCGCGCTCGAAACCGTCGCAACACTCGACGAGGACCGTATCCTGCGGCGCTTCTGGAATGCGCTGCGCTGCACCTTGCGCACCAACTACTGGCAAACCGGCGCCTCGCACAAGGAAGGGGGCGGCGCGCCCAAGGACTGGATCTCCTTCAAGATCGACAGCCGCGCCATCGACGAACTGCCGGCGCCGCGGCCGCTGGTCGAGATCTTCGTCTACAGCCCGCGCATGGAGGGCATCCATCTGCGCGGCGGCCGCGTCGCGCGCGGCGGCATTCGCTGGTCCGACCGGCGCGAGGATTTCCGCACCGAGATCCTGGGCCTGATGAAGACCCAGATGGTGAAGAACGCCGTCATCGTGCCGGTCGGCTCCAAGGGCGGCTTCTATGTAAAGCGGCCGCCGGTCGGTGGCACGCGCGAGCAGGTCCAGGCCGAGGGCATTTACTGCTACCAGACGCTGATCCGCGGCCTGCTCGACATCACCGACAACTATACGACGAGCCATGGCATCCTGCCGCCCGCCGATGTCGTACGCTACGATGCCGACGACCCCTATCTCGTGGTCGCCGCCGACAAAGGCACCGCGACCTTTTCCGATATCGCCAATGCGCTGGCAGACGAATACAGCTTCTGGCTGAGCGACGCCTTCGCCTCGGGCGGCTCGGCGGGCTACGACCACAAGAAGATGGGCATCACCGCGCGCGGCGCCTGGGAATCGGTAAAGCGCCACTTCCGCGAGCTCGGCCAGGATATCCAAACCACGCCCTTCACCGTCACCGGCGTCGGCGACATGTCGGGCGACGTGTTCGGCAACGGCATGCTGCTGTCGCAGCATATCAAGCTGGTCGCGGCCTTCGACCACCGCCACATCTTCATCGACCCGATGCCCAACCCGGCGACGAGCTGGGCCGAGCGCAAGCGGCTGTTCGACCTGCCGCGCTCGTCGTGGATGGACTACGACAAGTCACTCTTGTCGGCGGGCGGCGGCATCTACGACCGCGCCGCCAAGTCGATCGCGCTCTCGGCCGAGGCGCAGCAGGTGCTGGGCATCGAGGCGCCCAGCATGACGCCGGTCGACCTGATGCGCGCCATCCTGACGGCGCCGGTCGACCTGCTCTATTTCGGCGGCATCGGCACCTACGTGAAGGCGTCCAGCGAGAACCAGGCTGACGCGGGCGATCGCGCCACCGATGCCATCCGCGTCGACGCCAACCAGTTGCGCGCCAGCGTGGTGGGCGAGGGCGCCAATCTCGGCTTCACCCAGCGCGGCAGGGTCGAGGCGGCGCTGGGCGGACGCAAGATCAACACCGACGCGCTCGACAATTCGGCCGGCGTCGATACCTCGGACCACGAGGTCAACATCAAGATCGCGACCGGCGAGGCCATCACGCGCGGCCTGCTGGCCCGCGCCGACCGCGATCCGCTGCTCTTCTCCATGACTGACGAGGTCGCTTCCCTCGTGCTGCGCCACAACTACCAGCAGAGCCAGGCGATCAGCATCGCCGCCGACCTGGCGGGCGAGGAACACGACCGGCTGGAGCGCTTCATGCGCGCGCTGGAGCGCCAGGGCCGGCTCGACCGTGCCGTCGAATTCCTGCCGGACACGGCGGCGATGCGCACGCGCGCCCAGAACCGCCAGTATCTCACCCGGCCCGAGCTCTCGGTGCTGCTGGCCTACGCCAAGATAGACCTCAACGACGAGATCCTGGAGTCCGACCTGCCCGACGATCCGCTGCTCGAGGGCGAGCTGCTGCGTTATTTCCCAACGGCGCTGCAGGAGAAGTATGAGCCCGCGATCCGCGCCCATCGGCTGCGCCGCGAGATCGCGGCCCTCCAGGTGGTGAACTCGCTGGTCAATCGCTGCGGCCCGACCTTCGTGCGCAATATCGGCCTGCGCACCGGCGCGCCGGCCGCCGCCATCGCGCGCGCCTTCGCCGTGGTGCGCGATGCCTGGAAGCTGCGCGACCTGTGGGGCGACATCGAAGCGCTCGACCCTGCGCTCAAGGCCCAGGCGCAGATCCGCATGCTGGTGGCCTCGCAGCGCTTCCTGACGCGGGTCGTGCAATGGACGCTGCGGCGCCTGCCGCAGCCGCTCGACACCATGGCCGCGACCGAGCAGCTGGGCGCCGCCGTGGCGGCGCTGGGCGACCTGCCGCCGGCCGTGATCGGCGACGCCGAGAGTGCTGCCCTGGCCGAGCGTGCGGCGGCTTTCGAAGCGATGGGCGCGCCGGCCGGCATCGCCCGCCGCGCGGCCGCGCTCGAGACGCTGGCCGGCGCCGGCAATCTGATGCTGGCGGCCCGCACCAACGGCTGCAGCATCGAGACGGCGACCCGCGTCTATTTCCGCCTGGGCGAGCGGTTGTCGCTCGCCACGCTGGCGACGGCGGCGCAGAAGCTGCCACGCGAGGGCCAGTGGCCGGCCCAGGCGGCGCTCGCCGTGCAGGATGAGCTGGCGACGTTGCACGCCGATCTCCTGAACTCCGCGTTGCGCGCCGGACCCTTGAACGCCGACGCGGGCGGCGGCGCCGATCCCGACGCGGTCCTGGCGCGCTGGAGCGAGCCCCGCAAGCTTGCCCTGGATCGCGTCGACCGGCTCCTGAAAGAGGATCTGGCGGCGGCGGACGCGCTCGATCTCGCCATGCTGTCGGTCGCCACGGCCGAGCTGCGCACCCTTGTGTAGAGACCGATCATCGCCACATCGGAGGCATCATGACCCAGAAAGTCGATACCCATCCCGTCCAGAAAAGCGACGCCGAGTGGAAGAAAGAGCTCGACCCGATGCAGCATCACGTGCTGCGTGACCACGGCACCGAGCGCCCCTTCAGCAGCCCGCTGAACAACGAAAAGCGTGCGGGCACCTTCCGCTGCGCCGGCTGCGGCGAGCCGCTGTTCGACTCGTCAACCAAGTACGAAAGCGGCTCGGGCTGGCCGTCATTCTGGCAGCCGATGCCGGGCGCGGTCGGGACTTCCAGCGACTCCAACTATTTCATGGCCCGCACCGAGGTGCATTGCGGGAAATGCGGCGGCCATCTTGGCCACGTTTTTCCCGACGGACCGAAGCCCACCGGCGAACGCTATTGCATGAACGGCGCGGCGCTCAAGTTCGACGCAAAGAAGTGAGCGGTCGGTCGACCGATCGATCGGGCAGCGCGTAGAGATCCTCGATTAGCTTCCGGATGTTGGCGCGCAGCGCCCGCTCGTCGGCGATGCGCAGCCGGTTCGCGTTCATGATGGCGTCATTCAAGCTGGCGGTGCCCAGCGACGTGCGCGTTTCCTGGTAGACGACGGCGCCGTTTGCTGTGTCGGTCAGCCGATAGGCGACCGATGCGGTGACGGTCATTGCGAAGCCGGCAAAGGGTCGTTCCAATCTCAACAGAGTGGCGTCGAGGCGAAAGCGGCCGCCCTGCGGGCTCGCCAGATTGGCGAGCGTCAGCGTTCGTGCCAGCGCTTCCTGGAATTCAGCGCTGCCGATCTGCGACGTCCAGGGCGCGCTCGTGTCGGTGCCGATGCCGACGGACGCGACGGTGATCGCCCCGCGATAGGACGGCGCGGGACCGGGGCCCAGTTCGGCGCTCGCAAGCTCGGGGACCATCGACGTATAGCCGGCAGGCGTGGCGCAGGCGCCAAGCAAGGCAAGCAGGAGCATCGCCATGAGAAGACGGGTCATCGGCGCCTCCAAGGAGGCAAAGCCCATCACAGGCCCTTCAGGAAGTCGATTAACAGTTTGTTGACCTCGGCCGGCGCCTCCTGCTGCACCCAGTGTCCAGCGCCGTCGATGATGTGGCTGCCGCGCAGGCCGGGCAGGGTTTTCGGATAGGCGTCGAGCTGCGACTGGGCGGCGGGAAAGCGCAGCACGCCATCGCGGCTGCCGGCAATGAAGAGCGAAGGCTGGCGGATCGGCTGGCCGCGCCACGGGCCGCCCAGCTCCCAGTTGCGCCGGAGGTTGCGATACCAGTTCAGCCCGCCGCGAAAGCCGGTGCGCGCGAATTCCTGCGTGTAGTAGTCGAGGTCGGCTTCGCTCAACCAGGCCGGCAGCGTCGGCGGATCGACCGTGTTGGCGAGCAACGTGCCGCCGGTCAGGCGGGCGAACCCCTTGCCCTTTTCTTCGAGCTGGCCGCCGGCGGTGAAGTAGAGGCGGCGCAGCGCGCTGCGGATATCCTGCTGCAGCTCCGCCTCGGGCACGCCGGGCTTCTGGAAATACTGCAGGTAGAAGTCGTTGATGCCGAGCTTCTCGAGCGCGCTCAGGATGTCGACATAGCCCGGCGGCGCATAGGGCACGCTCATGGCGCACACGGCGGGAAAAAGATCGGGTCGCCAGAGGGCCGCGTGCCAGGCGACCGGGGCGCCCCAGTCGTGACCGACGATCGTGGCCCGGTTCTCGCCCAGCACCTTCACCAGCTCGGCCATGTCGCCCACCAGGTGATGGAGCGTGTACTGGTCGATCGGCTCGGGCGCCTCGGTGCCGCCGTAGCCCCGCATGTCGGGCGCCACGCAACGAAAGCCCGCCGCGCTCACGGCCGTGAGCTGATGCCGCCACGAGTACCAGCTCTCCGGCCAGCCGTGGCAGAACAGCACCAGAGGGCCGCTGCCGATCTCGGCGTAGCGCATGTGGATGTTGTTGGCCTTGGCGGTCTTGAGCGTGACGCCTGGCACCGGCTGAGCGGTCATTGTTGGCTTCCTCCCGGGACGGGAGCGAGCCTAGCGGGTCGTCCTACGCGCGCAAGTGAACGGCGCGCGACAGCCGCATCCGCACCGAGGCGCGCGAGCCCATCAGCAGCGAGCCCAGGAAGAACAGGCTGGCGAACAGCACGATCACCGGCCCTGACGGCAGGCCGGCATGGAACGAGACCAGCAGGCCGATCGCGGCCGACGCAAAAGCCATCGGCGCTGCGATCAGGGTCATCGACCAGACCTCGCGCGCCCAGAAGGACGCGGCGACCGCGGGCAGCAGGATGAGGCCCAACGCCATCAACGTGCCCAGCGCCTGGAAGCCCGCCACCAGGTTGAGCACGGCCAGCGCCAGGAAGAGATAGTGATAGAGCGAACCGCGGATGCCCATGGCGGCGAGGAAGCCCGGGTTGAAGCACTCCACGACCAGCGGCCGGTAGATGGCGGCAAGCCCGACCAGGGTGACCGTCGTGGTCGAGACCACGAGGATAAGCGCGGTATCGTCGACCGCGAGGATGGCGCCGAACAGGATGTTCATCAGGTCGACCGCCGAGCCGCGCAACGACACGATCAGGACGCCCAGCGCCATGGACGTGAGATAGGCCGCGGCGAAGCTTGCATCCTCGCGCATGCTGGAGAAGCGCGCGATGACGCCCGATATCAGCGCCGTCGCCATGCCGGCCAAAAAGCCGCCCAGGCTCATCGCCGGCAGCGACAGGCCGCCCAGCAGGAAGCCCAGCGCCGCGCCGGGCAGCAGCGCATGCGAGAGCGCGTCGCCCATCAGGCTCATGCGGCGCAGGATCAGGAACACGCCGATCGACGAGCCGCCGATCGACAGCGCCAGGCTCGCCACCAGGGCGCGACGCATGAAACCGAAATCGGCGAAGGGCTCGATCAGTGTGTCGTAGAGCATCACGCCCTTTGACGGTGCATTGCGGTTACGCGCTCAACCGCACCGGCACTTCGCATGCATCGGCATGCTCGTCCCAGGCCTCGGCCATGGCGCGGGCGCGCAGCAGGTTGTCGGCCGACAGCACGCGCGCCGTCGGACCGGCATCGACCAGTTCGCGCGCCAGCAGGAGCGCGTTGGGGAAGTCGCGGCGGACCTGGTCGAGATCGTGCAGCACCACCACCACCGTGCGCTTCTCGGCGCGCCAGCGCTGGATCAGCACCATCAGGTCGGCGACGGTCTTGGAATCGATGGCGGCAAACGGCTCGTCCAACAGGACGAGGTCGGCGTCCTGCAGCAGCACGCGGGCGAACAGCACGCGCTGGAACTGGCCGACCGAGAGCGTGTCGATCGGCCGGCGCTCGAAGCCCGAAAGCCCGACCGCCTCGATGGCGTGCTTTGCGTCGTGGAGATCGACCGGCTTGGCGGCGCCGAAGCCGCCGAAGCGCGACCAACGGCCCAGCAGCACCGTGTCGAATACCGAGATCGGGAAAGAGCGGTCGATCTCGGCCTGCTGCGGCAGGTAGGCGATGCGCCTGGCCGTGCATTCGATGCGGCCTTCGATATGCGGCGCCAGTCCGAGCAGCGCCTTCAGGAGCGTGCTCTTGCCCGCGCCGTTGGGCCCGACGATGGCCGTCATCTCGGCCGCCGGGATCTCGGCCGACACGTGATGCACCGCCGGATGGCGATCGTAGCTCACGGTCAGATCGACCAGACGGAGCGCCGCCGTCACAGCGCCCACCAGGCGGCGAGCCACAACAGCGCCGCAAGGCCGAGTGCCGCCCCGATACGGGCCGATGCACTCATGGCCAGCAGCGTGGTGCCGGGCGAAACACGCGTATTCATCGACGATTTGTTATAATATTACCTCACTCGAGTCCAGCAACCGCGTGTTCGTCCGTGACCGCCATCTAACCGTTTGTTGATTGGCACGACGGCCGCGACGCGCGCATCTTGCAGTCATGACGAAGTTTTTGATTCCCCGACGGCGTTCACTGCTGGTCGGCGCCGCTGCGGCGGCGGGCGCAACGATGATCGGCGGAAAGCCCGAGTCTGCCCACGCGCGCAGCACGGCCGAAGGGCCGTGGGCGATAGAACTCTTCACGTCGCAGGGCTGCAGTTCCTGCCCGCCGTCGGATGCCTATCTCGGCGGCTTGGCCAAGCGTTCCGACATCGTGGCGCTGTCCTATCACGTCGACTACTGGGACTATATCGGCTGGAAGGATCCTTTCGCCACGCGCGCCACCACCGAGCGCCAGCGCGCCTACGCGCGGGTGCTGAAGCAGCGCTACGTCTACACGCCCGAGATGGTGGTCGAGGGCATCGGCCACGACACCGGCCGCGAACGCGGCCCGATCGAGGGGCTGCTCGGCGACGCGAAGCGACGCTCGCCCCAGCGCGCGACGCCCGAGCTGTCGCGCGCCGTCGACGGCCCGCTCACGATCAAGCTCGCGGCGTTCCCGCTCGGCGACCAGCCGGCCGACGTCACGCTGGCGATCTACGACCGACGCCACTCGACGCCGGTGGCGAGCGGCGAGAACCAGGGCCGCATGCTCGAGAACTTCAACATCGTGCGCCATTTCGAGGTGCTGGCCCGCTGGGACGGCTCGGTGGCGACATGGATGAGCGATGCCGGTCGCATCCAACCCGGCCAGGGCGCGGCTGTCATCGTGCAGCGCGCCGACCATGGCCCGGTGATCGGCTGCAACAAGCTGGAGCCGATGGTCTCCGGCTAGGCCTTTCGCCGTCCCGGCGGCCTTGCTTCGGCCACGGGCGCGCGCGAAGGTGGGGTCGATGTCGCTTTCCAGCGCCGCCGGCCGCCTGACCGCCGTGCTCGGTCCCACCAACACCGGCAAGACGTACCTCGCCATCGAACGCATGCTCGGCCACGAGTCGGGCATGATCGGTTTTCCGCTGCGCCTGCTGGCGCGCGAGAATTACGACCGCATCGTGCAAGTAAAGGGCACCTCGCAGGTCGCGCTGATCACCGGCGAGGAGAAGATCGCCCCGCCCGGCGCGCGCTATTTCGTCTGCACCGTCGAATCCATGCCGCTCGACCGCATCGTGTCGTTCCTGGCCGTCGACGAGGTGCAGATGGCGGCCGATCCCGAGCGCGGCCACTTCTTCACCGACCGGCTGCTGCACGCGCGCGGCACCCACGAGACCATGCTGCTGGGCGCCGACACTATCCGTCCGGTGCTCAATCGGCTGTTGCCCGACATCGACGTCGTGGCGCGGCCGCGCTTTTCCAAGCTGGCCTATGTCGGCCCGAAGAAGGCAACGCGGCTGCCGCGCCGCTCGGCCGTGGTCGGCTTCTCGGCCAACGAAGTCTATGCCATCGCCGAGCTGATCCGCCGCCAGCGCGGCGGCACGGCGATCGTGATGGGCGCCATGAGCCCGCGCACACGCAATGCCCAGGTCGACATGTTCCAGTCGGGCGAGGTCGATTATCTGGTCGCGACCGACGCCATAGGCATGGGCCTCAACATGGACGTGAACCATGTCTGGTTCGCATCGTTGCGCAAATATGACGGCCGCAGCCTTCGGCCGCTGCACAACGTCGAGCTGGCGCAGATCGCCGGCCGCGCCGGCCGCCACATGAACGACGGCACCTTCGGCACCACGGCCGATGTGGGCGGGCTGGAGCCGGAGGTGGTCGAGGCGATCGAGAACCACCGCTTCGATCCACTGCGCGACGTGCAGTGGCGCAACAATGAGCTCGATTTCCGCTCGGTGCCGGCGCTGATCGCCTCGCTCAACCGGCCGCCGCCGCACGCGGCCCTGCAACGCGTGCGCGAACAGGACGATCAGCTCGCTCTGCAGACCTTGTCGGCGCATTCGGAATTCCTGCCGCGGCTGCACACGCTGAAAAGGGTCAAGCTGCTCTGGGAAGTCTGCCAGGTGCCGGATTTCCGCAAGACGATGACCGAGGAGCACACGCGCCTGCTCGGCCAGCTCTTCGAGCACCTGACGCAGGGTGGCGAACGGCTGCCCGAGGACTGGATCGAAAGCCACGTCCAGCGGCTGGAGCGCTATGACGGCGACATCGACACGCTGATGGCGCGCATTGCGCATGTGCGGACGTGGACCTACATCTCGCATCGTCCGGATTGGATCCAGCGCGCAGCGCACTGGCAGGAGCGCGCACGTGCGATCGAGGACAAGCTTTCCGACGTGTTACATCAGCGTCTGACCCAGAGGTTTGTCGATAGACGGGCGGCCCTGCTTGTACGAAGATTGCAAGATGAGGGTGAAATGACGACATCGGTCGCTGCGGCGGGCGAGGTCTCGGTCGAAGGCGAGCATCTCGGACGCATCGAAGGCTTCCGCTTCGTTCCCGACGCGACCGAGGGACAGACCGATCAGAAAGCCGTGCTGAGTGCGGCGCTTCGTGCGCTGCGCCAGGACCTGCCCGCGCGCCTGCAGGCGTTCGCGGCCTCGCCCGACGGCGAGCTCGTGTTCGACTCGCAGCTTCGCGTGTGCTGGGGCGGCGGCCCGATCGCGCGCCTGCTGCCGAGCGGCGACATCCTGGCGCCCAAGGTCGAGGTGCTGTCGTCCGACCTGCTCGACGGGCCGGCACGCGAGGAAGTGCGCAAGCGCGCCGCCGCCTGGGTCGAGACGCGCATTCGCCTCGGCCTCAGCGAACTGATGGACGCGCGCGCCACGACTGAACTGCCGGCCGGTGCGCGCGGCATCGTCTTCCAGCTCTGCGAGGGGCTGGGCGTGCTGCCGCGCCGGCCGATCGAGCAGCAGCTCGGCGAACTGGGCGAGGACGACCGCAAGGCGCTGGCGCGTCTCGGCGTCCGCGTCGGCGTCTATTCGCTCTATTTCCCCAGCATGCTGAAGCCGGTGCCGATCCGCCTGCGCGCCGGCCTCTGGATGATCGCGCACAACCGCGAAACCATTCCGCCGCTGCCGGCCGAGGGGCGCACCTCGATGGACCTGCCGCCCGGCGCCGAGCGTGAGTTCTACGCCACCATCG
>Ga0193726_1001786_pt1 | contig 15893 bp, 18 predicted proteins | sample H2c1metaG_FD_144928 | JGI IMG/M metagenome (GOLD analysis project Ga0193726, IMG submission 144928) | Soil microbial communities from a riparian zone of the East river system, Colorado, United States - H2c1 | ecosystem: Environmental > Terrestrial > Soil > Riparian zone | place: USA: East River... | reverse complement strand
GCATATTTGTTCCACGACTGCGGATTGCCCAGATGAAGGATGAATGCGTTCGCTGGGAGCCGCTGGAGTACCAGCGGATCGGGCGTCATGAATCGGCCCATCGTGTAGGAATAGTGCCTCGCCCCGAAATAATCAAGACAAGCCCTTGGGTTACAGGTTTCATTATCGCGTTCTTTTCCCGTGAACCTGAAGTGGTTGGCATCTTGTCCGCTGCTGAAGGCAACGCCACCAAACGGATAATAGTCCGTTTGGCCCGTAACAGCCCCATAGGCGTAGGCGGTCGCACTCGCGGTTCCAAGATGATTAGAGAAGAAGTAGGTCGCGATGTTGGTGGGCCGATCCATGCGAGCGATGCGTGCGCCCCCGAAGTAAACATACTCTTCATTGATAGTCCCACTGAGATCAGTTTCGGCGAGGACTTCTCCGCTCGATCCTGTCCAATACATTGTTCCAGTTGACTTTGATATCCGTGCACCATCAGCGTCATAGGAATAGACACCGCTTCCGTCGGTAAGAATTCTGTCTTCCGCATCGTATGTCGGTGTATTGCCATTGCCGTCGTTGAGCACATTCCCAGCTGCATCATATGTAACGCCGTTTAGCTTGTTATTTGTCGCGGGAGCGGCGTTCAACATCTCCGTGAAACAATTGGCTGCCAAGCCCGGCGCTCCGGCTATGTTGGTCAAATTCCCCCATGCATCAATGGTGTAAGCCTCACCCCAGCAATTTGGGTTCGCGGACGTTACGTCGGTAGTGTTCGCTTGCGAGATCCGATTCAGAGGATCGTAAGCAAATACCGCACTGCGAGTCGAGTCTGTCTTATTGACGATCTGGAATACGTTTCCGTTATCTCCAGTCGTCGATGCTCCGAAGTTACAAGGCGGGCCCACCGCGACATGCAGGTGAAAATCATAGCAGAGCTCGAAAATGGGGTTGGTCGAAGCTGAAAGCAAGACTGGCTGCAAACGGTCGTTGTAGGTGTTCGAAGTCACGAGTCCCGGTTCTGTTCCACCGTGGCCATTGGTCATGCTCGCAAGAGCGCCGGTAGGTGCATATGTCGCAAAATTGTTGGTATAGCCCACAAAGTTATCGAGAGGATCACTCACTTGAGTTGTTCGCCCAGCACCACCGACAATATAAGTGACGAGATCGCCGCTCGGATAGGTAAGTGTTTTGAGCGAGCCATCTAAGTTATACGTGTAGTTAACGTTGAGAGTTTTTGTCACCGATCCCTTGTTTTTACGCGATTCGATGAGCGGGCGCCCCATCGGATCGAAACTCCAGCTAGAGCCGCTCGCCATGGCGCACATCGCTGATCTACGACCTATCAAATTGGTAGGAGAAGTGATGACAGGCGGGGTCTGTCCACAACCGGTCAAAGTCCCGCCATCGTAGGCAAACTGGGCAGTTGAAGTAGTGAGCCCAGTGTAGGCTTTTTTGGTCAGACGATTCAATGCATCATAGGAATAGTTGGTCGTGACCTTCAGAGTGCCAATCTGACCCGGCTTGGGGGCGACCCTGCTCGATACGTTGCTGTTCGCGTCATATGTATACGTCGTTGTCCCCGACTCCGGGTTGGTCGCGCTCGTCAGCCGAGAAAGAGAATCATAAACGAATGAACGTGGCCGCCAATCGCCGGACGAGCCACTGCCGCCTTTCTGGGTCACCAAAAGAAGATTGTTCAAAGCATCGTATGTGTAACCCGTCAAGTAATTCAGGCTGCTTGGCGCTTCCCAAACATACGTGAGCCTACCCAAGCCGTCAGTTTGGCTAATGCGTTGATTTCCGACCTCGTCGGTCACCGTACTTTGGTTCCCTGAATAACTTGTCAGGACACTTGAGCCATCAGGCTCGGCAATCTGCGTCATGCGCCCCAGAGCGTCATACGTGTAAGTAGTAACGCCGTAAGTCGTATCCCCTGTGCTTCGATACGGGTTGGTTACCTGGTAGGACTTCCCCATCCCATCGTAACTGGCAGTCGTATTGGTAGTGCCGTCTGGATCGGAAGACAGAATCATCTTAATAGCATGGCCGACACCATCGAAAGCGACAGTATTGACTTTGTTGAGAGTCGATGTAATCGCTATGGTGCTTGTGACACTCGGAGAAGGCGTCGAGGGATTGTAGGGCAAATCGTTGTACATGTATTGTGTCAGGCCAGTGTCGGGAGAAGTAATCTGAGTCGGTCGGGCAAAAGGATCATTATAGATGTAAGCCGTGAATCGGCCATTTGCGTCTGTCGCTTTCGTCAGCTGGCCGTTGTAGAAATCATAAGTAACATTTGTTTGGTGGCCCAAGGGATCAGTGACCTGCGTCACGAAGGCGTTGGTATTGCCGCCGGGAGTATATCCTACATTTGCGCCGCCTGAGAGCATGGTGTACATGTCGGAATACAAATAGCTTGTTGGCTGAGACGTGCCGAGCATATCGCTGCATGTTGTGATGCCACACGGGTCCGTCATCGACAACATCTGGCCCGTCTCATCGTAGGTGTAGGTAGTTGTCGGCGATGTGCCGCCAATCAGCGATTGCACTTTTTTGGTTAGGTTACCTCGTGGCACGTTCGCACTTGCGCCGTACAGGGGCTCATCATGACCAGTGTAGCTACCCGTGCCCGCCAGCGCCTGAGTTGTAGCGGTTGCGCAAGGCGTAGTGCTGGTCGTGCCGTCATAAAAGTAATCGGCTTCGGCCACGCGGTTAGTGCCCGTGCTGTCGTAAACGATGGTTTGACAGGGCTGAGCAAATATTGAGGGCGCTAAGGTAAAGATGGGAGTGGCCACAAAGCTTTGGTAGTTTGTGACCGTTTTCCGCAGCAAGCCGGACGTTCCATCATATTCATCCTTCTCGGTTACCTGTGCACCAAAACCATAGCTATATGCCGCCCGTGATGAAGCAGTGCCTGACGTTGCCTGGTCGCTTGCCAGCAGGTACCGGTCATACCATGTCTTATTGACAGTTTGGAGAGTAGTTCCGCCAGTGCCGTTGTACACGACCGTCTGCTCGACCGGGACACCAACAACACCTGATTGTGTACCCAGATTCGCATACGTGTAAACCGTTGTGAATGAAGTACCCCTTACAATATCGCTGGTGGTAACTGTCGTCGTCTTGCTGTCCCAGTGCTGCGGCCAAGTGATGTCCCACGTGGTTGGGGCATAGACAAAATCCTGCTGGAGTGCCGTGGTCGTCCCGTCGAAACTGACATATCGATGAGCAACCGCAAGGGTCGCAAAGACGTATTGACAAGCATCTGGATTATTGTCCTGTTGTGAGCCGTAGCCGGAGTCGGGAAAACTGAAGGCAGCCGATTTCGGACTCAAACTCCACGCGTAGGTAACCTTAGCACCCGAAGGGTATGTGATGGTTTTTAAGGTCCCGTACGTCGGATCGTAAGTAAACTGATATTTTTGAGTATTTGGTAAAGTGATCGCCGTTATTACAGGTTGACTTCCTCCGATGGACGTCGTCGGAAAACAGTGGAATCCATCATTGTCGGGGGCTACCTGAGTCCAGTTGACACTCGGCAGGTTTGTCGTAGCCGTCCCCCAAGTTACGGAGTAAGCCGCGCTGCTTTCTGGTACTGTAACTGTGTTTCCGGTCGTTCCGAACCCGGACGATGAAATCGCTGCTCTTCCAAGCGTATCTGTTACAGTAAAGGCGCCATTTCCTGTATTCAAATCTGTAATAGTCAATTGATTGCCATTGCGATCTTCTGCTGATGAGGCCATACAAAACAGCGAATAAGCGGTGGTCGATAGCGTGTATGCGTGACATGGGTTTGGGCTAAAGACAAACGCCGTTCCATTTGCGTCAGCCAGCGTCGCCGTCGCCGAAACTCCTGTTATATTGGAAAGGGATGCTTGATAATAGTCGTCGGCGTCTCCGACGGTGGCGTTGTGGCAATGCGGAGTACCGGCAGCTCTCCTGAGACGGTAAAATTGGTGGCGCCCCCCTCCAGGATCTTGATAGATGTAGTTACTTTGATCATAGCAAGTGCCACTACCAGTGAGGGGCGTGTAACTCGTAACAACCCCACTCAACATTGGCATTGAGTAACTCCATCCCCCACTGTTTAGAAATCCAAGGTTAGATTCATAACTGAAACCTCGACCAAAAGATTGGGGGAAATGCACACCGTTGGTGTCGTAGCTAAAGCTGAAGGGCAATTGTATTTTTCGACCTGACGGAACCGAGACGGCAATGCGGAGGCTTAGCGAGCCACTTGATGGGTCAACCGTCTCTGAAAGCATCTGAACATAGTCGTGACCAACACCTGGTATCGGTACGGTGGTAGTGTCCGTCAAGTCAGTTATCTGCCCCCAGCTGACCGGTGCACACATGGAGGTAAAAGCTATCAATAAGGAAGCGTAAACATACAACGAAAAACGCGCCATCAGACCTCCAGAGTGGTTTTCAGTTTCCCCCTCAAGAAACTGCGCGGACTGTAGAAGTAATATCTCGGCGTGTCAAGGGAAAGATTTGCACAACACGGCCTTGTTACGAAATCCGGAATTCGCCAACTAGTCCTCTTATTTATAGACCCGAGTCAAACAATTGACGTTCAGTTATCGATGGAGGCATAAAGACCTCTCAACCCTCTCCGTCAAAGTGGGCGTCCGAATCAGAATTACCAGTGCGTTCGCCGAACCCGGCTCGGTCAATTCGCCGACCGCTACAGCGCATGCGTAAATGCAATCGAGAGTGTGTATCCGTTTGTGCCTGAGGATATCTACGTTCAATTCGAAGAGTGCATGAAGGCCGCGTATCTCGGGATTAAGCACATCGAGGAAGTGGGTGGCATTGGGGCGACCAGCCCGAAAGGCTACCAGCAAGGTGGCAAGAGCTTAGTTCGATTCCAGAAAGCATATTGTCTCGCCGCAAAACTAGCGCGAGAAAGTTTTCAACGGATGTCGGTAGTCTCTCACTGACCGACTAATTTCTTTGCCTCGCGTTCCTTCGCTTCGAGCCGGGCCTTGGCGAGTCTTCTTCTTGATGAGATCCACCGCTTGTGCCAAGGGGCGACGTTCAATCGGTATTCCCTGCCTGTCACATCAGTCGTCGTCCAATACTCCATTCCAGCATAGTCAAACTATGTTTGGTCTAGCTTCGCCGTCAACTGCCTGCCTTCGGTCAGTTCGTAAGGAAGTGTTGGGACAGTCTTAACAATCACGAAAGGCAATAGAGGAAAGAGCCGAAATCCTCCCAAACTGTTGATCGTGACAGGCCGACGCCCCGCGTTCGTCACGTCCACAACGGTCAGCGTTTTGCCATCTGTGTCGGGGTCACCATCGTCTCCATGTTATGCCGCGCACGAATCTTGATTTGTGCCCGATCTCGCAGGTGAGTCAGCACCTGAGCCGTTGCAGTGATTGTGGAAAGTACCCCGCCGTACCATGCGAGTGCATTTCCGGAGATCGAGAAGTGGAAGATCGGTATGGGCATACGCGGCCTACGCCTTTGGGCAATCGACTGCGAGCCTTATGATTCCGGCCTTCCTATCGAGGGTTGGTCGGAAGATCGAGTCCTACAGCCCGTGCTCCGCAGCCTTAGCCCTGAGCCATTGAACAAATTCCTTCTCCTGAAACTCGTTGCTGAAGGGAAAAGTGGCGGCTTCCTGAAAAACGAAGGCGTCCAAATCGCGCCCACCCCGTTGCCAAGGCGCGAGTTCACCAGACCACAACAAGCTATTCAAAGCGGCAGCGCGTACAAACGTGACCGGGCCAACGCGGTCGAACACGGACCACGCATCGGCAGTAAAACCGTGCCCTTGATCCTTGGATGCGGAAGATGCGGGGAAAACTTCCCACACTTGACGAAGCAGCGCTTCATCGACTGGCGGTAACGTCTCGCCTTTCGCGACGTCTTCTTGCAATTTCTGGACCCCCCAGTAGTTAAAACAATATTGCATGCTCGTCTTCATGGGTCACCATCCCTCGGCAAAGTCTAACAGATCACTTCTTCGGCTTCTCGGGTTCGACACATGGGAATGCCGCAGTCATTGACTCGATGACAAGCACGTCAGCCGACTGATGAAGTTCTTCAGGATGGTCTCTGAGATAGTTGACGACCGCCTTGACTGTCTGAAAATTGGTCGCGCCGTCAGGAGTGCAGAACACCAGTGCTTGTTGGTGTGGTGACCCCATCTTTGCGACAAAGTATCCCGAATGGGTGCCGAGGATGAAGCCGAAGCACATCCCCGTGTCGAATGAGTCTGCGGTCTCCGCGTCTCGACACTGCCGCAACAGCGCATAGCCATCCTCGATGCCCATGAGCGTTTTTGGCCGACCCCTGAAGACATGAACAGCAGGAACCACAAACAGCACCGCGCAAACAATCAAAGAATTTTCATAACGCTCCAATCGCGGGGCCTTGACCATTCATTCCGAAAATCTCACGAGAGCGGCTTAAACGATATTTTTGGCCCAGAATGACCATCCCTCCACGCGCATTGACCTTCGAAACTTTGGATAATCTTCCCAGTCTTTATTTGTAGCAAATCCAGTTTTAACCTCGTGTCGAATTCCTCTTTCCAGTAATTCTGTAAGTCTCTTTTAGAAACCCCCGGCTCGTGATCCTTAAAGCCTCGATGGTTTAGCGGAATCACCCACTGACTTTGATTAGTCAGGCGGGAAACCAAATTCACAGCCAACAAGACTGAATGCGTATCGTTGAAATCAAAATTTACCGTATTGAAGTGGTGTTCCACCCAAGCTAAATCTGAGAACTCCTCGGCCACAGACTCCCTTGTTATAGTCAGTTCTGCCTTTATACCCAATGCTGCCCCAACATCTCTCGATTCACTCTTAGCATTTTTTATCTCGACGAACACGGCTTGCATTCTCGGGGCAGGAGGACCATCTTCCACAAAACCACGTCGCCATTGATCGCCTACATAAATCAGGCTACCAGTAAGAACTCGAACCAATATCAAGTTCGGCGTATTGGCCACTGGAGGCGGATCGGAAATAGGCGTTGGACTAGGGGATGGAACGGGCTGAAGAGACCCGAAGTATTGAGTAACACTTACGCCCGTCGTAGTGGCATTTTCGCTATTCGCCTCAGCTTTATTTTGGGATGGCGGTGGCAAAACTTCTATTGATGAGTCCTCGCGTTTCCGCAAGAAAAGAACAACGAAGCCCACCCACAGCAAAAGAAACACTGCTTTTTGGTCAATCATTGCGGCCACACTATTTGGAACGTGGCTCCAAATAAACTCCACGTGTTCCATCGCCTCTATCACCAGCCCCAAGCCAATAATCGAATATCCCGCAATTGAGCCTGTCTTGTCGTGCATAGCTTCCTTCCAACGGTCTCCCGGATAAAATGAGGGAATGCCCAAGTACAAAATTATAATCTCGCCCCAGCAAGACGCCGAAACGCTCGTGGTTGGGCTAAACCGCCTTTTCTCGTCCACGTCCCGAAGTCAGACCTTTGCGCTTGCTCGCGAGATGACCAGACGGAAGATTACCAGTGATGAACTCATGCGGGGGATGCTGGAGGCGATGGATCTGCTGGAAAAGCATTTTGTGCCAAAGCAGTAGTCACGAGATCCATACCCCACTCTTGGGCAATTGACTTGCCGCCGAGTTCATATAGGGTTTCTTCGCAAACACTCAGGAGACCATCGAATGCATGAAACGGTCGGGGCTGTACTGGCGCGGTGCAGCAGAATGGATGCACGGTCAGGAGAAACTCGATGACATTCAGAGCCGCCATGCTTTCCCTCGTGATCTTGATTACGATACCGTCTCTTGCTCGTGATCGAGACTGGCAACCCGCGCGGCTTTCCTCGGGTTCAATTCGAGCGACAATGGGACCGCGACAATGCCTCTGGGTACGGGCTCGGTCACGGTGCCAATCAAGAACAGGAATTACTGGTTCCGTACCGAGAAGGTGGACTATTGCTTGTCAATGGCCTCTCGTTTGAGCGGACGAACACCTAACCTCACGATCCATGGCACGACGAAGATCGCGGTCGAGGGGCGTCATGTTCGCGTCCTCGACGATGATGGGAAAGATTGGAAGCTGACAATCGTGACGAAGGTCGCCCGAGACTAACGGTTGTGTTTGCCGATTCTCACTAGCGTCATCCTGAGCAATGTACTGACTCCAAGGATCAACGGGCGTTGCACTGATCAGCCAAGCCGTAGACTTGGCGACTAGAGCAAACTTGCAACATTGGAGGAATATATCTTTCGATTGCCTTTTGGCTTGCACAGGGCTTGTCGGCATCGGCCTCCTGATGGAGGCATCGGAGATTAAGCACGACGTACTGGAGGCAATCGGACGGAAGTCACGGGAACATAAATACTGGCTGTCGCTTCCGATAGATCGGGAGAAATACCCAGAGGCATCACCTCGTGCCAAGGTCTTAGCGGCAGTTGGCTGGGTGTTGATAGTCGTGGGGGTTGTAGGAGAAGGCGTGTCTGAGGGTTATGTGTCCAAGTACGACACGGCGCTCTCAAATATAACGGACGCCGTAGTAGCCAAAGCCCAAAAGGAATCTGCTCAAGCTGAGGCGACCGCCAAAGGATTCGACGCACAGATAGCTGCATCCGACGCCACCGCTAAATCAGCCGAGGCTACAGCCAAGAAATTCGAGGCGCAAATCGCTGACGCACAGAAGGCAGCGGCTGAATCCAAGGCAGAAGCTGAATCGGAACGACTTGCGCGAGTCCAACTCCAGAAGGAATTGGAACCACGGCGATTGACAGGGACACAAAAGGAAGCATTGCGGACACTACTCAACGATGATCCACAACAGGTTATGTTCGGATGGTGCATGACAGGCTCCGACGATTGCCAAGATCTTGTAAACGATATTGGAGAAGCGTTTAACAAGGCAAATTGGAAGACGCCGTTTGGATCGTCGGTCCGTACTAAGCGGGGAATACAGGTCGGTTTTATGAAGGGCTCAGATGAGCGACTGGTCGCCCATTGGGTACCAAAAATCAACAGCGCCCTATCTGAAGTTGGGCTGACCAGCGAGCAAGAGTGGTTTGATCCGAAAGATAAATGGTTAGTTGGCGGATTCGAGAAAAACGTCCTATATGTAATTATCGGCCAGAAACCAGCTATTATGACCAAGGCCGCTAAAGCCGACACCCAATGAGGCGGTGGACGCCAAACGGCACCACTGGCGTTGACTACCCATGCAGTGAGCAGGAAGTGAACTCCCGCCTAACCTCTGGAACAGTATTCCGTCGTTTCTAGGCTGCTACTTCCTTGGCGCAATTGCCGAATACACTTCACGCATGTAGCCAAAACGATCATGTAATTCGCCAAGAGTCTTCTTGATCGAATATTCTTGCCCTTCAATCCAGACCTTCGCTTCGATAATGTCGTCGTAAACCGAATCGACGGAACCCGTGCTATCCGACGCGTCGTTCTGCCCGCAGGTGAGGCAATACTCTATATTCGTCAGTGGGCTTCGCCCACTTTGCGGAGAAATCATTCCCCCTGTGTTCAACTGATTGAACCGAAACGCCCGCCAGGATGGGTCAGGGCTTGTCACCTCGTAGGGGTAGTAAGGGCTCGAATGTCCTAGGAGTCGTGTGGGGATCTTGAACCAAGTGTCGTATTCGACGATACGGCGGCTTGTGTTGTTCACCAGAAAGACTTCGAGGCGAAATTGTTGATGTCCTTCCCATCCTCTCGTGTGACTGGATTCGAGTTCTACACGAAGATCACCCGCCTCAAGTTTCCAAGTCTTCAGGAGTTGAGGCAATGCGGCAAGGACTTCTTCATCGTGAGTAAATCTCGTTGGATTCAACTGGAGCAACGTTCGAATCCCTTCCAGATTGATTGACTCATGGATGAATGCGACGACTGGAAGGGCGTTCTTTTCGGTGAACTGAATGTAAGCAGCGATGCCAATCTCCTGCTCGATCCACACTGATGCACGTGTCACTGGAGGCTGGTTAGGACGATCAACCGTGCCTCTAGGATGCATGACCGCAATGAACCCGACACAGTTCTTGATCGCTCGGAGAATGTTATCGTGGAGCCCGTTCAGGTCACTCTGTTGTTGCGCGAAAAAGGCGTCCACACCCTTAGTCGCTTTCACGATCCGAGCGATCTCCTCACCGAGTGCTATTTCGGCGTTGGTGTATTGGCCGCAGGATATAAACACGACTGGTTTACTCATTATTTTCTCGCCGAATTCTGGATCTCAGGATATCAGACACGCTTTGATCTAAACGGACGGCTAAAACCCCGTAAAACCCCGACAACGATCCAATAGCGTACGCAGCGGTCAGATGATACCTTTGAATCAGGCAGATGAAAGCCCACAACCTGACCTTCCCGCGCTGCCAAGTCCATCGACCTGCATCTCGGGTCGATTTTTCTTTGAACAACGCGCCGAGGCAACTGGGACGGCGAGGAGATCACGATGACCTATCAGGATCGCATCAGGGAACTCGAAGTCGAGAATCAGGGGTTGAAACAGGAGATCGTCGCGCTCAAGAAGAAACAACACATTTCTTGAGGGGCTTTTGAAACAGCAAATCGGGAATGGTCGGAGCGCGCCAGCTGCCGCGGGTAGCCACTACTGGGAGAAAACGTTGCCAGTGCGTCCATTAATTGAAGCGCTCTTGGGGAAGAAACCTGGCTTTAAGAAAGTCCTGTTCACCGATTCACTTGAGCAAACGATTGAATTCTTCGCTGCGGCTCCCTCGGGACGGATGACGGGCTACGGTCGCGGCATCTTTGCAAACACTTCAGCCTTCTAGCGGAGGGCCAAGAGTTATTTTTTCGCCATGCGGCATCACCACGGCTGGAACGATAGTGATCCGTGCGCCGACATATCTCATGGGGTTCAGATGAAAAAATTGAAGTTCCTCTCTGTGCTATTGATGTTCGCTTCGGGCGCATTCGGTCAATCGAAGCTGGCTTCCGCCTCACAGGGGAAAGTTAAGGAATGGTCGTTTGCAGTTTCTGGCGACTCTCGAAACTGCGGCGACGTGATCATGCCCTCCATCGCAGACAAAGTAACACACGATGGCGTCGCATTTTACTGGCATCTCGGAGACTATCGGGCCATTTATGATTTCGATCAGGACTACAAGGCCCGCAACCCGAATGCCCCTGTCCTGCAATATGAGACCGGCGCTTGGCCGGATTTTATCCAGAAGCAACTGAATGCGTTCGGCGATCTCCCCGTTTACCTCGGATTGGGGAACCACGAGACTATTTCTCCGAAAAGTCTCGTCGAGGCGATCTCGCAGTTTGCGGATTGGCTCGAAACTCCGGAACTTCAGTCGCAGCGGCTGCGGGACCAGCCGAGCGATCACCTGGTGAAGTTCTACTACCACTGGATTCGAGGAGCCGTGGATTTCATCAACCTGGAGAGGACCAGTTTGACAAGGCGCAGACGGACTGGTTATGTGCTCGCTAGCCATTCGCACTTCTTCATGGACAACGTCTACAACACGGTTTGCCGTCGTGAGCATCCAGACGAAGTTCTTCCGGGTTGGATTGTATAGACGTTCTTCCCGGTCTGTTTGCGGAAAGCGACAAGTTCTTCGTAAACCTTCCGCCCACTCTCCGTTCCCTGAGCGCTTTCATTCATGCTGTGGCCTGCCGAAAGGCTGTCCGGCAATGCCTCGTTTGCGGAACAGCTTGCACGCGATTCCAAGAACTCCGAGATTCGAAGCGTTGTTGTGGGAATGCAAGGGACGGCGGGGGCCATTCGTTACCGCCTGCCCGCAGACGTGAGCGGGTCTACGCTCCACAAGACGGACGTCTACGGATATCTGTTCGCGATTGTATCAGCCGAAGGAACGATTCGTTTCGAGTTCAAGCAGATCAACCAGTCGGATATAACCGACGCGACTCGCAAGGACTATAAGGACGAGTTCATTCACAGTTGCTTCGCCGGCAATTCATCACCGTACGTGCCGGCGGGGCCTGCCTGTCCGCGAAGTAGAAGCTGGGGCTACGTTGTGGTGACAGGCCGAACGGCCTGACGAACGCCACGACGTCGTCTGGCACGACGCGGACAGGCACACCCCCATTTGGCAAGCGAAATAGCCAGGCGTTTTTTGCAATTTGGACAGTGAGAAAGTTTTGGCTGATTGGAGACAGACCGCCGGACTGACATCCCTCGTGTGGCGGGAACGAAGAAACTTCAAGAAGAAAGTGACAAGAAAGAGAAAGAACAGAGGAGTGGTGCGGCGCGCGACAAGCCTGCGCCGGTCGTGAATTAGTAGGTATGTTGTGGCGGGCACGCCTCAATCGAAGATCTGTCGCGCAATTGGGGATGCTGGCAGAGCCAGCCATATCGGGGATGCAAGCATGTCGGTCGCGTTGCGCGATTGAACCCGAGCAAGTCCTCGCAGGGGAACGGTACCAGGCGACCTGAAAAGGCTGACGGCGCTTCGCGAGGCATACCATAATGCGTCTAGCGTGAGGACCAGACGGAAGTGGGAATAGCGTCCATAGATCACGTGGTCTTTGGTTATGTCCCCGGTCGGTTGCCGCTGCGGAATTTTGCCATTCTTCAATCGCGGAGCGTTTTTGGAGCGAAAATTTCCTTCGAACGAAATCAGGTGTCCTACGGATTTCTCAAAGTCAGATTTGGTGCCTAGCAACCCCAAGGACAAGGCTTCCGGGTATAACGCTTTTAGCGCGCGTTCGTACTCCATGACGTATGTTGCTAAGGATCCTTCGAGGTCAAGCAGCGAAGCATTCGCCACATACGGGGCGGCGTTGACATGAATGTGGCTCCTAAGAGCAAGCTCTTGGAAGCGACGGATATTGATGTATAAGGTTTGGTCGCTCGGTAAGAGGCGAAAATGAGTGCTTGCCTTAGGGACACCCAATCGCGTTCGGGCTTCCTTCTCCGCTCACCACCACGCCCCTGAGAGGCGCAGCAGCGGAAGGTGGTTTGAGTCTGCTCCTGCAAGCCGGTTCGAGGGGCCTTCCCTCCTCAGCCGTATAGTTACGCAAACCGGACAGCCAATTGGGATGCCCAGTGCTCATGACGCAATCAAGATTGAAGTTTCAGAGCAAGTTGCAAGGAGTGCGGACCGCCGGTTTGATATAGCGCGTTCAAGCCGTCGAGACTCTTGTTCAAAGCGGATTTGACCGCCGCCTCTTCGTAAGAGATGGGAGGGATACTGCTCGCGCTCCTCAAGGAATGTTGCGCAATCCGTGGCGAGTGCGAGCGCTCCGTTCTTCAAGGGTGATGGTTTCGATCATGCATCGCTTCCACTCATAGCGCATTCTTGTCTAACCGCGTCATCGCAATGAGCAGACCATTTTTTTCGCCTTCGTTACCGGAAGTGCCGGCAACCCGAAAGGCTGCGTATTCGGGGTTCAGAAGGACACAGATACAGGCAGAGGCCATTTTTAGATGTGGATTGTCGAGAAGAGAGCAAAATGCCCGTTTGATTTGTTATACCATTGGACGTACACTGTATTCGGGTCTAATATTGGAGGAACAGTCATGTCTCGGAATTCATCTTCAACGAATCCCGAAAAGCGCCGTACCCGCGGCTCACGCCTCGGTTTTCGTGTGGACGCGGCGACCAAGAAGCTGGTAGCAAGAGCCGCCGCGCTCGAGCGCAGGAGCCTTACGGATTTTTGCCTGCGGGCGCTAACCGAGGCAACCCAGGCCACAATCACCCGCCACGAGACCATCGTTCTTTCAGAGCGCGACCGGGCAGTCTTTTTCGATGCTTTGGTTCACTCTCCAAGACCAAATGCACGCCTCAAGCGGGCCTTCCAGTCCGCACGCGCGCGCACCGACTCCTGATGGGGTCGCCCGACGAAAATCTGTTTCGGCTCGAGCCACTCGGAAAACACCATGACCGGGATACATTTACATGCGGGGTCGAGCCTCTCGATTCTTACTTGAAAACTCAGGCGTCACAAGACATGCGACGCAAGGCGAATGCGGTATTCGTTCTTGTTCCTGTGGACGCGCCAAGCAAAATTGCCGGTTACTTTACGCTTTGCGCTTTCGGTCTTTCCCCAGGAACCATTCCTCCCGAGGCACAAAAGCACATCCCGCGCTATCCGGTCGTGAGCGCGACGCTGATCGGGCGGCTTGCCATCGCCAAAGACACTCAGGGAACGGGGCTGGGATCCGTTCTCCTGGCAAAAGCCCTACACAAAGCCTATGAGAATGCCTCCTTGGTCGGCTCTTCTATGGTCGTCGTCGATGCGATTAATGAAGGAGCGGTACGGTTTTACGAGGCCCATGGGTTTATCAAACTACCGGAGTCCATGCGCTTGATCCTCCCCATGCGAACCATTTCCGAACTCTAGCCCGCTTAACGCCTTTCCTCGCGGCGACTCCGGGGCGGCATAGGCGTCGCGGATGCCGTACGAAGGCAGAGTAAGAACACCGGCCTGTTCGACCTTGCTCCCCCTAACGACGGAAGCCAGCCAAAGCGTCGTCGGCCAACTTTGTCGTCGCTCTCAGGTCATTCTCTCGACTTCCAATCCTTGAGCGCATCGCTTAAACGGTCTAGCCCCTCCGATGTCATTCTGGTTTCTCCACCGATTCCGATGCGAAAATGTTCCGGCATCTCGAAGAACTGCCCGGGTACGACGCTCGTCTCCCAGCGAGCGCGGAGACAAGACATCGTCCCCCGATTGTTAGCGTGATTACCGATGCGACGAATTTCGCCAGGAAGGCAGAGTTCATAAGCTATGACTTTGGGCCCCGCGCCTGCGCCCGCTGTCCCGCCCAAACTCCCTGAGTGAAGTTCGTGCATGTCGTCAGGCGCGACGCCCCAGATAAACCATTGTGTTTGCGCCTCCAGAGCCGCCGGCAAAACCCCACAAATTACCAGCACCCATAAACATCTCCACTTCATTCTCGGACTCCTATAGGTCTTCCCAGTGGTCATGAAGAGACGAGACTCATTCGTGGTCCGGGCTGGACCACTTCAGCCGATGTCATGTCAGCGGCATGATTGCGTAATGCTATCCGGGTTCATTGTTAAGTATTGCTTTCAATTTGGCTTTGTGCCCTTTGCCTGTGATGGCACGGTAATTTTATCGTCAGCGTCTTGCAGTTTCCTTAATCGCTCCCATCGTGGGTATTGATCGGGATCTTTAGGATTAGCGCGCTCATACCCCTGTAGCCAAAAGCGATACCAATCAACATTTCATTGTAGCGTAGCAAGCCTTGCAGATGGATGGTTCGGCTGGTGAACGTCTTCGGGGTAGTAGTACATCTCGACAGGCCTGCGAAGACGATTCAATCCTGTAAACACTTCGTACGCATCTGCAAGGCCAGCTGGAATCTTTCCGGGCGTATCGTCGAGATCGCCATAGCCCATGACCTCCATGAGCAACGGCGTGTGAATCTTGTCTAGGTTGAATGAGACGGAATAGTCTAGCCAGTTTTTCAATGTTGCCCCATATGGCGGGCCGCCATACATGCTGTCCCACAAACGCAGAGACTCGGGATCATGGTTTAGCCAGTACTCGCCCATACTGAACTGAACATTGTCGGTGGCCGTTGCAGCAGCAAAGTGAACTGTTGAATGGGCAAGGTCAAACTCAACGTGCCAACCAGTGCGGCTGAAACCAATAATTCCAACCCTTTTCGGATCGATCAAACCTTGCGGAAATAGCGGTGGAAGAGCCGAGCAAAGCACTCCTCGCAGCCGTCGCCGACGTTCTGCAACAGCGAATCGTCCGAGAGCGTGTCGAGATGCTCGTGCTCGAACATCGAGGGCAAATTATAGGTACAGCCGAAAAGGGAAACAAGGGTTGTCCTGCAAATTAATTTTTCGCAACAGTGAGACAAATCGAGCGTTTCAGGAAATACTGCTAGTCAGCAGCGGGCCGTCAGCCAAGAAAAATACTCTGATCTCCAGAAGCATGCGAGATCGATAAAAGCCGGCCCGGGCAGCAGAAGCCTTGAGACCATA
>Ga0193726_1001785_pt1 | contig 15909 bp, 16 predicted proteins | sample H2c1metaG_FD_144928 | JGI IMG/M metagenome (GOLD analysis project Ga0193726, IMG submission 144928) | Soil microbial communities from a riparian zone of the East river system, Colorado, United States - H2c1 | ecosystem: Environmental > Terrestrial > Soil > Riparian zone | place: USA: East River... | reverse complement strand
GATCCTGGACGCGATCGTGGGTGGCTGGTCCCTGAACGCACTTCTGACCCTGCAATCGGGACAGCCCATACCATTCGCTTTGGCCAATTCGAGCATTGCCGATGGCCAGCAGCGGCCGAATATCGTTTGCTCAAAACTCCTAACCGGCATGAGCTTGCACGACGTGGCGTTCTCGCCCGACCCGAACGCAAGCTACTTCAATAGCGATTGCATCTCGCCTATCCCGCCTGACGACCAGGTACCAGGCAATGCTCCCCGTTTCTCTTCCAATGCGCGAGGGGAAGGGATCAAGAATACTGACATGGGGTTGTTCAAGGACTTCACAGTGCGAGAGGGAATGAAGCTGGAACTGCGAGCCGAGTTCTTTAATATCACCAACTCGGTTCGTTTCCGGACGCCCGATTCGTTCCTGGGAGACTCCGATTTCGGGAAAGTCACCAGTACGGTGAACCACCCGCGTAACGGCCAGATCGCAATAAGATTTGAGTTCTGAGGGCGGTGTGCTGGGACGATGTCTGGCGCCTGAGAGGGACAACCGAGGACAGGCCGGGTGAAGCCCGGATTGGAAATCCAGCGCCGGAAGGCGCCTTGCCTGAAGGCATGTCCTGATAGGAATTGCTCATGCCACGGGCCGGCAGGTGCCTGGGCCTGCAATCTGGGCTTGCAATGAGGGCGAAGGAGTTCCTCCAGGCGGGGTGGGGCGACGGCGCAGCTTGAGAGTTTCACTTTCGTCCTGCCTGGACTTCTTTGTTGGCCAAGCTCTCCCACGGCTTACGCCGATTCGGCAGGCTGAGAGCAAGCTGTGTATTCTTTGCGCCGCTTCCCGTCTAGCTTCTGGAGTCTGCGAAAGGGTGCCGTTTCCCAGAACGATCGATTCGGAAAAAACATTCATGAAACCAATTCAGGTTGTACTCGTGTCCCTCGTACTACTTTCAGTTTCGCTGGTGATGCTGGGTGCTGCAGCTCCTTCCTATCCAGCGGGGCAGAACTGGACTAACTACGTGCGCATCGGGGCGTACGGTTTGCAGCCAAACAACACCGGCGAGATTGTTGCCAGCGCGGAGGCCAGCCACGTTTTCGGGATTGAGGTGGACAACGACATTCCGGGACGCTACGAAAGTTTTGTGAATCCGGAGGAGAAGCTCAAGGCAATCCACGACGTGGCGGAAACGGCGCACCGGGCGGGCAACCGCGCCTTCGTATACATCGCGGGCACGGAATGCATAACGGCGAATGCGGACGCGACCCCGCACACGCTGGCGAAAGAGCATCCGGACTGGTTGCAGAGGAAGATCACGGGCGAGCCGGCAATCTTCGGTGGAGGCTCGGCGTTTTGGATCAGGAAAGGCGATGAAGACGTTTGGGTCACGCCGTACGCCAGCGAGTGGCGCAAGATTTATATGCGGCGCGTGCGGCAAATCGCGGGCACGGGAATCGATGGGATCTACGTCGACATTCCGTACTGGATGACGCACTTTGACGGATGGGAAGACACTTGGGCTAGCTTCGATGACCACACGGTAGCAGCATTCAAGAAGGAGACGGGGCTGGATGCGAAGAAGGATTTGAAGCTGGGAGACTTCTCCGACCCCAATTTCCGCAAGTGGGTGGAGTTTAGGATTCGGACCTTCACGGACTTTATGCAGGAGATTGATGAGAACGCGAAATCGGTGAACCCGGAGATCAAGACAATTCCAGAGATTTACCCAGGGATCGAGGAGGCAGCGGTTCGGGTAGGAGCCGACGTGTACAGCCTGTACGGGGTGGTGGACGCGATTGCACATGAGTACTCGTCTGGCTCGGGTGGGCACATGGCCTCGGCGCGCAACCCTCTGGACTGGTTTCAATATCAGGTGGGGATGCATTCCTTCCGCGCCTTTGCCCAGGGCAAGGCCACGTGGATCCTAAATTATTCCTGGGACGGCGACAAGAATGTGGACGCGCGCGAAGCGATGATGAACCTAGCCATGTCGGAGATCATGGCGGGAGCGAATTTCTGGGACGCGCCCGGACACTCCATGGCCGGGTCGAATGACCTGCCCACCCGAAAGACAATACTCTCCTGGATTCAAGCTCACGAGAAAACTTTCTACTCGCCGCGTGCGCCCGCGCATCCGGTGGGTGTTTACTTCTCTCCGGACACACGAAACATCTATGCTGACGAGTTTATCCGTTCCTACCGGGGAATCCTGATTCTCCTGATGCGAAAGCATTGGGAGTTTGAGGTGGTCACGCCCCGGACTCTCGCGGATTTCAAGGGCGAGACGCTGGTTCTTCCCGATGTCCGCATTCTGCATGACCAGGAAAAAGACTGGCTGCGAGAGTTCGTCGAGAAGGGCCACACCCTGGCAATTACCGGCACCGATGCGACACAACTGGGGGAGGCGCCCAACGTGTTACGGTTCCCGAAGAACCCGGGAAAGGACTACATGAGCGCCATGGAAAGCAACTTCGAGCGAGCGGACCCTGACTCGCAAGCGGAGTTCTTGAAAAGCCTGAAGAATACGAGCGAGGTGGAGGTGACGGCGTCACCCATGGTCGCGACCTCGATTGCAGCCGTTGAAGGGAGCTCGCACATCTTTTTCGCAAATTTTGCCGGATTGCGCGGCCGGGTGAATCCTGTGCAGACGCCGCAAACGGGAGTACGCGTCGGCATTGCGAGGGCCGGCAAAGGCAAGGCGTTCTTTCTCCCATTTCTTGGCGATGTGCAGGAGGTCAGCGGCGTTCACCAGTCTGATGGCCGCACATCCTACACCCTTCCAGCGATTACCAGGGGCGCGGTTTTCTGGTACGAATCCGGAGCCGCAAAGCAGACAAAACCGTAGACAAATCAGGAATTCCTCAATGCCCGTCAAACCGGGGATATCCCTGATCCAGCACCAAAGAGCCCGACACCAACTGGTCGATCGAGCAAAGTCCGCGTCCGGCATCGTTCTCGCGGCGGTGAACCTGAGGGAGGGTACACAATGCGGCGGAGAGATCTGTCATGCATGGAAGTCGCGCGTCTCTGGGAGCAGAACAACCGCAGCCTAGACCTGCTGACGGAGGTTGGGACGCAGTGTGAGCGAGCCGTCATCGCTCAGCTTCTGGTGGCAAGCCCACCGCACGGGATAGCGCATTCCCTTTACCTCGATCTCGGCTCTCAGTTTCAAGCCCTTCCAATCTGTGACGTTCGGAAGCACGAATTGTGCCTGCCGAATCTTGCCCGGTAACGGGTAGCCAGGATCCAGACAACCGCTCTTGAGCACCTTTCCGTCCTGGCTCTCCACCGTCACCCTCAATACGCCCGGCACACCCGCAATGCCGTCATTGGCGAAGCCAATGATCAGACCCAGGTAACTGCTGTCCTTGTAGCTCCAGAGGAAAGACGGTCTCACCCGATAGCCAATCCGGCGATTGATGCGGTCGAAGGCCGCCGGATAAGCCTGGTAGTAGCTCATCAAGTTCTTTGCGCTTATCTGGTGAAAGTTCCAAAGCGAAAAGTAATTAGCACCCACATCGAGCACATGAGCAATCATGTTCTCTGCCGGAGATATTCCTTCAAATCCGGCCTGTGGATCGGGAGGCTTGCCGGGTAGCCCCTGCTCAAGCAACGCCGCGATCCAGGGCGGACGGTTGCTCAGCGCTTCAATCTGCTCGTTCTCGATAAAGATGGTGTCGCTGCGAATCCAATTGTTGCTGCGTACCGTGCGGTCCACGAGTTCTGAATTACCAACCCGGCTGTAGTCAGGTTGAGTGTTGGTCAGCAGTGGGGTCTTCTTAAAATTATCGAGCTGTACTTCGAGCATATTGACCCAGGTGCGCTCAGCTGTCAGATAATCCGGGAAAGGATTGTTTGCGAATGGCCAAGTATGCCCCTCGCCCCAAAAGCCATACATGAAAGTGTCGATAAACTCGATGAGCGGGTTGCCATCGAATTCCGCCGCCAACTGGCCAACCAGATCTTTGAATGCCTGCTGAAAAAAAGGATGATCAAACCGGGGCTGATAACGCGAGTGCGGGTTCTCCAAGAATCTTTTTGCTGAGGCGCTGCTTTCCGGATCGCTAAGCACTAGATCAACTTTCGGCACTTTATCGAGAACAAAATCCGGGAGGGCCGCATCGTGTGTATAGTCTGGAGCGCACATCTGAATCCGCAATCCGACCCGCTTGTTGTTCTTCTTCGCTAATTCGAAAACGAGCTTCAGATAATCGGGAAGTTCCAGGCGTCCGGGCCGCGGCTGTACTTCCCTCCAGGTCGGGCGGACATAAAGCTGCTGGCCCAGGGGAAATTGAACCAGGTCTTCGATCGCCCGAGGAATGTTGTCTGACTTGATCTCGTCGGTGCCGCTGTCCGCGGTGATATAGGTGACCAATCCCTTGCCATAGTTTGGCACGACGTCTTCCGAAGAAGTTGTGGTCATCACCACATCGTCAGTGGGAATGACCGCATCCGGTGGGTATTGAGGAAACGGACCCTGATTGAGGCGATCGTTCACCGTGGGACCGGAGCCGTAGTCGTAGTTTCCCCAGTTGTGGGCGGGAACTTTCGCTTGCGCTCTACCCATTCCAAGTTCCGCAGCTACGGCAACGGCGGCAGCACTTTTTAGAAAATCTCTACGCTGCATCGGATTTTCTACTCCTTATCACTCGATTAGACTCTGGCTGAGTTGGCTGGAAGGCCAACTTCAGGGCAAATTGAATCTGACGCTGCGGTTTCACTGTCGAGGTGATCCCACCGGCAGCGCGGGACTATCCGTAATGAACGGATCTGGCTGAGAAAAGAACGGGACGATCAGCGGCTTTTTCCCCAGGGCCTCCAAGATGTTCTTACCAGCATTCGCCAGAACAAATGCATGGCTGATCCGCTGAAGCAATATCACCACTAATCCGGTATCCTCACGGCGGTTCCTCTTCTTCAATCGGGCTGTATCGTTCGGTCCAAGGTCTCAGCGGCAGTCTGCTGGAGTGCGAGATTCACGTCTCCCGCTAGCGCGACGTGAAATGAAACATCCGCTCGCCAGGTAAGGATGTTCCCCGGTCGCGGAACAATCGCCAGCAACTATCGAACGGTTGCTATTTTCGTCGTTTTATTTCGTTTGTCCAGCACAAAATAACGAACGGGGGTCTAAGGCTAGCGAGGGATTCAGGCAGATGACGAGAAATGCAACGACTCTGTGAGGATTGCGACAGACTCTTCCCCGATAAAGGCTCCAAAATCATTTGACTTTGGGAACCTTTCCTTGTATTACGAATACTTGCGTTCGATTGCTTCAATCTTCTTCAGCTGCTGGCGCCGATCAAGAAGATGCCATGTTTTCAACCAGGGAAAAAGTTTTGCAATCTGACAGTAACCTCCTTCGAAAGCTGCGAGCCATGATTGCGATCAGGTCTTGGATTGTCCTCACCACCGTGTTTGCGTCTTGTTCACTCTCAGCAGCTGGGGGCACCCCTGCCGGCGAGCCTCAAATTCAGGGCGGCAATCTGCGCATCGAGTTTGATAAGCGCCTGGACAGCCGGGTGGTTGCCCGGTTCAACAAGAAAGAGACGGTCATGGGGCCGTTCACTGCCTCTGAGACCCTGACAACCGATGACAAGGCCCGGAGCGAATTTTTCCAGACCTCGCAAAAACACGCCCGTACTAAAGACGCCTTCGGAGAGGGCAATCGGCTTACCGTGGAAGGAAAAGCGGGAACGCTGACAAAGGCGGTCACCGTCACCGTATATGACGACTTTCCTGCGATGGCATTCTTCGATGTCCAGTACACGAATACCGGAACAACCAAGCTCGCAATCAAAAGTTGGACCAACAACGCCTACACCGTAAACGCGCAACGTGGTGTGGGCTCACCAGCTTTTTGGTCTTACCAGGGCGGCTCCTACGAGAAACGTCCCAACTGGATCGTTCCGCTGCAGGCCAATTTTCGGCAGGAGAATTATCAAGGCATGAATGCCAGCGATTATGGGGGTGGTACGCCGATTGTCGACGTCTGGAGGCGTGACATTGGAATTGCTGTAGGACATGTCGAGCCGCGACCGAAGCTGGTATCCCTGCCCGTGTCTCTACCCGATCCCGCCCACGCTGAGCTTTCCGTAAGCTTCGCCAAAGCTATCTCTCTCGGCCCTGGTGAAAGTTTTCATACGTTTCGCACCTTCGTCGCCGTCCACCAGGGAGACTGCTTCCGCGCGCTCGCTGACTACCGGCGCTTCATGATGAAACAAGGTTTCCAGATGGCCACAGCCCCAGATGAGGCCTTCGGCGCCATCTGGTGCGCGTGGGGATACGGCCGATCGGTCCAGCCTCAGCAGGTGTATGACACGCTCCCGACTGTGAAGCGCCTGGGATTTAAATGGGTGACACTCGACGACGGCTGGCAAAACAATGTCGGCGATTGGCAACTTGATCCCAACAAATTCCCGCATGGAGATGCGGACATTAAGGCCCTGGTTGACCGCATTCACCAGGAAGGGTTCAAGGCCCAGCTCTGGTGGTCACCGCTCAGCGCTGTGCCAGACTCTGCACTGCTCCGGGATCATCCCGACTATGAGCTACTGAACCGGGACGGCTCGAAGAGAAGAGTTTCCTGGTGGAACTCCTACTATTTGTGCCCCGCGGACCTCCGTGTCGTGGAGTACCACAAGGCATTGGTGCGGAAGATTTTGGTGGATTGGGGATTTGACGGGCTAAAGCTCGATGGCCAGCACATGAACGGAGTTCCAGTCTGCTACAACCCTGCTCACCATCACGCACAGCCGGAGGAATCGGTCGAAGCCCTGCCGGATTTCTTCCGCGCAATTTACGAAACCGCACAGTCTGTAAGGCCTGGGACACTGGTGGAGTTCTGCCCTTGCGGCACGGCGTTCTCTTTTTTCACCATGCCGCACTTCAATATGTCGGTGGCTTCCGACCCGGCAAGTTCTTTTCAAGTTCGTTCCAAGGCGAAAACCTTAAAGGCTCTGATGGGAGACACAATTCCATTCTTTGGTGATCACGTCGAACTGAGCGATGGAGGAAACGACTTTGCGTCCACTGTGGGCGTGGGAGGCGTCGTGGGAACACAGTTTGTCATTCCCTCTCTTGTTCAAAAGAGGAGTAAATCCGATCTGACTCCGGCGCGGGAGAGGGAATTCGAAAAGTGGCTTCGCATCTATCGTGACAAGATGTTGTCAAAAGGACAATATCTCGGGCAGCTCTATGACATCGGCTTCGATACGCCGGAGACTCATGCAATCCGCAAGGACCAGACCATGTACTATGCCTTTTTTGCAAAGCGGTGGAAGGGGGAAGTCGAACTGCGCGGCCTCGAAGACCGCAACTACAGTGTCGTGGACTACGTCACAGGAAAAAGCCTGGGGAGGGTGTCAGGACACGGAGCGCATCTGCCGGTCGAGTTTGAGGGAAATCTGCTTGTGGAAGTGCGGCCACAATGAACAGGTTTTACAAGCTAGCAGGGTGCTTTCCCTTGGGAGGACGAGCGTGAAATTTCTGTCCCTTGTCATGTTATTTATGTGCGTCTCCCGGGCCTTTGGCCAGTCGAAGTCCTCTTTCTACGTGTCGACGACCGGGGATGATTCGAATCCCGGCACTCAAACGGCGCCTTGGCGGACCATTCAACATGCCTCCGATACAGCGCGTGCGGGCAATACCGTCAATGTACGAGGTGGAGTCTACGAAGAGCTCGTGAGCATCAATGCATCGGGCAACGCGACTGATGGATACATTACTTTTCGAAGCGATCCGGGCGAGACGGCGGTCCTGGACGCAGAGCATTTCACTCCTTCGGGAAGAAGCGGCGTACTCACCATTCAGAACAAAAGCTACGTAAGGATCGAGGGTTTTGAAATTCGCAACTTCCGCACGGCCGAACATCGCCTGACTCCATTGGGCATAAGTGTAATGGGGGCCGGCTCCCATATAGAACTGCTGAAGAACAACGTTCACCATATTGAACAGAATTTTAACGGGCGTGATGCTCCGGGACGAGGCGGCAACGGGTTTGGCATTGCTGTATACGGTACCGACGCCACGACTCCGATCAGTGAATTGGTGATTGACGGCAATGAGGTGCATCATCTCAAAACCGGTTCGAGCGAATCGCTGGTGGTGAACGGGAATGTTGCGAACTTCCGCATTACACACAATGTTGTCCACGACAACAACAACATTGGAATCGACGTCATCGGTTTTGAGCGCACGGCACCTGACCCTGCCGTCGACCAGGCCCGCGACGGGGTAGTAAGCGGCAATTTGGTTTACAACATTACCTCCCGCGGAAATCCGGCATACCGCGACGATGAATCTTCCGACGGTATCTATGTAGACGGCGGCGCCAGAATCCTGATCGAACAGAACGTCATTCACGATGTGGACTTTGGACTCGAACTGGCTAGTGAGCACAAGGACCGCGCCACCAGTCACATAACTGCCAGAAACAACCTTATCTACCACTGCCATACAGCAGGTGTTTCCATCGGGGGTTATGCGCCTGAGCGGGGACACACGGAGCACAGCACTGTGGTCAACAACACGCTCTACGATAACGATACGTCGGGAACAGGCTCCGGTGAGTTCCAGATGCAGTGGAACATGGCAGACAATATTTTTGCGAACAACATCGTCTACGCAGGGGCACGTTGCCTTATCACGCTGAACAAATCTCAGATCGAGAGGAACCACCCTCCCGGCGCGATCGATCACAACCTTTATTACTGTGCGTCCGGGGCGAAGGCGAGCACCTGGGCAGAAGCCTCCACCACCGTGACAGGATTCGACAAGTATGTTGAGTCCACGGGCAATGACCGTCATTCCCGTTTTCTGGATCCGCATTTTGTTGATACTGCCGCCAAGGATTTTCATCTGCAGCCAGATTCTCCGGCGATCGCTGCTGGCACGACTGACGGAGCGCTGGTGGGAGAACTGGATCTTGCAGGCTCACCGCGAGTCCAATCCGGGAACATAGACATCGGCTGCTACCAAAGAAAATAGGAGTCGTCCATGGAAGGTCACGTCGAGATGCTCGGTGATTTTCGTCTGACTTTCGCCGGAAGCGCTGCGAGCGACGCGCAGATTACGCCCGAGCTCGCGGTAGTCGGGGAGGCGTTGTGGACTCTCGGGGCATGGTACGAATCATCGGTCAGGTGCCCGACGATTTAAGGGCAGCGATCAGGGCCGGCCAATCTGAAAAAACAATTCACGGAATTATGAGAAAACAAAAGCGAGGCGGAACCGTTCGCGCCGTTCTGGCTTGAGGAATCCTGAACTCAATCCTATACCTCGGCAGAGAGCGCCATAACTCGCGGTTGCCCCGCGACGGGCTCGCAACTGCAGCGGCGGGAATCCGGCTGCTCCACCCATCGCGAAGGGGAAGCCGCTCGCGTCAATCAGCTCGAGCCTCTCGAAGGTTGATATGCTCGATTGGCGGTGCCTTAACTGCCGATGGCCTTCGAGGCAGCGAGAGTTACGACAACAGGAGTCATTTGTGACCGATCCTAAGTACGCGGCCTTCATAGCGCTCGACCCATTCTTCGAAATATCACAGCAGGGTTTGGCCGATCTCGTCGACGGCGACCACTATTTTGATACCATCGCCGACGATGTGGTGTTCGAGTTTCGATATATTTTTCCAGGCTGGCCCCAAACATTGAATGGCCGTGAGGCACTCATGGCGCTCTACGCAGGCTACGGCAACAACATCGTCCTGCATGGCGCGGACGGGCTGGTTATTCACCGATCGCAGGACCCGCGTGTCGTGATCATCGAATACGAGGTACACGGCAAGATAGTCGCGACCGGCGCCTCCTACGACAACCGGTTCATCTCTGTGGTTACTATCGAAGATCGCAAGATCGTGCATTGGCGGGACTACATGGACTCGCTGACGGCGATGACTGCGCTTAGCCAGGCGTCTACCGGCGTGGGCAAAAGTAAATAACTCAGTTGTCCGAGGAAATCGCGAGTTAGGCTCTGGAAGTACCGCGCGAATTGCATCCGTTTCATTTCCTCGTGGCTTGGCATCGGAGACTCAACAGCGACACGCTCATGTGGTTTGGCGAGGCGATGCGATCCGCAAGTCGTTGCACAACCCATTCACGCAGCGCTGTCAAGGCCGGAGGCCGATTAACTAAGCCGCTGGGGTAAAGATGGGACACACGCATATTCGTCTGGCGGCGGCGAGCGAGGATGTACTGACGGAGCACTCCGAACGGCGTGGAGACTCCGAATTGATAAGAACGCAAAGACAAGCCGAAGAAAACCCATGTGCGGAGCGTAGCGGAGTAACAGATAAGAAACGCGGGAAGCGGCGACTATGAGAGCAATAGCGGTTCGAAAGATTCATAGCAATAAAAAGGACTTCTCACCAGAACAACGTGAAGAACTACTCAGAGCATTGAAGGCCCGTTTTGAGAAAAACATGAACCGCCATAAAGGTCTTGAATGGGCTGACGTGCAAGCAAAGCTGGAAGCTAATATTGAAAAACTGCGGTCACTCAATGAAATGGAGAGAACTGGCGGTGAACCGGATGTTGTTGGTCATGATAGGAAGACGGGCGAATACATTTTTTATGATTGTTCAGCGGAGAGTCCTACAGGCCGCAGAAGTTTTTGCTACGACCGTGAAGCGCTGGAGTCAAGGAAAGAACATAAACCAAGAAATAACGCTATTGATATGGCAGCTGCCATGGGCATTGAGCTTTTGACGACAGAACAATATCGAGAGTTTCAGAAACTTGGAAATTTCGATACGAAAACGTCAAGCTGGGTGAAAACGCCTTCTGCGATCAGAAAACTCGGCGGCGCCCTCTTTTGTGATCGCCGCTACGACACTGTTTTCGTGTATCACAACGGTGCGGAATCTTACTATGCCGCTAGGGCGTTCCGTGGCTCGCTAAGGGTCTAAGTTTTGCATGCCAGCACATCAAACAGTCGATGCCAATCAAGGATGGCTTTCCGGTCGCCGTCCGGAAAGCTCCCGGTTGCAAACGCAAGGGTAAAGAACCTGCAGAAGGTAGGAAGCTGAAGGTAGGACTAAACAATTCGGATGGTTGCAGGCCACCGCAACCAAAAGTTCTTCTCTCTCAATCACTTCCGCAAACCCTGTAACCATCCGAATTCGAGATTTTCATTGCTAGAGTTGGTGAGAATTCTTCTCCAACTCCGAGTTCAACGCCGATCCGCAGGCACCTAATTTCCGAGTATCCGTCCACGATCAGCAAACACTATGCGGCATATTGCTACTAATCTCGCGGCTCCCATCCGCTACGCCCTCCCAAGGCGTTTCTCTGAGCTAGCCGTGTTCGACGCGCGCCTTTATGTCCGCATACGCTGCATCGATGAGCCTGCTTAGCGCTGCGGCGTTCATGGCCGTTCCCGGTCTCAACTTCACATGGCGCATGAACTTGCCGGTGCCTTGCAACAAGCGGGCCGGATCCGGCAGCGCTGCGCCGTGAAAGAACCCCACGTTTACGTGCGAAGTGAATACATTGACGTAGCCGAAGGGCGCATCTCCCAAACATGCCACCGGACAGCCGTCATGCAAAAGTTCCCGGACTTCGTCCCCGCATTTTCGCATCACCTTAAACCACTGATGCGCGATGGCTCCCAATTCACTTGCATGCTCTTTCATCCACGCATCGATGGTGGGATCCCGGTCGACAGCGCCGTTGAATCGCAGCAATTCCGTTCTCATCGTCGCTCCACATCAAGATCGGCGACCACAAACTCGCGAAGCTTCGACAGGTTTGTCCTCGGGCTCGGGCTCGGAACCGATCTTCGCCTGCACGGGCCTCCACTCTGAAGAGTTCGTTTCCCTCAGCCTTGCTGCCGAGATTGAGCCAGAAGGCCGCGCTTCGCCGGGACATTGGAATCAGCGGGGGTGTCCTCTCATGGCATTTTGAGAGCTACCCGCTGGTTCCAGGGTGCTACAGTTTCCTCATACTCCATGGGATCGCCGAAACTCTCGGTTTGGACGCCGAGTTGGCGTAGAGCCTCCAAGGCCATCAATCGGCGATGCGCGTTGAATGTCATGATATGGGCGAAGACGCCTCCGTACGTGAAGGTCTCCGCCGGTTCGCACAGAGCGTCGACGAACGTATCATCCCAGCCGGAGCGGTTTCGGATGTCACCGAGAATATGATGCAGTGCAGCATCCGTCTTTTGGAGCCTTTGCAGCAGCGCTTGCGGGGAGCGCTCCGATTTGGGAGGTTCATATCCATATCGGCTCCAGACAGCGCGGCGGTCCAGACTTCCTTGGTGAAGATAATGTTTTCTAACAGCTGCCTTAGAGTCTTATTCGACTCTCGCCAGGGCAGCAGCTCTACGACCGTGGGCAGCGGCCGATCCAATTGTCCCTCTGTCAAAGTACTCGCGTATTCCAGCAAACGCTGCGTGTGCCAGGAGTCGTTGCCTGCAAAACGATCGAATAAATCCATGTCTTTCCCTCCTTGTGTTGACGAACCAGGGGCAAAAAAGTGAATCTTGTTGGACGCCGGCAAATGAAAGTGCGGATCACGCATGCGCCGGTAGATGCTGGGAGAAGTCCGAAAAGCTTTCCGGAAAGCGCGAGTGAACGCCTCCAACGAACCGTAGTTGGCGTCCAGGGCAATGTCCGTGACCGACGTTCCGGTATGCCCCAGTTGATAGGCTGCTCTTTCCAACAATAGCCGTCGCCGCATGGCTGCCGGAGTTTCTTCGACCACGGTTCGGAACAACCTGTGGAACTGCGTGCGGCTTTGATACGCTTGGCGCGCCAGATCTTGCGTTTTCGCCTGCGTGTCCAGGGAGTTCGTGACAATCGCAGAGAGGCGGTCTGCGGTGTTCTGACCATCCGCTTTATTCATGCTTCCGGTTCCCCATCTTGAACGAATCATAGACAAAAGATGACGCCTCCCGCCTGATCGTACGTACCAATCTTGTACCTCAAAAGCCGGACCAAGGCGAATGAACTCATGGATCCTCGACTCCGCGATTGCACGATTACTCTCCGTAAACGCCATCTGGGTTGACCTACGACCTTGGACGCCGGCTATGCTGCGAGCCGGATCAGTTCCACGCTTAAAAGGCAGGACTAAGCAATTCGGAGGGTTGCAGGGCCGCCGCAACCGCAAACGCATGTTTCTCAATAGGTTCTAACAACCCCGCAACCGTCCGAACGGATAAGCATGAGGGCAGTAACTTCCGTGGCGGCACCGACAGCATCCGTCCCGGAGAAACAATCGAGGTTCATCCTGGAGCGCGAATACCTGTCGATGGTGACGTAGTTGTGGCAATTGGTTTGTGGACCAGGCGACGATAACGTGTGAGTCTGTTCCTTCGAAGAAGTTCCCGGCACGTCCGTCTTGCGGACACGGTCAATCAGTCCGGCGCCACCCGAGGCCATTCAGATGGAGGAATGGTCAAGCAGATTCGCACCTGCGGGCGATCTGGCGCTGCTCTAGTTTCAGGTCGAAGTGGAGACGCAGGACCTCGTGTGTTATTCGCACGGACACTCTTTCTGCAGGCACGTCCACCGCCTCTCAGAGGCAAGGTCCCTGCAGTTTGTCTCCAGCGTCGCCACGGACTTTTTCACAGCCGTTCCGGGAATCCCATCGCGCTGCTGGCCAAACCCGCGCACTGATCAGCGCGCTGCTGGCCAAACCCGCGCACTGATCAGCTTCGCACCGGAAGCGTGATCGCTTTCACCCCCGAACCCTGATCGGCTTCGTCCGAATATGCATGAGTATTTCATCGTCGCGGGTGGGTCAGAGTGGCCGAGGCGATTCTGTCGAATCGCCATCGGAACACCTTCGCTGTCCATCACGGTCTCGTTCCCGCGGCGGAAAGTGTGGAATCCGCATCGCTCGATCCCGAGCTTTTCGAGCAGGGAATCCCTGGTTTATCGAATTCGCAAAGAACGCCGGTAAATCCCTAAAGCTCGGATGCTCGATTGATGGTTAAATAAAGGGTTGTGCGAATGGGGATCAACTCCAAAACGAAACGAGCTTACGCGAAGGAACCGCGCTGGCTTGCCATCATAGCTATGCTGGCGACTGGCCTGGTGTATGCGGCCTTGCCCAGCAATTTATCTGTTGGTCCGGATTGGCTTCTACTCGCAGTCATGGGGGCGCTGGTTACCTCCACCCTGATCTCACATCGGGTGGGATATCACGGGGCCGACAAAATAGTTGGGTATATGGCCAGCGGGATTTTGACCATAGCCCTGCTCTGGTCTCTAGGCCTGCTTGTAGCCGCCATTCCGAGGCACGAGATCAATCCCAAGACGCTGCTTCTGTCAGCCGTGGCGCTATGGGTAACCAACATCCTTGTGTTCGCGCTATGGTACTGGCGACTCGATGCCGGTGGTCCGCATGAGCGCGAGAAGGTGCCGGGGCATAGAGAAGGAGCATTCCTTTTTCCCCAAATGAATCTCGGAGCAATTTCCGACCCCAACTGGTCGCCCAATTTTGTGGACTACTTGTTCTTGGCCTTCACCACGAGCACCGCGCTGTCGCCCACGGACACACCAGCCCTTTCACGTTGGGCGAAGATTCTTATGATGATACAGGCGACTGTCTCTCTGACCGTCCTTGCGTTGCTGGCGGCTAGAGCTGTGAACATTCTTTAGCCGGAAATGGAATGCAGACTTTTCGGGTACGTTGCTGCCGCGTCTTCCGTGCCCCTTGAGTACAGTTTTGTTCACGGTGACCCGAATTCAAATTTCGGGGCGCAACCAACGGCGCCGATGAGATCAAGAGACGTCCAGGTAGCCTTCTTGTTGCGGGGCCCGCCGAGGACACTCCTACGAGGCATTTGGGCCACATTGCGAAAAACTCTCAGTCAGAAATCACGGAGGCAGTGCAGGGGCAGCCTGCTGTGCCATTTAGTTTGCGGTAGCTGAGACCGATTTGTCTCAAGCGGATTGTTTTTCAATGGCCCATTACCCCGGAATCATTCAGTGACCGGGTTTTCGATCGCACAGAAACACGTGACACAAGCCGACTTCGCAAGACTAATCCGCCGTAGAAACCGCATACATTGCGGTTGGCCGACGACACTCCCGAAAATCGTGGGAGGTGGCACTCCTCCACCCTAAGCCTCTAACCTACTCGTATCGCAATGCGACCATCGGATCCACTTTCGTGGCGCGGTGAGCTGGAATATAGCACGCTAGCAGAGCCACGGCGATCAGCGTAAATGAAGTGGCTATGAAGCTCAGGGCATCAGTCGTGCTTGTGGAGTAGAGCAGCGACCGCATGATGCGCGTTGCCGACAATGCTCCAACCCATCCCAACAGCAAACCAAACGCCAGCACCTGCAGACCTTCTCTGAGCACCAAGCGCAACACGTTGCTCCGCTGGGCGCCGAGGGCCATACGCACGCCAATCTCGCGCGTGCGTTGGCTCACCGAGTAAGAAATAAGTGCGTAAATGCCAATCGCCGATAGAAGCAGAGCTAGTGCGGCGAATCCGCCAACCAGCCACGTGCGAAAGCGCTGTTGCACCAAGGATTCATCGAGCAGCTCATCCATCGTCCGTATCTGCGCTAGCGGTAGAGTGCTGTCCATGCTTGCAAGCTGGGTGCGGATTGCGGGCACAATTCCCGGCGCAATTCCACTGCTGCGGACCACTAAATACATCTCGCGTGACCACATCGCCCAGCCATTTTCATTGTAGGGAACGTAGAGAGTGGGGCCGGGTCCGGAATCCAGACCAGAGTATTTCACGTCTCCGACTACACCGACGATGGTCTCCCACGGAGAGTTTGGATCAGGGTCGCCCGTCTGAATCCGGCGCCCGATCGGGTCTTTGCTGCCGAAATACTGTTTCGCCATGGTCTGGTTGATGATCACGATCATGGGATCTTTGGCGTTTTCCACCTTGTCAGAGGGAGAGAAAAAGCGCCCTTTCATGAGCGGAATTCCGAGTGAACGAAAGTAGTCCGGACTCACCGCCATC
>Ga0193726_1001784_pt1 | contig 15913 bp, 18 predicted proteins | sample H2c1metaG_FD_144928 | JGI IMG/M metagenome (GOLD analysis project Ga0193726, IMG submission 144928) | Soil microbial communities from a riparian zone of the East river system, Colorado, United States - H2c1 | ecosystem: Environmental > Terrestrial > Soil > Riparian zone | place: USA: East River... | reverse complement strand
CTCGGCGGGGTGTCAGGTCAAGGCGCGCTCCAGGGTCAGGGCGCTTTGAAGGGATCGCTCGACAAACCGAAAGTGCCGAGCGCTGCGAATGCCGTGAAGCAGACCTCTGCCACCGGCGACAAGGCCGTTCAGTCGGCGGAATCGACGGCCGCAGCCTCGAAGTCCGCGGCAGGGGATGCAACATCGACTGCGACTTCCAGCGTGAACTCGACCGCATCGGCCGCAACATCGAAGGCGTCGAGCGCCACGAATGTTGCAGCAAATTCCGCAACACAGGCGTCATCGCAGGTGTCGCAATCGAAGCCGACGGTCGATTCGAGCATCGCAGCCGCCGCCGGCAAGGGTTCGCTCGGGGCGAATGGCATGGGCGCGCTGGATGCCCAGCACTCGAACGGAGCGACCTCGGTGGATGTCGCGGGCACGGCCTCTGCGAGCGCTTCACGCAACTCGAAATAGCCCTTAAGTCGTAGAGGATCCGCAGCGCCCTCGCATTTGCGAGGGCGTTTGCGTCAAGCCGCCATTAAGCGCTCTTCAGAAACTCGCGCAGGCGATTTATCTCCGACTCCATTCCGAGGCGAAATCCGGGATTGCGAGGCGCTTTGCCGTCTGTGTAGCCGAAGTCGGTTCGCAATCGTCCATCGACGACTGCGACATTGCCCCAGCCGATCACCCGCTCGTGCCACAGCAGGGGCAGGGCGTAGTAGCCCAGCTTGCGCTTTGGCTCCGGCGTGTAGGCCTCGAATCGATAGGCCCAGTTCCAGAAGATCTCGAAGCGCCGCCGGTCCCAAACTACCGGGTCGAAGGGCGTCAGCAGCCGCACCTCATCATCCGGGCGCCACTTGGGCGACTGCGGCCTTTCTTCGGCGGGCCAATACCAATCGATCCCGTCGACTCGAGCGTGGCCGAGACGCTGCTTGGCGCGGATCAGGGTCGATTTGCGTTCCTTGTCCCACTGGGGCGCCCCATACTTCAGGCGGTAGATCAAGTTGCCCAATGTCGCGCCCGGTAACGGCGCGTACTTGCGCACGATCACATCCACCAAGGCATCCATGCCGGCGCCTGCGGCGGCATCCTTCGCCGTGCCGTTGTCGGCGGCGATTTCCGCGCCGATTTCCGCCGGCTTCGTCTCGCGCGCCATGTAGACGCGCGTGCCGCCGTCGCGCCGCGCCACCCGCAACAAACCGCGATAGTGCATGTCCTCGAGCAATTTCGTGCTCGCATTCGAGGATCCGCCAAACCAATTGGTGACCCGGCCGTGCGCGAAGTGCGCGTCCACCTCCCTGGGGTGAACCGCGCCGCGTTCCCGGACGAAGGCCAGGATCGCGCCCATGCGCTTGGCGCGAGTCGACGAGGATTTCGATTGCAGCTCGCGCGGGTGCATCAGGGCATGGTGCGCGCCCGGCAGAAAGCCGTAATTGACGAAAAAGTCCTCTTCCAGCTCCAATTCAGGATAGCGGCGCTCGAGGTCACCGGCGCGATAGCCGTTGACGCGGTGGCGTAGCGTCAGATCTTGCGCCCGCGCAGGCGCGCGTATCGGATCCGCCTGAACGAATCCGAGTTTGTCGATCGCACGCTTGAGCGTGGTCGGTTTGAAGAGCGAGCGGGCGATCGCGTAGCGGCGCAAATGGTGCAGTGAAATGGGCATGCGGCGAATATACCGAATCCACCGCGCCGGTCGAGTTGCCTGAGGTTTCCTAGTACATTAACGCGGATGCTGGAAACCATTGAAGTAGAAACGGCGCCGCAGCCGAACGCCGCGATTATTTGGCTGCATGGATTGGGTGCCGATGGCCATGATTTTGAACCCATCGTGCCGGAACTCGTAGCGCGGGGATCCCGTGCCTGGCGCTTTGTCTTTCCAAACGCCCCGATCCGGCCGGTCACCATTAACGGCGGAATGCGCATGCGCGCCTGGTACGACATCATGGGGCTGGACCGCAAAGCCGCGGAAGATGTCGCCGGCTTCCAAGACGCCGACATCAAGGTGCAGGAATTGATCGATCGAGAGGTTGCCCGTGGCATTCAGACAAGCCGCATCGTGCTCGCCGGCTTTTCCCAGGGCGGCGCCGTTTCGCTATACACGGCGCCGCGGCTCAAGTACAAGTTGGCTGGCGTGATGGCGCTGTCTTGCTACTTGCCGAGGGAAAGTACCTTCCTCGCGGAGCGAGCGCCGGCCAACCAGGCCACGCCGATTTTCATGGCGCATGGCCAGTTCGACGGCACCGTACCGATGGTGTTGGGGACGAAATCGCGAGACTATCTCAAAGCTGAAGGGTACACGATCGAATGGCACGACTATCCGATGGAGCACTCCGTTTCCGCCGAGGAAGTTGGCGACATAAGGCAATTTCTCATGCGGGTGCTGCCGTAAATGAACACCAAATCACCGATCATTAAGCGACTCAAGGAAGCGGTTGCCAAGGCAGTTGCGCGTGCATCCGCCGCCAAGGACGACCTGCGCTCCGCGAAGGGGCGCCTCAAGCAGGCGCGGAAATTATTCAAGGCGGAGAAGAAGGCCGCCAAGCAGGCGCGCCGTAAATTGGATGCCGCGGTCGCAACTGCGGCGGCGCGTACCCCAAGACCGGCCGCAACCCTCAAGCTCAAACCGGCAGTTCGCCGGTCATCCGCGGCAAAGCCACTCCCGGTACGCAAGGCCACTGCACCCAAAGAGGCTTCACCGAAGGCAGCAGCGAAGTCGCCGTCCAAGAGAACGGAGCCCAAGAAGCCGGCATCCAAGCGCGCCGCGCCGAACAAGGCGTCCCGAACGCCGAAGCCGGGTGCCGTCAAGAAGCCCAATGCGATGCGCTCGGCCGCAGAAGTCGCAAAATCGGTCATTGAAAGGCTGCATGCTCCGCCGCCGACGCTGCCGCAGGCCATACCGGCGGCCATCGTTCCGGATCGGGACGATTCGCCCGGCTCAGCGCCTGCCAATACTTGAGCTCAGTGCGGAGTGACGGGTGCTGCTCCGGGAAATAGCACGCTGATGAGAATGCTCAGGAACAGCGCTGCAACCAGCCATAGCAGTTGACCAAACACCCAGACTGCGAACGCTCGACGCGTGGTCAACCCCAAGGTCTCGCTGAACCCCATGACTTGTAGGACGATGCTCCAGAACAGCAGCAGTAAGTAGGCCGCGAATTGCGCCCGAAGCACCAGGGTGACAAATCCATCCACCTCAACGCCGGGCTTGTCGACGATGGCGGTCTCGCCCACCAATAGCGCCGTGAATACCCACAAGATCAACGAGGCGGCCACGGGAACTCCGCCGTAGGCGAGCACGTGAAACACCTGATTGCGCGCGGACTTGCCGCCGGCGCGTGTCCCCAAGCGGCCGTAGATGGCTGCGAACAGGTACATGCTCACGATGCCGCTCAAGGGGCCGAAGATAAAAGAGGTTTCCAGAATCTCACCGGCTGTGGCGCCTGATCCGGAGAGCTGAGTTCGATACACCATAATGGAGGTGGCGATGCCCTGGGCCGCCGCCAGCAAGTAATCGGCGGCGCCGATCGGACGGTTCGACAACTCGCGAAATACACGCCGGGGTCTTAGCCAGACATCTTTTAGCGGGCGAATGGGTTCTGTGTCCGACACCCAAAGCAGCCTACGCAATAGTCATGGACGACTCCAGTGTCACGCACAGATGACAGCAGACTTTTTCAGGGCTACTCTCAGTGAGAGTTCGAACGATGTTTCAGGAGAAGGATGATCATGGCAAAAAAGAGCAAGTCGAAAAAGCGCAAGTCGAAGCGTCCGGCGGCGAAGGCCAAACGCAGTTCGGTTAAGCGCACGGCCAAGAAAAGCGCCGCGAAAAAAGCGCGGCCGATGAAGGCGAAGAAGAAGGTTAAGGCGAAGGCAAAGGCAAAGAAGGTCGTTAAGAAGGCTGCGCCGAAGAAGGCCGCGCCCAAGAAGGCTGCGCCGAAGATGGCTCCGCCGAAGGTGGCCAAGCCTGCCGCGCCGAAGCCGAGACCTGCGCCGCCGGCAACGCAGGCGCCCGTGACTGCGCCGCCCGCAATGCCGACGTCCGAGCCTGAAACACCGCCGGCGATGAATTCCGGCGTGGAATCATCATCGGGGATGTAGTCCTCTGATGGCAGTTTAGGCGCGTATTAGCCCTTGAAGGGGGCGCGCGCCGCTGCTGTCCGGGAATACTCGTCTCGCTAGAGTATTCGCATCGACGTGCATGTGCTCGTCGAGCACGGCCTTGAATACACTGCGCAAATCGAGTGTCGGTTTTAGATCGCGGTTGTCCAACAGCGCCTTGGGTCCCAAGCCCGGCCAGTCGGCGATCACCTGTCCGCCGCGAACTGCGCCCCCCAACAGGAATGCACACCCGCCCGTTCCGTGGTCCGTGCCACGCGTGCCGTTGATGGCGGCGGTGCGGCCAAATTCCGTGACCACGAGAACCGCTGTCTGCGGCCACAGAGGCCCGAGTCCGTCAGCCAGCGTTTTCAATGCCTTATCAAGTCCCGCGAGCCGAGTTGCGAGGACCCCTTTGGCGCCGCCTTGATTGGCGTGCGTATCCCAGCCGCTCGCTTCGATGACGGCGATTTCGGGTCCGCCCTCGCTGCGCATCAGCTCCGCAGCCATGCGCGCCACGGCGCCGGTCCGATCCGGATACCCCAAGCGAGCCGCAGCCATGGTTCTGGCAGCGTCCTCGGCGGAGCCGTCCATCATCTTTTCGGTCTGCACCGCTTCGCTCAGCCGCGCGGAGAACCAATCGTCCTTGGAATACAAGTCAGCCAGGCGCGTCAATAAATCCTCATCGACATCCGGCGTCGCCTGCGGTGATTTGGAAATCACCGCAGCCTCGCCGCGCAAAATCAGCGGCACATTCTGACTGATCGCGACCGCACGATCGACAGGTCTTCCGGCGCCGCGCGGCAGCGCCGCGAGCGCGCGATTCAGCCAACCATCGGCGCTGCCCACGGGTTTGGCCAGCCCGTTCTCGAGCACATTCTGGCCGTCGAAATGCGAGCGATCACGATAGGGTGAGGCGACTGCATCGAAGACCACCAGTTCCCCCGCGGCGAAACGTTCGTGCAAGTAGCTGAATGAAGGATGCAGTCCGAACGTGGCGTTGAGCGCCAGCGCTCCGTCGGGACTGCCCGGGGCGGCGATGGCCAATTCGCGATGCAGGCTCACGTATGCGGGATCCCCGTAGGGGGGCACGGCGGCAAGACCGTCGAGAGCGCCGCGCAAGATCACGACCACCAAACGCGGCGTGCCGCCGGTGTGGGCGAACAGGGCATTGGGAATGCCGGCACTTGCGGCCAGCGCGCCCGCTCCCAGGAGAAATCGGCGGCGAGTGCTGTTCACGGGGCAGGGGCGTGGAATCTGCATGGGGAGCCGCATCGCTATCTCCGTTGAAACTCGGGGCTCATCAACAGCAACGCCACCGCTTGGCCCGAGGAGCTGGCGCGGCGCAAAGCCGTCAGCGTCTCGGGGCGCGTATAGGCGCCCAAGCTGGCCGCGGCGAGATCGGCGGGTTCGACGCCATTTTCGTACTTGGCGCCGACCCGGGATGCCCACAGCACGCGGTGCATCAGCGCATCGGATCCATCCCAACTCTTCGAAGTGTCGGGCCAGCCGGCCGGCGATCCCGGGGTGTATTGCCGCTGACCGAGCAAATCGAAAGTGCGAATTACTTCTTCAGGCTGACTCGGCGACACATTCAACGCGCGCAGCGCGGAGAAAACGAAATCCTGCGGCGTCTTGAATTTGCGCGCATCGGCGTTCCAGGCCTCGGGAGATTCAATCAATGCCGCGTAGACGCTCGGCAAATCGCCGCCGCTTTTCAGGAAGGCGCGGGCCACGCGTTCCACGGCCGGCGGCGGCGGATCATCAGCAATGAAATGCCGCACGAGTTTGCCGGCGATGAAGTTCGCAGTTTCCGGCCGGCGCGCCAAATCGGCGAGCACAGCCTCGCCCTGACGCTGACCTTGCTCGGCGTAAGTCTTGCCGAGGAATGCCTTCGGGCCCGGCTCATGCAGATTGTCGCGGAAATAAAAGCGGCCGGGCACGCCGCCGGCGAGGCGGCCTTTGCCGCCGCCGATGGACCAGCCGGTGATGATCTGCGCGAAGCTCGTGACATCGGTCTGGCTATAACCGCCGTTCACGCCCAAGGTGTGCAGCTCGAGAATTTCACGCGCCAGATTCTCATTGATGCCGAATTGGCGTATCGGAGCCTTGGCGTCGGGGCCGCGAGGCCGCGCTGCAAATTGCGCGGCGGTCGAATCCCTGCCGACGGAATATTGATTGTCGAGAAAGGCGATCATGGCGGGGTGCTGCTCGACCGCCATCAAGAGATCGACGAAGCGGCCGCCGACGTGGGGTCGAATGGCCTCGTTCTCCAGCGTTCCAGCCAAGCCGAAAACCACGCCCTTGTCGGCGGAGACGGCGAAATGATTCGACCAAAAGTGCACCAGACGTTCGGCGAACGGGCGCGTCGTGAGCGCGGCGCTTTGCGCCCGAGCCAGCACCTGCGCGCGGTAGTGAGGTTGATAAGCTTCGCGGATGGCGTTGAAGAGTTTGGTGTCGGCACCCTGCCCGGCCGACCCCTGCTTCATCTTCTGCCGCTCGTCACGTGCCGCCAGCAAACCGGCGAAGATTTGAGCGGACGGCGCCAGTGTCGTGTTTACGGCCAGCGGCGCAGGACCTTTGATTTGGGACATGAGCCAGGCACGCGGCTCATCTGCCGCCGCCGCCAATTCGCCCGGTTTGGCGCCCAATCCGAAGCGCAGGACGGCGATTTCAGCTTGCATCATGCCTCACCTAACGGCACAGCTCAGCTAGGGTTGACCCAGACCTCCGCGGCCGGCGCGTTGCAGCGCAACAACACGCCGCCTGCTAGCTGCTGCTTTGCGCGGCAAAGACAAAATGCCACGCGAACACCAGCGCGATGATCGCGATGAGCACATTCAGCAACACGCCGACTTGAGTCCAGTATCCCGGCGGCACCACGCTCGGTTCCAGGTTCTTCGCGACCTGTCTGAATTGACGCGCCGAGATGAGCGCGACGGCGGCGCCCAAAACCAGCAGCAACACACCGATTCCCAACGAGAAGGAGCGCTGCGCGACGGATTCGGATTGATGCGCGGCCATCTGCAGAAATAATCCGAAGCGCTCGACGACGAAGCCGAATCCCATCAATGCAATGGCGCTGCGCTGCCAAGCGAGCAGGGTGCGCTCGGCGGCGAACAGCACGCGTGGATCGGCGGTGTAGGACATCTCAAGCTCCTTCGACCGACGGATGAACCTGCTCGGTCAGTGAAATCTTACATATGCATCAGGTGCCACCCGATCCCCGTGAAGCGTCGAAGCCCGGACAATCGGTCCTACGCTGCAAGCGGGAAATTTCCGGAAAGTACTATGGCATATGCACGGTCCCAAGTGGTTTCAGACGACGACGCAACGCGCGAACTGCCTGTGCGCGAAGTGAACTCACGCGCACGGCGCGCGAGCGCTGCGGAGTTGCGCGAGATCGACAGCTTGCGCGCGGTGAACGCGCACCTTCTGCGCGAACTCGCGGCGATGAAGGCGCGCGAAGCCGAGACCCAAAAGCTAGCGGAGCGTGATGGCCTCACGGGGTTGTACAACCGCCGTCGCATGCTGGAATTGTTGGAGGCCGCAATCAGCGATGCGGTCCTGCAGGATCTGCACGTCGGCTTGTTGTTCATCGATTTGAATGGTTTCAAGGCGATCAACGACAAGTATGGACACGCCGCCGGCGACAAAATTCTCACCACCGTGGCAACGCGCATTTCGGCGCGCGTGCGCACGGGCGATATTTGCTGCCGCTACGGCGGCGACGAATTCGTGGTGGTGCTGCCGGGAGTGCCGGATCCGTTTCCGGTGAGCCGGGTTGCCGACGCGATTCGCGAGCGCGTGTCGCTGCCGTATTGGATCGGCAACGATCAGCAGATAGTGACCGCATCGATCGGCGAATCCATGTATCCGTACCACGGCGAAAATGCCGCACTGCTGGTGCACCGGGCAGATGAGGCCATGTACCGTCTCAAGTCGCGCATCGTTCGGCCCTCACCCGATTACCGCAGCCCCGCCGAACCGCGTCTGACCCGCCGCCGCAACGACAAGTCCAAGCCTCGCTGACCCGCGCCGCGGGAAATACTCAGACAGGCGCCTGGGTGGTACTCACCGGCCGACGGCGGTATGCTTGATTCAAAATCCCGTCAACGACGGGAATAGAAGCACGTTTAGGTTTCATATTCTCTATTAAACGGGAAGTGCTCATGAATCAGCGCATGTCGGTTTTCGCGGCTTTGGCACTCGGTCTCGCGCTCAGCATCGCGCTGCCGGGCTGTGTCGTGGTCCCCGATCAGAGTCATTACGCGGCGGGCGTCGTCATGGTCGCGCCGCCGGCGCCGCGTGTGGAAGTCATCGGCGTCGCGCCCGCGGGGCAGGTGTGGATCGGCGGATATTGGAATTGGGTCGGCGGACGCCACGAATGGGTCGCGGGCCGTTGGGCACCCGGCCGGCCCGGATACCACTGGGTCGCGCACAGTTGGGTTCGTGAGGGCGATGGCTGGCGCATGCGGCCGGGACGCTGGGTGCGGGGTTAGCGCGGGCGGGGCGCTAACGAATTGCTAGCGCGTGGCGGGCCAGGACGAGACCTTGTGGATGTCTCGAAGTTTCGGCCCTCCGCCGGCATCGAACCAGTGTTCGATCAGGCGAAATGAAATCGAAACGCCCGGCGGCACGAGGGGTCGGCCCGACGCCAGGTCCGCGCGCGTAAACCACTGCGCATCTTCCAATTCATCGTCGCGCCGCTGAATCTGCGTCGTCAGCGCGTGCGCCGTGAATCCCAGCATCAGCGATGAGGGGAACGGCCAGGGCTGCGAGGAGTGATACTCGATCTGGTCCACCTCGATGCCGGTTTCCTCGAACACTTCGCGCGCCACCGCATCCTCGAGCGATTCTCCCGGCTCTACGAAGCCGGCGATCGTGGAGTAGCGTCCGGCAGGCCAGGAAGCCTGCCGCCCCAACAACGCACGATCGCCATCGCTCACCAGCACGATGATGGCCGGATCGGTGCGCGGAAATTGCTCGTGCTTGCAGACCGGATTCGTGCAGATCAGCACGTGACCGCCCTTGGCCGCAAGCGTCGTCGCACCGCAGGTGCCGCAGAAGCGATGCCGGGCGCGCCATGAAATCATGCCGCGCGCATAGCCCAAGAGCCCGGCTTCGTCCGCAGGAAGCAGCGCGGCCACCATGCGCAAATCCTCGAAGCGCGCGCCGGGTTTTACCTGCGGCGGTTCGGCCGAATCGAGTTCGTAGGCAAAAACGTCGCGGTCGCCGAATCGTCCCAGCAGAATCAGCTCGTTGCCGTTGCGCCGCTGCTCCGGCACGGAGGGTAGTTCGAGCAGCGCGGCGCGCGGCGGCTCGCCCTCGATGAGGGTGCGCGAATTCCAGACCGGAAGGTAGCGGCTGCGCGGATCGGCCAGCGCATTCGCGAACCAAGCGGGGTCGTCGCGCAAATGCGCGCCGCGGTCCAAATATGGACCGGCCAGGGTATTCCTCTGCTGCATCCGCAAGATTCTAGCAGGGGGCCGCCCTCGCGGTGGTGTCAATGGCGCCGTCGCAATTGCCGCAGGTCAGTTTGCGTCTCGCGAGCAAATCACGCACGCGCAGCGCGCCGCAATTCGTGCAGCGTGCCAGGCCGACTTCATCACGCCGCGCCAATGCCAGCAGCAAAAACCAGGCATGCTCGAATGAAATGCTGGCGGGCTTGTGCATTTCGCGATAGGCCTCGTAAGCCCGGCACAGCAACGCGCCGGAATCCAGCGAACCCAAATGATAGCGCGGTTCGAGGCCGCGCTCACCGCGCCCGACCAGTCCGTACATCAGAAACAAGCTGGCGAGTTGCGCTGCGTGAAAATTCATCTCCGGATTGCGGAAGAAAAAAGCCGCCTGTCGCGGTGACCTGCCGCGATGCCGCGTGACACCCTGCGTCTCGCCGCTCATTACATAGCTTCGATACAGCTTGCGGATTCGATCATCGCTCAAACCAGTCCACTGGCGAATGGTGTAAGTGCGGGCCTCGTGGCGGATCAGCCGCACCGCAAGATCGAATTTCTGCCTGTCCCGCGTGTATCGATCGTCGGATACCCTCATGGTTGCCCTTCCTTTTGCAATTCGTGCGATTTTGGGTAAAAAAGAATTTGACAGAAATTTGTCACAAAGTTAGCGTGCTTGCCATGGAGATTTTCGAGGTAAAGGAGGCGATTTGTGCAGGACGCATTCATCGGCAGCTGGACGCAGCAATCGCATGTCGCCCCGGAACATTTGCATTCAATGCGCGGCCTGAACCGCCGCTTCCTCGACTTGGCAGCTCATGGCCTGTTCACGCCGGGATTGGAGGCGCAGGTCGCGCCGCTATCGCCCGCGCAACGCGCCGCCGCGGCGAATTGTCCCTACGCGTTGTTCGATCTGCGCTTCGAGGATGCATGTTACTGGAACTCGCGCCTGGAGTTGCTCGGGTTTGGAACTTTTGCAATCGCGGACGAGCCGAGAAATTGCGAGGACACCGTTGATTTCGCGAGACTTGCTCTCTTTTACACCTGGCACCTGGCCTCGAGCGCCGCGCTCACGGCGCACCTCTTGTTCGGATTGCGCAGCGACACCGTGGAGGCTTTTCGGCGAGTCCCCGTCGATGCATTGCCGGCATTGGCATATTCGGAGGCCGCCAACATTACCGCCCGCTGGAGCAGCTGCAGTACCTACTGGACCGCCCTAATCGGCGCAGCGGCGCGGCCTGATTCCGCCGCCTTGCGCCGTGTGCAACTGTCCGGATTCCAGCTGGCCGCCGCGGCTCAATTGCCAAGCGAGCCTCGCGAGGTTTAGTCTACGCGGCTCCTATGCATGCCTTAGTCCTCCGACAGCTCACCAAAGTCTATAAAAACGGCATCAAAGCGCTAAAAGCCATCGACCTCGAGGTCGATGAGGGCGATTTTTTCGCGCTTCTCGGCCCCAACGGCGCGGGAAAGACCACCGCCATCGGCATTACCACCTCGCTGGTCAACAAGACCAGCGGCGTGGTGCAGGTGTTCGGACACGACATCGACAAGGAGTTGGAGGCGGCCAAGTCCTGCATCGGCTTGGTGCCGCAGGAAATCAACTTCAACATGTTCGAGACGCCCTTCACCATCGTGGTGAATCAGGCGGGGTTCTACGGGATCCCGAGACCGCTCGCCAAGCAGCGCGCCGAGAAATATCTCAAGCAGCTGCAGCTGTGGGACCGGCGTAATTCCATCGCGCGCTCTCTCTCGGGCGGCATGAAGCGGCGCCTGATGATAGCGCGCGCCTTGATGCACGAACCGCGCCTGCTGATCCTCGACGAACCGACGGCCGGCGTCGATATCGAGATCCGCCGCTCGATGTGGGAATTCCTGCGCGACATCAACGAGCAGGGGACCACGATCATTTTGACCACGCACTATCTGGAAGAGGCCGAGAATCTCTGCCGCAACGTCGCCATCATCGAGGGAGGCAATATCATCGAACGCGACAGCATGACCAATGTGCTGCGCAAACTTCAGACCGAGGTGTTCGTGTTCAATTTGCGCGAGCCGCGCGCGGCGCCGCCGCTGCTGTCGGGCTTCACCGCCGTGCTCTCCGATGACCACACCCTGGAAATCGAGATGTCGAAGACCCAAAGCTTGAATGACATCTTCGCGCAATTGTCGGCGCAGGGAATTGCCGTCAACAGCATGCGCAACAAGGTCAATCGTCTGGAGGAATTGTTCATCCGTTTGGTCGACGGCAGCGTCAAGACCGCCGCGGCGAAGCTTTCCTGATGTCCGAATCCCGCGCCCTGACCGATTGGATCGGTTTCAAGACCATCATCATCCGCGAATTCAGCCGCATCGTGCGGATCTGGGGGCAGACCATCGTGCCGCCCGCGGTCACCGCCACGCTATATTTCGTGATCTTCGGCAGCCTGATCGGCCGGCGCGTCGGCCAGATCGGCGGCTACGATTACATGCAGTTCATGGCGCCCGGCATCATCATGATGAACGTGATTACAACCTCCTACGGCAATGTGGTGTCCTCGTTCTTCGGCGCGAAGTTCGGCAAGCACATCGAGGAGCTGTTGGTGTCGCCGCTGCCGAATTGGCTGATCGTCGCCGGCTACACCATGGGCGGCGTGCTGCGCGGCGTGCTGGTGGGCGCGGTCGTCACCATCATCTCATTGTTCTTTACCCATCTGTCGATCACGCACGTGCTCGCGATCCTGACGGCGGCGTTCCTGACGAGCTTCATTTTCGCGCTGGGCGGCTTCATCAACGCCTTGTTCGCCAAGAATTTCGATCAGATTTCCTGGTTCCCCACCTTCGTGCTGCAGCCGCTGACTTATTTGGGCGGCGTGTTTTATTCGGTGACCATGCTGCCGGGATGGGCGCGCATGGCCTCGAATGCCAATCCCATTTTGTACATGGTGAGCGCCTTTCGCTTCGGCTTTTTAGGCACTTCGGATGTCGATCTGCGCCTGGCTTATGCCATTATGATTTCCGCCGCCGTCGTGATGTTCACGCTGGCCGTGACCCTGATGAATCGCGGCACCGGTATCCGCGAATAGAGGAGAGAGTTAGTGGCAGCAGTATTTCCGCGAGTCTCAAGCGCAGCTATCGCCGCGCTCGTCGGCCTCGGCATGGCGGCAGCCTTTGCCGCCGACCTGCCGCCCGGCACGAACGATCTGGAAGGCTTCTCGAGCGCCGCGGCGGCAACCGAGGCGCAGCTGGAACAGCGCTTCGATGCGGATCTGTCGGCGGCGGAATTGCGTTCCTGGCTCGAGCAAATGAGTTCGGCGCCGAACCACGTCGGCTCGCCGCACGACAAGGCCAATGCCGAATTCGAGCTCGCGAAATTTAAAGAGTATCCGACGCCCAAAGAGGTATCGGTGGAACTCGTTGCGCCAACGCACTTCAAGGCGCTCCTGAGCGAGCCGCCGATCGAGGGCGACCGCACCTCGACGCAAACCAGGGACGAGTTGCCGCCCTACAACGTGTATGGCGCGGACGGCGATGTGACCGCGGAACTGGTCTATGTCAATCAGGGCATGCCCGACGACTACAAGGAACTCGAACGCGAGGGAATCAGCGTCAAGGGCAAAATCGCCCTGACCCGTTACGGCGGCGGCTGGCGCGGACTGAAGCCCAAGCTGGCTTACGAACATGGCGCCGTCGGCTGCCTGATCTATTCCGATCCGCGCGATGATGGCTACGGCGTCGGCGACCCTTACCCGAAAGGAGGGTTTAGGCCGCCCAACGCCGTGCAGCGCGGCTCGGTGCAGGATCTGACCTTGTACAGCGGCGATCCGTTGACTCCCGGGGTCGGCGCGGTTCCAGGCGCCAAGCGATTAGCCCTCAAGGACGCCAAGACTCTGCTGAAGATTCCCGTGCTGCCGATTTCCTACGCGGATGCAGAGCCTCTGCTCGCCGCGCTCGGCGGCCGCGTCGCGCCGCCTTCCTGGCGCGGCGGCTTGCCGCTGACCTATCACGTGGGTCCCGGTCCCGCGCAGGTCCACATGAAAGTGCTGTCGGAGTGGACTCAAAAGCCGATCTACGACGTGGTGGCAAAGATTCGCGGCAGCGAGCAACCCGATCAATGGATCATTCGCGGCAACCATCATGATGGTTGGGTGTTCGGCGCATTGGATCCTCTCGCCGGCCAGATCGCATTGATGGCCGAAGCCAAGTCGATCGGCAAACTGGTGCAGCAAGGCTGGCGGCCGCGCCGCACCCTGGTCTACAACAGTTGGGACGGCGAAGAGCCGGGATTGTTGGGGTCCACAGAATGGGCGGAACAGCATGCCGCGGAACTGAAAGTCAAAGCGGTGCTCTACGTCAATTCCGATACCAATGGACGCGGCTTTCTGCAAGCCGAAGGCAGCCACGCCGTGCAGCATTTCTTGAGCGAAGTGGCGCGCGATGTGAAGGACCCGGAAACCGGTGTGAGCGTGCTGGCTCGAGCCATAGCCGAACGGCGTGTCTCGAGCCTCGACTCGCCGCGCGGCGAGTCGGCGGCGCATGCCGCAGCCGGGGATTTGCAGTTGGGGGCGCTGGGTTCGGGCTCGGATTACACGCCGTTCCTGCAGCACTTGGGCATCAGTTCCATCAACTTAGGATTCGAAGGCGAGGTTCAATACGGCGTATATCATTCCGCCTACGATTCATTCGATCACTTCCGGCGCTTCGTCGATCCCACCTTTGAGTATGGTGTGACGCTGGCCAAAGTGGCGGGCCGAATCATGCTGCGGGCCGCGCAGGCTGATCTGATCCCGGCGCGAGAAGGCGATTTCGCCGCCTCGATTGCCGGCTACGCCGAGGATTTGCACAAGCTTGCCGACAGCATGCGGACCAAGACCACTGAGCTGAGCAAACTGCTGGATGATGAGTCCTACAAATTGACATCAAATCCTGACACACCGCGCGCTGCGCCGGCGCGCGTAGCCGACGTGCCGTATCTTAATTTCGCCGCGCTCGACAATGCGGTGGTCAAGCTCGAACAGAGCGCCAAGGCCTTCGACAAGGAGTACGCGCGGCTGGATGCGTCCAGCGATCCTTCAAGCAAGCTCGCGCGCGATCGGGTGAATGCAGCCCTCACGGTTCTCGAACAAAGCTTGATGGACGCGCATGGCTTGCCGGGCCGGGAGTGGTATCAGCACATGATATATGCGCCGGGCCTGCATACCGGCTATGGCGTCAAGACCCTGCCGGGAATTCGCGAGGCCATCGAAGAGCGGCGCTGGGATGAGGCCAACCAATATATGGGGGTGGTCTCGCACGCCCTCAACGCCTACAGTGAGCGGATGGACCGCGCCATCGCGGCACCGTAGACTGCACAGATAATTTTAAGGAGTGGGTAATGACCGAAGAGAAGCAGCAGAAATTCACCGCCAAAGTGCGTCGTGGTTTAGTGTGGGTGCATTCCGTCGCAGCCGCGGAACTCGCCAAGAAAAAGGCAGAAGCCACCGGCGTCAGGATCGAAGGATTTACCGCCAGCGAACTCGCCGATGTTGAATCCGCGCTGACCTGGATCGCCCAGAACAAGGAATCGCCGAGCGCCGATCCGGCCGCCTGATTTTGCGCCGGTCGACGCGCCGCATGCTCGTCGCGAAATCGCGACGGGCGTGATGGCGATGGCGCGGTGACCATCGTCGTAAGGACTGCGCTACACTAAACCCATGGCCCGAAAAAGCGCCTTAGTCGTCGACGACTCCAAATCGGCCCGCGTCATCTTGAGCCGCATGCTCGAGAAGTACGAAATCGAAGTCGACATGGCCGAGTCGGCGGAACAGGCCATAGAATATTTGAAGGGCAATCGCCCCGATGCCATTTTCATGGACCATCTCATGCCCGGAATGGATGGACTACAGGCCGTGAAGGCCATCAAGGGCAATCCCCAGACCGCGATGATTCCGATCATGATGTACACCTCGCAAGAGGGCGAGCTGTACGTCGGCCAGGCGCGCGCCTTGGGCGCGATGGGCGTATTGCCGAAGCAAGTTCGTCCCGTGGACGTGTCGAAGGTTTTGTATGAGCTGCACCTGCTGCCGGACCGCCGCGACATGGCCGAGCCTGCGTTGCAGCCGGTGGAGATCGATACCGGGATTGCGCTGGAGCGGCCGCCGCCGCGCCCCGTCGGCGCGAATCCGGTCGATTGGGGCCGCCGCCTCGAGACTGCGGTGAAGGATCAGGCGGTCGATATTCGCCGCTTCATCGTGGCGAGCCTCGACAGTTTCTCCACGCGCATCATCGGCGAAGTGCGCAACGTCATGCCGATCAACTCGAGCGACCCCATCGCGCCGCCGCCGGCGCCGCCGAAATCGCCATGGCCCTGGGTGGCGGGCATCTTGGGCGCGAGTCTGGCGGCAATCGCATTCGCGGCGGGTTGG
>Ga0193726_1001783_pt1 | contig 15921 bp, 13 predicted proteins | sample H2c1metaG_FD_144928 | JGI IMG/M metagenome (GOLD analysis project Ga0193726, IMG submission 144928) | Soil microbial communities from a riparian zone of the East river system, Colorado, United States - H2c1 | ecosystem: Environmental > Terrestrial > Soil > Riparian zone | place: USA: East River... | reverse complement strand
AATCCTTGCGACCCCGCTTCTCGGCATCATCCCTGAAAGCCAGGACGTGCTGCGGGCGTCGAACGTTGGATCTCCCGTCACCCTGAACAACGCCGCCAGCGCGCCGGCCCGCGCCTACAACGACGCAGCCCGCCGCCTGATGGGGGAGACCGTCAAAATGCTGGTGCCGACCGAGCGCAAAGGCCTGATGGACCGATTGCTGGGACGGAGGGCCGCATGAGCGCTAGCCTGCTGCGGTTCTTCAGGGGCCGCACTGCTTCCGCGCCTGTTGCACGGGAACGGTTGCAGATTCTGCTGGCGCATGAACGCAGCTTGCGCGGGCAGCCTGACTTATTGGAGCTGCTGCGGGAGGAAATTCTTGCCGCGGTGTCGCGGCATGTCGAACTCGATCCGGATAAGGTTGTCGTCAAGATGGAGCGGGGCGAAACCGTGTCGACGCTGGAGGTCGATATCGAGTTGCCCAGCGGATGCAAGCGATTGATCGCGGCGGCCGGCTGACGATCAGGCACATGAGGGCGAGCTTCGCGCGCTCTTGCGGAGATAGTCGTGGCAGCGTGATAATTTCCGGATAATCTTCCGATCGCATCTTCGATCGGGGTTGATCATGAGCTCGACGCGACCTGCCCTTCCCATGACCGGCGGCTGCCCGTGTGGTGCGGTCCGTTACCAGATCGAATCGTTTCCGCTGCTGCTCTACAGCTGCAATTGCACCAATTGCCAAAGGACGTCCGGCAGCGCGTTCGCATTGAACATGCCGGTCGCGGCAAAGGATTTTCGTATTCTGCAAGGCGAGCCGAAGGGATGGCGCCGTCGATCCTCGAGTGGAGCGGACGTCACGTCATGGTTCTGCGGCGACTGCGGCGGCCGAATCTACGGCGAACGCGCCGGACGTCCGCACTCAATGACCCTTCGCGCGGGAACGCTTGACGATACGACATGGCTGGTTCCGATCGCGCATATGTACGCAGAAGCGCGCAGCCATGGGTCCTGCCCGCGCCCAACGCCGAATGCCACGAGACCGGCCCCGACGATTTCGGGCCGCTGGCGCAGACGTGGCGCGCGATGTGGCCTGAATTTTTCCCGCAAAAAAAATAGTTCCATTTTCACGGAACCGTATGATGTCAGGCAAGTTTAGCCCCGGTTAGGGGGATTTATGAACTTGATTGAGCCGATCGTCGGCAAGGCGAAAACCGGGATTTGGGGGCTGGACGACATCCTGTCGGGCGGGTTTTCGCGTGGACACGTGTTTCTGGTGGAGGGCGCGCCCGGAACCGGCAAAACCACCATCGCGCTGCAGTTCCTGATGCAAGGTGCGCAGGCCGGCGAGAAATGTCTCTACATCACCCTGTCCGAAACCGAGCGCGAGTTGCGCGACGGTGCGGCCTCGCATGGCTGGGACCTGGACGATCGAATCGAAATTTTTGAGTTATTGCCGCCCGAGAGTCTGCTCGATTCCGAGCAGCAGCAGAGCCTGCTTTATTCCTCGGATCTAGAACTCGGCGAGACCACCAAGCAGATTTTCGAAGCCGTGGAACGCGCGCGGCCGAGCCGGGTGGTGCTGGACAGCCTCTCCGAGATCAGGCTGCTGGCGCAGAGCTCGCTCCGATACCGGCGCCAGATTCTGGCGATCAAGCACTATTTCGCAAAGTTCGGCACCACGGTGATGCTGCTCGACGATCTGACCGCTGAGCTCGCCGACAAAACCGTGCACAGCGTTGCGCATGGCGTGTTGCGGCTTGAGGAATTGGCGCCGGCTTACGGCGCGGAGCGGCGCCGCGCCCGCATCGTGAAGTATCGTGGCATGAAGTTTCGCGGCGGTTTTCATGACGTGACCATCACTACCGGGGGACTGAACGTGTTTCCACGGCTGGTGGCGTCCGAATACCGCAGCGGCTTCGTGCGAACCCGGAGGTCCAGCGGCGTAGCCGAACTGGACCAGCTTCTCGGCGGCGGTGTCGAAGCGGGATCGAGCACGCTGATTCTGGGGCCCGCGGGCACCGGGAAATCCCTTCTGGCGATCATCTTTATCGTCGCCGCGATCGCGCGCGGCGAAAAGGCGGCGCTGTTCGTGTTCGACGAAGAGCTCGGCCTGTTGTTCGCGCGGATGAAAGGGCTCGGCATCGATCTCGAAGAGATGCAGCGCGGTGGCAAGCTCTTCGTCGACCAGGTCGACGCCGCGGAGCTGTCGCCTGGCGAATTCGCCCATCGCGTCCGCAAGCGGGTCGATGAAGACCACATCAAGACCGTGGTGATCGACAGTCTCAACGGCTACCAGGCCGCGATGCCCGAGGAAAATTCGTTGATCCTGCACATGCACGAACTGCTGCAATATTTGAACCGCCGGGGTGCGGCGACATTCATGACGGTGGCGCAGCACGGACTGGTCGGCGATATGAAAGCACCGGTAGACGTAACGTATCTGGCTGACACCGTGATCCTGCTGCGCTATTTCGAGGCGCTTGGTACGGTGCGGCGCGCGATGTCGATCATCAAGAAGCGCACCGGCGCGCATGAATCCACGATTCGCGAATATCGCATCGACGGCCGCGGGCTTACCATCGGCGACCCGCTCGATGGATTCCAGGGCGTGTTGCGCGGGGTTCCGGTTTACGTCGGCGAAGGCAAGCCCTTGCTCGAAGAGCGGCTCCAGTGAGGCCTGGCGCATCTTCCGAGCGTGCCGTCATTCTCGCGCCGACGGGACGCGATGCCGCTGTTGCCGCGGCGCTGATCAAGGAGGCGGGTTACTACGCTAATGTCTGCGGCGATCTCGCCGCGCTGTTGCACGAGATCGAAAGTGGCGCGGGCCTTGCGGTGATCGCCGATGAGGCGATCAAGACGGCGGACCTGCGCGGCCTGGTGCGCTGGCTGAACGATCAGCCGTCATGGTCCGATTTTCCGATCGTGCTGTTGACACATCAGGGCGGCGGTCCGGAACGTAATCCAGATGCCGTGCGGCTTGGACAAGTCCTCGGCAATGTCACTTTCATTGAACGTCCGTTCCATCCGACGACGCTGGTGAGCGTGGTCGGCTCCGCCGTCAGGGGCAGGCGCCGCCAGTACCAGACCCGCGCCATTCTCGAGGATCTCACCGAAAGCGAAGGCCTGCTGCAGACCGCGCTGAACGCCGGCCATCTCGGTGCGCTCGAACTGCGTCTGCCGGAGCTTGAGTTAGAGGCCTCCGACACCTGCAAGGCGTTCTTCGGGCGCAAGCCGGGCGATCCGTTTTCGTATCAGGATTTGCTGGCGGCGGTTCATCCCGATGACCGGGAGAGACGTCGCGAGGTGCTGGACCATGCTCTTGAAACGGGCAGGGACTACAGCATCGAGTACCGCAACATCTGGCCCGACGGATCGCAGCATTGGGTTGACGTCCGCGCGCGGGCCGTTCGCAGTCCCGATGGCCGCATCAAATCGCTGGTCGGTGTTTCCACCGATATCACCGCGCGCAAGGTTGCCGAGATCGAACGCGATAATCTGCTGGCGCAGCTGGCGGCTGAGCGTACCGCGCTGGCGGAACTGACGGCGACCCTCGAACAGCGCGTTGAACAACGCACCGCCGACTTGATGAAGGAAGTCGCGGCGCGCGAAAAGGCGCAGGAACAATTGCGGCAGGCACAGAAGATGGAGACGATCGGCCAGCTCACCGGCGGCGTCGCGCATGATTTCAACAATCTGCTGATGGCGGTGATGGGCAATCTCGATCTGTTGCGCAAGCGCATTCCCGACGATCCACGCCTGCACCGGCTGATCGACGGCGCGGTGCAGGGCGCCGAGCGCGGCGCGTCGCTGACCCAGCGCCTGCTGGCGTTCGCGCGGCAGCAGGACCTGCGAGCGGTGCCGGTCGATCTGGGCGCCCTGATCCATGGCATGAGCGATCTGCTGCAGCGGTCGTTGGGACCGCGCGTCGTGCTGCGGCTGGATATTCCGCAAGGGCTGCCGCCGGCGCGCGTCGACGCGAACCAGCTTGAACTCGCCATTCTCAATCTTGCCATCAATGCGCGCGACGCGATGTCGGACGGCGGTTCGATTGACATCAAGGTCGCGCAATACCAGGCAACCAGCGATCCGGCGCTGAAGTCTGGCGACTACCTGAAACTGTCGGTGATCGATACCGGCATGGGCATGACATCGGAGATATTGAAGCGGGCGGTCGAGCCGTTCTTTTCATCGAAGCCGCTCGGCAAGGGTACTGGCCTTGGCCTGTCGATGGTGCACGGACTTGCGGTGCAACTCGGCGGCGCGCTGCAACTCTCGAGCACGGAGGGACAAGGTACCACCGCCACATTGATACTGCCGGTCGCGATCAACGCGCCGAAAGCTGAAAGCCCGGTGCGTGCCGTGCAGAAGGTTAACCGCTCTGCGGTGATCCTGTTTGTCGATGACGACCCGCTGATCGCGATGTCGACCACCGAAATGCTGGAAGATCTCGGTCACCACGTGATTGGCGCCAGTTCCGGCCTGCATGCGCTCGACATCATCAAGAGCGAGCAGCCGATCGACCTGATGGTGACCGATCATGTGATGCCCGGCATGACCGGTATCGAACTGGCGGCGGCGTCGCGGGCGGTGCGGCCGTCGCTGCCGATCCTGCTCGCGACCGGTTATGCCGAACTGCCCGAGGGGGCGCAGCTTGATCTGCCGCGGCTGGCCAAACCCTATCATCAGGACCAGTTGCGCGACCGGCTCGATCAATTGCTGGGTTGAAAGCGACGCCAGATAATTGCGCGTATTCTATTCGCAAAACCGGTGCCCACTTTTGCGGAATACGCGCTATCCGACCATCCGGTCGCGCCCGAGCCAGAAGCCCGCCTTCAGCACCTTCTTGTCGACCTTGCCGACCCCGGTCATCGGAAGCTCGGTGACGAACTTGATGTGCTTGGGCGCATGCGCCGATCCCTTGCGCGCCTTGACAAGATTGATCAATTCCTCCGCGCTCGGCCGCGCCCCCTCGCGCACGACCACCACCGCGGTGACGGCCTCGCCCCATTTGTCGTCGGGCACGCCGACGACGGCGACCATCGCGACGTCGGCATGCTGGGACAGCACGTCTTCGACCTCGCGCGGAAAGATGTTGAAGCCGCCGGAGACGATCATGTCCTTCTTGCGGTCGAGGATGAACATGTAGCCGCGCTCGTCCGCGCGCGCGATATCGCCGGTATGCAGCCAGCCGTTCTTCAGGGTTTCCGCGGTCTGCTCGGGCCGCTTCCAGTATCCGGCCATCACATGCGGCGCGCGCACGCAGATCTCGCCGGCCTGTCCGGTTTCGACTTCACGGTCGTCGTCGCCGAGAATTTTGACGCCGCAGGCGGCGATCGGAAATCCGCAGGACAGGAAGAGATCCGGCGTCTTCGGATCATGATCCGTCTTGCGCAGCACCGAGACCGGATAGCACTCGGTCTGTCCGTAAAGCTGCGAGAATACCGGGCCGATCCGTTCGATGCCCTCGACCAGCCGGCTCGGCGACATCGCCGAGGCGCCGTACAATAACAGTTCAAGCGAGGAGAGATCGGTCTTGTCGAGCGCCGGGTGGTCCAGCAGCACGTAGATCATGGTTGGCACGAACAGCGTGAAATTGATGCGCTCGCGCTCGATGGTCTTGAACACGGCGTCCGGATCGAAGCCTTTGAGCATGTGCACCGTGCCGCCGCGGATCAGCGACGGCAACACCTTGGTGCCGGCGACGTGGCTGATCGGCGCCACCGTGAGATAGCGCGGGTTATCCGGGATCTCGAAGTCGGACAGGATCGCGTTGGCGAAGCCGCCATACTCGCGATGATAGCGCAGCGCGCCTTTTGATTTCCCCGTGGTGCCGCCGGTATAGTTCAGCGTCGCGATGTCGTCGGGGCCGGCAAGACAACGCGGCGTCGCCGTGCCAGCGTGATCGACCGCGGCAAGCAGATCGACGCCGTAATTGGCGGGGCCGAGCGTGAAGACGTTTTTCAGGCTGGATGCCCCGCTTGCGAGGTCACCGCCGCGATCGCGGAACGTATCGGCGTCAATCACCAGTATCCGTGCTTCCGAATCCTCGATTTGAAAGAGCTGATCATCGAGCGACCCCAGCGGATGCAGCCAGGTGATCGCAAGTCTCGACAATTGCGCGGCGACACCGGCACACCAGGTGTCGGCACGGTTGGCGGTGAGGAACGCCACCCGCGCGCCCGGCTCCAGGCCCAGTTGCATGAACACCTTCTGGAAGCGGCCGATCAATTCGGTGGCGCCGGCATAGGTGATCGATCCGCCCGGCCAGCTGAACGCGACCCGCGACGGATAGCGCGCCAGCGCCCGCAGCGTCTGCCCGCACACGGTCGGAAAGGCATAGAGCGGATCGGACATGGTTCCTCCAACTGGTTTTGTCGCCTGTTTTGGCGCTTGTTTTGTCGCTTGTTTTGTCTTGGGCCTTCGATCGTGCCAATGTTGCCGAACGCTAGCACAACGAAACAGGGGCGCGGAACTGCAAACCTCATCAGACCAGAAGGCCGCCGACTCGCTGGCACGCTTTCGCGATCGCCTGAGCCTGCCGCTGATCGCGGCGCCGATGTTCCTCGTCTCCGGCGTCGACCTTGTGGTGGCCGCTTGCCGCAACGGCGTGATCGGGGCGTTCCCGACGGTGAATTGCCGCAGCCCCGAACAACTCGATGATTGGCTCGGCGACATCGAAACCCAGTTGCAGCGTCATTCCGACGGAAGCGGAAAACCTGCGGCCCCGATCTGCCCGAACCTGATCGTGCACCGTTCCAACGCGCGGCTTGCAAGGGATCTGCAGGTGCTGCTGCGGCATAAACCCGAAATCGTCATCACCAGCGTCGGATCGCCCGCGCCCGTGCTCGCGGCCCTGCATGACGCTGGCTCCCTGGTATTCGCCGACGTCGCCAGCATCCGCCACGCCGAGCGCGCGGTGGAAGCGGGCGCGGACGGACTGGTACTGCTGACCGCCGGCGCCGGTGGTCAGACCGGCTGGCTCAACCCGTTTGTGTTCGTCCGCGCGGTACGGGCGTTCTTCGACGGGCCGGTCGTGCTGGCCGGAGGCATTGGCGATGGCCACGCATTGCGCGCGGCGCAGGCGCTCGGCTGCGATCTCGCCTATATGGGCACCAAATTCATCGCCACCCGGGAGAGCATGGCGGATGTCAGATACAAGGAGATGCTGGTCACGAGCAGCGCCGACGATATCCTGCTGACCACGGCCGTCACTGGCCTGCAGACCAATATGCTGCGGCCTTCGATCGCCGCCGCGGGCCTCGACCCCGACGACCTGCCGCAACGCGGCGCCATCGACATCGGCAAGGACATCGACGTCGGCGCGCGCGACAAGCGCCCCGCGCGCTGGCGCGATATCTGGAGCGCGGGGCATTCCACGTCGGGCGTGACCGGGGTGTTGTCGGTCGACGATCTCGTCGCGCGCACCCTCGCGGAGTATTGCGACGGCAAAGACACGAAGCGCCGTTAGCTCCCATCCAACTTGCGACCAAGCTTCCTGATCGGGTTGAACCGGCCGCGTCCGAAGTGGCTGTCGTCGCGGCGCCGGAGCGCGGGTCCGACGCAAATCCTCCGGGGCAAAGCGGCCGCGGGCGCAACCTTAACGAGCTGTTAACCATTCTCGCGCCAACAATCGTCTCCTGCGCCGTTTCCCCGCGCGTGCGGCGTGCCGCGCTGGAAACCGCCGTGAAGGGATGGGACATGAATTTCGAGGCACTTTTTGCAAAAACCCCGGCAACCATCGAGGAGATCAGGGCCCGCGTCGCCTACGCGCTCGACCGCCACCCGCTGTGCCGCACCGTGCAATTCGACATCGTCAGCATGCCCCGCACCAGCAGGGGCGGCAACTGGACCATCAGTTTGCAGGCGGTCGCGCCCGACGCGTTGTGGGAGGCGTCCGATATCGTCGCCGATATCCAGGACGCCTACGATCTCGCCGCCGCGGCTTGATTTTCCGCGCAGCGCCGCTGGTTTGCTGCCTGCAGATGAGGCGGTCGCCCCCGCCTCGGCACGGTTAAGCCTTAATTAGCTCCCAGTTTTCGGCAAAGTGATCGTGGTTCGTCGATGAAAACGGAGAGCGGCTTGACCCGAGCAATTACCCTGATCGTGCTGATCTGTTTCCTCGTTGTCGGCGCGGCCGCTACCAGCATTCTCGGCAATGACGGCGCGTGGGTGGCCCGGTCGGAGATGGCTTCGCCTGTTGTCGAGGGCCCCGTCGCGAACAGGGAAAGCAAGAAGGACAGGCTGGCGGTCGCTACCGCAACGCTGGCATCGGCGGCGCTGGCAGCGTACCAACCGCCGCAAACCGTCGCGGCCCTGAGCGAGCCGCTGCGGCAAGCCTTTGCATCCGCCGATCCGGTCGATATCGAAATGCCGAAGATGATCGCAGCGCCGGCGACGATGCCGGCTGCGCCGCCAAAGCCGAAGGTTGCCAGCAAGCCGCCAGCGCAGAAATCCTACGCGCTGCTCAGCGACGGGCAGATCGCCGGCATCAAGGAACGCCTGAAACTTTCCTCGTCGCAGGAATCCTATTGGCCGGCGGTGGAAAACGCGCTGCGCGCGGTGGCCCGCAAGATTCACACAACCCGCCAGACCGACCCCAACGCGACCGGCACGCCGATCGATCCCGAAGCCGAGGAAGTCCAGCAGCTGAAATCCGCTGCGATGCCGCTGTTGTTTCAGCTGCGCGAAGACCAGAAGCGCGAAGTGCGCGCGCTAGCCCGCCTGATCGGGCTGGAAAAAGTAGCGTCGATGATTTGAATCGAGACGGACGCCGCAGGGCTTCGTCTCGTTGTGACGCCTGATCGACGCGGGCAGCGGCGCGCGCCCTCACCACAAATTCTTGCCGTCGATCACGGTGACCGGTGCCTCCGCGGCATCGAAATCGTCAAACAGTCGCGCATTCACGGCGTACCTGCGGGTTGTTCCATCCCATTTGCCGTCGGGTTGAAACGCCGGACTGTCCGAAAAGACAGCGCATCCGCAGCTCGGACAAAAGTTATGTGCCACCAGTTTTGAATTCCAGCGGTACGTCACGACGTTGCCGGCCGGCGTCGTCAGCTTGAATTGGTGCGGCTGAAAATACGCATGGAGCGCGCCGCGTTAGGCGCAGAACGAACACGTGCAGCGTGTCAAATTTTCGGGAATCTCGCCCTCGATCTCGAACGCGTTCCCGCCGCAATGGCAACTGCCGGTAATGGGCATCACGATGCTCCCTTTGAATTTCGAGGCTTGCAGACTCGCATAGTTTGCGCAGCGGCAACGCGCGCGCAACCGTTCGTGATGGTGTCGCAACCATCCGGCGGTGCGCCCGGTTCCCGGATGTTCACAGATACCGGACGCGCCGGAACATCAGAACAGGTTGAGCGTTGCCCGCCGGAAGGGAGACCACATATGCGCACTTCGATGGCTTATTTTGCAGGAGCCGGAACCGTTATCGCCGCGATCGTCGGCGGTGTCGGCGGCGGTCTTCTGATCGCGGACATGATCAGTCCCAAATCCCCCAAGCAAGCCGCTGAATTGACCCGGCTGGAGCGGCGCATGTCGCCGGAGCCGATCCAGGCCGCGGCGGGGCCGTCGGAACCCGTGCCATATCTGGTGGCGCCCCAGCCATCGGCACCCAATCCCGCCACAGCGGCAGTCCCAGCTCCAACGCAGGCGAAGACGCAAGCTGATAATTCCGCGCCGACACCCGCTTCACCGGTTGACACCGCAGCAGGATCAAAGCCGGCAGTTTCGCCTGCGCAACCCGCTGCTGCAACGACCCAGGCAGCGGCGCGCGAGCAAACTGCTGCCCCCCAAACTGCTACCTCAGAGGAGGCCTTGGCCAAGCCGCGGGACGCCGACGTGAAGCGGACCACGGAAAAGCGGCGGGTCGATCGTCGCCAGCAATGGACCGAAAGGCGCCGCTATCAACAGAGAGAAGACCAGGAGTTGCGAGCGGTCGAGGACAGAGTGAGGGAAGAAACCGAGCCGAGGCGAGAATTCAGGGTCAGGGAAGAAACCGCGCCAAGGCGCGAGTTCGCGGTAGAGCCCGTAAGGATCGAGACGCCTCTGATAAGGCTGTTCGGTTCGGAATAAAAATCTTGGCTTTGACGGGTCACGGCAGTAGCGCCTCGGATGCGTTGGTGCCTTGGCCGGAATCGAACATCCACGAACAACGAATAAGGCCTTCTGCAAGCCATCCGACCGCGCATTCACTGCCTTAGTTGCGCGATTCTTGGTGCCAAGATCTTTGACGCCAAGATCTTTGGCGCCAAGTCAGGCTAGTTCGCATCGCGGACCAATGGCGCCTCCAGCGCCGCCATCGAAGTCGCTTGTGAGTTCATCGCAGACGTAACCCCCAGCCCTCGATGCTGAATGCGCCAGGCGCGCACATGTTTGCTGCTTTTCCCGCGGGGAATGCTGTGGCATGATGGCGCAAACAAGAGCCGGAAAGGCTTAAAGCCAGGGGAGGGGTCCAACATGGATGAGCGTACTTCGCTATCTCGACGCAAGCTGCTGCACGCACTGGCCGGTACCGGCGTCATCGCCGCGGCCGACCTTGCCTGGTGGGATGCTCCGTACATTGGCCCGCGCAAGGCCTGGGGCGCCGAGCCGGTACGCTTTCAGTGGAGCGTTCCAGAGCCGACGCGCATCGCGCTGATGAACTCGCTGGCCGAGCGCTTCAATCAGTCGCAAAAAGATTTCGCGGTGCAGATCGAATACGTGCCGCAGGCGCAGGCGCGTCAGAAGCTTATCAGTTCGATCACTGGCGGAAGTCCGCCCGATCTCTGCCAGGTCTGGGACAACTGGGTCGGCCAGTTCAACGGCATGGGCGCGGTCGAAGACATCACCGCGCGCGCGAAGTCCTGGAAGCACTACGCGGACGTGGCGCCGACGGCTTGGCAAACCGTGACCATCAACAACCAGATCATATCGCTTCCGCTCGCCGTGACGCTCGACGGGATCTACTACCGCACCGACCGTCTGAAAGAGCTCGGCCTCAAGGAGCCGACGCCGGACTGGACCTGGGACGAGTTTCTTGCCATCGCGAAAGCCTTCACCAAGGCGGACAAGAACCAGTACGGCTACGGGATGCGCGGCGGCGGCACCTGGGCGCTGCTCTATCCGAGCGAATTCGCCTACGCCAACGGCGCCGAAGTGCTCAAGGACGGCAAGGTGGTGATCAATTCGAAGGAAGCCGTCGACGCGCTTGCCTGGTATCTCGACCTCGCGCTCAAGCACAAGGTCACGCCGCCGAGTGCCGCCACCGACGGCTTCGTCGAAATCGTAGAGACCTTCGGGCGCGGCGTCACCAGCATGTACCAGCACAATTCCGGCTCCAGCGGCCAGCAGAAGAAGAACGTCGGCGCCGACAAGTTCGCCACGCTGCCGTTGCCGGTCGGCCCGGCGAACAAGCGCGCCTCGTTCTGGTTCTCCGAGACGCTCACCATGTTCAAGGGCGCCAAGAACAAGGAAGGCGCCTGGCAATTCATGAGCTTCATGCTCGAGGACGAGCCGAGCCTGAAATACAACTCGACGCTCGGCCTGCTGCCGGCGCGCCAGTCGATCCTCAAGCAGCCGGAATTTGCCAACGACCCGGCGCTTGCCGGCTTCGTGAACTCCTTCGGTATAGGGATCGTCAGCCCGTATCTCGCCTACCCCGGCTGGGGCGGCAAGATCGACTCCGATGGCGTGCCGCTGATCCAGCAGGCGATCCTTGGAAAGATCTCCGCGAAAGATTGCCTCGACCGCTTCGCCGACATCCTGAAGAAGGAAATGTCGTAGAGCATGATCCGGAAAAGCATGCCCTCGGGCCACGACCCGATGGGTGGGGTACCGGTTTTCCCTCGCAACAAACGCGAAGCGTTTGCGCGGAGATCACGCTCAAACAGAAGACAGAGCGCGATGACGAAGAAAAGTCATCACGATCTAAGTCGGGAACCATCATGACCACGCTTTCCCTCGCAAAACCCCGGCCCCGCCGGCTGATCAGCTGGCGGGTGCGCAAGCTCTTGATCGGCTATTCATACCTGGTCCCGGCCGCGCTATGCATGCTCGCGACCGTCGTGGTGCCGATCATCCTCGCGATCAAGATGAGCCTCTATGCGGATGTCTTGTACAAGCCCGCGGACTACCGCTTCATCGGGCTCGGCAACTACGTCCGCCTGGTTCAGGATCCTGTGTTCTGGCTGTCGCTGTGGAATTCCGTGGTCTGGGTGTTCGGCTCGGTGATCCTGCAATTCGTGTTCGGATTTGCAGCCGCACTGCTGCTGCAGCAGGCCTTCAGGGGGCGCGCCTTGGTGCGCACGCTCACTTTGCTGCCCTGGATCATCCCGGGAGTCGTGGTGGGACTGATCTGGCAGTGGCTCTATCAACCGAACTACGGCGTCATCAATGACCTCTTGATCCGCGTCGGCTGGATGCATGAGCGCCTCGCCTGGCTCTCGTCGCCGGACACCGCGATGGCGGCGGTGGTCTTCGCCAATGTCTGGCGCGGGATCCCGTTCTTCGCCATCATGCTGCTGGCGGGGCTCCAGTCCGTGCCGGACGAGCTTTACGAAGCGGCCCATGTCGATGGCGCCGGCGTGCTGGCCCGTTTCTGGCACATCACCTTGCCGTTGCTGCGGCCGATCATCGTCGTCGCGACGGCGACAAGGATCATCTGGACATTCAACTATGCCGACTTGATTTTCGTCATGACCGGCGGCGGCCCGGCCAACGCCACCCAGATCACCTCGACCTATACCTTGCTGCAGGCTTATTCGAGCCTCGACTTCGGTTATGCCGGCGCGCTCTCGGTCGTCCTGCTCGTCGTGATGCTGGTGTTCACGGCGCTCTATCTCCGCATCACCAAGGGCGTCGAGGAAACCTGAATGAAACGTCGCCACGCCCCGAGCGACCTTGCCGAGCGATTGTTGGCCGGCCCCGTTGTCTGGATCGGCCTTGCGATGCTGGCCGCGTTTGCGCTCGGGCCGTTCATCTGGATGTTGCTCACATCGCTGAAGGATCGCCAGGAACTCTACGCGACGCCGCTGCAGTACTTGCCGGTGCACCCCACCTTCGAGAATTATGTCGATGCCTGGACCTCGCCGGTGACACCATTCAGCCGTTTCTTTCTCAATAGCCTGTGGGTGTGTTCGGTCACGATGGTCTTAACCACGGTGGTATCGGTGCTTGCCGGCTATGCCATCGCCCGCTTTCGTTTCGCAGGAAGAGATGCGCTATTGCTGATCTTTCTTGCCACCCAGATGTTTCCGAGCGTTCTCTTGATCGCCCCGCTGCTGACGCAATGGCGCGCGCTCGGCCTGATCGATACCTACCAGGCGCTGATCTACTCGAATTTCTCATTCACGGTGCCATTCACGGTCTGGATGATGGTCGGCTATTTCAGCTCCATACCGCGCGACCTCGAGGAAAGCGCGATGATCGACGGCTGCAATCATTTCACAGCGCTGTGCCGCATCGTGTTGCCGCTGGCGGCCCCCGGCATCGCGGCAACCGCGATTTTTGCTTTCGTCGTATCCTGGAGCGAGCTTTTGTTCGCGATATCGTTCACGACACAGACCAGCATGCGCACGCTGTCGGCCGGGCTGCTCTACATGGTCGGGCAGTACGAGGTGCAGTGGGGGCCGCTATCGGCCGGCGTCATCTTGAGCACCGTCCCGGTGGCCGTGCTGTTCAGCTTCCTGCAGCGGCATTTGATCCACGGGCTCACCGCGGGCGCGGTGAAAGGATGAGGGCTGGTTCAGACTAGTCTAGATCCCTGCTGGCGGGTAACCTGCGTCGCTTCGTTACGATAACGCCGGGATGGCTTGCCAACCGAAGCTGCGAAGCAGCGTAGATTGGTGCCCGGGCCGGAATCTGGGGGCGCAGCATCGGCACGATCAGGATGCTGCGATAGCCCGATGTTCGCTGCAGTTCGCTGTATCCGCCGGAGACCAGCACATCCGGCTCATGCACGACGCGCCGCTCGCGGATGGCGACCGAGATCAGATTGTTGCTGGTGAGCGGGGCAGGGTAGGCTTTGCGCACCGCCGCCACCGATTCCGGCGAGAACTGATCGTGCGCGACCAAATGGACATGCTCGCCATCCCTGCGATAGACGGCGCTGAGCACGCTCTGGCAGAGCCGCGCGGCGTTCCTGACGATCCTGTCGAACACCGGCAGCAGATCCGTCGGCGCGTCGGCGATGAGGCTCAGGACCTCGGCTGTCGCCGCCTGCCGCTCCCTGGCTTCCTGAAGTTCGAGCGCAAGTTGTGCGGCTTCGGTTTTTGCGGGGCCTTCGACTTCCGGTTTCGTGGGGCTGGAGACCCGCGCCACTTTTTTTGCCGCATTGCCGCGCTTTCGCGGCATCGCCGTGCGGTTTCGCGGCTTATTCGGTCCGCCGTCTGCTCCAGAGCTTCGTCTCATTGCCTTCCCCGGGCCCCAGGATAAGTCATCGTATCGGCTTAGGCCAGCAACGGGAAATGGGTGACCGATGTCTCATGTGGGTCAGAAGCGGTGCTTGTGGCCAGCGTAAGCCTTGTCCGGTCTACCCTCGACAGCCGACTGCTCGGCAGTCAGCGTACAGTTCGGTTCAGGGCCAGGTGCCGCCATTGTCGCTGCGGTCGAAGGCCACTCGCTCTCAGAGCATGCAAACCCACTGCGTTCGGTACATGCCAATCGCGCGAGCGGCGCCACGAGTTAGATCAAGCGTAACCCCGCGCGTAAATGGGCCGCGGTCATTAATCACCACAGTAACAGACCTCCCGTTCTGAGGATTCGTCACCGTTACCCGCGATCCGAAAGGCAGCGTGCGATGCGCGGCCGCATACCCGCTGGGATCGAATGTCTGACCACTCGCCGTCCGCCGCCCTGAGGCATAGAAGGTCGCGACTACATGCTGCCCCGAACAAATTCCGTGAGGTCTGGAGTGCGCGAAGAACCAAGCGAAGCCCCGACTGTGAGCCTGCGCGGACGACGTGATTAGCCACGCCAGAGCCAATCCAAAGATGCAAAAAGATGGACGCATTGACCCTTCCGCCGGCCCCCTTACACTTTCCCCAAATGCACGGACTTAATTGTGGCAATGGCGACCGCGCCCGGATGCCCGCTTCGGGTCAAACGCGTCATTTTGACAATGCGCCGACCACTTCCGATCTACCCCGATAAGCAGACATTCTCAGCGCCCATCGACATGTCTCAAAGGTGCCAACAAGAGACATGACAACAGCCCACAATCTCGCCCTACACACAGAGCACCGCCAAAGATACACTCTGAAAAGTTGATTGCAGCGGCAATGCCGGAGCCTTCCATGGCGCTGATCTTCTTCGAACGGGTCGGACACGAAGGCCGACGCCCCAGTCCATTCTCTTGGCGCATCAGGTACGCGCTTGAGCATAAAGGGGTTGATTTCGAGGTGCGGCCAGTGCGATTCGCCGATGTTGAGACTATTCGCGCGCTGACCGGCCAGCATCTGACGCCAGTTCTCAGCGATGGCGACCACGTCGTGCACGAGACATGGGACATTGCTTGCTATCTGGAAGAGCGGTTTCCTGGCAACCCTTCGCTGTTCGGCGGTGCAATTGGACGCGGTATGGCACGGCACATCGACGTCTGGTCGGACACGCAACTCGGTTCGCCTCTGCGCCGCGTGATCTATGGAGATTTTCCGGCCATCCTCGATGCCGAAGATCGAGCTTACTTCCGTGCCACACGCGAGCGCGACCTCGGCATGACGCTAGAAGCTGCTTGTGCTGATCCAGAGGGCAAGCTGGCGGCCTTTCAACAAGCTTGCGCGCCACTCGAACACACGCTTTCCGTGCAGCCGTACATTTGCGGCCCGGCACCGGCTTACGCGGACTAGGGTCTGTTTGGATTCATCTTGAATTTATTACGGCGGCGGTGAGATTGATCATTGCTTCGAAGCTGATGTCAGTTTTGTCGGCACGCATGGCGATCCGCTTGAATTCCTTGAGCTT
>Ga0193726_1001782_pt1 | contig 15927 bp, 16 predicted proteins | sample H2c1metaG_FD_144928 | JGI IMG/M metagenome (GOLD analysis project Ga0193726, IMG submission 144928) | Soil microbial communities from a riparian zone of the East river system, Colorado, United States - H2c1 | ecosystem: Environmental > Terrestrial > Soil > Riparian zone | place: USA: East River... | reverse complement strand
GCGTCCGCGGTCTCGGGCTGGCTGTACCAGAGCCACGGCTGGACGGCCGTCACCATCTTCGCCGCCGCCCTGCCGCTCGCCGCGGGCTGCATCTACCTGTGGGAGTTCATCCGCACGCCGGCCCCGGCCGCGCCGGCGCCCGGGGCGGCTGGCGCCTGAGGTGACCCGCGGCGCGGCGAACGGTGCCGGAGGCCGGCGAACAGTGCCTAAAGTGTGACGGTGCCTGAGGCAGATGGCGACCCGCCGGACAGAAGCCCCGCGGACGTGAGCCCCGCCGGTGTGAGCCCGGCGGGTGTGAGCCCGGCCGGTGTGAGCCCGGCCGGTGTGAGCCCGGCCGGTGTGAGCCCGACGGGCGTGAGCCCGGGGGACGCGAGCCCGGCGGGCGGCGAGGGCGTGCCCTTCTCGCTGCGTGGCCGGCCGCGCAGCGAGAAGGCCCGGCAGGCGATCCTGGCCGCCGCCGGCGACCTCATGCTGAGCGGCGGCCTGCCTGCGGCGACCATGGACGCGATCGCGGCTCGGGCCGGCGTCAGCAAGGCCACGGTCTACAAGTGGTGGCCGTCGCGCGGCGCGGTGGCCCTCGACGGGTTCCTCGACCGGGTGGGCGGCACGCTCGCCATCCCGGACGGCCTGTCCGCGGCCGAGGCGCTGACCTGGCAGATCGATGCCCTGATCCAGATCTTCCGCGATACCACCGCCGGCCCGCTGATGCGGGCCCTGGTTGCCGTGGCCCAGTCCGACCCCGACATCGCCGACGCCCTCCGCGAGCAGTGGCTGGTCCCGCGGCGGGCCGTCGCCCGGGATACCCTGCGCAGCGGCGTGCAGCGCGGCGAGCTCCGGGACGGCCTCGACCTCGAGGCCATCCTGGACGAGCTATTCGCCCCGGTGTACTACCGCCTGTTCTTCGGCCACGCCCCGCTGTCCGACGACCTGGCCGCAACCATGGTGGCGTACCTCATCCCCGGAATCGCCGCCCACCCCACCAGCTAAAGCGCCCACCCGCACCCCCCCGGCCTTCTCCATGATCACGACCGTTTGCCCGGCAAAAGCCCGGGGTAAACGGTCGTGATCATGAGAAACGGGTCCGGTTTTAGTGCTTGTGGCCGCAGCGGACTGGGGTTGATGCTGACGCGTGGGCAAAGCGGCTGGTCACGGACAGCTCGATCGGCCGGCCGCAGGCGGACGCGGACATGAGCTGCACTGTGAGGATGGCGCTGCCGCCGGCTCCGACCGTGAGCGGCTCATGCGAGCAGGTAGCGCCGTGGCCGGCCGAGCCGCACGTCCAGCCGACCGATTGGCCAACGTCAAAGGTGATGCTCAGGCCGGGCGGCACCGAGACGCGCGCGGTGATGACCGCCGAGGTGGCCGGCCCGAGGTTGGACACCGAGAAGTTCAGGTCCGCGAGGCTGCTGAACCCGACCACCTCGGCCATGCTCACCATCGCGGTCAGATGGAACGCGGGCGCCGGAGGCGGCGGGGCGTGAGCAGGCCTGGGGGTGTCGGTGACTAGCGGGGCCGGGGACGGCGGCGGGGTCGTCGACTGGGTCGGCGTAGCGGACGGCACCGACGCCGGACTGGACGAGGCCGGTCCGGGCGTGCTCGGCGCGGCCGTCGGCCGGGTCCGTGCCGCGGTCACCGGCCTGGCGCCTGAGCCGAGCGTCAGCGCGTAACCGACGATCGCGAGGACGACCAGCACCACGACCGCGCCGGTCGCGGTGTTCCTCCGGCGCGACGAGGCCCCTCGCCACCAGGCCGCTGCGGCCCTCGGTCCCGCCCCGCGCGCCGCCCCCATCGAGGCCAGCGCTGTCGGCTTGGCCGTCACGCGGTTCCCGCGCGGCCCAGCCGCCGTCTTCGCGGCCGCGGCCCGGCCGGAGGCACCGGCCGCGCGCGCGGCGTCAGGCGTATCGGCTGCAGTGCCCGCGCTCGCGACACCAAGCGTGTCGGCGGCGTCAGGCGTGGCTGCGGTGCCGGGCCTGCGCGGGGCACCAAGCCTGTCGGCGGTACTGGGCGTGGCTGCGGTGCCGGGCTTACGCGGGGCACCAAGCGTGTCGGCGGTACTGGGCGTGGCTGTGGTGCCGGGCCTGCGCGGGGCACCAAGCCTGTCGGCGGTACTGGGCGTGGCTCCGGTGCCGGCCGTGCGCGGCGCGCCAAGCGTGTCGGCCGTGCCAGTCGTGCGCGGGGCGCCAAGCTCGTCGGCGGTGCCGCCCGTGCGCGGGGCGCCAAGCGAATCGGCCGCGTCGGCCACACCCGCGCCGCCCGCGCCGCCAGCGGCGCCAGCGGCGCCAAGGGTGTCGGCGGCGCTCGCCGCACCAGCGGCGCCGGCTGGGCCTGCGGCCCCAGGTGTTCCCGCAATACGAGGCGGGACAGCGTCGGGTGCTGGCGCAGCAGGTGCCACCGCGCTGGTCGGGACGGCCGACTTGGGCGTTTCATCCGGGCTGGCCGCGTGGCCCGGGCTGGCCGCATAGGCCGGGCTCGGCGGGGCGGCCGCTTCGGCGGGCCGGGTGGGGCGGTCCGGGCGGGATGGGCGGCCTGGGCGGGATGGGCGGCCCGGGCGGCGTGCCGGGCGGGCCGGATTTGCCGGGGCCGGATCGATCGGGGGGCTCGCCGCGCCGGATGAGCCCGGCGGGTCGGATGGCTCTGGGCGGGCCGTCGCGGGGGCTGGGTCAGCGAGCCCGGCGGCGGCCACCGGGGCGCTGAGCACGAGCGGCCCGGCGGGGTAAGCCGTCGGCCGGTCGGCCAGGTCAGCACCCGCGGGCCCGTGATCTGGCGCGCCGTGCCGGGCACCTGTCCGAGCGGGGGCGGGTGGCGAGGTGAAGGCCATTTCCGCCAGGTAGGCGGCCGCTCCCGTGCCCAGGACGGCGGGGGCGACGGCGTGCCGCAGTACGGCGTGCACGCCGTCGGGCTCGATGCCCGCGTTCTGGGCCATCCCGGCGCGGGCGCGGGCGGCCAGGTCAGCAGCGTCGGCCGCGCCGAGCCCGAACAGCGAGGCGACCGCCGCGGGCGCGGCGTCCTCGATCTCGGTGTGCCACAGGACCGCGCGCCAGCGTTCCGGCAGCGACATGAACGCCGCCACTGCGGCCGAGCCAGTGGCGCCGCCGCCCTCAGCCTGCCTGCCGCGGTCAGCCGGTCGGCCTGGCTGAGCTGGCCTGCCCGGCCGAGCCGGTCTGCCGGGCCTGCCCGGTCGGCCGGAACGGTCCGGTCCGCCGTTGCCAGTCTGGTCGCCGCTCTCGGCCCGGCCGCCGCTGCCAGTCTGCCCGCCGATATCGGCCGGTCCGCCGCTGCCAGTCTGCCCGCCGGTATCGGCCGGGCTGCGGTTGCCGGTCCGGCCGCTGAGCTCGGCCAGTCCGCTGTCTCCAGCCGGCGCGGTCATGAGCTGGCCGGGGTCGGGGATGTCCTGGTCGTCGGTCGGGATCGGCGAGTTCTCCCCGGCCGCGCAGTCGCGGGCCGCACGCTGGACGGCGGTCAGCAGGTAGGGCCGGAAGGCGTCGGTCGGGCCGCCGCCGCGCCGGATCGCCTCCAGGACCTGGACGAACGCCCAGTCCACGACATCGTTCACCGTGGCCGGACCGTGCGGGAGGTGACTGGCCAGGCGCCGCGCCGCAGCCCCGTGCCGCGTGCGGAGCACGTCGTAGGCACCCGGGTCGCCGGACCGGATCGCGTTGATGAGAGCAGCGTCGCTCCCGGGCATGCTCACGCTAACGCCCCGCGCTGAAGACGATGTCCAACGAACTGCCCCGCCGCTCCCCTTGCCCTGCGTCCCTAAGCTGCCCTATCTTCCCGTGTCCGGCGGGACGGCGCGGTAGATTCAGGGCAATACGGCGGCAGCGCGCCATTCCTCCTCGGTGAGGGCATAGACCACTTCGTCGGTCCACTCGCCCTTCACGATCTCGTTCTGGATGAAATGGGCCTCGCGGCGCATGCCGAGTCGCTCCAGGACGCGAGCCGACGCCGTGTTCCGGCCGTCGATCCGGCCGATGATGCGATGCAGGCGCAGGGTGTCGAAACCCAGCCGCAGCATGGCCGTCGCGGCCTCGGTGGCGAAGCCCTGGCCGCCGTAGTGCGGGTGGAAGACGTAGCCGATCTCGCCCTGGCGGTGCTCGACGCTGGACCACTTGAGGATCACGTCGCCGATCACGGTTCCGGTCGGCGGCAGCACGACGGCGAGGGCCAGGACGTCACCCTCGGCGGTCAGTGCCCAGCCGCGGACCATGTTGAGCAGCGCCATCTTGACCTGCTCGCGGTCCCGGGGCTCCCAGTACAGGTAGCGCGCTACCTCGGGGCGGGACTGGATCGCGTGCAGATCCTCAAGATCAGACTCGGCGAAGGGCCGGAGGATCAGCCGCGGCGTGCGGATCGGATAGTCGGGCCTCAGCACTCCGTCCATCGTAGCCGCGCCCGGTCCGGCCGGATCGGCCCGGTACGGTGCTGGCATGGCGGCTGACGCGGTGCTCGACGGGTTCGCCGCCGAGGCGCGGAGCCTGGCCGCGGCGATGGCGGCGGAGCCGGCGGCTGCGTTCGGCGCGCCCAGCCCGTGCCCGCCGTGGACCGTCAGCGAGCTGTTCGCGCACGTGGCCAACGCGGCCGGCCGAGTCTGCGGGATGCTAGCCGGGCCTGAGCCCGAGGCCGGGCCGGGCGGCCAGGGGCTGGTGTCCGCCGTCGGCTACTACCGCGCGGACCGGCGGTTCTCGGCCGCCACCAACGCGGACCGGATCGCGACCGCCCAGCGCGGTGCGGCCGGGTCCGGGCCGGCCGACCTGCGGGCGGAGTTCGACCGGGCCTGGCGATCGGCCCTGGCCGACGCCGCCGCGGCGCCGCCGGGCCGGCGGGTGCTCACCCGCCACGGCGACGTGATGCTGCTCACCGAGTTCATGCGCACCCGGGTACTGGAACTGGCCGTGCACGGCCTGGACCTGGCCGCCGGCGTCGGGCGGGACCCGTGGCTCACCGATCCGGCGGCCGCCGTCGTCGTCGAGCTGGTCCTGCCCGGCGAGGATGGCGCGGCCGGCCTTCGGCAGCGGCTGGGGTGGGACCGGGCCGGCCTCGTCGCGAAGGCCACCGGGCGCAGTCCGCTCACGCCGGCCGAGCGGCAGGCCATGCAGGACGCGGGCCTGCGCCGGCTGGCGCTCGGCTGATCCCGGGTATTGCCCCTGCGCCGTCGCTGAGCCGGCTGACCGGGCCGCCCGCGTGAACCGCCGCGCGCTGGCCGCCGTGCTAGCTGTGGGCGCCGATCATGAATGGCCGCCAAACGCACCGAAAGGAGCGCCGTGAGCACCGCCACTGACCTAGAACGCGGCGGACCGCGAGCCGCCGCCGCGGCGGTGTCGGGGGCGCGGCGGCTCTACCTGCCGACGCTGCTCATCGCCGGGATCGCGGGCTGGCTGGGCTGGCGCGGCTGGACGCAGCTGAGCGACTTCGGCATCACGCGGTCCATGAACGCGGGCCGGTTCGAGCTGGCCGGCCCGGTGGTGCTGGGGTTCGTCCTGGTCATGTTCGGCATCGAGCAGCTCAACCCGGCCGTGCGGCGGCCGCTGCTGGCCCGCGGTCACGTGGCCGACCTGTGCTACCTGTTCGCCTACGCGCTGCTCGTGGTGCCGGTGATCGTGCTGATCGGCGCCGGCTTCGCCGGGGAACTGGCCCGGCACGCGCAGTGGCTGGTGATCCCGCGGCTGCCCGGCGTGCCGAGCTGGCTGTTCATCGCGGTCGGCGTGCTGGTGATCGACTTCCTGGACTGGCTCGCGCACCTGGGCAACCACCGGGTCAACTCGCTGTGGCGGCTGCACGCCGTGCACCACTCGCAGGAGGAGCTCAGCATCCTCACGACCTTTCGCGCGCACCCGCTCGTGCACGTCAGCTTCCTGCTCACCGCCGTCCCGATCCTGGCCATCAGCTCCAACGCGGTCACCCCGACCGTCATCTTCACGATCTACGCGTGCCTGGGCGCGCTGCCGCACGCGAACGTGCCCTGGACCTACGGGCCGGCGGGCCGGGTGCTCATCAGCCCCGCGTATCACCGGATCCACCACCAGGCCACGGGCCGCCTCGACATCAACCTCGGCACGGCGTTCGCCATCTGGGACACGCTGTCGCGGCGGGCCGTGTTCCCGGCCCGCGGTGCGGCGGCCTGCGAGACCGGGCTGAGCGGCCGGCCGATCCCCGTGGAGCAGGCCGCGGCCGGTGCCCCCGGCCTGGCCCGGACGTTCCTGACGCAATGGACCGAGCCCTTCACGGCCACCAGAAAGGTGCCGAGCCAATGACTGCGACCACCGCCCGGAAGTCAGCGGCGGCCCCCGGAAAGGCCGCGCTGTGGACGCTGATCGTCGTCGACGCCGGGCTCCTCATCACCTCCGGTGCGATACACCTGGACCTGTGGAACATCGCCTACCGTCACGTGAACGTGCTCGGCCCGCTGTTCCTGCTTCAGGTGATCTCCGCGTTCGTCATCGCGGCCGGGCTGCTCGTGACCCGGCACATCCTCGCGGTGCTCGCGGGCCTGGGCCTGGTGCTCGGGACCATCCTCGGGTTCATCCTGGTGCTCACGATCGGCCTGTTCAACTTCAAGCTGCCGTTCATCTCCGGCGAGGCCTGGGCGACCCTCATCGTCGAGATCGTGGCCGTCTTTATGCTGACCGCGACGGGACTGCTGCTGCTGCGCGGCCGGGCCGCGACCCGCTGAGCAGCCGGGCCGCCTGGGGCGCCGGCCGGGCCCGGCGATGAGGGCCTGGCTGCGCGGCCTGCCCGCGCGGCGCCGGGTCTTCGTCGGCGGCGTGGCCCTCCTGGTCGCGGCCGCCGTGTGCGCGGCGGCCGTCACGATCGTCGTGCGGCTCGTCGGCGACCGGTCGCCGACGGCCCTCCCGGCCCAGGGCCGGCCCGGCCCCGTCCTGCTCGTCCCCGGTTACGGCGGCAGCACCGCCTCGCTGCGCGTGCTCGGCCGCCGCATCGCCGCGACCGGGCGCACGGTGACCGTGCTCACCCTGCCCGGCAACGGCACCGGCAGCCTCAGCCAGGTCGCCGACGAGATCAACGCGGTCGTCGCCCGCCTGCTGCACCAGGGCGCGCCGTCCGTCGACGTCATCGGATACTCGGCGGGCGGCGTCGCGACGCTGCTGTGGGCGCGGGAGGACGACGGCAGCAAGAAGGCGCGCCGGGTCGTCACCCTCGGCTCGCCGTTCCACGGGACGCTGGTGGCGGGCTCGGCCGCCGGGTTCGCGCCCGGCGCCTGCCCGGTGGCCTGCCAGCAGCTGGTGCCGGGCAGCAGCCTGCTGGCCGGGGTGGCCGCGGGTGCGCCCGGCGGCCTGCGCTGGCTGTCGCTGTGGACGACCGACGACACCACGGTCAGCCCGCCGGACTCGGCCCGGCTGGCGGGCGCAATCGACGTGCCGGTCCAGTCGGTCTGCCCGCAGCAGCGGATCACCCATTCCGAGCTGCCGACCAGCCGCGTCGTGGCCGCCATGGTGCTGCGGGCCATCGGCGCCGGCCCGCTCGCCCGCCCCGGCCCGGCCGACTGCCCCGCTTAGCTCGTGACGTCCTTGGTGGCGAAGTGCGCCCACGCGGCGCCGAGGAAGACCACGACGTAGACCGCCTGCACCGCCAGGCCGCGGTCGATGTTCCGCCACAGGATCGGCTCCCGGAAGAAGTCGATCCAGGCCAGCCAGTACCGGGTGGGCAGGTACGGGGCCACCGCGTTCGCGGAGTTCAGCGTGACCAGGACCTGGCTGGTGATCAGCGCCGCCAGCGCGCCCAGCGCCGCGGCCAGCGGCGAGTTGGTCACCGTGGACAGGAACAGCGCGATCGCGCCCACCCCGAGCATCGAGACGGCGATGAAGGCGACCGCCCCGGCGATCCGCAGCACCAGCCCGGCCGGCGTGACCGCCGTCCCCGACAGCGACGTGGCCGCGGCCGCGACCGGGCTCGGCGCGGCCAGCGTGCCGCCGCCGGTCGGCGCGGTCACCGGCGCCGCGCCGAACAGCGCGATGCCCGTCAGGTAGGCCGTGACCGCGACGAGCACGACCGCCGTCAGGACGTACACCACGAGCGCGACCAGCTTGGCCGTGAGCAGCCGGGCCCGGCCGACCGGCCGGGCCAGCAGGTAGCGCAGCATGCCCGAGCCGGCCTCGCCGGCGATCGAGTCGCCGCCCACGACCGCCACCGCGATCGGCAGGAACACCGGCAGCACGATGGCCAGCGCCGCCGCCGGGTACAGGTTCCCGCTGGACAGCACGTCGGACAGCAGGGTCGGCCCCTGCCCGGGCGGCGGGACCAGGTGCGTGACCACCACGAACACGGCGACCAGCACGGGCAGCCCGCACAGCAGGGCCAGGCTGACCCAGTTCCGCGGGCGCCGGGCCAGCTTGACGAGCTCAACCCTGATCATGCGCGACCGCCTCCTCAGCGGGAACAGCCGCCCGCGGCACCCGGTCGACGCGGTCCGCGCTGGCCGTGGTCAGGGACAGCACGAGGTCCTCCAGCGAGCGCCGCTCTGGGCTGATCTCGCTGACCGGGATGCCCGCGCCGACCAGCCGGGCGTTCAGCGCCGCCGCGTCCGGCGCGGTCACCACCAGCGTGTCCCCGTCGCGGCGGGCCACCTCGCCGTCCAGCGCCGCCGCCACCCGGCCGGGCTCCGGGCTGCGGACCACCACCCGCCCGGTCGGCGCCTGCAGCCGCGCCAGGTCGTCCTGCAGGACCAGGCGGCCGCGGTCCACCACGCCGACCCGGCTGCACAGCTGCTCGACCTCGCTGAGCTGGTGACTGGACAGGAAGATCGTCGTCCCGGCCGCGCTCAGGCCGGCCAGCAGGTCCCGCAGCTCGCGGATGCCGCGCGGGTCCAGCCCGTTGGCCGGCTCGTCCAGGATGAGCAGCCGCGGCGCGCGCAGCAGGGCCCCGGCCAGGCCCAGCCGCTGCCGCATGCCCAGCGAGTACTTCCCTACCGCGCGGTTGTCGATCCCGCCCAGGCCGACCTGGTCCAGCGCCGCGGCGATCCGCGCCTTGCGGGTCCGGCGGCCGCCCGGCCCGGCCGCGTCGATCAGGTTCAGGTTGGCCCGGCCGGACAGGTGCGGGTAGGCCGACGGCCCCTCGATGAGCGCGCCGACCTGGGGGAGCACCCGCCCCGCGCGGGCCGGCATCCGCTCGCCCAGGACCTCGATCTCGCCGCTCGTGGCGTAGACCAGGCCGAGCAGCATCCGGATCACCGTCGTCTTGCCGGAGCCGTTCGGCCCCAGGAACCCGTACCGGTCGCCCTCGCGGACGTCCAGGTCGACCCCGTCCACGGCCAGGAAGCGGCCGAAGCTCTTGGTCAGCCCGTGCGTGACGATCATCGGCGCCCCCGGTCGAAGTCCGCCAGCAGGCTGGTCGCCGCGGCCTCCAGCGCCTTCGCGGTTTCCGCGCCCGCCAGCAGGAAGGTGATCCCGCCGAACCGGCGCACGGTGGCCAGGACCACCGTCAGCAGCGGGGTGGCCGCGACCACCTCGGTGCCGCCCGGCACCGTGATCACGCCCGCCCCGGCCGACGTCACGGCGCTCACCACCTGCCGGCCCGTCTTGCCGGGCAGGTTGACCAGCGCGAACCGCGCGAGCCCCGAGCCGTAGAAGGCGACCGCGTTCAGGCCGTCGACCACCGGGTCGTAGTCCTGGCCGCCCAGCTGCCGCGGCCACGGGTGCGGGCGGCCGTTGTTCAGGATGTGATTCAGCGACCCCAGCGAGGCCTGCGCGGAGTCGACGCCCGGCGCGGGCTGCGGCGTGACCGCGGCCACGCCCGGCCGGCGCTGGCTGACCTGCAGGAAGTCACTGACCAGGATCGGCTTCCCGTCGCCGCGGGCGTAGACCCGCACCTCGACGGGAAGTCCGCTGCGCGGGTCGGCCCAGATCTCGATCGCGGCGACCGTGGTCGCCGCGCTGGCGGGCCGCAGCGCCAGCCCGGCCGCGTCCACCCCGGCCACCCGCCGGGACGGCAGCCGGGTCAGCCGGTCCCCGGGCGAGGCGAGCGACAGCAGCAGCCGGGCCAGCGCCGGCGGCAGCAGGTCCGCCGCCCGCGGCAGCCGCACCGAGGCCACCCCCACCACCTGGGTCAGCAGGTTCAGGGACTGGTTCCACAGGTAGGTCGTGGCGCCGACCTGGTAGACGTCGTTCTCCCCGGCCGTCGTCACGGTGTCCGCCCGCCACTCCTGCGGCCCGCGGTACCAGGCGTACTGCTCGGTGACCCCGTCCGCGAGCGCGCTCACGTCCGCGAGGTCGGGCAGCAGCGGCAGCCCGAGGTCGGCCGTGCTCTCGACGTATCCCTCGTACGGCCGCGCCGCCGAGCCCATGATCCGGGCGCGCAGCGCGGCGGCGGTCAGCGGCGAGCCGGGCACCGGGAGCGCGGCCACGATCCCCGGGACGGAGAGCAGCACGGCAGCGCCGGCCGCCACGACACCCCAGCGCCAGCCGGTCATCCTCACGGGCGACTGCCCCGGGCCATCGAGGTCATGAAGTCATCGTCACACTGCGATGACCCGACGGCGACCCGCGAGGGTTGCATGCCCTCCCGGCCGCTGGCTCAGGGGACCTCCGGGCGCAGCCGTGCGGACAGCCGGCGGAGCGTCTTCAGGTCCGCGTGCGACAGTTCCGACAGGGCGGCGGGCGGCCGGTAGAAGCGCTCGGACAGCTCTGCTCGCAGCTGCCGGCCGCGCTCGCTCAGGACGACGACCTTGATGCGCCGGTCGGTCTCGTGGGCCTGGCGCTCGACCAGGCCCTGTTTTTCCAGCCGGTCGACGATCCAGGTGACGGTCGAGGCGTCGCAGCGCCACATATCGGCCAGCGCGCGCATCGGCTCGCGGCGCCCCGGGACCAGTCGCATGACGGCCTTGAGGTCCCCGGGGCTGACGCCGAACACGGCGATGGACTCCATGTGGCGCTCATGCTCGTCGAGGAAGAACTCGTACAGCGATTTCCAGATCTCGGACTTGAGTTGTTCGTCCTGCTCAGGACCGCGTTCTCCCATGCCGGTCATGGTACGTCCGTTGCATCGCTCATAATATTTGATGAATCAGAAGGTTTGATAGATCAAAGCTTCTGCTATCGTCGGGGCCCGACAGCACACCGACCCTCGGGAGCCTTACATGACCATCCTGGTGACCGGCGCGACCGGCCGGGTCGGCAGCCGGTTCGTCCCCCGCCTGCTCCAGCAGAACGAGCCCGTCCGCATCCTGGCCCGTGACCCGGCCCGGGCCGAGCCCCTCGGCCGGCTCGGCGCCGACGTCGTCATCGGCGACCTGCGCGACAGCGGCGCGGCCGCCGATGCCCTCAAGGGCATCGACGCGGTCGTTCACCTGGGCGCGGCCTTCCGCGGCGTCCCTGACGAGGAAGCAGTCGCGATCAACCACACCGCCACCGTCGAGCTGGCCCGGGCCGCGCTCCGGGCCGGCGTCAGCAGATTCGTCTACGCCAGCACCACCCTGATCTACGGAGCCGGCCACAATCGCCCGGCCGTGGAGGCGGATGAGCCCGCTCCTCCCGGCTGGGCCTACCCGACGAGCAAGGCGGACGCCGAGAAGGCTCTCCTCGACCTCCACGGGGCCGAGGGCTTGCCGCTGCGCATCGCGCGCCTGGCCTTCGTCTACGGGGAAGGCGACCCGCACCTGGCCGAGTCGGTGCTGTGGGCGCGCGACTGGCCTTTGCACAAGCGCCTGCACCTGGTCCACCACGCCGACGTCGGCCAGGCCCTGCTGCGAGCGGTCCGGGCCAGCGGCGCGGACGGAGAGATCTTCAACGTGGCCGACGACGCACCCGTCACCGCCCTGGAACTGCTGAGCCTCAACGGGGAGCCGGCTGCCGAGGACGCGGCAGGCCGGGCCCTCGACGACCCGTGGGAAGGCATCGCCGACACCGCCAAGATCCGCCGCGAGCTCGGCTTCCGCCCGGTCTATCCGACCGTCTACACCGCCAGGGACGCCGGCGCCTTCTGACCGGGCCGCCCGCTAGGCCGATCTGGGCCGGGCCAGGACCCCGTCCCGGGCCGCCGGCAGCCAGATGGCGAACTGGCAGCCGGGGCCGACGTTGCGGACCCCGATCCGCCCCGAGTGCGCCTCGATGATCCCCCGGGCGATGCTCAGGCCGAGGCCGGCGCCCTCATCGGGTCCGGGGGTGCGGGCGGGCTGGCCGCGGAACGCGACGTCGAAGACGCGGGGGAGGTGCTCGGCCGGGATTCCGCCGCACGAGTCCGACACGCTGACCCGGGCCATGCCGGCCCCCTCGTCGCCCAGCACCTCCACCGAGCCGTAGGGCGGGGTGTGCCGGATCGCGTTGCTGACCAGGTTGCGCAGCGCCCGGCCGACCTCCGCGGAGTCGACCAGGACCGGCGGGCTGGCCGCGGCGAAGCCGCGCAGCTGCACGCCCTTGGCCCGGGCCAGCGGCTCCGCGCTGGTCAGCGCCTCGTCGATGAGCTCACCCAGCTCGACCTGGCGCTTGATCAGCCGCAGCGCGCCCGCGTGGATGCGGGACAGCTCGAACAGGTCGTCGATCATGACGGTGAGGCGGTCGGTCTCCTTGCGGATCTGGGTGTGGTACCGGCTGACCGTGGGGCGGTCGGTGACCACCCCGTCCTCCAGCGCCTCGGCCATGGCCCGCAGGCCGGCCAGCGGGGTGCGCAGGTCGTGGCTGACCCAGGCGACGAGCTCCCGGCGGCTGGCCTCCAGCGCCCGCTCGCGGTCGCGGGCCTCGGCCAGCCGGCGATGCGCCACGGCGAGCGCGTCCGACAGGCCGGCCAGCTCGGCGGGCAGCACGGCGTCGGGCGCCTCGTACTCGCCGTTGCGGCCCACTTCCTGGACAGCTCCCAGCAGGAGGCGGCTTGACCTGGACACGCGCCGCCCGACCAGCAGCGCCACCACGAAGCCGGCGATGCCGCCGATGACGACGACCGCCATGACCACGTCGAGGTCGGCCCGCGAGATGAACATCTTCTGCGCGATCATCGCCACGCCCGCCGAGGTGGCCAGGACGGTGACCGCGGCGATGACGGTGAGGATGGTGGCGACCGACCGGGCCGCCAGCAGCCGCACCGCCACCAGGCCGGCCACGGCGACTACGGCGGAGATTCCGGCGACGTAGTAGCAGACCGTCCACAGGTCGCCGGGGGCGATCATGCCGCCTCGGGCTCGTACCGGTAGCCGATGCCCCACACCGTGGCGATCCGCCGCGGCCGGGTCGGGTCGCGCTCGAGTTTCTCGCGCAGGCGGCGCACGTGCACCGTGACAGTGGAGGTGTCGCCGAACGACCAGTTCCACACGCCGTCGAGCAGTTCCTCGCGGGTGAAGGCCTGGCGCGGATGGCGCAGCAGGAAGACCAGCAGGTCGTACTCGCGCGAGGTCAGGGAGACCAGCTCGGCGCCGAGCCGGACCTCGTGCGCGCTCAGGTCGACGGCCAGGCTGCCGTCGCTCAGCAGGCCGAGCGGCGCGGCGCCCGCCAGGCCGCTGCCGCGCGCCCGGCGCAGCACCGACCGGACCCGCATGGCCAGCTCGCGCGGGCTGAACGGCTTGGTCACGTAGTCGTCCGCGCCGGTCTCGAAGCCGGCCAGCTTGTCCGTCTCCTCGCCGAGCGCGGTGAGCATTACGACCGGGATCGGCCAGTGCTCGCGCAGCCGCCGGCAGACTTCCAGCCCGCTCATGCCGGGCAGCATCAGGTCCAGGACGACCAGGTCCGGCGGGTCCTCCTGGACCCGGCGCAGCGCCGCGTAGCCGTCGGGGACGCAGACCACCTGGTGCCCGTCGCGCGACAGGTAGCGGCCGACCACATCGGTCAGGGTCGCGTCGTCGTCCACGACCATGATCCGGCCCGGCGGGTCCGGGTTACTCAGCATCCGCGCACCTGGCCACCTCGTCCTGGGTCGCCTGAGGCCCGGCCCGCCTGGCCCGGTCGCAGGCTCTCAGGGACACCGTAGCCAATTCGTTGCATTCGGGCAGGCCATGGCCGATACGTCATTGCTTCGTAAGGGTTTTGGTGACGATCTCCTCCGGCGCGAAGCCGAACTGCGGTGCTGGCGCTGCCTGCGTGAGAACGGTCATGGGGGCGGGCTTCCTTCCTCCGTACGGTGATCTGCTTGAATGCTAGGAGGATCACCGGCCCGATGGAAAGTAGTCCGCATTTAGTGCGAAGGAGCGGCGGTTATGGCCCGACTGGACGAACTTGATACGGCCATCCTCCGCGAAATGCAGGCCGACGCACGGCGCACCAACCGCGACATCGCCGCCGCCGTCGGCATCCCGCCCACCACCGCGCTGGACCGCACCCGCAGCCTGCGCCAGCGCGGCATCATCCGGGGCGCGCTGCTGGACATCGACCTGGCGCAGATCGGCCGTCCCGTCCAGGCGCTGATCGCCGTGCGGATCCGGCCGCCGTCCCGGTCGGTCATCGAGGCCTTCCGCGACTGGGTCAGCGCGCTCCCGGAGACCATTGGCGTCTTCGTCGTCTCCGGGCTCGAGGACTTCCTGATCCACGTAGCCGTCGCCGACAACGAGGGGCTCTACGCCTTCGTCATCGACCGGCTCACCGAGCGGCCCGAGGTCGCCGACGTTCGCACCAGCGTCGTCTACGAGCACATCCGCAACCAGCGCATCGAGCCGTCGGAGTAGCGGCCGTCTCAGCCTGCCGCCTCCCGGGCCGCCTGCTCGACCTGCGCACGGTACTTCTCCCAGCGGGCCGCGTCGAGATCCGGCAGGTTGCTGACCGCGGGCCGCAGCCCGGCGACCCCGTCGGCCAGCTCCCGGACGATGTCGGCGTGCCCGGCGTGCCGCTGCACCTCCGCGATCACGTGGACCAGGATCGTGTGCAGCGTGACCGGGTTGGGCGGGGTCGGCCACCACGGCACGTGGCCCTCGGCGTCCAGCGGCAGCGCGCTGATCGTGGCGTCGGCGTGTGCCCACACCTCGCGGTAAAGCCCCGTGATGTACTCCCGGGACTCCCCGGCCGTGGCCCAGAAGTCGACGTTCGGATCCCCGTCCGGGTCGTCGGGGTCCCAGGGCAGCGTGCCCGGGAACGGCCGGCCGAAGACCGCCCCGAAGTACTCCGACTCGACCCCGGCCAGGTGCTTGACCAGGCCGAGCAGGTTGGTGCCCGTCGGGGTCATGGGGCGCCGGATGGCGTACTCACCCAGCCCGTCCAGCTTCCACAGCATCGCGTCCCGGCCCTGCTGCAGGTACCGGACCAGGGTCGCCTTCGGATCTGTCTCAGCCATGCCGGCCAGTCTGCCACCCGGCGCCGCGACGGTGTCTAATGGGTTTCGATGGCAGACCGACCCGCGACGAGCAAGCAGCCGGCCCGGCTCGCGCCCGGGAGACCCAGCGCCGCCACCCGGTCCTGCGCGACCCGCGGGCCGTCGAGCTGGTCCAGTCGATCGACTACGACACCGCCAAGTACGGCCGCGGCGCGGGCGGCTTCGTCACCGTGCTGCGCACCGCGATCTTCGACCTGTGGGTCCGCGCGTTCCTGGCCGAGCACCCCGCGGGCACCGTCACGGAGGTCGGCACCGGCCTGAACACCCGTTTCGACCGGGTCGACAACGGCCAGGTGCACTGGATCGACCTGGACCTGCCCGACACCATCGAGCTGCGCCGCCGGTTCTTCACCGACACCAGCCGCCGCACGATGCTCGCCGCGTCGTTCCTGGACGAGGACTGGCTCGCGGCCGTGGCCGGCCGCCCCGGCCCGTACTTCTTCGTCGCCGACGGCGTCCTGACCTACCTCCCCGAACAGCAGGTCACCGCCGCTCTCGCCCGCCTCGCGCAGCGGTTCCCCGGCGCCCTGATCGCGCTGGACACCTACCCGCGCTCGACCTACGAGCGCCAGCACAAGCTGGCCGCGAAGAAGAACATCCAGGCGCGGTGGCAGTGGGCCGTCGACGACCCGCGCACCCTGGAGCGCCTCGGCCTGCGCGTCGTCGAATCCGCCACCATCACCCGGCCGCCCG
>Ga0193726_1001781_pt1 | contig 15932 bp, 14 predicted proteins | sample H2c1metaG_FD_144928 | JGI IMG/M metagenome (GOLD analysis project Ga0193726, IMG submission 144928) | Soil microbial communities from a riparian zone of the East river system, Colorado, United States - H2c1 | ecosystem: Environmental > Terrestrial > Soil > Riparian zone | place: USA: East River... | reverse complement strand
CTGTGACGGTTGTGAAATATACAAAGATTGAGCGCGGCGAACCCGATCCGGCGCTTTTCCGGCCGCCTTCGGGATACGCGGTGAGGGACCTGAATCAGAAGCAAGAAGAAATCCAGTAAAACGAAATGTGTTTCTTTAAAAGGGACTGAGCTATGCAACGATTCGATGATGCGTTTGGGAATCGTAGAAAGTTTTTGTTGAGCACGGTTGGAATCGTTGCCTTCACAATTCCCATCCTGCTTAGCTTCGCAAACTCAGCGCAGGGATTTGATCAGTCACAACCGCAGAACACGAATGCGCTGGCATTCGAGTACGACATTGTTTCCGTCAAACTAGTAAAACCCGCCCCCGGACTTGCGAGACTTGTACAAGAGCCTGACGGATTCACGGCGAGAAATGTTACGGTGCAGAGACTCATTCAACAGGCGTACGGTATTGCGCCCGGCACCGACGACGGCCGAATTGCCGGAGGACCAAACTGGCTCACGACCGAACGATTCGATGTTGACGCCAAAACGGAAAGCTCAGTCGCCGAAGCATTACAGAAGCTTAGTCCGGATGAAATTCGGATTGCGCGACAGCGCATGCTACAAACTTTGCTCGCAGATTACTTTAAATTGACGATCACGCGCGAAACCAGACAGCTACAAAGATATACGCTGTCAGTTGCGAAGGGCGGCCCCAAACTTCAACACGCAACGCCTGCTGAAGTTGCTGCAAATGCGGAGAGAGTCGCGGCCGGTCGTAACGCCGCAGCTTTGATGAAGATCGTCCGCGGTGGTGTGGCATTTCAATCAATTTCAATGACGCAGCTAGTCGGGTTTTTGACGCAGCTTCTGGAGAAGCCCGTCGTGGATGAAACGGGGCTCACCGGCCTCTACGATTTCACGCTGAACTATGTGCCCGATGCGGCATTGGCTCCAGCGCCTCCTTCCGGCGGAGCCGCGAATGGGCAGCCTGGCCTCGTTCAAATGGATGTGGACGACGACTCAAGCGTGATCGCCGCTGCACAGCAGCTTGGACTGAAACTGGAATCGGGAAAAGGGCCGGTTGAAGTTATCGTCGTCACTCATGTGGAACAGCCTTCGCAAAACTAGCGGCTTACTTCACGCCTTCGATTAATGCGAGATGCGAAATGTTGTTGAAGTACGCGTAGGCGTAGGATTTTTCGTCAGCAGAAAATGATGCGTTGATAATCTGCAGTGCGCCGGCGCGGTCGCCTGTGGCGAATTCGCAGATGGTTGTGCGGTGGCCGGTTGCGAGATCAACTTTTTCGGCGGGTGCCGGAATTCGCGAGCGATGAAAAGTTAAAACGCTGCGACCGTCGGCGGCCCAGCCAATTACGATTTCATTCGGCGCGAGCCACTTCACGGATTCCGCTGCGCCTCCAGCCATTGGGAAAATAATGTGGTTTGATTCAGCATCCACGGCGATGATGGATTTTCCGTCCGGTGAAATAAAGCCTTCGCTGGTTCCTTCCGGAGTTACAGGACTTGGCGCGCCACCGGAAATATTTTGAACGTAGCAGCGCGAAGGATGTCCGGATTCATTTCCGCAGGCGAGCACACGGTTTCCGTCAGGAAATAATTTCGCGGAGGAATAGGTCACAATATTTCCGTGATCGAGAACGCGCTTCTCGCCAGCTCCAGTCGGATAAAGAACGAGTTGGGCAGGAGGGCCGGGAACCATGGAAAGAGCCCAAGCGCCGTCACGGGAGAGGCCCATCGCAACGCCATCTCCCAAGCGCACTACGGGCGAGCCATCGGTGCGCTGAAGCAGGAGGCCGTAATTCTCGCCGGCGTCGGTGGAAGACTCGGTGAAAACCATTTCCTTGCCATCTTCGGAAAGTTGGGGACAGTTCGAACCGTCAAGCCAGGAAAGATCGCGTTCAGATTTCGAGCCGGGCGCCAAAGCCATCAGCACGAAATTGTAAGAATTTCCTGACGCAAGAAGATCGCCATTTTTGGCGCGATCGAAAAGAAAAAGATTGTCGGTGCCGGCCAGCACAACTTTTGTTTTGCCGGCCAAGGTGACCGTGTAAAGCACATAGTCGGTGTCGTCAATTAATTGCGCGCCAAAATAAATCGTGGAAGCATCGTTGGCCCACGCGATGCCTTCTGCGCCGGTAATTCCCACCGCGAGAATTTTCTTGTGACCGGAAAGATCAACGATGTCAAGTGTTCCACGATCGTCGTAACGGTAGGGATGATCGAAGAACGCGATCTGATCGCCGCGCGGAGAAAATCGCAAATCGCTGACGTAGCCCGCCGTCTGATAAAGCACATTGCCAACGGGATATTCCAAACGGCTTTGGCCGTCGAGTTCACGAATGATTGCGAGGCCGGAACCGTCGGGAGTCCAATCCGCACCCTGAATATTTTGCAGCATGGCACGCGGCGCGCCACCGCCCAAATCCATTCGGGCAAGCGTGCCGGTCAGAACGAGATGTGAAATGTAATGAGTTCCCGTAAGCACGGCGAGTTCTCCCTTAGACGAAATCGCGAGCAGATGCGTATCCGGCTGGCCGAAGGATTGCGGTGCGGGATAACCCGGCCGGTGAATAAACAGCTGCGGAGTGTTGCCCTGCAGAGCGGCGCTGAATACGACAGTTTGATCGTCGGGCGCGAATCGCGCATTGAAAACCATTTCCGCTCTGTAATTCAACGGATGAAATTTTATTTTTGTGGAAGGCCCGCTGCGCGGAAATGCGAATGATGAGACGAGAAATCCGGCGAGCAATCCCAGCGCGAGCGCAATAGCGGCCGGCAGAATCCACTTACGTTCTTTTTTCGGCGGCGCAAGTTCGGCGGGTGACGTGCCGTGCGCGCTGGACGATCCTGAAATCGCTCCAAGTGCGAACGCGAGATCTCTCGCGGATTGAAAACGTTCGCCCGGCGCTTTTTCCAAGCAGCGGCGAACAATGCGATCGAGCGTTGGCGGCACGGCGTGATTTCCGGCTACCAGTTCGGGCGGGTCGTCCTTCAAAATTGCATTCATCGTTTCGACGGACGAATCTCCGCGGAACGGGCGCTGGCCGGAAATCATTTCGTAGAGAATTGTGCCGAGCGCGAAAATGTCCGAGCGCGCGTCGGCGGGCATTCCGCGAACTTGTTCCGGTGACATGTAGCCGACCGTGCCAAGAATCGCGCCGGGCTCAGTTTGGATTTGTCCGCGAGTGTCCTGAGTAATGAGAGTTTGCGCGGCGAGCGTTTGTGCGCCGCTATCTGTGATCGGCGAAGAAACTTTTGCCAGTCCGAAATCGAGAATTTTTATGCGGCCGTCCTGCGTAACGAAAAGGTTTTCCGGTTTTAGATCGCGATGAACAATTCCTTTTTCGTGCGCCGCAGCAAGCCCCGCAGCGATTTGCGCGCCGTAGTCCAGCGCTTTGCGCACCGGCAGCGGACCTGACTGCAACCGATCGCGCAACGAATCACCCTCAAGTAATTCGGTGACAAGAAACGGCGAGCCTTCGTAATCACCCACGTCATAAATCGCCAGAATATTCGGATGATTCAGCGCGCCGACCGCACGCGCTTCCTGCTCGAAACGGCGCAACCGCTCGGCGTCACCCGCGAAAGTGGCGTGAACAATTTTTATGGCGACGATGCGATCCAGCCGCGTGTCGCGTGCGCGATACACCTCGCCCATTCCGCCTGCGCCAAGCGGAGAGATAATTTCATATGGGCCGAGTTTCGTGCCGTTGGTAAGGGGCATCCGCGCGGGATTATACCCCTTGTGGCGCGAAGGCTCGTCGGAAATAGTTTTTATATCGTGGCAAGTAGCGCTGCGATTAGCGCGGCACGCGCTGCGAGTTCGCGAACGAGAATATTTTCATGCAGGCTGTGCGCGCCGGAGCCGATGGCGCCGAGTCCGTCGAGTGTCGGGATTCCGATTGCAGCGGTCAGGTTGCCATCGGAGCCGCCGCCGGACGCGGTTTCTTCCAGCGCGATTCCCAAACCCGCGGCGAGATGTTGCGCGTGTTGATAAAGCGCGGCCGACATTTTGCGTTCCATTGGCGGACGGTCGATGCCGCCGGAAATTTCCAGCTTTGCGCCGGGCAGAATTGGTTTTAGGGCGCGGAATTTTTGCTCCAGCGGACGAATGTCTGCAACGCGCGTGACGCGAATGTCCACCAGCGCGTGCGCTTCGGCGGCGATTACGTTTGTACGCGTGCCGCCGCTGGCGATATTCACGTGAACACCGATTCCACGCTTCGGCTGATTAAATTTTGCGATACGTGCAATTTGCAGTGCTAGTTCGTGAACAGCGTTGATGCCTTCTTCGGGTTTGAGTCCGCTATGTGCGGCGCGGCCTGTGACGCGCAACTCAATTTCGCCGACGCCTTTGCGCGAAGTTTTCAGCGCGCCACGCGGTTCGCCGGCTGGCTCGAGAACGAGCACCGCATCGCTAAGTTTTGCTTCGCGCTCGATAAATTTACGTGATGATTCGCTGCCAATTTCTTCGTCGGTTGTCCAGAGACAGGCGATTTCCTTGCGCGTTGCGATGCCTGCGCGTCTTAGCGCGTCAATCGCAAAAAGCGCGAGGACGAGTCCGCCCTTCATATCGAATGTTGCTGGGCCCCACGCGCGGCCTTGCGCGATTCGGAACGGCATACGAGTGAGCGAACCTTTGTCGTAGACCGTGTCCATGTGGCCGAGAAGCAAGATACGGCCATCCGCGCGGGAATTCTTGCGCGGCAAATTAATTAGCAGATGATCGCCGCGATTTTTCTGACGGAGAGCAGTCACTCGTGCGCCGCGAGCGCGCCATTCAGCGGCAACCATGCGGCCGAACTCGTCCACGGATTCTTTATCGAGCGACGGTGATTCCGCGCGGGCAAATTTTCCGAGCAGGCGCAGCATTTCCGGTTCGCGCGAGCGCAAATCTTTAAGAATGTCGCGCGGATTGAGGGCGTTGTTCACAGGCTTGGTGTGCTGAAGTCGGTATGCTAACAAGTGGCGCGGATTGGGACAAGCCGCTATCGCATCGCGTATAATTCACGGACTCGGATTCGAGAGGGAATTGCGGATTTATAGCGGCCGTTTGGCGAGTGGTGTTCGGAGACGAAAAGATGATTCTGGATTCGATTGGCATTCAAAAATTGCTGCCGCACCGGTTTCCGTTTCTAATGATTGACGGAATTGATTCGGTGGATCGCGGCAAAAGTATTGTAGGTGTGAAGAACGTCAGCATAAATGAAGGATATTTTCAGGGACATTTTCCCGGCCAGCCGGTTATGCCGGGAGTTTTGATCATCGAATCGATGGCGCAGACCGGCGGAGTTTTGTTGCTGATGGAAATTCCGGATCGCGAAAAAAAGCTGCTGTACTTTGCGGCGCTGGATAGCGCGAAATTCCGCAAGCCCGTCGTTCCGGGCGATCAATTGATGATTCATGTGGATGTGCTGAACAATCGCGGCGATTTCTGGAAGATGCGCGGTGAAGCGCGGGTGAATGGAGACGTCGTGGCCGAAGCCACGTTGATGTGCAAGATGATCGATCGTGACGCAGTCGCGCCTGCGAAGAAATAAGCGAGAGAAATTGTGCGCGCCGGGGTTAGTGAATCCAGCGAAACTGGGAGATTTGCAAAACTGAATGAGTGACGCAAAAACAGCGCAAGCGATGCCAATGCCCATCGGATTTAAGGTGGATAAGCGCGCAGACATTTCTTCGAGCGCACATTTGGGCGAAGGCGTGACCGTCGGAGCGTACGCGATTATCGGCGACGACGTGGAACTTGGCGCCGGATGTAGAGTGCAGCCCCACGCTGTGATTCAAGGTCCCGCGAAAATTGGCCGCGATAATAATTTTTATCCATTTTGTTCCGTGGGATGTGATCCGCAGGATTTGAAGTTTGCCGGCGAGCGCACGGAAGTTGTGATTGGAGATGGAAATCAGTTTCGCGAATACGTTACCGTCAGCCGGGGCACAGGTAAGGGCGGCGGTGTAACGCGCGTCGGCAGCCATAATTTATTTATGGTGAATGCGCATGTGGCGCACGATTGTCAGGTGGGCGATCACACAATTTTTGCTAATGGCGGGACGCTGGCGGGACACGTCACGGTGCAGGATTATGCGAATGTTGGCGCGTATAGCGCGGTGCATCAATTTTGCCGCGTTGGAAGACACGCTTACATCGGCGGATTCACCGTGGTGACGCAGGATGTTGCGCCATTTAGCATCGTTGTTTCCGGACGCGAGACAAGTTGCTTTGGCATCAATCGTATTGGACTTTCGCGCCGCGGCTACACGCCGGAGCGAATCGAAGAAATCGAGAAAGCGTTCAAGTTGTTGCTGCGTTCAAAACTGAACACCACGCAGGCCGTCGAAAAAATGCGCGAAACAATGCCGGATTCAGCCGACGTGCAAGAATTAATCGGATTTATCGAGACGGCCGAGCGCGGCCTTGTAAAGTAGATCGCCTTCATGGGCAAGGAAATTCCCATCATTTCGACAGACAAAACTTCCCCGGCGAAGTGGGGTTTAATTGCGGGCAACGGGCGATTTCCATTTCTGGTGCTGGAAGGCGCGCGCAGCCAGGGAATTGAAATGGCGGTGATTGCGCTGAAAGAAGAAGCGTCGCCGGAATTGGAACGCACCGCAAAAAAATTGCATTGGGTTGGCCTGGGCGAACTTGGACGCACAATTGAATTGCTGCATCAGGAAGGCGTAACGCGCGCGGTGATGGCTGGTCAGGTGAAGCACAATAAAATTTTCAGCATTCGGCCGGACTGGCAATTCGCGAAATTAATTATGTCGCTGCCGCGGAAAAATACAGACTCACTGATTGGCGCGGTCGCAAAAGTTTTGGAAAAAGAAGGAATTGAATTGGTGGATTCCACGGCATTCTTGAAACCACTGGTGCCGAACGTCGGCATATTGACGAAGCGCAAGCCCGATGCGCGCGAAATCGAAGACATCGAATACGGTTTGGGTGTCGCGCGACACATCGCTGCGATGGACCTTGGACAGACGGTTGTCGTTCGCGATCGCGCGTGCGTGGCCATCGAAGCGATGGAGGGCACGGACGAAACAATCGAGCGCGCGGCACGCATCACTGGCGGCGCGGAGTTGACGGTCGTCAAGGTGAGCAAGCCAAAACAGGACATGCGCTTCGATGTACCCGTTGTGGGGCTGCCAACCGTCGAAGTAATGAAGCGCTGCAAGGCTACGGCATTGGCGATTGACGCGCACCGCACTCTGCTATTTGATCGAGCAGAATTAATTGCGGCGGCGGATGCGGCGGGAATCACGATTCAAGCATTCGAGCCAGTCGGCGCAGCGCAATCTGCGGGGGACGCCGGAAAAAAATGACGGACCTAAGACGCATTCGCGTAGCGGTAGTCGGCGCCGGAGAATTCGGACGCAATCACGCGCGCGTCTATAGCGAATTGCCGGGCGCCGAACTAATTGGCATTGTCGATACAAACGCCGATCGCGCGAAATCTGTAGCCGCGGAATTTAACACCACGGTGTTGCCAAGCATCGAATCACTAACCGGCAAAGTGGATGCAGCAAGCGTTGCCGTTCCCACCGCTCAGCACGCAAGAATCGGCTGCGCGTTATTGCTGCAGGGAATTGACGTGCTCGTCGAAAAGCCGATGGCAACTTCGATTAGCGAAGCGGATGAATTAATCGCCGCTGCCGCGGCATCAAAGCGAATTCTGCAAATTGGACATTTGGAGCGTTTCAATCCAGCGGTTGTGGCAGCGCGAGAAATTATGCGTCGTCCGTTATTTTTTGAAGTGCACCGGTTGGGAATTTACACTCCGCGCAGTTTGGATATTGACGTGGTGTTCGACGTGATGATTCACGACCTGGATATTTTGCTCGCGCTCGTTGGCGAAGAAGTTACCGACGTGAAGGCCGTGGGCATTCCAGTTGTGTCGGACAAGGTAGACATCGCCCACGCGCGTTTGGAATTCGTATCAGGCGCGGTAGCGAATGTGACGGCCAGCCGCGTTTCCACCGAGCGCGTGCGCAAGATGCGCTTTTTTCAGGAACACGAATACGTGTCGCTGGATTACACGCGGCAGGATGCCCTTCGCGTGCGTGTGAAAAATCTTGGTCCGCCGCCGGAATTCGACTTTGAAAAATTGGTCACCGAACCGCAAGAACCGCTGAAAGCGGAGTTGGGCGAGTTTATAATTGCTGTGCGGGACCGAAATCGGCCCGGCGTGGACGGGGAAGCAGGCCGAAGGGCTTTGGAGTTGGCGGAACGTGTCGCGGCAAGCATCCAAGAACACGGGAAGCGCGTCCAACTAAGTGCATTTGTGTCTCCATTGTCATAGATAGGGCCGGGTGTGCCGGTTCATACGTTTCATAAGTTCGTGCCATTAATAACGAATCGCCGAAACAACAATGATTAATAGAATCCTAGTTCCACCAAATGCCACTTTAGGTGCTGAAGGCGCAGTCGCCGGAACGCGACGCAAAACTCCTCTGGATACGCGCACGGTTATTGCCGCGGATCTTCCTGCCGGGCAAATTGACGCGCTTTCAAACATTCCCGCGTACATGCCGATGGATGTTCTTTCCGCGCGGCTGATTATTCCGCGCGATATGCCGGTGAACGCGCTAGATATCGGACATTTGCCTTCGCACGTTCCGCTGGAAGTTCTTGGCGCGCATGTTGCCGTGCCAAAGGACGCCGTGCTTCCGCAAACAATCGCGGTGCCTCATCCGCTGCAGCACGCGGCGGAAATGCCGGAAGTTCTCGATCCGGACGTGCTCACAACGGGCGAAGTCCATTTGATGACGGACGGCCCGCGAAGTCTGAAGGACGAGCAGAAATGGGTTTTGCGCGGCACGTCAGCGGTGCTGCACGCCGCGGCAATTGCAATTCTTCTGCTGATTCCGAGTTTGTTCACGACGCGCCAACCGACGCAATCTGAAATCATCGCGGCGTCGCATTCGCTGGGCGATCTTTATATGCCGTCGGATTTGCGCAGTGCGCTGCGTCCATCTCCGCCCGTTGCTCCGGGCACTAATCGCATTCACATCGATCCGAAAATTATTCGTCAGTTGACGCCGCCGGAGCCAACGCCGCAGCCGAAAGTCGAGGTGCCCGCGCCGGCAATCGTTCACGAGCAACCGAAAGAAACGCCGGCTGCTCCGCCGCAGCCGCTTCCCGTCGCGCCGACGCCGCAACCTGTGAAACCGCCGCCGCAGCTGGAGCCGATTCGCGCGGATCAGCCTTCAACTCCCCATGGATTAATTTTGCCGAACACATCGATTGGACACACGCTTTCGCAGGCCGCAAATGAACCGCCGTCGGGCGGCGGCGCCGGCGCGTCGAGCATTGTGGCTTCAGGAAGAATGCCGGGTAGCCGCGGCGGAGGCGGTGGAGGGATGGGCGGTGGTGGTGGAGGCCAGGCCGGCGCCGGGCTTACTCGGCTCACCGACACGGGCGGAGTTGATTTCAGCGCCTACGACGCGCGAATTATTGCTAGCGTCAAACGCAACTGGTATTCCATCATGCCGGAATCGGCGTTAATGGGCGATCAGGGAATCGTGATGCTGCGTTTTCGTATTTTCAAGGACGGCACGGTCGTCGCCGAAGAGCCAATTCTGGAAAGATCGTCCAGCAAAACTCCGTTGGATCGCGCAGCGATGGGTTCGATTCGAGCGTCGAGTCCGTTTGAACCGCTGCCTCCGGCATTCACCGGACCTTTCGTCGAATACCGCTTCGCCTATTTCTACAACCTGGAAATACCACGCGGAAGGTGAGACCCACACGCAATCAAATCCTTGGCCTGATCATTCTCGGGCTGATCGCACTGGTGTATTTGCTGCTGCGATATGAAGGCGTTTTGTGACGAGCCTTCCCGCGCTGGTCGCGATTGTTGGGCCGACCGCTTCGGGGAAATCGACGCTCGGATTACGCGTAGCGCGCGAACTGGGCGGAGAAATTGTTGTCTGTGATTCCACGCAGGTCTATCGCGGATTTGATATTGGCACGTCTAAGCCAACTCATGCTGAACAGGAAAGCGTGCCGCATCACTTGCTCGATTTGCTGGAGCCGGACGAATTATTTACCGCCGGCGTGTATCGCGAACGCGCCATCGAAGTGTTGACGGATTTGCGTGAACGCAAGCGTCTGCCGGTGATGACAGTCGGCACCGGCCTTTACATGCGCGCGCTGATTGACGGATTTTCCGATACGCCCGTGCGCTCGGAAGAAGTGCGTACACGTTTGCGAACGAGCGCGGCCCGGCACGGCGTGGATTATCTGCATCGCGCGCTGCGAAGAATTGATTCCACTGCGGCGGCGCGGATTGGTCCACGAGATACGCCGAAACTGATGCGCGCCATTGAAATATCCATGCTCGCAGGAAAACCAGTTTCCGAAGTGCAAAGCGCGCGCCGCCAAAAACTGGAAGGTTTTCGCGTAATTAAAATTGGATTGATGCCGCCGCGCACCGCGCTCTACGAACGCATCGAACGCCGCACCGTCGAAATGATGGATCGCGGCTGGCTCGCCGAAGTGAAAACGCTCGTCGAGAAGGGAATTTCCGCGACGGCAAAACCATTTTTGTTTATCGGATACGCGGATTTGCGCGCGCAGCTAGAAGGAAAACAAAAGCTGCCCGCTGTTGTAGCGGCAATTCAGCAAGCCACGCGAAGATACGCGAAGCGGCAGGTGACGTGGTTTCGTCCCGAGAAAGATGTGAAATGGTTTGAAGGATTCGGCGATGACGCGAAGCTTTCCGATCAGGCGCTGAAATACCTTGGCGAGGAAATTAATCGCAAAGAAATGCCGGCTTACTGAAACGAAACTGTTGCATCGACGGTTTGTAACAGGGCACGGCATCAGCCGTGCCGTAACAGATGGACAGAACAGGGGTTTTAACCCCTCTGACCGGCTTCGCGAATCGAAGCCCTGTAGTAAAGTAAAACCAGAATGAAAAGCACATCACACACAACCGAACATCGCGAGCGAGTTTTCCTAGTCGGCCTCGGCAAGAAACGCCCCGGCCGCTTACCCGGCGTTGAAGCCGGCCAAGCCGAGCGCGAATCGCTTTTGGAATTGGCGGAATTGGCTCGGAGCGCCGGCGCGGAAGTCACCGGCTCAATGCTGCAAATGCGCGAGCGGCCTGATCCGGCAACGCTTGTGGGACAAGGCAAGCTTGAAGAAATCGAAATTGAAGCGCGCATGCACGATGCGCCGCTGGTAATTTTCGATACGAACCTCACGCCAACTCAGCAGCGCAATATCGAAGAAGCGCTGAGCCGCCGCGTAATCGATCGCACGCAAATTATTCTGGATATTTTCGCGCGGCACGCGCGCAGCCGCGAAGGTCAGCTACAAGTTGAACTGGCACAGCTAAATTATTTGCTTCCGCGCCTCGCAGGCCGCCGCACGGAACTTTCGCGGTTGGGCGGTGGTATCGGAACGCGCGGTCCCGGCGAACAAAAATTGGAAACGGATCGCAGGCGAATCCGCGAAAAAATCGGCCGCATTCAGAAAAGCATTGAGATGGTGCGCAAGCAGCGCTCGCTGCGCCGCGAAAAGCGTCAGGCGGTTCCGCTGGGAACGGTTGCGCTCGTGGGATATACCAACGCTGGAAAATCCACGTTATTCAACGCGCTCAGCAAGGCGGGCGTACTGGTGTCATCCAAAATGTTTGCGACGCTCGATCCCACAGTGCGCGCGGTGCGATTGCCTTCCGGACGCCGCGTGCTTCTCTCCGACACAGTAGGATTTATTCGCGCGCTGCCTCCGGCATTGATTGCCGCATTTCGCGCAACTCTGGAAGAAGTCCAAGAGGCGTCGCTGCTGCTGCACGTCACGGATGTTTCCAATCCGCATTCCGCCGAACAGGATGCCGAAGTGGAAAAAGTTTTGGCGGATCTCGGCGTAAGCGCTCGTCCGCGAATATTAGTTTGCAATAAAATTGATCGCCTGCCGAAAGATGAACTGGCCGCGCTCGTCGCCGCAAATCCAGTCGCCCCAACAAATGGCGCCGCTACACACGCAAAAGTCTTTGTTTCCGCGCTGAAAAATGAAGGCCTCGACGAACTCTTGAAGCGAATGGACAAAGCAATGCCCATCGACGAAGTCGTGCACATGAAATTACTCGTGCCGCTCGCCGACGGCCGCATGCTCGCGCTCATTCACGCGCTGGGCCGCGTGGCCACTTCCGAAATTGAAGATTCTTCCATGCGTTTAACGGCCGACGTGCCGGAATCTTTGGCGCGAAGATTAAATGCATACGTCGTGCAATGATTTTTTGTCGCAATAATAAATTTCGCGCTACGACGCAAAGAATTCTCGTAGTGATGCATTTGTCACTGCCGTATTAACGCGGGATTTGGCGGGGATTCATCGCGAAATCCAGTTAATTGGCGAGAAAGTAACCGACGTAAATTTTGCCGATGCTGTGGAAATATCTGTGGAAAGCCAAGCAAATTGCGCTTGCCATTTAAACCACGATCTTTACGTAAAAACGTACAGGGGTTAGAACGTAGTCGTAAATCGTTTGTTCGCATGTACTTACGGCGATGTATCCCGGCGATTCACACATTCCCCTGCAAGGGGGTAACTTTTTACCAACTCCCGGATTTGCACAGCTTTGGGGCAATGGCGTGTGGAAGTGGTTACTTTACACAGACTTCCAACCTGGTACTCGGTTCAGTGACGAATTGCAACGCCGCAAAAATCCCATCGTTGACGCGCGTCATTACCGGGACTATAGTGTGAATCCGAACCCGAATCTGCGGCGGGTGGGGGCTTCGGCGGCCTCCGGTGCCTTATGAATCTGCCAAATTCGCTGACAATTCTACGAATCTTTTTTGTGCCGGTGCTCGTCGTCGTTCTGCTGACGGGCCAGCCGAATTTTACCCTTTTCGGAACTCACATCACTTACGTAATTCTCGGCGTGCTGATTTTGCTTGCAGCCGCGGCCACCGATTGGGCTGACGGATATCTCGCGCGGCGCCGTCACCAGGAAACTACGCTGGGAATTTTGTTGGATCCCATCGCTGATAAATTGCTGATCTCTGCGGCGTTTATTTCTCTGGTGCAAATGGGACTGGTGCCTGCGTGGATGGTCGTGATCATCATCGGACGAGAATTCACCGTGCAGGGTTTGCGCACGATCGCATCGGCCGAAGGATTTACAATTCAAGCTTCCGCGCTGGGCAAAACGAAAACAGTTTTGCAAATTCTGGCCGCGAGCGTCGTAATCCTGAGCGTCAAGAATCCATTCATGAAGCAGACGGCGTACGTGCTTCTGTGGCTCGTGGTGATCAGCGCCATACTTTCTTCGGTGCAGTACTTCATGAAATTCTGGAGTCAGGTGGACGGCAGCATCAAACAGCGCAAGAAAATGCGCCTCCTTGAGCGGATCGACCGAGAAAAGAAAATGCAGGATGTCCCCACTCTTTAATTCCCGCGCCGCTGAATTTCCCGAATCAATTTCAGATGATGACAAGAATGCGCTGCTGCAAATTGCGCGGCGCTCTCTCGCCGAAACCATTGTTCACGGACGCCGCTGGCAGCCGGATGCACCCGCAGGAATTTTAGCCGAGCACCGAGGAGTGTTCGTCACGCTGCATCTTCGCGGAAAGTTGCGAGGATGCGTCGGACAAGTGGAGTCGAATAAATCACTCGCAGAGACAGTAGTGCGATGCGCAATCTCCGCGGCCCGCGAAGACGACCGCTTCGATCCGGTTCAATCGGACGAAGTGCCGCAGCTCACCATCGAAATTTCCGTGCTTTCGCCACCGAAACAAATCACACCAAGCGGAATTCAAATCGGCACTCACGGATTGATCGTCGAGTGCGGCCCGTTTCGCGGACTGCTGCTGCCGCAAGTAGCGACCGAACGCAAGTGGAGCGCGGAGAAATTTCTCGCGGAGACTTGCCTGAAGGCCGGATTGCCGAGCGACGCCTGGAAATCCGCGGAAACGAAAATCCTCGGATTCACCGCCGAAATATTTTCGGAAAACGAAGCATCCGCCGAACCTTCAAAATAATCATCGCGTCGCTGAAACGCACTTCGCCCCCGCCCACGTCTTTGCTATCCTAACGACGTTCCGGGGACAACAATTTTGTCGCGCTTCATCTCAATTCAAAGCATCCACGCGAACAGGCCGAAGAACCTGTGATCTCAGCCATCGATCTTTCCGCCGACGTCGGCCTTGTAGCCGTCGGCCTAGTCACGCTAAATCTTCTTCTCGGTCTGATGATGGCGCTGCGTTACAGTCCCACGCGCCACTGGCCGCATAAGCATTTCAATTATTTCCGGATTCACAATTGGACTGGCTATCTTCTGTTGTTCACATCAATCGTGCATCCGGTGATTCTGTTATTTTCCTCCACCGCAAAATTCCGTCTGATTGACATCATCTATCCCGTGCACTCGCCAAGCCAGCCGCTCGATAACACCATCGGCGCGATTGCCTTATATTTGCTGGCGATTGTCGTCGCCACATCCTACTTGCGCGTAACACTGGGCCGCAAAACCTGGAAGGCATTTCATTTCGTCACCTACGCTGCCGCCATCGCATTGTTCTGGCACAGCATTTTCACGGATTCAGAATTGAAAAATTCGCCGCTCGATCCATTTGACGGCGAAAAAGTCTTCATCGAAATTTGTCTGCTGGTGATAATCGCGATTGGAATTCTGCGCTGGCGTCATTCTGTGCGTAAGGCAAAAGAGGCGCGCTCGTAAATCGTTCTCGGCGCAAAAAAAGGGCCGGCGTTAGCCGGCCCTTCATAATCAATCTCAACTAAACCAAATTTCTACTGTTCGAGTTCTACGTAGTCTCCGTGATAAATTTCGCGCCGCACTGATGTAAGCATCAGCGTGGCCGTATTACCGGAAACGCGAAGCACGATTCCTTCGCCCAGAATTTCCCGCGGCAAACCTTCCCACGTGTACTCAATCGGAGTTGATCCGAACCCATACAATTTATATTCGGTTCCTTTGGTATTATAGATCGTGGTCTCGCCGCGGCCCTGATGGCGGAACACGCGCAAATAGCTTCCAACCCTCACACCCTGAGACGATCCAAGGTTTACGTACACGATGCTGTTGGTGCCGGAGGCCTGTCCGAAAAATTTGGACGAAACCACCATTCCGGTCTTGCCTGTCGCTGGTGCGAACGGATCAACCAACTGGGCATTCGTCTTCAGTGCCGGCGCCGGACGCTCTTGAAATGGCAGCACGATGTCTCCGCGCTGAATGTAATCGCAACTTGACGCAACTTCCGCAATGGACACCTTATCACCGACGTGAATCACCTTCAGTTTGCCCAGGTCAGCCCAGGTTTGTCCCATCGCGCGAATCAGTTCCCCTTGTCCCTTGAACCAAACTTCCTTCAGTTCGTCCTTCACCGCCCGCGTCACCAGGAATTCATCGCCGACCTTCACGCCCTGCGCGGAACCGCGGTTGATGTAAACGAGCTGACCGGCAACAAACGCAACCTTATCCACCGATTGCTCGCCCGATATAATGTAGCTGTCCTGAGGAATCGCATCGGACGTAATGGTGCCAGAGCAATACATGGCGGTCTGGTCCACCGTGGTACGCTGAGGGGCCTGCGCGGCGGCAACGCCGGCAGCCATCCCCAAAATCAGGCCAAAAGTGACGAATTTGCTTCGCATGTGCTTCACTCCTTGAACTCTGTGGACGCGCCCTTTATGCGCAAATGTTGAGCGCATATTTCAACCGCAAGTTTCGAGCGCAATCGTCCTACGTCCACGCTAGCAAAGGGGCAAATGAGCGTCAATTGCCCGTGAGGACAGCCTTTACACATTCGACACCGCATGGTAGAAGCAAAAGTTCATCTTCCAAGCGCTAAAACAGGGGGCGGGCATTGTTGTTCGGCCGGGAACGCATTGGTGTGGTTATCGCGGAAAAGTCGGCTGCTGCCGCGTTGAAGGCGCTTCGGCGGGCGCTTACGGGCGCGCGGACGGTGGAATTG
>Ga0193726_1001780_pt1 | contig 15933 bp, 19 predicted proteins | sample H2c1metaG_FD_144928 | JGI IMG/M metagenome (GOLD analysis project Ga0193726, IMG submission 144928) | Soil microbial communities from a riparian zone of the East river system, Colorado, United States - H2c1 | ecosystem: Environmental > Terrestrial > Soil > Riparian zone | place: USA: East River... | reverse complement strand
GCAAGAACGATCGACGCGCTTTGGAGAGCCATCGGTGACATCTGCGCCCTCTACTCCGAGAAGGAGTGCTGGAACTACCTCAAAGGCGCCGGATACGCGCCCGATTAAACGCTCGGGGCTCTAGTGCTGATTGTGGCCATCGTCATCTGGCGATATCGCAAGTTGGATTGAGAGCATCCCTGCAACTCTGCTGGCGCTTCCGCATTGAGCCATTGTTGCCGGTCGGAGGTTCCCCGCTTGGAGGCCGCAACGCTGGAGACCATGGCCGGCCGCGACGAATAACTCTCCGTCGGGGAAGGCTGTGGTCTCCTTCTACCGGCAGCAATTCGGATTGAGAGCAGATGCTGGCCGCCGACATCTTTGGTAATTGCGTTATTGATCGTAGCTGGCATCCTGGGTGCTCGCCATTTATGCAAATCGACTGTGCACTCGCTATTGTGTGGCGACTGTTGTTATTCGGATCGATCGAGAGAGCCACTGAATGCTACTCGGCCGCCGAAGGAACACGCCCTAGTTTCGGTGTGGACCGAGACTCCCGTGCCCCGGAAGCCTCGGCCCTGTGCTACAGCTCCCAGACGCGAGGCAGCAGATCTGAGCCGCAAACATCTCACCACTCGACTAATGCGTGCCGAAGCAACCCGTTCCGTTGAAAGCGACGCAAGGGCCGTTTTTCTGCCCGTGGAATCTTTTTAACCCTCGGCTCAGCCCGAAAAGCCGTGGGTCGTGGCGGAAGGCCGATCTCGCGGCGAGTGCTGCGATCCGATGTCCTTTTTCGAGTGGTCGTGTCTGGCACTCCCGTCCTGGCTTCTTCGATGCGGGGCTGGTCAGCAGCGAACGCCAAGACCCCGCAGGGCGGTGAGGAGACTCTTCGCCGTGTAAGGCTTTCCGACGGACGAAACTTTCGCGTGATCGCCCGTAAGTTTGGCCGGCTCAACCTGCCCATAACCCGTCGCCAACACGACGGGCAATGACGGATAGATCGCGCGTAACTCCCCCAACAGGACATCGCCTCGACGGTCGGGCAGACCGATATCGAGCAGCACCGCATCGACGCCGCCTGGGACAAGGCGCAACTTGTTCAAGGCTTCCGTCGCCGATCCGGCCAGCTCGACCTGCAGGCCGCCGTCCTCAAGAAGCTCTTTGGCGAGCATCTGGATCAACGGCTCGTCCTCGACGACGAGGATGCGGGCGGGACCCGATCCCGCATCGATGATCCTGCGCAGCCGCTCCGCTAGGGCGGCCTGGGTGAACGGCTTGGTTATCAGCTCCACCCCCGGATCGAGGCGGCCGGCATGGACGATGGCATTGCGCGCATAGCCCGAGGTGAAGACGACCTTGAGCCCGCTCCTGAGCGCGCGGGCCGCGTCGGCCAATTGGCGGCCGTTCATGCCGCCGGGTAGGCCGACATCGGTGAACAGCACCCTGATCTCCGGATGGTGCTCGATGAGCTGTAGCGCCGCCTGAGCCGATTCGGCCTCCAAGACGTCGTACCCCAGCTCGCGCAGGGTGTCGGTGGCGTAGCTCCGCACGTCGGGGTCGTCCTCGACGACAAGCACGGTCTCGCCCGCCGCGCCGCGCACCACCGGCGGCGGCGCTTCGCCCGGCGTGGTGGCCTCTTCCGAATGCCAGCGCGGCAGGTAGAGCTTGATCGTCGTGCCCTCGCCCACCTCGCTGTAAATCTTCACGTGACCGCGCGACTGCTTGACGAAGCCGTAGACCTGCGAGAGGCCGAGCCCGGTGCCGTGGCCGACATCCTTGGTGGTGAAGAACGGCTCGAAGGCCCTTCCCGCCACATCGGGCGGCATGCCGGTCCCGGTGTCGGTGACAGCCACCATGACATACTGGCCGGGCAGCACCTCCGACTGGGCGGAGGCATAGGCTTCGTCGAGGAACACGTTGGCGGTCTCGATCGTGAGCTTGCCGCCCTTCGGCATGGCATCCCGCGCGTTGACTGCGAGATTGAGGATGGCAACCTCGAGCTGGTTGGGATCGACATGCGCCCGCCACAGGCCTCCGCTCATGATGGTCTCGATGCCGACATGCTCGCCCAAGGTTTGCCGCAGCAGATCCGACATGCCGGTCACCAGGCGGTCGATATTGACGGACTTGGGCTCGAGTGGCTGCTGGCGCGAGAAGGCGAGCAGACGCTGGGTCAGCGATGCGGCACGTTGTGCGCCGCGCATGGCATTGTCGGCCGACTGCCGCAGACGGCCCAGGTCGGGCCCCGGCTCGCCGAGGTGACGCTGCAAGGCGTCAAGATTGCCGATGACGACGGTGAGCAGGTTGTTGAAATCGTGGGCGACGCCGCCGGTAAGATGGCCCACACTCTCCATCTTCTGCGCCTGCCGCTGCGCCTCCTCAGCGGCGCGGCGCTCGGTGAGATCGCGCGTCACCTTGGCGAAGCCGATCACTTGGCCATCGGCATCGTAGACGGCATTGATCACGACACTGGCCCAAAACCGGCTGCCGTCTTTGCGCATGCGCCAGCCCTCGGCTACGTACTTGCCGGTCCTCGCCGCAGTCTCCAGTGCCTGCCGCGGCACTTCGTTGCGGCGATCCTCCTCGCTGTAGAAGCGCGAAAAGTGATGTCCGACGATCTCCTCACGGGTGTAACCCTTGATCCGCTGAGCGCCGCGATTCCAGCTCGCCACCCGGCCGGTGAGGTCGATCATGTAGATGGCGTATTCAGCGACGCTCTCGACTAGAAGCCGGAAACGGAACTCTGTGTCCTCCAGCCTCGCACTGCTTGCCGCAAGCTGGCTGGCGCGCTCGGCGACACGAGCTTCCAGCGTCTCGTTGGCGGCCAATAGGCGGGCTTCGAGAGTCTTGCGCTCGGTGATATCATAGAACGCACCGCGCAACCGGCGGTCCCGACCATCGCCCGCGCTTTGACCGCGGCAGGCGAGCCAGCGGAGGCTACCGTCGCCCTGGCGAATGCGGAATTCGACGTAACAGGCAGGGCTGCGCTCGGCGGCTGCGACGGCCGCCTCCAGCTTGGGAAGGTCATCGACGAAGACGGTCGGCGACAGATCGTCGAAGGTGGGAACCGTGTCCCGCGCGGGTCCACCGAAAAGCACGGCGACCTGGGGTCCGAACCGCCACTGCCGCGTTGCATAGTCGAAGTCGAAGATGGCGATGCCGCCGGCGGCCTCCGCGCTGCGCAGGCGTTCCTCGGTTGCCTGCAACCGGGCTTTCAGCTCCTCGAGTTCGCGGTCAGCTTGCGGCATGTGCAAATCTACTTGCGATTGCCGGTCAGGATCGACTTCGCCTCCACCATCGCGCGAAGCTTGCCCAGCGCAACCTGTCTCGGAAGATGGTTGAAGCCGCAGGAGCTGGTGATGAGGGTCTGCTCCGGCGCGAGCCAGCTATGGACCCGGATGCGGTCCGCCACCTGCTGGCCGCTTTCAATGTTGGGCGACTGAACGTCGACAGCGCCGATGGCGAGCTGCTTATCGCCCAGATAGCGCTCATAGCGAGGTGCCATGTCATGCTCGATCAGGTAGCCGTCGCATTCAATGCGGCAAACGAGATCGGCCTTGTAGCGCCCCTTATCAAAGTAACGATGCCCGATCTGACCGTCATAGTCGGGGCCCATGGCATAGTTGCCTTGACAGACATGGACCATGACGTGGACATCGTCGGGCAGGCCTTCGATCGCGAGATTGATCGCCGCCACCGCCGCCTCGACTTCCTTGTCCGTGGCGACAGTAAAATAGGGCTCGTCGAGCTGGACGTGCTTGCAGCCCGCTTCGGCCAGTCGCCGGAAATTCCAATGCAGCAGCTTGGCGAGGTCGTCCATCATGCGCGGGAGGTCGTTGTAATGTTCGTCATAGGCGACGGCCGCGAGCAGATGCGGCCCCGTCATGGTGATCTTGACCGGCTTGCGTGCGAAGGAGGAGACCGTGCGGAATTCGTCCACCAGCCCGAGGTCGAGTGCTTGGGGTATGGGGCCGCGGCAGACGGCGGCGGGATGAAAGACATTCGGGTCGTGCTCGGTGATCGGCTTAGGACGCGTAACGCCGCTCAGCGTGGGAATCTTCAGCCAGAAATGGTTCAGCATCGCATTGGGCGGTGAATGCCTGTTGTGCGTGCGACGGTGCATCTCGCCGCCGGTGATGATGTCGATACCGGCGATTTCCTGCTCCACGATCGCCGCCTGCGTAGCGCGCAATTGAGCATCGGCGAAATCCCCGGGCAACAGTTGCCCGGCCGCCACCAGCCTGTCGAGGGGTTCGTACCAGCGCGGAACGCTGTGGGCGCCGACGACGGTCGTTGTGTAACTGGCGTATCGGGGCATTTGGCCGAGATGCTAGTGGAAACCCGTACCAAGCGCGAGACTGGATCAAATAGATCTTCTTTGCCTTTGACTAACCGGTCGTTTAGCAATCCCGACGGGAAAACTGCGATGAATCATGATCGTCTCATCGCGTTCTTAACAACATACACCGTACCCGGCTCCCGCCGGTTCAAGGCGCCGAGCTCGCGGGTGATCATAAGCCGCTATGCGTTCCTGTTCGGCAAATTGGCCCGCTCGATAGAGGGCGCACTCGACGCCAGGCCCGGTTTTCTGCCCGTGGAATGAATTAGCCATCGCCTGGTAGGTGGGGGTGAGTCCCGACCCGGCCAAAACCCGCCAGTGAGGCAGATTTTGACTCTGGCGGCCCCATCTTCCTTTGATGGAAGGTCAGACCCAGCCCAGTTCCTTCATCGCCCAGCCAGCATTCCAGATCTTCGTCATATGGCGGATTTTCTCGCCATCGAAGTCCATTGAATAGACGTAGTCGGAACTCGTGCGCTTGCCGGTCGGAGGCGGCCCGCCTTCTCCGGTGTGCGTTCCTTTGAATATCGCGTAAACGGTGACGTTGTTGCGCTCACTGTCGGTCGCGAAGGATTTCAGCTCGTAACGGCCATCGGGCATCATCTTCATCAGACCTTGCATCCAGTCAGCATATTGCTGGAGCGTGTTGACCTCGGCCAGCGGTTCGGCCTGACTGGAAAACGAAGCATCCGGCGCACAGTAAGTCTTGCAGCCTTCCCAACCCTTTCCCGCTTCGCAGGCCTCGAAGAATTTCATCGCAACTTCAGGTTTCGATGCCATTGTTCTCCCTCCCTTAAATCTGTGACCTCCCTCAGGTTTCCGGCCCCGCCGGTAATCCCGACGCGACCCAAAAGCAAACGCTATCCCCCGGCGCTCCTCTTGTGAAGCTTCATGCTGTGAGAGCCGTGAGGCAGCCGTAAAAGGCGAGCGCGCCGTCCTTCGGCGGGGCGACCGGGCCCTGGCCGGCCCTACAGAAAAGTTTGGGGCCTCCCGGAGCCTGACTTCGACGTGAAGAGAAGCCCGTCTCCACCTTACGGTGACGATCCCTCGCGCCCCAACGAAAGGGCGTTTTCCTTTAGCGAGCGCTCCTAGCTTTCCGGGCGACCGGCGAGCAGATTGCGCAATTGATGTTCTAGATCGCCCAAAGTGTATGGCTTCGCAAGAAATCGCCATGCCGCCGATCGTTCAGGCACACTCCTTCCCGACGTCAAAAGTACCCTAATCCAAGGACATTCGCTGGCGACCCATCGCGCCAGAGCGACACCGTCCAGGCTGCCAGGCATCTGCACATCCGAAAAGACGACGCTAATGTCCGGAGCCTCCCGCATGAGGATCAGCGCTTCGTCGCCGGACGGCGCTTCCAGAACCGAGAAGCCGCATTCCTGCAGATACGCAACGGCAGCCGCCCGGACCAGTGCTTCGTCTTCAACCACGAGCACGATCGGAGCCGCCTTGCTCGTACCCGTGCCAAAGCCGCTCATACCGACGTCAACGAGGCATAATCCTGCTCCGTTGCAATCAGATGCGCTGTTCGCTTTCACTTTTTCTGGCGGCAGGTTTGCGGAAACGTCACCGTCTCGCGACGTCGCAAGCCGCCGGGCCTCCTAGCGCGCAAGCGAATCCATAGGCAGACGCAGCGTGACTTCCAGGCCGTCGCGCTTCCACTCGTAGGAGACCGAACCACCAAGGGAGTCCCGCACCGTCCGGGTAACAAGCTGCGTGCCAAAGCCGGCGGACGCGGGTGGACCCTCGATGGCCTTACCCCCGCGCTCGGCCCATTGCAGTAGGAGTTCGTTGTCCATTATCGCCCACGCGATGTCCACGGAACCCTCGTCATCATGGAGCGCGCCGTATTTTGCCGCGTTCGTGACAAGCTCATGGAATATCAGCGCGATGTTGTTAAGGGCATGGTCGCCCAGGCGGACATCCGGCCCCGCTAGTAAAACCCGGGATGCCGGGAGGTTGCCCGGGACGCTTAAGGCCGGCTCGTGCGGGTTCAGGACGGCGCGGAGCAAAGGCTCCAGTTCCGCTTCCATTCCCACCGGGCCGCCAATGGTGAAGCTGCGGCGGACCAGGCCGTGCGCCCGGGACAAGGCCCGGATGCGCCCCGAAAGGGCTTCCGCAAGCTCCTCCTTCGTCCGGGCGCGCCGGGCCGTCAGCAAAACCATGCCCTCGATAATACTGAACAGGTTCTTGACACGGTGGCTCATTTCCCGGGCGAGCGCTTCTTGCTCTGCCAGGGCTTCTTTAAGCTGCTCTTCGGTCCGGAACACCTGCAACGCCGCGCTGACAAATCCGGCCAGCTCCATGAGCGCATCCGCATGCCCGCGATTGAAATGGCCGATCCTGTCGGAAACTATCCAGAGCGTCGCGATCAATTGGCTGCCACGTCGCAGCGGCACGAGGAGCACTTCGGGAATCGTGATGCCGGCATCGGCAATCCATACGTAATACCGTTCCGGATGCCGCGCGAGCACAGGCGCATCAGCGTCGAGGGTCATGCCGCAGGGGCTGTAGTTGCGCGGCGTGGTCGCGCCCTCGAAGGCAGCAAGAGATCCGCGCAGGAACTGCCAACGGAAGAAAGCAGGCGTAGCATCTTCCAATACGCTGATGCCGGATGAAACGCCGCCGCCGATCTCCATTGCCAGATCGACAAATCGCTGCAGCACGCCTGTCGGATCCTCGGCCATCCTCGACCCGATATCGAGCAACGCCTGCTTGAGGCGCGAAGGGTCCACCTCGACGCGACAGCGCGTCGCCAGATCGCCGGTGACGATCACCTCTTCCAGCGTCGAGGAACAGCTGCCGGTCATAGACGATAGTCCCATGGGCCCTCGTCACAAGTCCACGGCAGCTGCCTTCGCGGCTCCGCCAAGCTGGGGCGCGCGATCCTACCCCGCACTTCGGCAGAACGGATGTACCTTTCCTGTGCCTGCACTTCCGATTGCACAGCATATCCACATCCAGCTGGCCGGACAAAGCCGCGCGGCGGACAGCGGCAGCGACACGGCCGTCGCTGAATTCCAGCCGATCGGCCACGGCACGAATCAGGCTCCAGTAAATCGTATGGTCCCTGCGAGGCGCGGCGCACTTTCCCGGCAATGTGCGCCTGCTCGGCTCTCATGGCACTGCGGTAATTCGGCGGCATGCGCAGACGCTCCTTAACAAAGCAACATGGCCAGAACTGGCCTTCCTTCAGCGTGTCAGGAGACGGCGGCGGAGAAACCTGCGCGGCTGCACACGCTTTAATCAGCCGCGACAAGGCGAACCCGATGAGGACTGCCCCCGCCAACATCAGGACCGGCTGAGCCCGCCCGAAACCGACCGCGGCATTAAGAAGCTCCGAAATCTTCATTTCACGCAGATCAGTGGACAGCCGGTCGACTTTCTCGCCGGCGCTTTTGAGGTAGTCGGCGGCCATGGGGGCGCCGGAGGCCATTTCCTCAACGACTGACGCTGCCGTCCTCGGCCCCCGTCTCCAGCGGTCGTTCCGCCATGGCTTCGGCATTTGATTTCAATGCCCCGCCTGCCTGTTCGCCCTGTTCCTTTAATTCGTCCAGACCAGTCCGGTCGCTGTCGCTCTCTGCTTTGTTTCAGCCATGCCCGCCTCCTGTACCCATCAACAGCGCAACGACAGCCAGAAGAAACGGGTTGCCACGGCTGCATTCATATCAGAAGGGACGGGCCGCGCCGACTGCGGCAAGAACAACTGCGATCGTCCGTCTGAAATCATACAGAGCCTGCAAATGAACTGTTTCCCAGCTCACTGGTGCCGCTATGCATTGGAAGGGCACCGAGCAATGCTGGATTGTCCCTGCCACGGCACTTCGCGCCGGCGGTACCGTCCTGGAAGGCCCGGCCATGGAGCCGCTTGAGGCGGAAGGCGCGGAAGCCGTCCGGAGCGCAAGTAAAGTGTGGCCATGGATCAAGGCGTCCTACCAGCAAAGATAACCTTCAGGCAGCGCCAGGTTGCGGCAGCTTCCAGTTAGCCGGACGGCATCACCCCGAGCCGTGGTCGCGGACATTCAAGTATCACCACAAACAGCCTGCGTCGCACGAATATGGCGACTCCGGGCAACCCGGGGACCGGCCGCCACGTTCCACTGCGTACCAACAGGAGGTTCACGAATGGCCGCAGAAAAGCCGGATGCCGTCGCCCTGCTCAAGGCCGACCACCGCAAGGTTGAAGAGTTATTCGAGAAGTTCAAGAACGCGGAGTCTGAAAGCGAGGCGCTTGTCCTCGAGATCTGCACCGAGCTCAGCGTCCACGCGATGCTCGAGGAGGAAATCTTCTATCCCGCGTGCCAGAAAGCGATTGATGAGGCCGACCTCGTCAGCGAAGCATATGTCGAGCACGATGGGGCCAAGGTTCTGATCGCCGAGCTTATGGACAGCGATGCCGACAACGCGTTCTACGACGCTAAAGTCATGGTCTTGTCGGAGATGATCAAGCACCACGTAGGGGAAGAGGAGAAAAGCCTGTTTCCCCAGGCCCAGAAGGCCGGACTCGACATGGCTGCCCTCGGAGCAAAAATGCTGGCGCGCAAGGAAGAGCTCGTGGCGAAGTTTGCGGGGGGCAATCTGCCACCGCCGGAGACACGCAGTTTTACCGGCCACAAGCTCGTTCAGGCAAAACCGCTGGAAGCTGACTAGGATGTCCCGGAGTAGCTTAAATGCGCGTTGGGATGTCCACTTTGGCGAGGTTACGCATTTGCCTGGGTATGGCCCACGGGGCGTCCGGCAGCGGATGGGCGGTGGAAGAGCCAACTTACCGCCCGGTGAGCCTGGCAACGAGCCCGACAATGGCAAAAATATTGAAGGGCTTTCGCACGAAGGCGGCAGCCAGGAAAGCGCTCAGCGACCGCCGCTTCTGACTTAGGACGGGAACGTCAGCCAACTTTGCATCGGCGGCCATGGCTTTAACCAGAGCCGCGCCGTCCGTGATGGGCATCATGAACTCGGTGACCACCAGGGCCGGTTTCTCCTCAGCCGCGCGCTCGAGCGCCCGCTGGCCATTGGTGGCGATAAGGACGCGATGACCTTCGTCCGTGAGCGCTTCCTTCAGAAGCTTCACGATGCCGAATTCGTCGTCCACAACCAGCACGACGGCCATGGGGGCGACGCTGTTTGAGCAAATTAGGAGACACAGGGGCTCAAATGAAAGGCCCCGCATCAGAGGTGTGGAACCAATGCGGGGCCTGGGACTGCTTGCCCGTTAGTATTGGGAAGAGGCAAGCAGCGCTTGGCTAATACAGCGGACTCTCGCTATCCATTTGTGATCAGATCGTGTGCTTGTGGCGGCCCTCCCGCCCCGTGCTACAGCGGCCCAACGCGCTCCATCAGCTCCGGCCGTTTAGACGACTTGGTGTCAACACCATGTCCGACGCGTCGATCGGGCTATGTCACAATATTCGCTCGTCCGGTCAGCAGATTTCTGCCGCTACGGTCAGGCAAGCCATTCGCTGCATGTCGCTTGTCTCCGAAGCCTGCAGCGATTGGTCAGGCCTCGCATCGACTAACCTCTGTGCGGGGCCGCCGAATTGGCGGCTTGGTTCCTACCTGTTCTGGGACCGAAGTCTGATTGGTCAGTGAGGATCGATGTTGCGCTACGTTACCCGCCCCGGCACCACAACTGAATTGGTCGTGCTACAGGTCATCTTGGCGGCCATCTGGTTGGCCAACCTCCACTTCCATTGGTTCAAATAGGTGCGCCGTTGGTCAGATGCGCCAGCACTGCAGGCAAAAAGTTGATTCGTCACCGACCGTCGGCGGGCTCTAGCCTCGCGCCATGGTTGGACCATGGCCCTATCGTGCCTTCACTTTTCGCGCACTCTCCAAGACCTACGGACCGATGTGGCTCCACTGCGATGTGTGCCGCCGCTGGGCTTTAGAGTAAACCAACACGCTCCGTCAGCTCCGGCCGGTTGTTCTTCACGTTGCCGACCTGGGCTCCGACTTCCCAGGCCTCGATCGCCCCGGCATAGGGCTTCATCAGCGCCGCCGCCTGGTCAGGCGTGTCTCGCATCCAGTCATCAAACTGCGAGTCATCGAGTACGACGGGCATCCGATTATGATACTGGGCCACGCTCGGTGCGGCGTCCGTCGTGACAATGGCAAAGCTGGTGATGGCCTTGCCGCCGTCGCCCTTCCACACATCGTAGACGCCAGCCAGGGCAATGGGCGTTGCCTTGGCGCACATGTGGATCGGCCGCTTCTTCTTCGCGTCAAGCTTCTGCCATTAGTACCATCCCGTCGCCGGCACCAGGCAGCGCTTCGTCTTGAACGGCTCGCGATAGGTCGGCGCCGTGCGGATCGTCTCGGCGCGTGCGTTGATCGTGTTGTAAGGCTGCTTAGCGAGATGCTCCGGCTTCAGCCAGAAGGGGATAAGACCCCACCCCGCCATTACAAGCTCTCGACCGTTCCCTGCGGGCCGAATGATCGGCATGACATGAGTTGGCGCGACGGTTCCTCATCCGGCAACGTGAGCCGGTAGAGGTTGACGATTTCCGCCCAGATCAGCTTGTGAGTGTAGCGTCCTCACATGGCCGAGAGGTGGCACGTTGAGGTGCCCCCTTCAAGGTCTGCAAAATGCTAGCATTGCTAGCTCGGTTGCCAGCACCTGCAGCGCGACAATATTGGACTCGCGCACACGGCAGGGGAGGCTTTACGAGTCCGATGGGGACGGGGATCCGGTCGCTCAATTTGGAGCAACCGGCGATGGGCAGACGCAAGGGTGAAGACACCATTGCAGCAAGGCGACGGCGGATGCCGTTCGTCGCCAAGCTTCGGCGCGAGGATCCGTTTGGCAGCAGCGACGAGCGAGAGATCCGCGCCGCCTGCCGGCGTATTGCAGCGGCCGGCGAGCACATGTCTATGGCGGGGTGGCGAGAAGATGCAGGCTTCCGCGTGTTCTATTTTACGACCTAGGCGAAGGCGCGCGCAATGCAGCATTGGATTGACCGCAGTGGCATAGCGCAACGGCCGATGCACAAGCTCGGGCTGTCCGCCGAGGAAATAGCAGAGCGTAAGCGCGAGGCTCTAACGTGGGGTCTTGAGACGGCGGCGATACGCGAAATCGTACAAGCATATCGGCGTGCCAGAAATAGCGGCGATGGCGAGCTAACCGCGTTCAACGCCGCCTCCGATGTGGCCAAGGCGCTTGGGCGACCCCTGGGCGAGGTCGAGGTTGCGGCTCGGGTGCTGATCGACTGGGCCATCGAGCACCATCGTGACTGGTTTTACGAGTTCGAGCGTTGACGCGTCGGTAAAGGCACCGCCTGGCCGCAAGTGGGGCGATCGAATGACCGGAACCGTTGTCCGGCACGTCCATCGGCCGATCTGCTTGGAGCATTGAAGATGCGGAGAACGCTATGACTCGATGCCCTTCCGTTCGAAAAGCCGCTGCCAAAGCGAGTTGTTGGACCTGGGTCGGCGCACCAATTTCTTTCTGGATGCTGTCTCCAGGTGGCGAAGAAGCTTCTCCAGCAGCGCGCTGTCATCCGGGCTGAACTCGCCATTCTCACTGAGTACGATGGTTTCGTCTGTGTAAGAAACCGCGAATTGGAAATCACAATGGTGAAGCAGGAGGGAGTATGTAGCTCCGCGCATGTCTGTACTGACTAGCTTGAACCGCAGGTTCTTGCTGCATCGTCGAAAACAGGGGTGCTGAATAACCGGCCATCTTCATCGAGATAAATAATCTCCGGCGCCTCGCCGTTCAGGAGACGTTCGTAGCCCAAGCGTCGGTGAAGCAGGGTGGCAACTCGTAGTTCAGACATGAATTTTGTCTCCGCTCGCGGAGCAGCTTCGTTTTAACACGAAGTCCGCAAAGGAACCGTGTACGTCTTCGTGCCAAAAGGTCAGTAAAGCGAAATCACTCTTCACCCCATCCATACATCAGGCTGACACTGTGCGGCGGATTGGCGTATCCACGGACCGGCGTGGCGGCCGACCTACACCGACGGCGAGGCGGTTACTTTAACCGTTGCCGGCTGGCCTCGGTGAGGCTCACCGAGTGAAAGCGGCCGGAAATGATGAGCCAATCCATTTCTACCGCGTAGGCGATGCCGACCGCATCGGCCTTGACCGCGCCCAAGTTGCCGAGGGACTCCCATCGCTGCGGCTGGCCGTCGGTCGCCTCATAGAGTTTGCGCATGCCGTCTTCTCGACCGTGCTAATCCTGGGCGGGCTTCGTCGGCGCTTTGGTGCTGTGCTCTTTGGCATAGGGGCTATCACCACACCTCCAGCCCGGCTCGTCCTTCAAGGCCAGTCAGAGCCACTGGGTTACTATCCACTGTCCTCTGACATCCTCCAAAACGACCGAAAGCTTCGGGTCGTAGCGTCCGGCCCGCAGCCCCCCCTCGTAGATGTAAACCTTGCAGGCGAACGGCATCGGCGTCTCGGTGCCACAGGTCTTCATTACGACCCTGTCGGGCACCCGATTATTGCTGACTTCGGCCACCTGCTGCTCGGTCATTCCCGGCTTCAAAACGCTGGTTATGGAGCCGTTCAGCGGGCGTGTGGATGTGTTGCTATCGCAGCCCGCCAAGGCGGCAACACAGAGCAACGGACGCATGGCCTTCATTTGTTGTCATCCTGTTAACTCGACTAACCGAGAGCAACGCGAAAAGGGCGAGGCGGCTCCTAAGGCGGCGGTGCCATGGGCCGTGTCAACATGGTGGCGACAGGCGACCGCAGGGGCGTGACAGACTGGCAAGGGTGGAAGGGCATCTCCGAAATAGCGGAAAGCCTCACGGATAGCGGCAGCAGGATCTAGGCGGCCAGCAGCCGGAAGACCTGGGCCGGCGCCCGTCAGCCTCGGACTAAAGCTCCTACGGATGCTTTGCGCGATAGTCCCGGGCGGCTTCAGTTGCTTCCGTCCCTAAGGCTAACGCCACCTGATGCCAGTTACTTGCTTCTCGCACGGAAGCGTAGTGACAGAAGCGTGTTGCGCCGCGCCATGCAGGACAACAGAAATAGCCACAGAGCAGACACTGAAATCGGATTCCGCCTCATGGAAAGCCCTCCCATAGGCAGCAACCCGAAAACCTGCTGAACGTTCCTCCTCGGAGCTTGAATGCTCTGCGTCTTACCCACCGGAGGGGCCGCAGGTTAGGGGATCGAGGCTGCAACAGCGGCTTTGGTCCCCGCCTTCAGCACCTGAATCGCGCTGCGCCGTTGATGGTCGAGGGGCTGCAACATTATGCCTCCCAGACTTCAGCTTCGTTGGGATGACACCGAGCACCAATGGCTAAGAGAGCCCTTGATGTGCTCCCGCTCACACCGCCTCGACGGTGAGCACCATGGAATCAGCACCATCACCTCGACGTTCATCGGCAGCCCTTTGATTAAACCGGAAAGCAGCTGACCAAATAGGCAATAATTCAAGGAAGGCCTCTGTGGTACGCCTTCCCTTCCCAGACGCGAGGCAGCAGATCCTGCGGCGCAACACCTCGACCTTATGCATGCTGCAACAGCCAGTTCCGAGGCGTCAGAAATCTGCTGATCCCCGCTGCCATTGGTCTCGGGGGCTTCTTCTTCTTCCCAGACCGAGCTCCCGCCGAGGGCCGCTCCCTCCGTGCGCGGAAGCTTCGCCTGTCTAACGCGTGGTGTAGACGGTAGTCGTTGCCGGAGCCGGCTGGGTATAAACAAGGGAACCGGCAGGCGCTGGCGTCACAACCGTTGCAGCTGGCGCAGGCGCTGGCTGCACAACGCGCTCTTCCCTGAAGCTACAAGCGGCTAACGAAGCAACGCAGACGCTAACGACCACGACTGGAAAGCATTTCATGCGGCGCTCCGTGTCTGGTTATTTTTGATAACGGCGAGGAAGCTAGCTGGTTGCACTCTCAGACGTTCTTTACCCTTGCGTACCTGAGCGGGTTTTGCGTTCTGGACGTGCGTTCATTTCCGTCCGACGGCTCGGCAGCGAGCGCCTCGCAACGCTCCGCTTCTGCCGCTAATCACGCCCATTGACCAGCCGAATCGAGGAAGCCCTGGCGCTTGGATTTGTTCTTGGCGATGCGGGCCTGCCGCTCACACTCTTCGGCCTGTCGGAGATATGCTATAAATAATTTCACAACTACCGTTGCCAATTCCATTCACCGACAGGGGTCCGCTCCTCGGTTGAGGGGCAAACTGAGTCGATTTCCAGCCGGCCCGAACCGGCCCTTCGCTTTCCGGAAACTTGTTAGCGCGGAGAATTTCCGCTAGCGACGGGATTGGCATTCATCGGCCCAGTACCGGGCGTGGTGCTGGCGGGATTGCGGCTCTTGCCATTGATGTCGTCGTTGTTGAAACCGCCCTGCTTGCCGGGCATCGAGTTGTCCGTGCCGGTGGAGGATTGCGGGCCGTTTGCGCCTGACGGATATGTCTGAGTGCCTGGCGCCGTTCCGGCCCCGCTGCGCATGCTGTCGCCGCAGCCCGCCGCGCCACAACACGCCAAAGCAACTGCCGCCATTGATACCTTGTTCATTGAAGACTCCCTATGTGCCGAGGTTGGAAGGCCCGCGCCGGGGAAGCAAACCCGGGCGGGCCTTGACCCGCCATGACGCGGACGGGTCGGAGCGAAGCGGGGAAGCAATGCTCCAGTTACAGAACGCCCACGACAGGAAGCGGTGACGCTTACAAACAACACTGTCTGATTTTAGACGAAGGCGCACGAGCCGAGCACTACCACGCTTGGGCACGACAGGGACGATATCGGAAAACGGATTCAGCCGGTCGCCGTCTCCACTGCTCTTGATCACTGTCGTAAGCCGCGACTTGATGGCGCTGCACAGCGAACGCTGTTGCCGCGACTTGCAATTACCGGAGGTGGCAACAAGGAAACGCCGCTCCCGATCTGGCTGTCGCCTCTGGCGTTTGGCCGCCAGGGCGGTGAGGAAAGAACCGAGCGGGCTCTCAACGAGATCGACAGATTTATCCAAGACGCTGTAGCGCCTGCCGCGTGCACTTACACAGGCGTTGGGATGCCAAGCGCGAGATTGCCGCGCCGTTACTCTTGCCGGCGTTGCCGTGTCCGCCCTTACCGGTGGTGCTGAGCGGAGGCCTGAGATCGATGAGCCTAGCGGGTCGTGTAGACAGTCGTCGTCGCCGGTACTGGCTGGGTATAAACGACTGAGCCAGCAGGCGCCGGTGTCACCGCCGCGGGAGTGGCGGCAGGCTGCTGTACAGGGCGCTCCGACTTGACGCTGCAAGCGGCCAAGCCGACGCCGCAAACAGCAATGGCAAAAGTTGGAAAGCATTTCATAGGTAGCTCCCTGTCAAGCTATCGACCGGCACCGGCAGCGAAGCAGTTGCGGCGACCCCTGCAGCGGCGCTCTCTTTTGCAGCCAGTCTTTCACGGCCGGGGGACACGATGGAACTCCGAGCGGGACGCAGCAACGCTTGCCTTCCAGAGTCTTGAAGACGATCCTGCACTGCTGACTATCGTCAGAGTTGGCGCTAAGCCGGAGTTGCTCACGTGGGACGCATAGTGTCGCGGGATGCCCGGCCAAAGCGGCCTGTCACGGTGGCGAACCAACCCGCGATCGCACCGAGCAGAAGAGCGAGAGAACCGAGCAAAGCTCCACGCGACACCGTCCTCGCGGCAACTGCCGCGGCTTCGGTCGCTTGGC
>Ga0193726_1001779_pt1 | contig 15935 bp, 14 predicted proteins | sample H2c1metaG_FD_144928 | JGI IMG/M metagenome (GOLD analysis project Ga0193726, IMG submission 144928) | Soil microbial communities from a riparian zone of the East river system, Colorado, United States - H2c1 | ecosystem: Environmental > Terrestrial > Soil > Riparian zone | place: USA: East River... | reverse complement strand
CGGCGCGTCCCGGCGGCAGCGCGCTTGTCGCGGGCCGGCATCTGGGCGCTCACCGTCCTCACGGGACGAGCGCTGCTCGGCGGTCGAATTGCCCGACGTGCGGTCGGCGGCGCGGCGCGCGTGCAATTGCGACTACAGGGTCGCGGACTGCGCGCGGCCATCACGCCCGACTACGCGCTCGGCTGTAAACGCATCGTGTTCAGCCACGACTGGCTGCCGGCGCTGCGCCGGCCCGACGTCACGCTCACCACGGCCGCGATGGCGGACGTCAACCCGGCAGGCGTACGGACGGCCGACGGCGTCCAGCACGACTGCGACATCCTCGTGTACGGCACCGGCTTTCGCGCTACCGAGTTCCTCGCGCCGTTGCGGGTGAACGGCGTCGGCGGAGCGCGGCTCGGCGACGTCTGGGCCGGCGGCGCGCACGCCTACCTCGGCCTGGCCGTGGCCGGCTTCCCGAACATGTTCCTGATGTACGGCCCGAACACGAACACGGGCAACACCTCGGTCATCTACTTCCACGAATCGCAGGCGCGCTACATCGTCCAGGCGGCCCGGCTAGTCGCCGCCGGGCGTGTGCTCGACGTGCGGCCCGAGGTCGCGACGGCGTACGACGCCGAGATGCAGACGCGGCTGGCCGGCAGCGTCTGGGTCGGCTGCGACAGCTGGTATCGCACGTCCGGCGGCCGCGTCGTGACGAACTGGCCCGGATCGGCGGTTGAATACCGCCGCCGGACCGCGAGGCTGGACCTGGCCGACTATCGCGATCCGGCCACCGCGGACGACCCGGAAACCGGCGAGTCGGCCGCCGCTGCAACCGGTGCCGATCCAAACGTCATGCGGAAATCGGCCAGTGTGACGGTCACCCGGGGCCGTAGCCCACGCAGGTAGGCCAGCGGCCCGTCCGGTGCGATTCGCCAATCTGAGCGGCCGAGCTCGATGCGGGCCGTCGCCCGTACCCGGGTGGTCCTGGGTTGACCATCGCGGTCCTGGACGATCCGGAAGCGGACCGGCCAGCGGCCGGGCAACCGTACGCCGCGGCGCACCAACGCCGACGCGATCGGCCGGCCGTTGATATGCGCCTCGGCGGCGAGGTCGCCCGTCGCCGCATCGAACGCGAAGCGAGCCAGCTCCTTCGGGATGGCCCACAACGCACGCCCACCGTCGCGCGACGGCACGCTGTCCACCCAGATCCCGGTGATCGTCGCGCGTGGCCGTACGCCGTCCCGGACCAGCGTTGCGGCCAGCAGCTCGCGATAGGAGAGCACGCCGCCCGGCTGGTAGTCGACCCACGCCGTGCCGACGACCGCGCGTCCCGCGACCAGCAGCCGGCGGACGCCGGACGGCAGCGGGTGCGATGGTCGGCTGCCTCGGGGCACGAGCCACACCGACACGTGCAGCTGGCCGCACAGCACCCACGGCTCGGGCGGGTACGAGACCTCGTCGGTCATGCCCGCGATGGTAACGCCGGCAGGCCCGGCGCCCACTTCGCACGGCACCGGCAAGATGGCATCGACGCCGCGGCGGGGGGGTCGTACGGTGTGCGCGTGGTCACGTTCGTCGTGGTGATCGAGTTGGCTGGCGGCACCCTTCTGCTCGCCGGGCTGACCGCCCTCGCGCTCGGCGTGTTCGCGATGCGTGATCATCGGGTCGTGGCTCGCACGCCACCGACACCCCTTGGCTCGTGGGACCCGCCGGCGCGACGCCGGGCGGCCCTGGCGACGACGGCGTACGGCCCGGGCGGGCGTTATGTGGCGCCGGTCAGTGGCGCCGAATGCGCGTGGTACGCGGCCGAACTGATCCGCATGCCGTCCCGCCGGATGACGGACGAGACCGTCGATGAGGACACGCTGTGGCGGCAGGCGGCCGCGGCGCCGGCCGCGATCGTCGACGAGACCGGAGTCGCCCTCGTCGATCCGCACCTGACCGAGTCGCCGCCATCGCGGAACGACACGCCGCTCGCCGAGATCACAGTGCGGTTCTTTCGCCCGCAGACGCTGCACGTGATGCCGGCGTCGATCCCCCGGCACGCGTACGCGGACGTGCGCCCCTACGAGTCACTGAGACTGACGGAACTGCGGGTCCCGGCCGGCCGGCCGGCGTACGTGCTCGGTGCGGCCGTGCGCGACGGGCAACACGTGATGCTCGTGCCGGCCAAGCACGGCCCGACGATCGTGACCCGCGATCTGCCGTCACAGGTGCGCCGCCGGCAGCGTCGGTCGGCCCATGAGTCGCGTCGCATCGCCAAGGGACTGACCCTCGCCGGCGCTTCGTTGTCGATGCTGGCGACCGCGCTGTTATGGCTTCTCATCCCGATCGCGTGACCGCCTCGGCCATCCAGCTCAGGCGGCCGGACCCAGGTGTGCCTCGAGCCGCTCGATGCGATCCACGAGCGGCTGCATCTCGCGGCGTACGGCGGCGGACAGGCTCGCCGCCACGTCCGGTCCAGCGGCCGGCTGCTTCTGAGCGCTGAGGTGCACGTACCCGGCGATCGCGGCCGACACGGCACGGCGGGTGAGGCGCGGATCCGCGCCGAGCGACCGGAGGATCTTGCCGCCGGCACCGTCCGTCTCCCCCACGAGACCGAGCAGCAGATGCTCGCAGCCGACGTAGTTGTGGCCAAACCCGGTCGCCTCGGCCACGGCGGCCTCCAGAACGTTCGCCGCCGCCACGCTGAAGCGGCGGCCAGCCTCGCCGGAGCCCTCGCCGGAGCCCTCGGCGGCGCCGGGCTCGTCGGGCACCGGCCGCTCGAGTTCGCGCGCGACCACGCTCGGGTCTATGTCCATTGCTCGCAACACCTGGAGCGCGAGGTTCGCCCCCTCGCCGACCACACCGCCGAGCAGATCCGCCGTGGTCACCGTCGGCCGATCGAAGCTCCGGCTGCGATCGATGGCGCCGACGAGCGCCGCCTGGGCACGCGCGGTCGCGTTGGGCAGCCGGGCCGCGAGCGTCTCGCCGTTCACACCGTCCAACCCAGCCTGGCGGATCGCAGTGATCCTTCGTACCGCCTGTTCGAGAGCGCGTTGGCAAATGGCCGACACGGGAACCCCGGCCGTCCTGACCGCATCGGCCAGCTCGTCGGGCAGATAGACATTGATCTTCGGCATTGTTCGCTCCCTCGGCGATGGGCGGACCTTTCCCGTGCCGACCGACCCGTGCGGCCGACCTACGTGATGAGGCTATTTCTAACCCGTATGGGGTTAGCTGTCTATAACCCCATGATTGCCTCGCTCGGCGGCAAGTCCGGTCGGCAGGGCGAGTCAAGCCGCGGCGGCGCGCAAGGCGTTACAGTCGCAAATGTGCTCCGGGATGGCGGCTACGGCGGTGAGTGACCAGGTCACCCCGGTAGAGATCGCGCCGGCCGCCGATGACGGCCGGACGCGGCGGTCGCATACGGGCGACGATCGCACGCTGCCCGACGTGCACATCCGCCATGCCGGCGCAGGGCCGCACGCGGCCGGCCGTACGGCCCGACCGAGCGCGATCGACAACGAGTCCGATCGAGGGATCGCCCGACTCGCTGTCGCCGACGAACTATCCTCGCTGCCGGCCGATCAGCGACGCATGCTGGAGTTGGCGTTCTACGACGGACCTGCGCGGCTCAAGGCCAGATGGGAGGTGGACGATGCATCTCGACCCCGATCGGCTGGCGCTGCTGGCGCTGGGTGAGCAACCGGTCACCGCGGATGTCGCCGATCACCTCGCATCGTGTCCGCCGTGCCAGGCGGAACTGGAATCGATGCGCGACGTCGTCGATCTTGGCCGGCGTACCGACCGCACCCTCGATCTGCCATCTCCCCCACCTCGGGTGTGGGACAGCATCATGCGCCAGATCCTGGCCGAGAGCCAGCTGTTGTCGGAGAGTCAAGCGGCGGCGATCGCCGGTCCGAGTGGCCGTGGGCCTGGACGAGACCGGACCCCATCGGCGCGGACCGCGGGCGACGACGTCGTCACGCGGCCACCGAATATGGACCGATCGAATGGACATCCGCCCCATCGGCCGACCGCCGCGCAACCCGCCGGCGACCCGCCGCCACGACGGCCGGAGACGCCGACACCGTCGAGCGGTCCCGGCCGGGACCGCACTCGAATCCTGCATGCCACCGCGATCGCGGTCGCCGCCGTCGTGATCGGCGTCGCCGGCACACTCGGCCTCGTCGCACTTCGCGACACCGACGGTACGAAGCTCGTCTCCCGCGCCCAACTCGCCGCACTTCCGCCCGCACCGGCCGGCGCCCACGGCTCGGCCGAGATCGTCCACGTGGGGTCGGCCATCGAGCTGCGTCTCACGCTGAGGGGCATGCCCACCCCGACTGGCTACTACGAGGCGTGGCTCTTCGACCCGGCGACCGGCACCATGTATCCGATGGGTCCCATCGCCGAGTCCGGAGGCACCGTGACCGTGACCGGAATTGACCTCGGCCGGTACCGCGGGGTGGACATCTCCGCCCAACCGATGGACGGCAGCGGTGGCCATGGCGAAAGCATGCTGCGCGGCGCACTGAGGTAATCCGCGCCGGTGCCGGCCCGGTTGCCGCCCGTTATTGCCTCGCGGTCTGGCGGGCCGGCCGCCTAGTCTCACGGCCATGCCTTCGACCGAGCCGACCACCGGTCACGACCGGAATCCGGATGCCGCGGCGATCCGTCTGGAACGACCCGATGATCGCCAGCACATCCGGGAGCTTCACGCACTGGCGTTCGGACCGGACGAGCCGGTGCCGGACCTCGTCGACGCGTTACGGTCGGCGCACGCACCCCTGGCCCCGCGGTCCTTCGTGGCGACCGACGACGACCGCATCCTCGGACACGTCATGCTGAGCGCGAGCCGGCTGGACGCACCACGCCGGATCGTGGACGTCTGGGTGCTCTCTCCGCTCGGCGTACGGCCCGAGGCGCAGCGGCGTGGCATCGGGACTCGTCTCGTGGCGTACGCGCTCGAGGCGGCCGCCGGCACCCGTGTGCCGCTCGTCTTCCTGGAAGGTTCGCCCAAGTACTACGGATCCCGCGGCTTCGAGCCGGCCAGCGCACTGGGATTCCGTTCGCCGTCGCTGCGCATCCCGGACGCGGCGTTTCAAGTTGCGCGTCTGCCGGCGTACGAGCCGTGGATGACCGGCACGCTCGTCTACTCGGACACGTTCTGGGCCCTCGACTGCGTTGGCCTACGCGATCCCGACGCCTGATGTACGCCAGTCAGCCGAAACTCAGGCGTCGGCGGACAGGGTCTCGACGATCGAGGCGACGATCTCGTCCGGCGTACGGCCGCTCGTGTCGACCGTGTAGCGAGCCACCTCTTCGTAGAACGCGCCGCTGCTCGAGCAGATGCCGCATGGTCGCCCTCGGATTGATCTTGAGCAGCGGCCGCCCGGCCCCGAGGCCGACCCGCTTCATCGCGTCCGAGAAGTCCACCAGCAAGTAGACGACCGGATACCCGCGCAGAAGCGCACGCGTCTGATCGGCCAGGATCGCCCCGGCGCCGAGCGCCAGCACGCCATCGAACGAATCGAGCGCCGTAGCGACGGCTTCCGCTTCGAGCTTGCGGAAGTGTGGCTCGCCGTCGTCGATGAAGATTTCCGGGATGGGCTTGCCGGCCGCGGCCTCGATAATCGTGTCGGTGTCCGCGAACGGTCGTCCGAGCGCCTCGGCCAGCAGGGCACCGATCGTGGACTTGCCGGCGCCCGGCGGCCCGACGAGGACCGCGACCGGTCCGGCGCCGGACCCCGACCCGTCGGCCGCCGTCACCGGATCACGAGATTCTCGAGGTACGCCGTCACGTTACGGCGGATCTCGGCGATCGAGTCGCCACCGAACTTCTCGACGGCCGCCTCCGCGAGGACAAGAGCCACCATTGACTCCCCGACGACGGCGGCCGCGGGCACGGCGCAGACGTCGGAGCGCTGGTTGATCGCTGTCGCCGGTTCGCCGGTGGACACGTCCACGGTCGCGAGCGCCCGGTTGAGTGACGAGATCGGTTTCATCGCGGCGCGTACGCGTACGGGCTCTCCGCTCGTGATGCCGCCTTCCAGGCCGCCGGCCCGGTCGGTCAACCGACGGATCCCGGTCGCGGTCGGCATGATCTCGTCATGTGCGACCGACCCACGGCTGCGCGCTTGAGTGAACGCATCGCCGATCTCGACACCCTTGATCGCCTGGATCGACATGAGCGCAGCGGCCAGTCGCGAGTCCAGCTTGCGGTCCCACTGCGTGTGCGAGCCGAGGCCGGGCGGGACGCCGTACGCGATCATCTCGACGATGCCACCGAGCGTGTCGGCTTCCTTTTTGGCCTGGTCAACTTCCGCGACCATTCGCGCACTTGCCTCGGGGTCCAGGCAGCGCAGCGGATCGGCGTCGATGCGATCGCGGTCGCCCGGCACCGGCTGCAGGCCGGGCTTGGCAATTACCGAACCGAGTTCCACCACGTGCGACAGGATCTCGATGCCCAGCCCCTGGGCGAGTAGGGCCTTGGCGACCGTACCGACGGCACACCGGGCCGCCGTCTCGCGGGCGCTGGCGCGCTCCAGAATCGGCCGCGCGTCGGTGTGACCGTACTTCTGCATCCCGGCCAGATCCGCGTGCCCCGGTCGCGGACGGGTGAGCGGCGCGTTGCGCGCCTGCCTGGCGAGCTCGGCCGGATCGACCGGATCGGCGGCCATGACCATCTGCCATTTCGGCCACTCCGAGTTCGCCACCCGGATCGCGACCGGGCTGCCGAGTGTGACGCCGTGGCGTACGCCGCCGATGATCTCGATCTCGTCCTGCTCGAAGGACATCCGCGCCCCGCGGCCGTAGCCGAGGCGGCGCCGAGCCAGCTCGCGACCGATCTCGGCGCTCGTGATCTCGATGCCGGCGGGCACGCCGTCCAGCACCGCGACGAGGGCCGGACCGTGCGATTCTCCGGCAGTCAACCAACGCAACACGTCGATCAGTCTGGCACGCTGCGCGTCCGGTGCCGGCAGCGCCGTGCGCCGCGTCTCATGCGATGGGTACGGGCACCCGACGGCACCCGCCCGGGCCGCTACCGCTCGGTCGGCCGGTACGTGATCGACAGCACGCCCGACCGCAGCGCCCGCGAGTCGACCAGCGTGAAGCCGAGGCCGGTGAGCTTCTCGTCGAACAGCCGCGGTCCGGAGCCGACCACCACCGGAGCGATCATCAGCCCGAGTTCGTCGAGCAGCCGTTCGCGCATCAGCGACGCGACGAGTCGCGGACTGCCCGGCACGATGATGTCCTGGCCGGCCTCGGCCTTGAGCGCCGTGACACCGGCGGCGAGGTCGCCGCCGACCCGATGTGCCGGGCCCCAATCGAGCGAGGCGAGCGTGTGCGTGACCACGTACTTCGGTGTCTGGTTCAGAAACGCGGCCATCGGGCTCGACGTGCCGTACCGCGGCCACAGCTCGGCAAAGTCGCTGTACGTCCGGGTGCCGAGCAGCACGGCATCACTGCGGGCGAGTCCGGCGGCCATGATTTCGCCGATCTCGTCGTCGAACTGCATCCAGGCCGACGGGTTGTGCACGACGCCGTCGAGCGACATGGCCAGACCGGCGAACAGCTTGCGCATGGGAACCTCCGAAATGCCGCGGGAACCGGGACGTTGTTGGCTGCTTACCAGCGTCATAGCCTGCTTACCAGCAACGTCGACACCGGATCGGCCAATTCGACAGGCGGCCACCCCGCCCGATCGGCTAGCGCGCGGCCGCGGCGGTGTAGAGCGCGGAGCGCATGGCGTCGATCGGTGCCGCGACGCCGGTAAACATGTCGAACTGCCGGACGGCCTGATGCAGCAGCAGATCGAGGCCGGACACGATCGCGCAACCCGCGCCGGCCGCCCCGGCGGCGAACGGTGTCGGCCACGGGTCGTAGACGGCGTCGAACACAACGCACCCCGTGCGCCAGGCCGGTCGGAGCGGATCCGCGACGCCTCTCGGCACGGTCGAAATCACCAGATCGGCGTCGGCGCAGCCGCCGGCGTCGGCCCAGCCGCCATACGTGATCGAGGTGCCGAGCCGGTCGGCGACGTCGGCCAGATCGTCGAACGCGGCGATCCGGCGGGCGTAGACGTGGATGTCGTCGGCACCGAGCTCGTGCGCCGCCGCCACGGCCGCCCGCGACGTGCCGCCGGCGCCGAGGATCGCCACCGACTCGGCGCGCGATACTCCCGCTTCGCGCAACGCCGCGACCATTCCGGGCGCATCCGTGTTGTCGGCGCGCCAGCCGTCATCCGTACGTACCAACGTGTTGGCGGCACCGAGCGCGGCCGCGACCGGCTCAACGAGATCGGCCACCGCGAACGCCGCCTCCTTGAGGGGCATGGTCAGCGACAGCCCCCGCCACTCGCGACCCAGATCGGCCACGAACCCGGGCAGCTCGACCTCCGCGCACTCGATCGCCGTATAGAGCCAGCCGTCCAGCCCCGCGGCCGCGTAGCCGGCGTTGTGCAGCACCGGCGAGAGCGAGTGCGCAATCGGTTTGCCGAGCACCGCGGCTCGGCGCGGTTCGGTCAGCACGAGCTGTTGAGGGCGCAGAATTCGCTGTAGGTCTTGCTGAAGATGACCTTCGGGTTGGTGCCGACCGTCTGGAAGTAGCCGTAGTTCGCCTTCGTCGGATCGGGGTTGACGGCGGCCTTCAATGCGGCTTCGCCCGGATTGCTGATCGCGCCGGGCGGGAAGCCGGTGACCGTGTGCGTGTTGTACGGATCATTGGGATTCGTCAGCTCGGACGCTTTCAATTTGTCCGACGTCTTCGAGTCATGGCCGGTCATCCGCAGGAAGTAGTTGGTTTCGCTGTCCACGCCGAGCAGACCGTTCGCGAGGCCCTTGAAGACCCGGTTGTAGAGCACCTTCGTGACGCCGGCCATATCGGCCGGTGTGGTCGCCTCCTTCTGGGCGATCGACGCTGCGATCAGCGCTTCGATCGGCGGGATTCCACCGAGCTTCGTCCGCGTGCCGTTCTTGAAGTCGAGCGCCGTAATCACGCTGGTGAACTTGGCGACCATGTCGGACAGCATGTCTTTCGCCGTCTCGTCCGGTTGGAAGCTGTACGTCGCCGGGAACAGGAAGCCCTCGATCATCGCCGGGTATTTGAAGCCCTTCTCCGTCGCGGTCACGGTCGCGCGATGGTCGTCACGCTTGGCCGTGTACCACGATTTGTCCACCCCGAGAGCGACCGGGTCCTTGGCCGCCGTGACGAACTCGCTGACCGGAATGCCGGTCTGCTTCGACAACAATGTATAGATGTCGACCGAGATCGTGCCTTCGGGAATCGTCACTTTGTAGACGAAGAGATTGGTCGGATTGCCGTCGGCATCCTTCGCTTCGAGAGCGTCGAGCGCGCTCTTCGCGCTCATGTGCTCGTGCAACCGATACCAACCGGCCTCGATGGTCTTTGACTTCGGGTCCGCGTTGGCGGCGTTGACGAATGCTTTCGCGCTCTTGATGACCTGCTGCGCGAGCAGCGTCTGGCCGATCGTGGTCAACGAGTCACCGTGCGCCACCTTGACCTTCACGATCTCGCTCGTGCCGTTGCCGGAGTAGTCCGGCGCGCCGAAGTATGACCGCGCCTTCCCGATGCCCCAGTAGGCGCCGCCGCCGACGACCGCGAGCAGCACGATGACGATGGCGAGCACGATCGGCGTCCGGCCGCGACGCCGTTTCGTCTGCGTACCGACCGGGATCGGCGGGAAGTCGTCGTCGCCGGGGCCACTGGCCACACGCCGATTTCCTCCGGTCGTCCTCGGGTCGCCGGCATCGGGGTAGCCCTGGGGACGGCCGACCGCTCGCATGCCGCGTCCACCGGTCGTCGCGGGGTCGGCGGGGTAGTCGTCGCCGCCGAAGCCGCGCTCGATGAATCCGCCGGGCGCGCCGTAGTCCGGGCCGCCGCCGAAACCCGGGCCGTCATGGCCCGGGCCGCCGTACCCTTGCCCGTCATACGCCGGACGGCCGTAGTCCTGATCGGGGTAGCGGTCGCCGGGCTGACCCGCCGGATAGCCCGGCTGCTCGTATCCACCCGGAAAGCCGGGCTCGGCGTATCGCGGATCGTAGCCCTGGCCGGCGGGGCCTGGTCCCGCGTAGCCATGCTCGGGATAGCCCTGAGGAGGATAGCCGCCCTCGGCATAGCGGGGATCGGCATAGCGGGGATCGGCATAGCGGGGATCGGCATAGCGGGGATCGACATAGCCCTGCTCGGGATAGCCCGCTCCGGCCTGGCCCGGCGCCGGCTGTCCCGGGCCGCGCCGGTCGTAACCCGGATCCACGGTCGGGCCGGCTTGAGTCTGATCGCGTTCGGGGTCGAACGGGCGATCCGGACCGGTGTAGTTCGCCGGGTAACCGTTCGCGTCACGGCCGGCGGCGTCGAAGCCATACTGGTCGAAGCCGTTGACGTCATATCCGTTGACGTCGTAGCCGTTCGCGTCAAAGCCGTTGGCGTCAAAGACGCGGATGGGGTATCCGTTCGCGTCGTACGCCTGCACCGGGTAGCCGTTGGCGTCGTACGTCTGCACGGGATAGCCCTGCGCGTCGTACGCCTGCACTGGATAACCGTTGGCGTCATACGCCGGCGGTGGGTAGCCGTTATCGCCGTACCCGGCGCGCTGGTCATACTGCTGCTGCGGCTGTTGGTAACCGGCCGGGCCGGGCCGCTGCTGCGGATAGCCGCCTGCGCCGTCGGTCGCCCCGTCGGGCCAACCACCCTGCTGATCCCGGAGCACATCGTGACCGTGATCGACCGCCGGATGGTGACGCCGTTGGCGACCACGGCCGTCATTCCACGACGTGTCGCGCCCGTCGCTCACTGCATCCGCCTCCGCTGTGCGTCCAACCAGCCCTGGAGGATCTCCACGGCTGCCGCCTGGTCGACGACGGCACGTTGCCGCTTGCCCCGTACGCCGCGTTCCGCCAGCCTACGCGTGGCAACAACCGTCGACATCCTCTCATCAGACAGCCACATCGGTACAGGCTCGATCGCCGCCGCCACACGCTGGGCATATGCCCGAGCGGCGACGGCGGCCGGCCCTTCTTCGCCGGTCAGTCGCACGGGCAGTCCCACCACAACCCCCACACCCTCATGGATCTGGACAAGCCGCGCGATTTCGGCGATGTCTGCCGGGATAACCCCGGCCGGGGCCTTGAGGTCACGGGCGAGCGTCACCAGCGGTGTGGCCAGGATGCCGTCCGGATCGCTGATCGCGACACCGACGCGGACCTGACCGACGTCGACGCCGAGCCGGACTCCACGCTCGAGCGTCACCGCGACTCAACAGCTGCGATCGCGCCGGCTCGGACGGACACGGTCGGCTCAGACGCGGCCGGGATGGACATGCTCAGCTCAGACGCGACCCGGCCACACGCCACGAACGGCGCGCGGCCCGGCCGAGCGAATCTGTGTATCGAGCGGTCACGCACCGTGCGCGGCGACCGCCATTTCGACGGCGCCGAGCAGCGCGGTCACGTCGGCGGCCGGCTGGCCGCCGCCCTGCGCTAGCTCCGCGTTGCCGCCGCCCCGGCCGGCCAACGCGCCTCTGACGAGGTCCGACGCCGACAACCCACGGTCACGCCCAGCGCCGTTGACGGTGACGACCAGCGACGCCTTTCCACCGGAGGTCGCCGCGACCGAGACCACGGCGGGCCGGGTCGCCGGAATCCGGCCACGGATCTCCTGCGCGAGCGTGCGTACGTCGTTGCCGGCCGCACCCTCCGGAGCCTGGATTCCGACGTACGCGACGCCGTTGAGGTCCCGGGCCGCGTCGGCGAACGCGGCGGCGCCACCGAGGACGAGTTGCGCCCGCAGCTTCTCCAACTCCTTCTCGGCATCGCGTAGCGCCGACACGGTCGACTCGACGCGGTCGGCGACCTGGTCGACGGGCACCCGGTAGAGCTCGGCCAGCCGGGACACGAGGATGTGCTCGCGCGCGAGGAAGTCGAGCGCGTCCGTGCCCACCAGCGCCTCGATGCGGCGCACGCCGGAGCCGATCGACGCCTCGTGCAGGATCTTCACGAGCCCGAGCTGGCCGGACCGCGACACGTGCGTGCCGCCGCACAACTCGCGCGCATAGTCGCCGACCTCGACGACCCGCACCCGCTCGCCGTACTTCTCGCCGAACAGAGCCATCGCACCGAGCCGCCGAGCTTCGGCCTGCGTGGTGACGAACGCGTGGACCTCAAGGTCACCGATCAGCACCTCGTTGACCTGCTGCTCTACGTCCCGCAGGACCGACGGTGGCACAGCGCCCGGGGTGTTGAAGTCGAACCGGAGCCGACCGGGCGCATTGAGCGAGCCGGCCTGCGTCGCCGAGTCACCGAGGAAGTTGCGCATGGTCTGGTGGACCAGGTGCGTCGCGGTGTGCGCGCGCGAAATCGCCCGCCGGCGGGAGACGTCGATCTCGGCGAAGCCGGCGTCGCCCGGACGGATCGCGCCCGACACGACGCGTCCGCGGTGGACGATGACGCCGGGCATCGGCGATTGAACGTCGAAAACCTCGAAGCGGCCGCCGTCGACCGTGATGATCCCGGTGTCCGGCTGCTGACCGCCGCCCTCCGCGTAGAACGGCGTCGCGTCAAGGACAAGTTCGAGCGTCTCGCCCGGACCGGCCTCCGCCAGCCCGTTGCCATCGGACAGCAGGGCACGCACCCGTGACTCGCGTTCGACCTCGGCGTAGCCGGTGAACTCGACCGGACCGCCCGCGTCCAGCACCTCCCGATACGCCGACAGATCGGTGTGACCGGTCTTGCGCGCCTTCGCGTCCGCCTTCGCCCGGGTCCGCTGCTCGGTCATCAGGCGGCGGAACTCGTCCTGATCGACCGAGAGGCCCTCCTCCGCCGCGATCTCGAGAGTCAGATCGATCGGGAAGCCGTACGTGTCGTGCAACTGGAACGCCTTGTCGCCCGAGAGCGTCGGACTGCCTGCCGTCTTGGTGTTCGCGATCGCCGTGTCGAGGATCGTCGTACCTTTGCCGAGCGTGGCGAGGAACGCTTCCTCCTCGCCGTACGCGTACTGGCTGATCCGGCCGAAGTCGTCGGCGACCTCCGGATAGGACGGCGCCATGCAGTCGCGCGCGACCGGCAGCAGATGCGGCAACGCCGGCTCCTCGAAGCCGAGCAGCCGCATCGACCGGATCGCACGACGCAGGACCCGGCGCAGCACGTATCCACGACCGTCGTTGCCGGGCGTCACGCCGTCGCTGATCAGCATGAGCGCGGTGCGTACGTGGTCGGCGATCACCCGAAGTCGTACGTCGTCCGGCGCCGACTCGGACGCCACGTGTGAGTGGCTCACGCCGTACGGCTTGCCGGTCAACTCGACCGCCCGGTCCAGGACCGGCCGGACTTCGTCGATCTCGTACATGTTGTCGACGCCCTGCAGCAGCGCCGCCACCCGTTCGAGACCCATCCCGGTGTCGATGTTCTTCGCCGGCAACTCACCGACGAGGTCGAAGTCTTCCTTCGTCCGGAACGCGCTCATGTCGTATTGCATGAACACGAGGTTCCAATACTCCAGGAAGCGATCCTCGTCGACCGCGGGACCGCCCTCGGGACCGTACGCCGGGCCGCGGTCGTAGTAGATCTCCGAACACGGACCGCACGGGCCCGGAATGCCCATCGACCAGAAGTTGTCGGTCTTGCCGCGACGGACGATGCGGTCGAGCGGCACGCCCGTGCGCCGCCAGATGTCGATCGCCTCGTCGTCGTCGAGGTAGACCGTTGCCCAGATGCGCTCCGGATCGAGGCCGAACCCGCCGTCGTCGGCGGAGCGCGTGGACAGATCCCAGGCGAGCCGGATCGCCTCTTCCTTGAAGTAGTCGCCGAACGAGAAGTTGCCGTTCATTTGGAAGAACGTGCCGTGCCGGCTGGTCTTGCCGACCTCGTCGATGTCCGGTGTCCGCAGGCACTTCTGCACGCTGACCGCGCGGCGATAGGGCGCCGGCCGCTGACCCAGAAAGTACGGGACAAACTGGACCATGCCGGCGTTGATGAACAGCAGGTTCGGGTCATCAATGGCCGGCAGCGGTGCGCTCGGCACCACCGTGTGTCCGTTCGCCTCGAAGTGGGTCAGGAACCGTCGCTTTATCTCCGCGGTTCTCATCAGCGGTACGTACCTCTCTCAACATCGGCGTCATTGCTCGCGTCCGCCGGGCCGGGCATCGCGTCCGACTCCGCTAGCGCGGCGTGGATCTGCTCTTCGCGGTCGGCCATGCCCTCACGGACGTCTTCCACAAAGGTACGGACCGAGTCAGCAAGCCCACCAGCGGATTTGCGAGCGGTGCCAGCGAGGCCGGTCGGAGTGAGCTTCCGCGCCTGCTTCGTGGCAGCCCGGACGGCGAGCGCGCCGACGGCGAGTCCCACCCCGAGCCACAGCAATCGTCTCATCGTGACCTCCTCGTGGTCATGCCCGGGCTCGGTCATGCACGGGCCGGCACCGGTCGAATCGGTGCGGTTCGGGCGCGCCGGAGCCGCATGCAACTTACCGCCGCGCCGCGCACGCCGGACGTTTGGCACGACGATTGCGGGACGCGACGGATCTGGGCGCCTCGGCTGCGGCTACGACTCCTGGTCGGCGGCGGAGCGGCGGCGGCGACCGATCCGGCGACGTTCCTTCAACTCGGCCCGCACTTCCTTTTCGTCGTCAGCCTTGCGGCGCAGGCTCGCGGCGCGACGAAGGCCGTACCCGAACGAGGCGACCTTGACCAAGGGGTTGGCCGCGGCCGATGTCACGACGGCCGACAGATTCGCGACATTGGCGCTCACGTTGGCCGCGTGTGCGGTGATCGTGTCCACTCGTTCGAGTTGTGCGTTCACGCCGTCGAGGGTGACGTGGACCTGGCCGAGCGCCGTATTGACGTTTTCGACTGTCGCGTTGACGTTGCCGAGCACCGGCGCCGTACGGTCGTTCAGGTCATTGATCGCCTGGGTGGCCGCGTCGACAGTTTTGCGCAGCCGGTAGATGGGCACGCACGCGACGAGGACGAGCATCGCAAACGCGCCCGCCGCGATCAGTGCGGCGATGTCGCCACCGGACACGGTGAACCCCTTTCACCCGGGCATCGGGCGCCCGGTCGGATACGCGTCCGCACGTCTGGGCCGGCGGACCGCGAGGCCTGGAAAAGATCGTGAGCCCCGTCGTAACAGGGCTCAGTCCTCTACCCCGTCATGATCGGGGTCACACCTAGCAGACCCTACCCGTCCCGTCACACTAGGGCACAGTCGGGACGTACGTGACGTGATCACGGAAACGGCGCGCGCCGCACAGTTGGGTGCAGACGCCTCAGGCGCCGCCGATCGTTACGTTCACCTGCGAGTCTGTGTCGCCGGCCGCAGTTCGATGCGATCGAACACGGAGATGCCCACCTCGGTCGGCGCACAGCCGGCTGGCGGCGACACGCGCGTCGAAGGCGTCGTCGGATCGACCAGCCCGGGCTCGGTCGTCGGCGGCGGCGGCGCGGCACAGGCCGATGTCGTTACCATCACGTTCATCTGCTCGCGGTCCAGCACCCAGCAGCTCTGCGTCGCGCCCTTGACTACCGGCGGGCACGCGTTCGCCGGTGCCGGCGTCCACCCCGCGGCGCGGAGAGCGGTCGTGTAGGCGCTGGCGGTCTCGGCCACGGTGTGCGTCGACGAGACCGTACGCTCGCTCTTCATACAGGAGGACAAGCACCAACGGTTGCCGCTCGTGTGGTCCACGGGGTGGGCGCCGGCCCAACTCGGCACATTCAGCCGATCGATGCCCACGAAGTCCGGATTGCCGGAACTTTCGGTCAGGACCAAGGCCGCCGGCAGGATCCCGACGAGCGCGACGACCACCGACAACACGGCGATGATCATTGCGCGCGTGGTCGGGAAGTGGATCTGATTGGCGAACCTGACCTCGCGTGCGCCGGTCGGGTCGTGCGCGGCGGGCGTTGCGAAGCCCGCACCGACCGGCGGTACCGCCACGATCGCGGTGTCGCTAAA
>Ga0193726_1001778_pt1 | contig 15942 bp, 17 predicted proteins | sample H2c1metaG_FD_144928 | JGI IMG/M metagenome (GOLD analysis project Ga0193726, IMG submission 144928) | Soil microbial communities from a riparian zone of the East river system, Colorado, United States - H2c1 | ecosystem: Environmental > Terrestrial > Soil > Riparian zone | place: USA: East River... | reverse complement strand
CAGGTGATCGCATTAAGTGGAAAAACAGGGTATGCGGCCCTTCCTCACCTGCATTTTCTTGTCTGGACAAATAATAAAACTGGCAGTTGGCAACAGGTTGCGACCCGCTTCCAAACATCAAAGGGGATAAAATACCTGCGGCCCCTGAGAAAATACCGCAACACAGATCATTAGGATTATTTTTGATAAAATTCTTTTTTGTCTTTCCACGTATTATATCAGCAATTTATTGAAGGCATGCGTGGTACAACCTGGCCTGAATACCTTGCTGTCTTTGCAGGTATCGCAAGCGTTTGGTTCAGCCGGCTTGAAAATATTTTAGTTTACCCGGTTGGCCTGATCAACACGATTATTTACATATGGCTCAGCCTCAAGGGCCATCTGCTGGGAGAAGCCAGTGTCAATTTTTATTATACGGTAATGAGCATTTATGGATGGATCCTATGGACAAAAAAAGATAAGCAGCAGCAGCACATCGTAGTTATTACAAATGCCAATACAAAAGAATGGATACATCACCTGCTTTTTTTTGCGGCATTTTACATTGTAATATTTTTTTCACTCACTTACCTCAAAGCAAAATTTGCTCCTGGAGCCATCCCCTGGGCTGACGCGTTTGCCAGTGCGACGGCTTACACGGGCATGTGGCTGATGGCAAAGAAAAAAGTAGAAAGTTGGTATTGGTGGATCGCAACAAACATCGCTTCTATTCCTTTATACTTTGTAAAACATTATGTATTTACAAGTGTATATTATTTAATACTTCTCGTTATGGCAATCTTTGGCTTGTTTGAGTGGATGAGGAGGGCGAAAGAAGAAAAGAAAAAAGGTGATGAAAGCATTCACCACCTTTTTCAAAGCCAGAATTAATATTAATTAACCGGGATCTCCTGGTTGCTTGGCTGCACGCCAGGGATAATAGGCAAACTCACCTGCAATACTCCATCTACATACTTCGCAGAGATTTTTGTTGCATCCATCGTTTCATCCAATGTAAATGATCTTTCAAACGCTCCACGGCTGTATTCCCTCTTTACCCATTCAGGCCTTGGAAAACCATCGGGTGGAAGATAAGATACCGTAAGCTCGTTCCCTTTAACATTCAAATGAAAATTCTCTTTGATGCGCCCGGGGGCGAAGACCAGCATTTCATAGCTGTTCTCCGTTTTATAAATGTTTACTGCAGCTCTTTGCGTTGAACGGTAAAGCTGGTGCTGCTGCCTGCTTCCGGAATAAGCGCCTTTTTCGGCCCATGACTGATTGTAGTACATGTTTCTTCTTTTTTGAATTAAAAAATAGTGTTACTAAACAAAGGACGAATGAAGCCGTGAAATATTTTATTTTAAAATTCTAAAAAATAACTCATGTGGTTAACTTGCTTCATCATGCTCAAAAAAATTGTAGTGCTCGGACCGGAATCCACCGGTAAAAGCACTTTATGTGAACAATTAGCCAGCCACTACAATACAATGTGGTGCCCTGAATATGCAAGGGAATACCTGCTGAACTATGGAAATAAATATACCTATGAAGACCTCCTGGTAATTGCAAAAGGCCAAATCCAATCAGAAGAAAATTATGCCCGGATCGCAGAAGATCGTCTAAAACAAGAATTTCATGAACGTGATACTGAAGCCGGCACTGAACCCGAAACCCGAAACCCGAAACTTCTCTTCATAGACACGGATATGCATGTAATGAAGGTCTGGTCTGAATTCGTGTATGGAAAATGCCATCAATTTATCCTTGACCAGCTTGCAAATAGAAAATACGACCTGTTCCTCCTTTGCAACATTGACCTTCCATGGGTACAAGATGAATTGCGTGAATATCCTGATCTCAAAACCAGGCAAATTCTTTACGGGATCTACAAAGAACTCATGATGGGTCAGTCTGTTCCCTGGACAGAGATCAGCGGTGATTATGGAAACCGCCTTACTAAGGCTATAGAAACGATTGAAGCTTTAATAACAGAGTAAGAACTTCAATCAGTATTTTCGCCCTTGCATGAAATCATTTTTGCAAAAAAATCATCGATTTCTATTCTACTCCTGCTGGATCATTTTAGGGATCATCCAGTCGGGATTTACGGAGTTGCAGGATGATGAAGCGTATTATTGGGTCTATTCCAAATTCCTGGATTGGGGATATTTCGATCATCCTCCAATGGTAGCCTTGCTGATAAAAATTGGCTATTTCTTTTTTCATAATGAGCTTGGGGTGCGGTTGGTCTTTCTTCTCCTGAATACGCTCTCATTGGTTCTTATTGAAAAACTGATAGACAACAAAAAGCCATTTCTATTCTATGCCATTGCGTTATCGCTGGCGGTGCTCCAACTTGGTGGTTTTTGGGCAGTCCCTGATACCCCGCTCATATTCTTTACCGCTTTATTTTTTCTTTGCTATAGAAAATTTCTCCGGCAGGCATCCCTTTTGAACACTTTTCTACTTGGTCTTGCAGCAGCAGCGCTTCTATACAGTAAATATCACGCGGTCCTGATTATTTTTTTTGTTTTGCTATCGAATTTGAAATTATTGACCCGCTACCAGGTATATATATCCGGTATCATTGCTTTCCTGCTTTTTACCCCGCATTTATGGTGGCAATACCAGCACGACTGGATCAGCTTCCGGTACCATTTATTTGAGAGTAATGTGAATCCCTATAAATTTTCTTTTACGATGGAATACCTGGGAGGCCAGATCTTATTGGCGGGACCCCTGGCAGGACTCATTCTTCTTCCTTCTGCGTTTTTGTACCACCATAAAAATATTATTGAAAAAGGATTGAAGTTTACCCTCGCGGGCATTTATATTTTTTTCCTTGTAAGCTCACTGCGAGGCAGGGTGGAGGCTAACTGGACTTCTCCTGCACTGGTTCCTTTAATTATTTTAAGTCATAATTTTTTAGCGGAGAAAAAGAATTGGTTAAAATGGTTGCTTCGGTTGTTGCCGGTAACGATGGTCTTTGTTCTGTTTGCAAGGATCATAATGATCGTGGATATATTGCCTTTTAAAGAAATAAAAAAACGGTTTCATGGCTGGAAAGAATGGCCGGCATTGATGAAAGAAAAAACGAATGGGCTTCCTGTTGTATTTGAGAATTCTTACCAAAGGGCGTCAAAGTATTGGTTTTATTCCGGGCAGGTTACTTATTCGCTCAATTTATACAAAGAGAGAAGGAACAATTATAATTTCTGGCCGATAGAAGATTCGTTGTTGGGCAAACCTGTTTTCATTTTTGATGTTCATAATCTTGATTCCTTTAAAACTAAAATACAAACTGGTATTGGCACCCTGGCCTATAAGTATGATTCTTCCTATTCCAGTTTCGCCAAGGTTGCATTCATTCCCTCCAAAACATTAATTACCTCTAAAGAAAATAATCCTTTTACGATCGAAATAAGCCCCGAACTACCTCCGGAATATTCCAGGTACATCGCAGTACATCCCGAATTAAAAATAAAGATCGTGCTGGCAGTTTTTGACAAGTATGGTTGGATCAAAGATCTGCCAGTCTCTCAAACCTTGCAGGAACTGGTACATCAACAAACAACGTTGTATTTCAATCCAGGATTGCCAGTGGGAAAATATAATCTCATATTTTCTATTTTTCACATCGGTAACATTACAGCTACCCATAACAGTCCTAAAATAAAATTGAAAATAGAGTAATCATTTCTTTGAGGAATTTGAAATGAGGCTTTGGATGTCAGGGTCTGCTCCCAGGTTATTCATTTGTCTTAGTACCCAACCAGATCTTATAGAAACATATCTCGAAACAGGTTTTACGGTGTACCGCCTGGGATTTGGAAGACAGGCTGCAATCATAGAAGATTCCTGGAAAGAAAGATTTGCAGCATGCTTATTAAAATATTTTTGTGAGGCCGCTTCAATGCCAAAGACGCCATCGCCCATTTCCGCTACATTCATATATACTTCAAGAATTCTTTTCTTTCCCCAGATTTTTTCAATCATAAAAGTGAAATAAACCTCAAGTCCTTTCCTGATCCAGCTTCTGCCCTGCCATAAAAAAACATTTTTGGCTGTCTGCTGGCTAATTGTACTGGCGCCGTGCATTGATTTACTCTTTTGGTTATGCTTCATGGCTTTTTCAATGGATTTAAAATCAAAGCCATTATGATCGGGAAATAATTGATCCTCTGAAGCAATAACTGCAAGTTTTGCAGGAGATGAAATTTTATCGCGACTCACATAATCTCTCTTTAATCCATGGCCGCTTACCCAGCTAAAAAATTGTGTCATGGTGATAGGAGGATCGACCCATTTCAATAAAATAATATAAACAAATTGAGCAATAAAAAGAACGAGGAATAACCGTTTCGTAAATCGCCAGAGTTTTCGGAAAAAACCTTCTTTTTTCATAGGTTAAAATAATTACTTCAATTTATCGACATATAACAACAGTCCCCAAATCAGTGCCACACCAAACCCTATCAGTATGAGACCATTTATGCGGTTCACGATATGAATATTATGTGGGGTAAGTTTTTTCCTGATCTTACCTGCCAGCATCACCTTAGCAATATCAGAAAGGAAAACGATAGAAAGGCAAACAATGAAGAGCAGGATTTTTTGCTGGATGTTGTGATTGATGAATGTGGTAGAAGCCGTTAGCCAAAAAAGAAAAACGGCCGGGTTTAGCGTATTCATCAGGTAACCAGAGAGGGCGATCCTGGCATAATCCCTTTTTCTGAATTTGATGCGGATCTCCTGGCCTTTTTCATTCAGCTTGATTTTTTTAAAGAATAAAAAAAATATTCCAAGTGAAATAAGAAAAACACTTCCCGCTATGCCAATTTCTTTTCTATGAGTGCTCAGCGTGCTGAATAATTGCGTAAATATATTACTGATCAAAACCATGGTTACGTCACTTGCTGACACCCCAATAATGAAAGCAATGCCACCGGCGTGGCCATTATTCAAACTTTGTTTTATGATGGAGAACATAACCGGACCCACAGAAATACTTAACAGCAATCCAAGTGTAATTCCTTTTAGTAGCGCCTCAATCATAACAGAAAAATACAAAATAACAAAAAGCTAATGAGGCAATTAAATGAATAATGTGTAAAAAATAAGTCCGCTCAATTAGCAGATGGACATTTGTAAGATTGCAAATTGAAAGTAAAGTAGATCATTGCAGTAACAAACTGGTCTTTGTTGGATTCTATTCCCCGTTGACGACCTTTAACACCAATAGGAGTTCCCAGCTCATAGGACCTGTCATGAAGTAAAAAAGCCGGAGAAGGGCTTCCATCCGGTAACGCAGGAAATACCGAAGGGTCAACATATGTTTTACTTACGTCGTCAAGATAATCTGTACTGGTGAACCGGTGGGTAATTTCAAAACCAATATTAAACTTAGAGTTGAGCGCGTATTTAATTCCAACACCAATGGGAATGCACAAGGCCATAGAACCATAAGGTTTGCGGTCCGGGTATAATGAACTGCCTTGTCCTTCTGTGCCTAAAGGACGCAAAAAATATTTTTGGCCCTGGAGATAAGCGTAGGGATCGTAACTAAATACACCAACGCCCAGGGACACATACGGAGTGAAATTAAAATCCGGGTCACCCGGCAAAAAGCGGAAAAAATTAAAATCTCCTCTTAAAGAAAGTTCCCACACATTTGTATTAAAACTCAAATTACGTTCGTGCATAAACTCGTTATGCGTGTTGTAAATATCAGAATATCCTAATTGTGCATAATTTGCAACGACCCGTGCGGCGATATAATTACCAAAATTCTTTCTAAAGAAAAATCCGGCAGCGATCTTGGGCCTGTTGATCCTTGCCCGGGTGTTTAAGTCGCCGAAATAGTGTGCTGCTCCTATCCCCACACCAAATTCACCTTCCTGGACGATTGGTTCCTGCGCACTGACCCTGGTATTAGAAAGAAAAATAGCCGCAATAAGAACCGCTGATAACTTCTTCATATTTGCAAAATAAGATTTCGGAAGTACTATAACGCAAAAATGCCGTATTTATTTGTAAAAAGCTGATTTTAAGGCTCACAAAAAGGATCGAATAAATGTTAAAGTGTCAATTCCTTTTGTCAAGCCCCCATGTTAATTTATTACGAAGTGTTTGCAGGAAATTGTTCTCATTGAGTCGTATCAGGTTAAGCATAAAAGACTCTTTTCTTACAGCCAGTTGAACATCTTTGGTAACAATTTCTCTCCTGGAGTCAAGGGCGCAAATGGCCTGGTCTGAGCGGCTCTCGATTTCAAAGGAAATGATATTATCATTTGGAACTACAATCGGCCTTACATTCAGATTATGGGGGGCCACAGGGGTAATAACGAAACTGCCTGACTCAGGAAATACAATCGGCCCATTACAGCTTAAAGAATAACCCGTAGAACCTGTGGGTGTAGCCACAATCAACCCGTCTGCCCAATAGGTATTTAAAAACTCCCCGTTAAGATAGGTGTGAATTTTTATCATGGGAGCGATATCCTGTTTGTGTATCGCAAATTCATTCAAGGCATACGGCGCGTCTCCAAAAAGACCAAGATTAGAATCGAGATGAATGAGCGTTCTCTTATCAACCACAAACGAATGGTTTACCAGGGATTTTATTGCCGCTTTTAATTCATTGCGGCCTATGCTTGCTAAAAAACCCAGTCGGCCAAAATTAATTCCCATGACAGGCACATCATGACCGCGAACCAGGGTAACAGTATCCAGTAACGTACCATCGCCTCCAAGACTGATGATAGCCTGTATCTCGTTCGTAATTTCTTCAGCAGCGTGAAATACTTCAAGCTCTCCTCCAAAATCAATCTTATGTTTTATCTGTTCGTAATAAGAATGGAAAATAATCGGCTGAAATTTTTGCGCCTTCAATTCATCAAAAAATAATTGAATATCCTTTTGCTGTTCATCATCCATTACACGACTGTAAATGGCTACTTTCATTTAATTATTAGAAATTAGAGTTCCTGTGTAAATATAAACCGTTTTGACCTATCTGGTTAAAACTCCATTCGAGCTTTATACTGACATCATAGAGCGTAACAATGTCTATTCCAAAGCCACCAGAGTAAAGCATTCGATTATTTAGAAAGTTTGAACCTGGTTGCGGGTTATAAACGTAACCTGCATCACCAAAAATTTTACCATAGATACGAAACGGGATGTAATTTATCGTTTCATGTTTTAGCTTCGGAAGGGGGATGTTGAATTTTAAAAGTTCCCTCGAAAAGGTTGTTTTGAGGCAACCACCCGCAACACCATCAATCACGTAATACTCATAGCCCTGCATATACAGGTCATTATATCCCATCAACTGTGTATTGAAAAAAGGTTGCTTGAAAGGCAATTTTAGATTGGCTGCGGTGACAACGCTAAAATATGTCTTAGGAAGAATCTGCCAATAATTGCCGGTGATCAAATTTAACTCCCACACATTTACAATTTGATTAAACCCTTTTTTTGAAAAATTCACCTGCGTCTCAAATCCTTTCAAGGGGTAAGGGATATAATCTACGTTGTGAAAGGCCATATTGTAATATATTTCAGGATACCGGATCCTGTTGCGCCCAGGCGTAAAATAAGATGGATTGAGTTTCACTATGGTATCTTCCACCCTTTCTTCCGTGTAAGCGATACCAAAGCGATGCCTGGTCTTAATCGCCCTCCGGTAAGTGAGTTCAAAATTGCTTTTAAAAAAAGAACGAATGAAATTATTCGTGTCTTTCAGAAACACCTCTTTGTTATTAACCGTATTATAATTTACTTCCCTGTTTTTCCCAATACCAAATCCAAATTTCGCTCCCCATTTCATTTGCCTGTCAAAATACAGGCGGTCATAATTCATGGAGACTTGTTTGGTATACCCACTCATCAGCCACATGTTCAACTTATCATTGTTACCGGTAACATTATTATACATCAGCTTCACACCATAGTTCACCCGGTCAAGGCTTGCTTTGTGTTGCACCAGCCATTGGTTCAGGTTGCGGTCAACAATTTTAAAATAAGGAACAGGAAACAGGTACCATCGCTCTTTTACGTCAACCAAAATGTCTACTTCATGGCCTTCAAAACTTTTTAAGGCAACGGTTACTTCATGGAACAGCGAGGTATTCATCAATTGTCGCCGGCCATCTTCAAATTTTGCTACTAATTCCTGCAATTGAAAATGATCTCCCGGCTTAAAAGGAATTTCACGAAGAATGACGGAAGCCTTTGTTTTTTTATTCCCGGTAATAACAATATCCCGGACCACAAAAGGTTCAGAGATGGCTTCATTTGTTTTAAGTTCAGGAGTATTGTTGATAGAGGGAGCAATAGCAGGATCCCCCAGGATTTGCTGTGCACTTAATTTGCAAAAAATGGCGGATGTGGCAAACAAAACCGCATATATACTTAACCTAAGCATCCAGGCATTAAAAAGAAATAAATTATAAAATTGAAAGATTCAATCAGTAATGGAGTGATAAGATAACCTTATATTTTAAGATAATTCATCAGGTTGTCATAATTGGTCCGCAGTTCATTTTCAAAAAGCTCTTCACCGAAATAATATTTTACGTTATACTCATGCCGCTGAAAAGTTGATACGATATCCGACACTTCCAGTTTATTGATCTTTATGGTCACTTCCATCATCCCGGTTTCGGTATCGACATTTGTATTAAGCTGCTTTATCTGTGCATCGTTACTTTCCACCAGCCGGCTGATTTCATTGAAAGAATAATTTTTGTTCTCCATTTCAAGCACGATCAATCCCCCGGGTTCATTCAGGCTCATAAATTCGGACGAATATTTTAATAAGTCTGTATAAGTTACCACCCCAACCAGGTCATTTTCTTCGCCTACAATGGGAACTACGGTGAGCCCGTTTTGAACAGCGACCTGGATCGCTTTTAACACATGTTGATCTTCTTTAACAGAAGGATTCGAAATGGATTGTTTTAATTGCTCCAGGGTTGAATGATCATTTTCGGCCTGTGACAGATCATCTTCGCTGATCATCCCCACATATTTGTCACCATCCACAATCGGAAGGTGCTCAATGTGATTTTCATTCATCAGCTCCAGGGCCTTGTAGATCTTATCTGATAAATGCAGATAAGGTAATGTTTGTGTACGCAAATTTCCTGTTAACATGGATAGCGGCTTTTAGATCATGAGACAAGAATTTTCAGGCAACTGTTGCAGGCTCATTTTGTTTTTTCAAAAATTTATGCAAAATGACGTTAAATTCATCCGCCACTTCCATCATAGGAGCATGACCGCATTTGTCAATGAAATATAGTTCACTGTTAGGGATCAGGCGGTTAAACTCCCGTGCTACAAATGGTGGGGTAATGGTGTCATTGTTGCCCCATACTAATAACGTAGGTTGTTTGATTTGATTGAGTTCTTCCCCTAAATTATTTCTTATGGCGCTTTTCGCGAGGGTGATGATCTTTATAACCTTGAGGCGATTATTGGTTAGTTCAAATACCTCATCCACCAGCTCTTTGGTGGCCATTTTAGGATCGTAGAAGGTAAGTTCTGTTTTTCTCTTTATATACTCATAATCCCCCCGTTTTGGGTAGGAATCCCCCATTCCATTTTCAAATAACCCGGAGCTCCCGGTAAGGATAAGAGATTTGATCCTGTCAGGATGCTTTAAAATATGTATTAATCCAACATGGCCGCCCAATGAATTGCCCAATAAATGAATATCCTTGTAATCCCTGGCCTCAATAAACCTGTGGACAAACCTCGCCAATCCGCTAACGGAAGTGTGCAGGATATCCAGGTCAAACAAAGGCAAAATCGGGACCACCACTTTGTTATGATGGCGAAAATATTCAACCAGGTCGGTGAAGTTGCTCATCGCACCAAACAGGCCATGTAAGAGTAACAGGGGTTCTCCCTGGCCCTCTTCGATGAACTTGAATTTATCCTGTTGCCTGATGTTATATTCCATCGTATATAGTGTGAATCCTAGTCGCTAAAATAATTGATTTACTGCAAATAAAATACCCTTTGTGGAGTTATCGTCTTGATTTATACCCCACAAATATACTGGGAGAAAGATTTTTTGATCAAGAATATTGTGATCGCCTCAGATTAACGGTGTTTTATATAGTTCAAGTAATAATAGCAGAAATTTTTTCGGACATCCCGCTAAAGAATTGTTCGAGATCTGAGAACATATCTTTGAAAAAAGGGATCAATGCCGCCAGTCCATTCATGGCCCTCGGGCCCCATGGTTCAACAAAAGGATACGTTATGGATGCCCTGATCGTTTCAGCCTTAATTATTTTGATCTGATCGGCATAGAAAAGAACAATGCTGAAAACCATTAAATAAATCATGGCGTATAAAATGATTCCTCCTAACCGGTTTGCCCAACCCAACAACAAGGTCTCCGTAATTTTTTGGATGGCCCTTGCACCTAAACGGATAAGCAGGATGACCACTATGAACACCACGACAAAGGAGATTATAGGCAACCACTTGTCAGAGATTTTTACGGCATGGCCAATATATTTCGCAACAGCAGTCGATAATTTCAGCGCAGCCGCCAACCCGATAATAATAGCCACAAAAGAGAAAAATGCTACAATTAACCCTTTGCGATAACCCTGGATCAGGGCTAAAACCATAAGTGCGGCAAATACCAGGTCCGGTTCGGTAATTTATACTCCCCATGAAAAAATGGAAAATTATTATTTCAATAATTCTTTTACGGTCAAAGAAATTGTTTTGCCATCGGCTTTGCCAGCTAATTTTTTTGTAGCGGTCCCCATTACTTTTCCCATATCAGCAGCGGAGGTGGCCCCCGTTTCTGCGATGATCTTTTTTATTTCAAGCTGGAGTTCTTCCGGGGATAATTGTTTAGGCAAAAATTTATCGATGATCTCAATTTCCTCCTGCTCCTTCTGTGCAAGGTCCTGGCGGTTTTGTTGCTGGTAGATTTCTAATGAATCCTTACGTTGCTTTACTAACTTCTGCAAAAGTTTTGTTTCGTCTTCTTCTTTAAGTTCACCGCTTGCGCCTTCCGAAGTTTTTGCAAGAAGGATGGCTGCTTTTATTGCCCTTAACGCTCGCATCCCTTTTTCATCTCTTGCAAGCATGGCTGTTTTAAGATCGGTCATGATCTTTTGTTCAAGACTCATGGTTTTTATTTAAAGTATTAAGATGCTTTATTTTCTTTTAACTGCTGAGATCGGGATTTATCATAAAAGACCGCCGCAAATTTCTTCATCTCGTTTACCAGTTCCTTCTGTTTAGTTGCGCGTCCGTAAGTATCCGCCATAGTCATCATTGTCTGGTAAAAAAAATCAGTCATCTCGTCTATCATCATATCCTTTGTCCAAAGGTCAATGCGAAGTGCGGCTTTGTCATTGCTGTCCCAGAAAGATAGCATCATTGCTTTCGCTTTTTGTGAATTTTCCACAGTGGTATCAGATGCATTCCATGTGATAGACTCAGGAACCTTGCCTTCGTCCATATTCACATCGATAGTTATTGTTGATTTGTCCATAAGTATTTTTAACCTGGCGACAAAGGTAACCAATCAGTTGGCTGCTTTCTGAATGCATTGCCATAATAGTTCTGCGGTCCGTTTCCACGAATATTGGGCAGCCACTACGCTTCCTTTTTCAATTAATTGTTTTCTCAGGTTTTCATCCTTATACAGCCGCATCATTTTCTCTGCAATTTCTTCGAAATTTCCGGGCTCCGCATAAAGTGCCGCATCCCCGGCAATTTCTTCCATTGACGAATGCGATGAAGTGATCACCGGCACCTGGCACATCATAGCTTCAAGAACCGGAACGCCAAAACCTTCAAAGAAAGAGGGATATACCATTGCATAGGCCGATGCCATGACCAATGCCAGATCTGGTTCGGTTAGATATCCGAGCATTACAACATCCGCCCTGTATTTATACTTTTTCAGGTCTTCGAGAAACGAGTCATACTTCCATGCCAGCCTTCCGGCCAAAACAAGTTTTAAACTGCTTTTTTGTCTTTTTTTAAAAATGGAAAAAGCTTTCAAAAGGTTTTTGAGATTCTTTCTTGGATGGATGGACCCTGTATATAAAAAATATTCGATTCCTCCCGTAAATTTATTCCTGGTCTCCATGGCGATGTCCGCTGAGACCGGTTTAAAAATCTCTTTTACGCCATTATACACCACATCAATTTTTTCAGCAGGTGTTTTATAATTATGTATGATATCCTGCTTCGAAAATTCCGAGACGGTAGCAATACTTTTTGCTTTTTCCAGAAATTTTGGAACATATCTCTTAAAAAAAAACAGGTGAGATTTCTTAATAAATGAAGGATAATGCAGGAAGGCCAGGTCATGAAGGACTAAACACTGGGGGATGCCCGCAGACAACGAACATTGGCCATCTGCCGAGACAAAAACATCAGCTTTGAATTTTTTGAGGATCCTGGGGATTTTTATATCGTACCAATATTTCCACAAAATGGGGTGCCTGGATGGGGGACCGGCCACAACCGCGATGACATTGGAAGAAAAAATGAATTTATTTTCAAAAGGCCTGTCGAAAATAAAAATGAATTGATGCTCGGGATAGTTTTTTGTCAAATACCTGAACGTTTCAGAAATAAAATAACCACATCCTTCTAAATAATCTGAAAGTAAAAATCTTGTATTGACTGCTATCCTCATTATGTTTTTCAAAGATAAAAGTGATTCTCACTATTTTTTGCTAATGAATTACCATTATTATTTTCACAAGTACTGGTCAAAATCATAAGCAATTCAAGCTTATCATTTACTATTCATTAGATTAATGATTACTTTAGGGCGTGTCTGTACCTGTAGAAAAGGAATAATGGCCTGGGAAACTTACTAATCCTGTTTGGTAAAAACATCTCAAGGTACCATTAATTTACTTTCACCTTTTGCGAGTAATGTCCCTGTATTTTTCAAACGGCACATGTATAATTGATAAGAACAATTTCAGTATAAATTCACTTAATACTGAGTATTAAATCGGGCAGTTTTACAATTGATTGGAAAATAAAACAAATGTATTTTTAAACCATCATCCATATCCTTTCTTATGAGAACTTTTACAAAAAACATTCGTCCCGGCATATTCAGAATGGCAGCTATATTGGTGCTATTCTTTGCCAAAACTACCATCAATGCCCAGTGTCCCAATGGACTACCGTCTGGGGGTACAGCGTATGACACAACGATCCTAACGCCTTCGGGAATTACAACCATGCACTTAATGTTTCCAAAATTTAATCCTGACAGTGGATTGGTTACATGCGTAAAACTTTGCGTCACGATCACCGGGGTGATCGATTCTGTAAGCGTAGAAAACAATTCTTCTTCTGTGCAGCCCACCGATATTTATTATATCAGGACAGATAATATTACTGGTCCGGGACTCTTAACGCCGATAAACAATTCCATCAATCAGCATTATGGCACTTATAGTCTTGCGGCCACAGATGGCGTACCTGGTGCAGGTCCTGATTTCGTATCGATTTCTCATGATACCGTATTGAATGCAGTACAAAAATGTATTACAATAAGTGACTCTACAACGATTGCTGATTTCTATGGATTGGACAGCGTTACTTACTTGTACGATATCAGTGCCTTTACCAATATAAGTTCCGGGGGTAGTTATAACAGTTTCATTGCGACTTCGGCTTTTGTAAATTTCAAATTTTCATATTGTACCTGTCCTTCATCAGTCCTTCCACTGACCATTCGTTCTTTTGATGTAAAGAAAACAAGTACAGATAAAGCGGAATTAACATGGACCGGTTATGATAATCCTAATGACAACTATCATTACGAAATGGAGATGAGTAGAAATGGAAGTAATTTTACTACAATAGGAAAGCAGCCAAAAGTTGTTTTTGAAAGCAGCGGTTATAAATTCTTATACGCCGCGAAAAATGGAAATGGAACGTATTTTTTCAGAGTGAAGCAGGTATATTCCAATGGTTATTCGAGGTTTACCGATATAAAATCAGTTGAACTGGAGAACACAAATAATCCAAAAATAAATATTTACCCCAATCCGTCGAACGGAGTTGTTGGTATCAAATTTGTTAATACTAACGCAGGAAAATTTTTAGTGAATATTTCTAATACACAAGGTCAGACTGTTTTTAGCAATGAAATTGAGGCGAGTGGTGGGTTAATGTACATAACGACGTTACAAAAAGGGATGTATTGGGTGAGGCTAATCGATGTAACGAGCCATCTGTCTTGTGTCAATCAACTTTTAATTAAATGACCTCTTAGGTGGAAGAGGATGGTGGCTTGTAAAAGGGGCCTTGGTTCGGGGCCCCTTCTTTTTTTATCTGCTCAAACCTCTCCCCATAAAGCTTTCCAGCCTCATCAAAGCTTATAATATCATAATAATCAGCGAAACAAACAGTACATTTAAAGCTTTTCTCTACATTTGCTGAGAATAAATTTTCATGGAATATAATACAACAAGAAATTATTTGATCATGCGGGAATATGGCCGACATATTCAAAAAATGATTGAATACTTACTTTCTATTGAGGATCCGGAGCATCGGCAGCAGAACGCCCAGGTCGTTATCGAATTGATGGGGTTTCTAAATCCCCACTTAAAAAATGTGGAAGATTTTCGCCACAAATTGTGGGATCACCTTTTCCTCATATCAGATTTTAAGCTTGAGGTAAAATCGCCTTACCCAATCCCTACAAGAGAGACACTGAAGGGTAAGCCTGATCCTTTACCTTATCCCAAACGCCATCCCAGGTTTTCACACTTAGGAAAAAATCTTGAGGTGATTATAGACAAGGCTCTTAAGGAAGAAAATCCAGAAAAGAAATTGGGCTTTGCCAATGCCATCGCATATTATATGAAACTTGCTTATAATAACTGGCACAAAGAACTTGTTCATGATGATGCTATACAAAGCGAGCTGACAAACATTACCCAGGGACAATTGGAGTTTACAAACACGCCATTCGTAAAAGCTTACCGCCCACAGCAGGAGAACAGAAGTGGTTATGGCAAACAACGTGGAAAATTTCAACCTCGTGGAGGTGGTGGAGGTCGTCGAAATGATCGAAACGACCGCAATGACCGGGGTGGTGGTGGAGGTGGACAATTCAAAAAGAAAAGATATTAAAGCCAGACCAGGTTGAATGTATTATCCAGGTTGGTATACAAATGCCAGCCTTTTTTATTGAATTTCTTTCTGGCTATATTGCACCCAATTATTCTTAATTTTCTTATTACCAAATTTTCAAATTTCAATGCATTCCTTTGAAGTTTATGGTGGGAAAAAATTATCTGGCCAGATTACCCCACAAGGTGCAAAAAATGAAGCCCTTCAGATCATAAGTGCAGTGATATTGACTCCCGAAAAAGTTGTCGTTTCTAACATTCCGGATATTCTTGATGTGAATCTTTTGATAGAATTATTGATCGAGATGAATGTAAAAGTAGAAAGATTAGAAAACGATACCTGTAGTTTCCAGTCGGATGATGTGGATATAGATTATTTACATAGCGAGACCTTTAGAAATAAGAGCGGTCGGCTGCGCGGTTCCGTAATGCTGGCGGGGCCGATGCTCGCCCGTTTTCGGAAAGCGTTTATTCCAAAACCTGGTGGCGATAAAATTGGCAGGAGAAGACTGGATACGCATATTGTGAATTTTGAAAGAATGGGCGCCTCCTTTACATATCACCCTGAAGATGGTTTTTTTCATTTGATTGCGCCCAATCTCAGGGGAACTTTTTTATTGATGGATGAACCTTCTGTTACAGGTACGGCCAACCTGATTATGGCTGCTGTAATGGCAATCGGTGAAACAGTAATTTACAATGCAGCCTGTGAGCCCTACGTCCAGCAACTTTGCAAAATGCTCAATCGGATGGGAGCAAAGATCGAAGGTATCGGCAGTAACCTTCTGAAGATCGAAGG